>Ga0209063_1000005_pt1 | contig 328571 bp, 256 predicted proteins | sample KloWWTmeKNB19Kit_FD_187177 | JGI IMG/M metagenome (GOLD analysis project Ga0209063, IMG submission 187177) | Active sludge microbial communities from Klosterneuburg, Austria, studying microevolution and ecology of nitrifiers - Klosterneuburg... | ecosystem: Engineered > WWTP > Aerobic digester... | reverse complement strand
TTTTTTGCGGCGCAATTTTTGGCAAATCGTTTTGCTGAATTGTTCTTAAAGCTTTGGCCGATGCCGTATTACAGGCCAAAATAACCAGTGGGCAGCCTTTTGCAAAAAACCATTTTACGGCTTCCAGTGTGTATTCATAAACTGTGGCATAACTTTTATTTCCGTAAGGTGCTCGGCTATTGTCGCCCAGGTACAAATAATCGTATTGGGGAAGCAGCGCCGTAATTTCTTTTAATACGGTAAGGCCGCCGTATCCGCTGTCAAAAACAGCAATGGGTTGCTTGTTCATTTGCCAAAAATAACAAAGCTCCCGTAAAAGGAGCTTTGTAAAAAACTATTGTAAATTATTAATTTTTCTTTACCGGTACAGATGCCGTTATTCCCAGTTTTTTCTTAACCAAAGGTAATAAATCATCGCCGGGAGGCGCAATTAATAAAGAGCCTTGTGCATTATCAAATACATAGCCATAGCCGTTTTCTTTTGCTACAGCTTTTATGGCATCCAATGCTTTGTTGCGGATAGGCACAATTTTCTTTTGTGCTTCGGCCTGGTAAAGCTCCTGTGCTTCGTTTTGCCAGCCTTGCACACGCTGGTAAAGTTTAATGAGCTCGTTTCTTTTAATTTCTTTTATAGATGGGGAAAAGGAGGTAGAATCTTTTACAAAAAGGCTGTCTTTTGTATTCAGGTCGTTCATTAAATCCTGGCCCTGTTTGCCCAGATCGGTTTGAAATTGTTTTAATTCTGCATCTGCTTTTGCAGCTTCGGGCATATCGCCCATGAGTTCATCACTATTGATATAACCAATTTTGCTTTGCGCCGAAGCCGAATAAGTTCCTAAAATAATTGCCGCAGCTACGAGTAATTTTTTCATTTTTCTTTTCCTGTTTAGTTATTTATTTAGATTTTAAAAACCGGGCAGGTTTAATTTAATGCCCTTTAAATGCTGTAATTTTTTGTTATTTAATCCCCAAATTTTTCAGTACATCTTCGCTCTTGTCCAATTTTGGGTCGGCAAAGATAACGGTTATTCCTTCACTCTTATCCAATATAAAATCATATTGTTTATCGGTGGCCAGTTTTTGAACGGCATTGTACACCCTGTCCTGTATTGGTTTTACCAATTCCTGTCTTTTTTTAAAAAGGTCGCCGTCAAAGCCAAAGCGTTTGCGCTGTAAATCCCTGAGTTCCTTTTCTTTATTAAAAAGCTCGTCTTCTCTTTTCTTTTTGAGGTTATCGGGCAGCATTACCTGTTCGGCATCAAAATCTTTAAACATTTTATCTAAAGCAGCTTGTTTTTGGTCAAGTTCCTGCTGCCAAAGGGCGCTAAACTGGTCGAGCCGGGTTTGTGCTTCTTTATACTCTGGTATTTTATCTAAGATGTATTTAGAATCAATTACGGCATATCGCTGTGCATGGGCCGAAAAGGCAAATAAACAAATGATGCTTAAAAACGCTGCAATCTTTTTCATTTTTATTCTTTTTTAATTACTACTGTTTGACGTGTTCTTTTAGAAAATTTTTCTAAATTTTTTGCCAATAAATTTTTACTCAGGTTCCTGGCCAAGCATAAAGGTAAATTTAGCTGCTCCTTTTAAACCGCTTGATTGGTTATACCTGTCAAAGCCCACACCATAATCGAAGCCCAGCAAGCCAAACATTGGTAAAAAGAACCTTAAACCTACACCTGCCGACCTGCGCAGCTTAAACGGATTGTAATCTTTAAACTTGTACCAGCCGTTTGCTGCTTCAAAAAAGGCAAGGCCATAAATGGTACTGCTGGCGCTTGTGGTAAATGGATAGCGAAGTTCAACCGTATATTTATTAAAAATGGTAAAATATTCCGATGGCGTAATATCCTCAGGGTTTACTCTTGGGTCGGAATTGCTGTAAATAGGATAGCCACGGTGGGCAATAATATCGTACCCTAAAAATGCCTGAGTATTACTTAAGCCTGCATCGCCTACCTGGAAGCGTTCAAATGGCGCTATTTCCAAATCGGGGTTATACCTGCCAATGAAGCCGTACTTGGCAGCTGTTTTTAAAACAAATTGTTTATTTCTATCTTCTCCACGGGCTTTGCCAATGGGCACATACCATTCTCCGGAAAAACGCCATTTATGAAATTCGGGGAATTTGTATGGGTTTTGTGTTTTAATACCTATTAAAGAATAAGGTAGCGTAAACTGCCCGCTCAATAAAAAGTTGGAGCCGCTGGTAGGAAAAAACGGGTTGGGCCCGGCTGAATTTCTAAGTAAAGATAGTTTTAAGCTAATATTGGTGCTTGTGCCATCTTCAAGCGTTTGCTTGGTTTTAGGATCGGTAAATAAAGGATAATTCCTAAGCTTGTATTGCTGAAAATTTAAAGCATATACCAGGGTAAAAAAGTCATCGGGCCATTGCAATTGCTTGCCTAAGGAAACTCCAAAGCCTAAAGTTTTTACATAAGATGTATCGCCGCAATTGCGGCAATAATTACCAAACTGATCGTAAGTACGGGCAAATTTTGTATTGTAATAACTTACCGAAAAAGAGTTGCGCTTTTTGCCGCCGAGCCAGGGTTCAGTAAAGCTAAAGCTATAGCTGCGGTAAGCCCGGCCGTTGGATTGTACTCTTAGGCTAAGTTTTTGTCCGTCACCTGCCGGCAATGGATCCCAACTTGATTTTTTAGTAATATTCTTAATTGAAAAATTATTAAAGGTTACACCCAGTGTTCCGGTTAAACCAATACCGCCGCCAAAGCCAGCAGAAAGTTCGAGCTGATCGGCAGATTTTTCTTCTACCTGCCAGTTTATATCCACGGTACCTGCATCGGCATTGGGTACAATTTGCGGTACGATTTTTTCGGGGTCTAAAAAGCCTAATTGAGAAAGCTCTCTTTGTGTACGGATAATATCATCACGCCTGTATTTATTTCCCGGTATGGTTCTTAGTTCACGCAAAATTACATAGTCCTTGGTTTTGTTGTTTCCCGAAACGGTAATGCGGTCGTAAGTTGCCTGTGGGCCTTCCCTAAGGCGTATTTCATAATCAATAGTATCGTTGTAAACAGAAATTTCCACAGGGTCGGCCTGAAAAAACAGATAGCCATCATCCTGGTACAGGCTGCCAATGTCGCCACCTTCCATTGAGAGTTCTTTACCTACTCTTTTATTCAAGGTTTCCAGGTTGTAAGGGTCGCCTTTTTTTATGGCAAGCAGCATATTTAATACCGAATCAGAATACTTCGTATTCCCTTTCCAGGTAATGTTGCCAAAATAATATTTATGGCCTTCCTCAAGTTTTATATGTATATCCAGGTTGCCTTTTTGGTTATTGATAATGGTATCGGCAAGTATATTGGCATCCCGATATCCTTGTGCATTATAATAAGCAATGAGTTTTTCTTTATCGTCGCTGTATTTATTTTCATTAAATTTTCCTCCGCCAAGTTTTAAGCGGATGTAGGGATCAATATATTCTTTGGTACGGGTTGGCCTAAGGTAGGCCATTTCTTTAAAATATTGTTTTATGGTGAGCGGCTTATTTACTGCGCCGTATGGGCTGGTAACTTTATCGGGAAAAAGGGTGAAGCGCATCATTTCCTTAGTGCCCTTCATTTGTTTTTTTAGTTTGCCTTCGGCTATGTTTTCGTTGCCCGCAAAATTGAGTGAGTTGATTTTTACTTTTTTGCCTTTGTTGATATAGAAATTGAGCAACACGGCATTACTGATGCCGGTTATTTCCTGCTCCTGCATTTTTACCGTCATGTTGCGGTAGCCTTTTTCGTAATAATGTTTTTCTATTACTTCAAGGGCGCTCAGTTTCATATTTTCGGTGAGCACACGGTCTTTGGCAAGGCCGAGTTTTGGTTCCAGATCGTCTCGTTCACCCTTTTTAATACCAATTAAATTTATCTGTAATAGCCTCGGCCTTTCGGTAAGTTCAATTTCTATATAAAGGTTGCTGCCTTCCAGCCTGGTGAGGTTGATGTACACATTGGAAACCAGGTTTTGTTTCCATAATTTTTCAATAGCTTTTGAAAAAGCGTCGGTACCGGGAACTTTAATTTTATCGCCAATGGCAAGCCCGCTGATAGAAATAATCAAATTGGGATCAAATGCCTTAGTACCTACAACATCTATACCGGAAAGGGTATATTCCCGTGGGTACTTTTGGTGAAATATCTGGCTTAATTCCGTACTGTCATTTTGCGCAAAACCAACTGCGCTGGTAAGGATTAAAAACAATAAAAATACGTTCTGGTAAATCCGGTGCATTAAATTTTTTTTACAGCGGGCAAATTAAGCCCAATAATGAAAACGTTTTGTTAAATGAAAAAGATTAATTTCCCCTCTAAACTGCATTATACCTGGTTTTGGTTGTTTTTTACCTGTTCACCCGTTTTGCCAAACCTGCGTTCCCTGGCCTGGTAGTTTATAATGGCCTCGTAGAGGTTTTCTTTTCTAAAATCGGGCCATAGGGTTGGGGAAAAATAAAGTTCGGCATAAGCCAGTTGATATAATAAAAAATTGCTAATTCTATATTCGCCGCTGGTTCGTATCATGAGTTCGGGGTCGGGAAAATTTTTAGTAGAAAGATATTGCTGCAAAACATCCTGGTCAATCTGCCCCGGCATTAAACGCCCTTCTTTTATTTCAACGGCAATACTTTTTACGGCCTCAATAATTTCCCATCGGCTACTGTAACTTAATGCCATTATTAAATTAAGGCCGCTGTTGTTGCTGGTTTCCTGCAATGCTTCACTCAATTCTTTTTGTGCATGGGCAGGCAACATTTTTATATCCCCAATTACGTTTAACCTTATGTTGTTTTTATTGAGTGTGGGTACTTCTTTACGAATGGTATCTACCAAAAGCGACATAAGGCCGCTTACCTCATCCTGTGGCCTGTCCCAGTTTTCGGTACTAAAGGCATAAAGAGTTAAATACCCGATACCTATTTCAGCTGCGCCTTCTACTACATTCCTTACGCTTTCTACGCCATGAAAATGCCCAAAAAGACGATCTTCGCCTTTTTCTTTTGCCCAGCGGCCATTGCCATCCATAATTATGGCAATATGGCGTGGTAAACGTTGTGTATCAACTTTTTGTAAAAGAGACATATAGCGGTATGCACCCTTTAAAAAGGGAGGGCGCAAAAGTACAGAAAAATGGCCATAGAAGGCCGAAAAACTAAGGGTGTGTTGTGTAATTTTTAAAATAGAGGTTGGTAAACCCCATTGGCAGAAAGAAAGACTGGGGCTTTGTTGGTTTATGCCTGCGGCGGCAGTACATAAAAATGCTTTTGGAAAATTTTGCCGGTTAATGCTGTTGCCGGAATAAAGTGCTTCATATATTTAGTTTATAGCCCTTAAATCTTTGTTATTTATAACGTCATTGTTGCTTAAATTCCATTTTCTCAGCATCAGCGTTAAAGTAAATGTATAGCTTATCACGTTGTATTTCGTATGTCGAGGCTGCATGTATTGCACCCCAAAATTTGCAACCCCAATTTGATTCGCCAATTTTTGTTCCGCCAAAATGTAATATTTTCATTTTGTTGTACTGTAACAACTCGTATGCTCTGCCAACAGTATTTGTAACGGTGTGTCCATTCATATTTCCCATAATTCCATTGTCAGAAATCTCGATGATGATTGATCGGGAAATATTTACTGGTTCGGATTCACTTGTCCCATGCGTAAGGTTGTAATATTTAATCAATTTCCAGTTTCTGTTTAAAGAGCTGGTGGTAGGAGTTGTGTTGTCTTTGTTGCAGGCAGCCAATGTAAATAACAGTAATAAGATGTAGTTTATTTTACATTTCACTGTTTTGCAATAAAAAACTTCTGTTTAATAATTATTACTCTGCTATTTACTCCATTTCGTATTGCAGCTCGGTCTGCTTTAAAATTACAGCTAACACATATAAATACGATTCTTTTTAAAGTTAATAATAAAATTTTTTAATAAAAATCTATACTTTATTATGTTGAATTTTATAGTAATGCCCGTTGGCTGAAAACCCGGTGGGCTTGCAACTATCTTTCTTTTTCCTTTTTCAAGGGAAAAACTATCTTTCTGTACGTTTAATTGCCCGAAATATTCTTGTATATCAGCTATATTTTTTACCTGTAAACTATCCTGGCAAAATGCCTGCTGAGTGGTTATTAAAAACAAAATGAAAAGAGCGCTGCTTAAAATTTTCTTTAGCATCTTCATATAATTTACGAGGTGTCTTTTTGTGCTTCTAACAAAGTTCCTAAAATTTAGTATAGTCGAAAACTTGTTTTCGGCTATACATTTTAATACTAAGCGACAGCAGCAGTTTAGCTTTAAGGTTTTGGGAACAGCAAAATTAAAAGGCCGGGAAAAACCGGCCTTTTAATTTTATATTCAATATTGATGTTAATTAGCACCTGGGCAGCGGTAACTGCTCAGGTTGAATGAAATACCTACTTCGGCAATTATGTAAGAATCTTTTTGCTTGCTCCATCCACGCTGCTGGCCTTCAAGAAACTGGCCGTTATCAATTTCGTGCCTGCGGTCCTGCAGTTTTGCAGCATTGGAGCCCGCCGAAAATTTATCAATCCCAATAAATGTTGAGCTTACATCATCCAAATAATCGGTGCCGGTAAAGCGGTGGGCAACTTCAAAAGTGAAATTAAACTTTTGGTTGATGTTGTATTTTAAACCCACACCAAATGGGATGCAAAAGCTCATGCTGCCGTATTCTTTACGGCCCTTGTAGCCAAGGTTTTGGCCTTCTGTACCTAAAGGGCGCAAAAATATTTTTTCTCCCCTTATGTAGGAGTAAGGATCAAAACTAAATAAGCCAACGCCTAAGGTTACATAAGGTGTAAAAGCATGGTTCCAATCGCCTGGAACAAATTTAAAAAAGTTAAAATCGCCTTGAATGGCTACTTCCCACACATTACTATTGAAACTTAAGTTGCGGAGCTTTTGATAAGTGTTTTTGCTGTAGGTATCGCTATAGCCCAATTGTGCATAGCGTGCTGCAATTCTTGCACCAATATAATTTCCAAACTGCTTGCGGTAAAAAATACCAAATGAAGGTTTTGGCCTGTTTAACCCTGCCTTTGTATTTAGGTCGCCAAAATAATGGCCTGCACCAAGGGTTACGCCAAACTCACCTTTTTGTACATATTCAAATCCACTTTGGGCATTTACATTTAATGCAAAAGCTGTTGCAATTACTGCAAAAAAAAGTTTCAACTTCACTTTAGTATATTTTATTAATCTGTTGAAAAACCTGCTACATACAGGCTGTAACCTGCAAAATACAGAAATGTTTTAATTAAAATTCAAATACAACCCTTATTATACGCTTTTAAAAAAAAATTATTGTATGGCTTTTTGCACCCTTAACCCGGCGCTCATTACCTGCTCTAAGGGATTGTCTCTCATTATTTGGGCAATAGAATAGTGGTAGGTACCTGCTTTTATAAATTTCCGGGGCCTGTTTACCAGTAATTTTCTTACTTCCCATATATCATTTAGCCCTGTACCTTCCCAGCCGCCGGCATCTGAACCAAGGGTTAATTCTACTTTTTGAAAATACATGCTGTCTGCCGGGCCTTGCAAGCCAATGTTGAGCCAGATATTATTGTATTTGTATGCATCAGTATGCCTCAGTACAATATAGATATTATAAGCGCAGAGGGTGTCAATAATGTCAAAACTGCCTTTTGCAGTAAAATTATAATCCCATTTATAATTTGGAATTGGGTTATTTTTTTCAAAAAAATTAAGTTCATTATGTTTACATGCACCCAATACCAATGAAATGGCTAACAGCAATATTAAACAAGCCTTTGTATTTTTCATAAGCATAATGTGCAATAAATTATAAAACGTTTAAAACCTGCTCCTTGGCTTTTTCCAGTTCGTCTTTCATCATTACTACGCATTTTTGAATATCTGCATCATAGGCCTTGGAGCCGGTTGTGTTAATTTCCCGGCCAATTTCCTGCAATACAAAAGATAGTTTTTTGCCTTTTCCTTCTTCTTTGCCCTGGAGTATTTCTTTAAAATATTCGCAATGTTGCCTTAGGCGTATTTGTTCTTCATGCAGATCTATTTTTTCGATGTAATAAATGAGTTCCTGCTCCATACGGTTGTAGTCAATTTTTTCTGCGCCTACGTGTTCTTCCAGGAGCTGTTTAATTTCTTCTTGTATACGTATTTTTCTCCTGGGTTCAAGCTGTAATATTTTTTCTTCCTGTAGTTTTATGTTTTCTATTCTTTTCAGGAGGTCATTTTCCAGGGTTGCACCTTCTTCGTGGCGGTGCTTGTTTAAATCGGCTATGGCTTTATTTAAAACGGTATTAAATTCTAAAAATTCATCCTGGCTGAGCATTTCTGTAGATGGCGATACCACTTCGGGCAGGCGCAGCAGGGCCGAAAGCACATCTTTGGTTTCAATATTAAGTTCTTTACCCAGCGTTTCAATTTGGGTATAATAAGATTTGATAAGATCGGTATTGATTACTACGGGTTTTAAACTGCCATTTTGTTTTATGGTAATAAGGCAATCAATGGTGCCTCGCAATAATTGCTCCTGTATATTATTTCTTATTTCAAATTCAAAACTTTTGAGTAGAGCAGGCAATTTCAACTGCATCTCCAGTTGCTTTCCATTAAGCGCTTTTATTTCTACCAGGTAGGTTTTCTCGCCAATAGTTTGTTCTGCCCTTCCATAGCCCGTCATTGATTTTAACATAAAGTGATATTTATGCTGTGCAAGTTAATTGATTTTCATTTTGTATCGGATTATTAATGATGAGCCTTATTGCACTTTACGGGTAAATAAAAATAAATAAAAAAGCCCGGCTTTAAAACCAGGCTTCACTATATAGGTGGGTTAGTAAGTACCGGGACAAAAAATCCCATACACAATATTAAAAATATTTTTTGCTATCAAAAAAAAAAATGCACCTTATTTTATTAACAATTTTAATGGGCAGATGTGGAAAATGTGAAAGATTAATGCGGATGAAATCAAAATATAAGGCCTGGTAAATTTGCTACCCTGTAATTTTTATAAAAATTATTTCGCTGAAACTATTGTGGATACTACTTTTTAGGGCAATTGTTATTTTTTTAACTCATGCTTATGTTTATATTACTGTGTAGAAATCCCGGTTTTTATTTTTGTATTTTTTGCCGCTTAAGCGCTAAAAAATATTTTTTCTTTTTTTTAAGGTTTTGGGCATTTCGGCCATTATTTGGGTAAAACCAAGGTTGCTTACCTTTGGACAAATTTATTTGTATGCAATTTCCTTCCCCCGTTTCCCTGCAATGGGTTGCTTCATTTATTCAAGCAAAACTTGTAGGTAATACTTCCTGCAATGTAACCGGCATTAACGAATTGCATAAAGTGGAACCCGGCGACCTGGTGTTTGTAGACCACCCAAAGTATTACGAAAAATGCATTAACAGCGCTGCTAATTTTATTATCATTAATAAGGAAACTGCGGTTCCCGAAGGCAAGGCTTTGCTCATTGTTGACAGCCCGTTTGAAGCATATTGTAAAATTGTAAATCATTTCAGACCATTTAAACCTGCCGATAAAATGATAAGCGATGATGCGGTAATTGGCGAAGGCTCATCAATATCACCCGGCGTTTTTATTGGTGAAAACGTAAGCATCGGTAAAAACTGTATTGTATTTCCGCAGGTTACTATTTTGGCGCACACGGTTATTGGCAATAATGTAATTATACAACCGGGTACGGTTGTTGGCAGCGATGCTTTTTATTACAACACTAAAAAAGACCGGGAGCATTGGTATAAAAAAATGCCCAGTTGCGGTAGGGTAATTATTGGAGACGATGTGGAAATTGGCGCTTGCTGCACCATTGACCGTGGTGTAAGCCACGATACCGTAATTGGAAGCGGTACCAAAATGGATAATCACATTCATGTGGGCCACGATAGTGTAATTGGGAAAAATTGCCTTATAGCAGCACATGTTGCCATTGCGGGTGTTGTAGATATTAAAGATGGCGTTACACTTTGGGGGCAGGTGGGTGTAAATAAAACCCTAACCATTGGTGAAAATGCAGTAATATTTGCTCAAAGTGGTGTGGGTTCTTCCATACCTGGTAATAAAATTTACTTTGGGTCGCCGGTAGAAGAAGCTTCAGTTAAAAAAAGGGAACTGGTATGGATAAAACGCATACCTGAGATTTGGGATAAAATGAAAAACGGGTAACACTAAACAAAAAAATTAATAAGCTGCTGCCGAATAATCATAAGGCAACTGATCGGCAACTTTGCTCCAACTCCAGTAGGCGCTCACCGATAAATCGTTTTGGTCGTAGTAATAACCATTTTGTTCAATTACAATTGTTTCGTTGGGAACAAAACATAAAACCGAAAACTCAAATTCCCTGGGTTCGCCGGGAAAAGCGGCGCTGTATTTTTCCGAAGGTTTTTCTTTGGTAAAAATTACGGCAACATTGGGCTGGTTGGGATAAATTTCTACTGTATTAAGGCTGTCGTCTTTTGCATAATGAAGCGCTGTGTAAGGGTTTGCCAGTTTTAATGCAGAGTCGTTACTATTGGCTTTTACGATAAACTGTATTTCAAAACCTTCATCCTGTAAAGTTTTATAAAAAATACTCCGCATAAAATGCAGGCTTGAGCCAAGGTATGCTTTTTTTCTTGTTTCCTTCCATTGGTTATACTGGCTATCGCTTTCGGCCATCATTTCTTTAAACAAGGGGTTGCCGGTATACAGGCTTGTTTCGGTATTGTATTGATGGGTAAAAGAATCTAAGCTGTATTGAATGGAATAGCCCAGGGCCTGGTTTTCAATTTTCAAAGGTTCAGCAGCCAATACTTTTAACCGGTTTCTTTTTTTAGAGAAATAAAACTTCAATACTTCGGGGTTTTTTAAAGTGCAATTGCTGCTGTTTTCCGATTTGCCAATAAACTCTTCAAGAAAAAAGCTGCCATATTTTTGCCAGCCATCTTTTACTTCGGATGATGCAACCACGGCCACTTCGGTAAGCTCTTTCTCTTTTAACTTTAATTCAAAGTTTTGTTTTTCTGAGGCATCATTACTGCTTATGCGTTTAGAGGCAGTGCTATAACCGGTAAATGTTACTACAAGATCATAACCGCCGTTGGGTAAATAAAGCTTAAAATTTCCGTCGGCGTTGGTAGCTGTGCCCAGCGTAGTATTGTCCGCAAAAACAGATGCTCCCTGTAATGGCAAACCGGTTTCACCGGCAATAACTTTGCCGGTAATAACCAACTGCGCCTGTGATGCAAAGGGTATAGAAAATAAAAAAGTAATTATGGTTGTTCTAAACATGCGAAATGGGTTGGTTTTACTTTGCAATAATAGTTTTTAGCTTGTTAAGGATTGCAAAATATTTGCCAAAATCCTATACGGGGCCTTTTATATTTTTATTTGTTGCATAGAGTTTCAACAATTCATCACAGGTATATTTTACCGTTTCTTCCAATGACCTGTATTGGAAGTCGGGTAAAAAATTTTGTAGTTTGCTGTTATCAAAATTTGCTTTTGCCATTGCAGTGGCAGCGGTTTCTTTCGTTACCAGGGCTTCTTTTCCGGTAATAGTGGCTTTTATTGATTCAATAAAGGCAACAAGGTTTGCCAAAAAAGGCGTTACTTTTTTTGATGGTCTTTTTTTATGGAAAGTATCGGCAATGAGGTTAAATACTGCCTGGTAACTTTCGTTGTGGCCGCTTAAAATAAATCGTTCTGCAGCAATACTGCTTTTCATTAAGGCTATCATGGCGCCGGCAACATCTCTTACATCTGCAAAGCCTGTAGTGCCAGTGCTGTACCAGGGAAATTGATTGTATACCGACTTAAAAATAGCCGTAGAACCTTTATTCCAGTTTCCAGGGCCAATAATAATGGTTGGGTTTACAATAACAGCATTGAGCCCTTCTTCCATTCCCCGCCATACTTCAAGCTCGCCCAGGTATTTTGAATGGCCATATTTGCTATTGCTTGTAGCCGGGCTCCAGTTCATGGTTTCATTAATGGTTTCGTTTTCCCGTATTCTTCCCAGGGCAGCAACCGAGCTTACATGAACCAATTTTTTAACAGCCGCTGCCAAAGCAGTATTTACCAAATTTGCCGTTCCTTCCACATTAATTTTAAATAATTTGTGTGTATCTTTTTTATTGAAAGACACCAGGCCTGCACAATGATAAACTTCATCTACATTTTGAAGGGCATCCTGCAAGCCTGCAACATCAAGTATGCTGCATTGTATTTGATGGAAATGCGGTGTTTCTGTAATCGGTATTTTTGATTGGTTATATATTGCTTTAACGGTTTCTCCATTTTTTAATAAAGTATCAATAAGCGTTTTGCCTACCAAACCAGCGCCTCCTGTAACTAAAACCATTTTATGCAGTATTAAGCAAATAAATAAGAAAAAATAAATTCGGCCAAAAAGCAAAAGTGGAAATTATTTATGCCGAAGGTAAATACAAATACCGATAGTACTATCCGGCTTTCGGACAAATACTTTAATGTAGTTTTTGCTTTTTAAAAGCAACCACACTATTTAGGCTTTTCGTTGTACTGCGATTTTATTAAAAATTTAAGCGCCGCTTTTTTGCCGTATTTTAAATCTATAATTTTTCTTATAGCCCTTCTTTTATTTATTGCATTGCCGTAATACGATTTGCAAATTTGGTACCCTATAAAATATCCTAGGTCTGCCACTCCGCCTGGTGCCTCATTACCGTTATAAAGCCAGTTTTTAAAATCCTGGTCGTTCATTTCTTTTTTAAAAGCGAACCAAAGTTGTTTTTCGTGTAAGTTGCCATAATCCATATAAGAAGAAGAAACAGGTTTGTAAATTTGTTCTGCTATAAAATCACAGGCGCCTTCTTTAATACTTTGTTCCAGCAAGTTTCCACTATTGCCATTCTGTTGCTGTGTATGGCTAATTTCATGGGCAACCATTGCCGTTACGGATCCTTTTGTTGTAAATACTTTTTGCAGCCATGGGTTTAATTCGCTTGAATTGGTTTCTTTATCTGCACAGGCTATTTCGGCGCCAATTAAAATATTTCTCCTGCTTACAGTGCCCCCGGAATTTAAAACACCAATGGTAAAGTAAATTTTTACGGGTTTATAATAACGGTATATTTTTTTTAACCTTGCTAATAAGGCTCCAATATCGCCGAAGTGATTTTTTATTTGTAAGGTATTTTTCCTTACCGACTCCCAAAATTTGGGATAATTCATAATATTATGTAAATGAATTTTGGCCGAGTGCCTGCGTAATTTCATAAAATCTTTAAGGCCATCACTGGCTTTGTTAAGATATAAAGCCTGTATAAAAAATATTTGCTTTGCCGTATCCGTAGTTGACTTTACACTATCGTAAGCTATCCAAAAATTATCAATATCTGATGTGTATATTTCATCTGTATTTTGCGCAAATGTATTATTGGTAACTAGTGAAGTAAAAAAGAAGAAAAGTAAATTTTTCAGCATAAGGTAAAGAAAAAAATTGGGTGATTAGTTACGCTATTTGCTTTGCCCGGCAGTACTTATTTATAAGTGTAAAATCCTTTTCCTGTTTTTCTGCCCAGTTCATTATTTTTCACTTTTTCCAGTTGAAGTGGTGAAGGCGTAAATCTGGGTGCATGGTTAAAGGCTTCAAATAAAGATTGGGAAACAGCAAGGTTGATATCTAACCCAATTAAATCCATCAGTTTAAATGGCCCCATTTTAAAACCGGCATTTTCAAGCGCTTCATCTGCCTGCTCTATAGTTGTATTGCCTGTTTGTACCAGGTGCATGGCTTCCAGGTAATAATGCCTGGCCACACGGTTTACAATAAAGCCCGGTGCATCTTTACAAAGTACAGGAATTTTATTGATGAATTTGCAAAATTGTAAAAGCTGTAAGGCTGTATTATCAGAGGTGTTGTGTGCTTTTACTACTTCCACCAATTTCATTATATGTGCCGGGTTAAAAAAATGTAAGCCGGCAATTCTTTCGGGGTGTGGTATGGCATTTTGTATAGAGGCAATGGAAAGAGAAGATGTATTGCTGGCTAATATGGTATGCTGGCCGTTAACTAAAGCCAGTTGTTGAAATAAAGCAATCTTTACTTCCAGTTTTTCTACTATTGCTTCAATTATCAATTGTGTTTTACAGTCGCTTACAAATTGGGTAAAACTAATCCTGTTCCATGCGGCTTCCTTTTGTTCAACGCTTATTTTTTGTTTTTCAACAAGGGTTTGCAGGTTTCTTATAATCGTATTTTTGGCTTTATCCAGTACTTCAATATTAATATCGCAAAGTATTACAGGCAATTGCTTAATTGCAGCTGCGAGGGCAATACTGCTGCCCATGGTACCGGCGCCAACAACAGAAACAGATTGGATCATAAGTAAAATTATAGGCTACAATATATTTAAACCGCAGTAATAAACTGGTCGAGAAACCTTGCATCGTTTTCACTAAAAAGCCTGAGGTCTTTTACCTGGTATTTAAGCATGGTAATTCTTTCAATACCCATACCAAAAGCAAATCCGGTGTATTTGTTGCTGTCAATATTGCAATTTTCCAGTACCTTGGGGTTTACCATGCCGCAACCTAAAATTTCTACCCAGCCCGTTTTTTTACACACATTGCACCCGGCGCCTTTACACAGCAGGCAACTAATATCCATTTCTGCACTTGGTTCTGTAAAAGGAAAATAAGATGGGCGGAAACGTATTTTAAAATCGTTTCCAAACATTTCCTGAACAAAAAAGTAAAGCGTTTGTTTCAGGTCGGCAAAAGATACATTTTCGGCAATATACAAGCCTTCTACCTGGTTAAAAAAGCAATGTGCCCTTGCGCTAATGGTTTCATTACGGTACACTCTTCCCGGGCAAATAATCCGTAAAGGGAAAATACCTTTTTCCATTTCCCTTATTTGTACACTACTGGTATGTGTACGCAGTAGCCATGCAGGGCTTTCGTTAATGTAAAAGGTATCCTGCATATCCCTTGCCGGGTGGTTTTGTGGCATATTTAATGCGCTAAAGTTATGCCAGTCGTCTTCTATTTCCGGCCCTTCGGCAATAGCAAAACCCAGCCTTTGAAAAATGGTAAGAATTTTATTTTGAACAATGCTAATAGGGTGCCGTGTTCCCTGTGGCAATGGGCTGCCGGGAAGGCTAAGGTCAATATTGCTTGCAGCTTTTTCTTCCTGGCCAATAGCATTTTTAAATGCCTCAAATTTTTCTTCAATAAAAATTTTAAAATCATTTAAAGCCTGCCCTGCTTCCCTTTTGTTTTCAGGCGTCACAGTTTTCATTTCACCCATTACATTTTTCACTAATCCTTTTGTACCAAGGTATTTGATCCTAAAGGCCTCTAGCGCATCTTTTGTAGCTACATTTTCAGCGTTAATCTCATTTTTATAGGCGGCTAATTTATTAAGCAGTTCTTGCATAGGGCAAAGGTAAAGAAATGATGCTTTAACTATAATTTTTACTAATTTTAGGAATAAGGTTTTATTTTTACAGTATAATTTTAAATTATCAGATATGAGTCTTTTTAAATCGGGTAACCCCACCCTGCAGGAAAACAAGTTTACCAGCACTGTATTGGATGGCATTGTGCTTAACGAAAATGCCATGACGGTAAAGGGTACTTTACAAAAATTTGGATTTTTATGTTTGATGGTAATTGGAACCTCGGTGTATTCATGGCGGGAATTTTCCGAAGGCGGTAATGCAATGCCACTAATTATTGGAGGGGCAATTGCCGGGTTTGTTATTGCTATGGTTATTACTTTTAAAAAAACATGGGCTCCTTACCTTGCACCGTTGTATGCACTTTGCCAGGGCTTGTTCCTTGGCGCTATTTCTGCCATGTATAATTTTGCATTTGCAGAAACGGCACCCAATATTGTAATTAATGCAGTAGGCTTAACTTTTGCCGTGGCCATTGCCATGTATTTGCTTTATAGTTTTAAAATAATTAAGGCCACGCAAAAATTTAAGTCGGTAATTATTGCAGCTACGGCAGGCATTGCAATTTTCTATTTAATCACCATTGTGTTGCATATGTTTGGCGTTCAAAGCCTTCCTTTTTTGCACCAGGGCACGCCAATAGGTATAGGTTTTTCTTTACTGGTAACAGCTATTGCAGCGCTTAACCTTATTTTGGATTTTGATATGATAGAGCAGGGATCTGCAATGGGAGCACCAAAATTTATGGAATGGTACGGCGCTTTTGGATTAATGGTAACTATAGTATGGCTTTACCTTGAAATACTCCGCCTGCTGAGTAAACTAAGCAGCAGGAATTAATTTCTTAAAATAAATAGATAATAGCCGGGATGATATTGAGAATATCCCGGCATTTTTTTTGCCCAAAAATCTGTAGGCAGTAAAGGGAATTTATAAAATTACTGGTAGTTAAAATTAAATTGCACCACTACGGTAGATTCTTCCGGAGATTTATCAAATTGCATATTACGCAGGTAATTGCTTATCGCAGTTGCATACTCCTGGTTCCGGCTTGTGCTACCTTTTGCAAAGCCCATAAAACTTCCTGTACCAGCAGGAGAAACTTTTATAGAGGCCATAATACTGGCTTTTGGCAGGTTGCCGGTAAAAGAATAATAGCGGATTATTTTACGGTTGCCGCTAATAATTTTGGGGCCGCCTTTTTTTCCACCCGGCGTGTTACCATAAGAATCTTTATCGCCGCCAGGGTCGCCTGCATCGCCTTTTCCATTAGGGTTATTTCCCTGATAGCGGTAGCCATTATCTTCGGTGGCATTATTGCCTTTACCATTGCCCGGGCCATTATAGGTAATTTTGGGTTTTTGGGGTTTTGGTGCAGGTGTGGGAGATGGAGTTGTATTTGCTTTGGCTTTTACTGTTGCTTTATTTGTTTTCGTAACAGGCGCTGCATCGGGTTCTGCATTATCTTCAGGTTGTACTTTTTCTTCTTTCTGTTGTTGTGGCGCTGCTGCTTGTTGCGAGGCTACGGGTTCATCAGGTGTGGGTTTCATTTCGCCTTTAATAAGTGGTTGCTTTTCGCCAAAACCCTCTTCATTATTACCCAGGTTTATTTCAATTAAATCCTGTACAATGGGTATTGAAGGCGGGACATTTTTCCATTTAATGATAAAAAAAAGCAATAGTAAACCTGCGCAAACTATAATGGTATAGATTAAAGCTTTACGGTTTTTTTCAGATTCAAATGCTTTGTCAATAGCGTTCATAACATAAAAATATCCTTTTTGTATTATATAGATGCAAGAAGTGTGGCAAATACATATATCCGTTCTAAAATTTTAACAGCTTTATAATTTTCAAACTTTAAGATTTTCTTTGGCCAAAGAGCAGGCTGCCAATCCTTACCATATTGCTCCCTTCTTCAATGGCCATTTCATAATCGGCGGTCATTCCCATGCTAAGGGTATTAAAAGATGGAAATATTTTTTTGAATTGATGAAACATACCCGCCAATGCCCGGAACTCGCCCCTGATTTTTGCTGTATCATCGGTTAAGGAAGCCATGCCCATTAAACCGCAAATGATAATATTGGAATACAGGGATGGGTTATCAATAATTTTATGGAGCAATACTTTTGCTTCTGCAGGAGAAAAACCAAATTTCGTTTCTTCTTCTGCAATATGCACCTGTAAAAGGCAATTGATTTTTCTATTGTGTTTTAAGGCTTGTTTGTTAATTTCTGTCAATAATTTTTCACTGTCAACACCTTGTATGAGGTAAATAAAAGGCGCAATATATTTTACTTTGTTGCTTTGCAGGTGGCCAATAAAATGCCAGCGGATATCTGCGGGTAATTGTTGCTGTTTTTCCAGGAGCTCCTGCACGTAATTTTCCCCAAAATCTTTTTGACTATTTTGATAAAGCAGTATGATACTTTCTTTGGGCTGCAACTTTGAAACCGCTACCAGTTGAACATTTTTATTGATGAACCCATTTATTACCGATTGATATTGCGCTACATTTACCATGGCTGCAAATTAATAATTTTAAAATAAAAAGCCTTTGCCGCAATATGGCAAAGGCTTTGAATAAAAAGAAGAAATATTATTCTTTAATAAACTTAATTTTTTCCGGGATATTATTGACGATGATTTCTGCTACATAACTTCCCTTGGGTAATTGGGCTACAGGTATTGTGGCCACACCGCTGGCATTGAGCTTTGTTTGCAAGGCCAGTTGGCCGGAAGCGGTATAAATTCTAAAGGGAACATTTTTAAAATCCAATTCAGAAGCTATTTTAATTTCATTTACTACGGGGTTGGGATAAAATAGAAATCTGCTGTTTCTTGAAAAATCAAGAAATTTTATTTCGCTGTTGGTAAAGGAACCGTTAATATCCACCTGTTTAAGTCGGTAATAATTTATTTTGTGGAGCGGGGCAATATCGGTAAAAGAATAATTTCCTGCTGTGGCTCCGGCGCTGTTTACAAATCCAATTGCTGTCCAGTTGCTGGCATTGGCGCTACGTTGTATTTCAAATCCCTGGCTGTTTAACTCATTAGCCGTTTGCCATTGCAACAGGCTTTTATTTTGCTGCTTTGTAGCATTAAAGCCCAAAAGCTGTACAGGAACCACATTTGTACTGCGCTTAAAGTTGAGCATCCATTCGTAAATATTTTTTCCCGGAAAATTGTATTGGCCGTTATTATTTAAATTTAAATCAAAAGCCTGCGATACATAATGGGCATTGCTGTTATAAATAATTTTTTGGGCACGTGGTGTTGGGGGCGTAGCGGCATTATTTGTATTATCAACAAAAAAGTGAGTCCAGGAAGAGGAAACAATATTATCACCACTGTTGTGAAAAGCCAGGATAGGTAAATTTAGTGCAGCCATATTTTGGCAAATGGCAAGGCTGGGTTGCCATGCACCTGCTGTAGGTACTATAGCGGCTATGCGGCTACCATAACTTAAGTTTTCGCCTGCGTATGCCCAACATGTACCGCCACCCATACTAAAGCCCGATAGGTAAATTCTGTTTACATCCACTTTATAATGAGATACGATGTAATCAATAAAAGTATTTACATGGCCAATCCATGGGTTGTTGGTAAACTGTGGTGCAATTACAATAAACTTAAAACTTTGTCCATTTACATTAAACGAAGCTGGGAATTGACCGTTATTAATTTGAAAAGGTGTTCCGCTAATAAGCACTTTGTTTAAATCGCTACTGCCATTGCCCAGTTCACCCATGCCATGTATATAAATAAGCAAAGGAAATTTTTCGTTGGCATTATTATAATAGCCCTGCGGCAGGTATTCATAATATCCATTGGATATAGGGCAGGTTGTTACATTAGGCTTTGCAGAAAAGCTTTGGGCTCCTGCATTTAAGTAAATAATTACAAATAAAATATTTAAAAGGAATAGGCGAAAGGGTTTCATACAATAAAAAATTGGTTTTCGTTTAGAAATATTGGTTTGCCAGCTAAGGAGCTAAGGAAAAATGAGTGTTTACAGGGGTTGGGAATGGGCCGCAAAGTAATTACAAATAATTTATTTTTCTACAGGTAAATGCCTGTTGTGAATAAAAAAATAAATTTTGCCGCTATTTTTTCAAGGCCTTTTGATTGTCATTCAGTGATACAAATTAGTTTAATACAAATTTTCTTTTTTCAATAATACCATTGTTGCTAACCTGTAAATAATACAAACCTTTTGCCAGGCTGGGCAATGTAATTTGAATCAATCCGGTTCCGTTTATCTTTTGTTTTGCAACCAACTGCCCTGTAGTATTATAAATATTTGCATTGGCATTTTTTAGTTGGTAATCTGTGCTGATTTGAAGTGTATTTGTTGTAATAGTATTCGGTGTTAATTCTAAATACCCTTTTTTGGAAAAATCAATAAACTGTATGCGGCTATAGCTTTGCGATGCCTGGTTGTCAATAATTTTTAACCTGTAATAATTTTTACCTGTTAATAATGCGCCATCAGTAAAATGATAATTTCCAAAATTACCATTGGCCTGAACAAAGCCAATGGTTTGCCAGCTTGTACCATTTGAGCTGCGCTGGATTTCATACCCATTGATATTTACTTCGTTTTCCGTTTGCCAGTTGAGTAAGGCATAATTATTTTGTTTTAATGCATTAAAAGAAAGAATGTTTACCGGCACTACATTGTAATTTCTGTTATAATGCAGCATCCATTCCCAAACATTTTTTCCGGGAAAATTGTATTGGTTGTTATTATTGAAATTAAGCGACCAGCCTTCGGTAAGGTCGTGCCCGGTAATTTGAATGAGTGCCACTTTTGCCAAAGGGTTTGGGGGAACCGGAGCCGAATTAATATAATTAACCCAGTTAACGCTCCATTGGGTGGGCACAGAAGGATCGGGGTTGTCGTGTATAGCTAAAACTGGCAAATTGGCCGAGGCAATGGTATTGGCCATATTACTGTTGGGCGAGTATGCGCCTGCCCCGGGAACCATAGCAGCAATACGGTCGGCATAAGTGCTACCACTTCCGCCATAGCTCCAGCAAAGTGAGCCGCCCATGCTGTAACCGGAAATATAAATGCGGTTGATATCCACTTTATAATGGCTCACCATATAGTCCAGCATGGTATTAAATACCGAAGCGCCAGGCTGGTTGGTAAACTGTGGGGTAATTACAATAGGTTTATATGTTTGGCCATTAACAGTAAAGGAACCCGGCCAGGTGCCTGCATTAATTAAACTTGCAGGACCATGCATTAACAACCTCACCAAATCTGATGCAGTGCCATTGCCACATTCCGCAGCGCCGGGAACAAAAATAATCATAGGGAATTTTTGATTTGGGTTATTCCAATATCCTTCAGGAAGGTATTCGTAATAACCGTTGCTCATAGAGCAGGTAGTAACATTCGTTTTCGGGGTGTGGGTTTGGGCTTTTAAACCTAATGAACAGATTAACAACGGGCAAAATAATACTAGTAAAAACTTGAACATACTCTTAAATAACTTTTGAGAAGATTACTCCTCCCTGGTTTAGCGATATTGTGCTTTAAAGCAGTTGACTTTGCCTTTATTGCAAATTAAATGCCATAACATGCAAAGTAGATTAAATGTTAAAAACTTATAAATATGGCCAATAAAACTGTATATTAGTTTTCACTGAAGAAGATATGTATTAATTTTAATTATTGTATTAATAACCTATTTCTAAAAATGCTATCTTTTGGCCATGAAACATCTGCTGGCAACCTCCATCTTTCTTTTTTTAGTTGGGCATGCTATTGCTCAAAACAGCCAGAATGGGCTTTCTGGAATATGGAAAGGCTATATTAAAAGCACCGAAAGGAAAATTCCTTATGAACTGGTAATCTCAAGTAACGATGGTGTTTTTAGTGGTTACTCTTATACCACTTTTGGTGTAAAATCAAATATAGTAACCATGAAAAAAGTACTGCTTAATATAGAGGGCAGCAGGATAATTGTTTATGATGATTCACTATTATATAATACTATTCAAAAAGATTTGCCGAGGCAAATTGTTCAGGTAAATACACTGGAGTTAAACGGCGACTTGCTTACCGGTAGTTTTGTTACCCAGCCGCCACCCGGATTTAAAACGGCAAAGGGAAATGTTTACCTGGAAAAGCAAAGCGATAAGGAAGAAACCAGGCTCGTGGCCAAATTAGAAGAGATGGAACTTACAGATTCCATTTCTTTTTTACAAAAACCCGTAATTACAGCAAAGGCCATAGATAATATGGAAATTGTAAAAACGGAAACGCCACAAATAGATTCGGCTTCTGTTGCAACTATTGATCCAGGTATTGCCAAAATAAAATCTAAGGAAATTCAATTAAATAAAACGGAGGAAAAATCGCCGTTAGTAAATTCAAAACCTGCAGCAATTGTGGTTGTAAAACAACCTATAGCAAAGCCAAAGCCTGCAAACCCACCAGTAGCAGCGGCTAAACCAAAGCCTGCAATAATTGCCGAGGTAAAACAACCGGCAGCCCCACCGGCGCATAAACCAATTGCAAAGCACAACACTACAGGGCCCAAAGTAGATCTTTCTAAAAGAAAAATTGAAACAATAGATGAACTGGTAATAGAATCTGACAGCCTGCAGATATCCTTGTATGATAATGGAGAAGTGGATGGAGATACCGTAAGTATTATACTTAACGGCCAGGCCATTGTTTCCCGGCAGGGTTTATCTGCAAGCGCTTTTCGTAAAACTATTTACATTACTCCAGAGCTCGGCGACTCCATACAATTGGTGATGTATGCCGAAAACCTGGGTTCGTTACCACCCAACTCCGGCTTGTTGATAGTAGATTATGATAACCGCAGAAAAGAAATACGCTTTTCCGGCGACCTGAGCAAGAATGCCGCCATTACCCTGAAGCGGAAGAAAAAATAATTTATTTAAAATGCCCTTTGGGTCAATCCCAGTTCGGTTTCATCAAATGGTTCCAAAATAATGGTTTGAATAAACATGATGCGTTGTTCTTTAATGGCATCATCGCAATTTATGATGTTGGCATTACCAAATACATCATCGTAGCAATTGATACAACCTAAAATAATATTTTCTTTTTCAAAATTTATTTTGCCTTCTCCATTGCCAAATACAAGGCCCGTGTATGCCGATTTTCCTCCGCCAAAATTAAAATCGGCTTCATTAAGCAGGCGTAACTGGTAAATAGACATGCCTGCCTGCAAACCGCTTTTTGATCGCCAAAGGTTTTGGCCAATGGTTTTATCCTGTGTGGTATTGCCAGATTTAAGGTCGCCGCCAATGAACAGCTTTTGCAACTGGCAATTATTTTCTTCATCGCCCCAAATAAAAATGGCCTGCCTTGCCGTATGCGGAAACAATACCGAACATTTGCTTATTTCGTTATCCTGGAAATAATAAAAATCTTTTTGTACATTTTTCTCCCCAAAATAATAGCTCAACATTTCGTGGGAGTTAAATTTCATAAGGTCTTCAGCAAATTGGATATCGTTGCTGCCGGGCAGGGCATACTTTCTTAGCAAAAAAGAATATTGCTTTGCCGAATCAATAAGTTTTGAAGTGATATAAATACTGAAATTATTTTTTTGTAAAAAAATATTTTCATTCCCCGTTATTTTTTTTTGAGTGTTGCCTTTAAAACCTTCTTTACCGAGTTTACCCAGCATATCTGCAAATTCTTTTTCTGCAAATGTTTTATAGGAAAAGCAAAGGTTTTTTTCGCCGGTAAAGAGGGTAATTTCCCTGGGGAGTTTATCTATTGATTTTTTACCGGGCTTGTATGTAAAATTCATTTCTCCATTTACTTCAGCTGGGGCCGGGTAAAAATTTTTCTTTTTGGCCCATTCGGTAAATTTTTCAATGGTTTGGCTGGAAGCTTTAATAATATCAAAAGCAACATTTTGCTGGGCATTGGCGCAATAATGTAACAGCAGTGCCAAAAAACATATTGTAAAATGTCTTTTCAAAACATCCGGTTTTAGGTGTGAGCAAAAATTAGCCGGTATTTTGGCAGAATACCTAATTAAAACTGGTTAAAATGGGGAAGCTTTTCGGGTAAGAAGATGGATCAAACGGTATGGAAACCGGTTGGTACAAAGTTAAAATACAGGGTTTACAAATGCAAGTAAATCGCAAAAAATATTGTAGCGTTATAAAAGTTAAATTATCAAGCTGTTAAAGTTCCACTGGCTGAAATTTACAAACGGCTTCATTTAAAAAATTGGGCAATATATGTGCATAAGTGTACATAATTTTATCGGGATCGTTGAGTTGTTCAATCATGCTCTTCCACTTTTCTTCACCATAATTTTCAGTTACCGTTTTTTTTCTTTCGGGTGTTTTTAAATGCAGGCTCATACCAATGGCATCAGCTTCGGGGTGAAATTGAGTGCCAATCATATTTTCGTTAAACCGTAATGCCATCATTGCCCTTTCATAAGGTACATGCGGCCGGGCTTTTTCTATAGCTAAAATGGTAGCGCCCATTTGTTTTATTTTATTGTGATTGGGTTGAATGACCTGGTAATCCCGGCTGTCAACGGCATAAAAAGGGTCTTTTAACCCTGCAAATACCTGCTCATCTTCTGCACCCGGAAGATAATGTATCGGGAAAACACCAAAGGCCGTACTTTTTCTTTTGGTTACCTGGCCAATATGGTAATGCCTGCATACCAATTGAAAAGAATGGCAAATGAAAAAAACTTTTTTCTTTACAACATTTGCTTCATTGTAATTGAATTCTTCCACCGCTTTTAACCAGCCAAAATATTTTTTTTCCCAATTACTACCTTCACTTTCAAGTGGGCTCCCAGGCCCGCCGCTGCTGATGTAAATATCAAAATCGAGGCCCGGCACTTCATGTTTCAGGCGTACATCAAATTCAGCTTTCTCTAAATTTAAATGATGGCTATCTGCAAATTGGTTTAGAATTTCCCTGATACATCTCATTCCCTGGTTCTCCGCACCTTCATACAGGTCCAAAATAGCTACTCTTAAAGTACTGGGTTCAGTGCAATTCATATAAGGCGCAAAATTAACTAATATTTTACTTTATTTTTTAATGTTTTGGCAATTTTCTTCTAAGAAAATGGTGGATAAACCTAAACAATGCTTCTTCAATATAAAAAGGCTTGCTATTATTTATAATATCTTTGCCGGCAATTATGAAATCGGGCCGTTTAAAAAAAGATAAAGTAAATATTATTACACTGGGTTGCAGTAAGAATATGGTTGACAGTGAAGTGCTGAGCGGCCAGCTTCGTGCCAATGATATAAATACTATTCATGAAAATAGCAAGATGGATCATAATATTGTTATCATAAACACCTGCGGATTTATTGACAAGGCAAAAGAAGAAAGCATCAATACCATTCTTGAAAATGTAGCCTTAAAGAAAAAAGGAAAACTGGATAAGGTATATGTTGCAGGTTGCCTAAGCGAAAGGTATAAAAATAACCTGGAGGCTGAAATCCCAGAAGTAGATGCTTTTTTTGGCACCATGGAACTGCCTTTAATCCTTCAGCAATTTAATGCAGATTATAAAGTAGAATTATTGGGCGAAAGGATGCTGGCTACGCCCAAGCATTATGCCTACTTAAAAATAAGCGAAGGATGCAACAGAACATGTAGTTTTTGTGCTATTCCCCTCATGCGTGGCGGGCATGTAAGCAGGTCCATAGAAAGCCTGGTAAGTGAAGCAAAGCGGCTGGTGCAAAATGGCGTTAAAGAAATAATGCTTATTGCACAGGAGCTTACTTATTATGGCCTGGATATTTATAAACAAAGAGAATTACCAAAATTACTCCATGCACTAGCCGATATTGAAGGCCTGGAATGGATAAGGTTGCATTATGCATACCCAAGCAAATTTCCCCTGGAAATTATAGAAACAATGAAGGAGCGGCAAAATATTTGCAATTACCTCGATATTCCATTGCAACATGCCAGCAATAAAATGCTCAATGCCATGAAACGGCAGATTACCCGTGAAGAAATGGAAGATTTGATTGCTGAAATACGTAGCCGCATCCCTGATATTTGCCTGCGTACAACTTTAATTGCCGGCTTTCCCGGCGAAACGAGAGATGATGTGGAAGAACTCAAAACTTTTTTAACGAAAATGCGATTCGACAGGGTAGGCATTTTTACCTATAGCCACGAAGAAGATACCGGAGCTTATGGCTTAAACGATAATGTACCTCAGGCAGAAAAAGAAGAAAGGGCACAGGAAATAATGGAACTTCAGCAGGAAATTTCCCTGGAAAAAAATATGGAAAAAATCGGAAAAGAATTTAAAGTGCTAATTGATAAAAAAGAGGCGGGCCGGTATATTGGGCGTACCGAATTCGACAGCGTTGAAGTAGATAATGAAGTAATTATCAGCAGCAGTAAAAAATTACCCATTGGCGAATTTGTTAAAGTACGGGTAACAAAAGCATTTGATTACGACCTGGAGGCAGAAGTAATTTAAAATCTGTTTTTTATTAATAAAAATGGTTATTTTTAATAAACATTAAATTGTTGTAAAATGAAAAAATTAATACTCTTATTTCTTTTAGCGGCCAATGTAAATTCATTTGCACAGGATAATACAGCTTTTGTGGGCAAATGGCAGGTAGTGTTTTTAAAAGATAACAATACCTATATAGATATTGAGAAAGACTCTTTTTCTCTAAAAGGCCAAATGCAGGGTGATACACAAGAGAAAGATACCGATGCCAATGCTACAGTAAACGATGAGGTAAAATCGTTTTTAAAAGAAACAATTAACGGCATGAAATATACCTTTAATAAAGATTTTACCTCTTCATATACCATGGGCCCCGAAGGAGAAGTGAAAGGCACTTACAAAGTAAACGATGGAAACGCTACTGTAGAATTAAAAGAAGGAACCAGCGACCAGGTTTCCACAATGAAATACCGCTTTTTTGATAACAAGCTGGAACTTACGCCTTCAGTAGGAAACCAGGATCCTACTATCATCATCCTGAAAAAAATAAAATAAAACCGGGAAGCCTGCTGATGAATTTTACGGCCTCTGCAATATCATATAAGCAAACAAAAGCGTTTTCAAAACTTGCAATTGATTATATAGAAGGTGCCGATGCATTAGAACCGTTTTTTACTTTTGCCCCTAATTTGGATGGTATTAAAAATGCTATTAGCCAGCGTAAAAAATTTACCGTAAACAGGCAAGTTCTGGTAACACAACTGCAAAAGCAATATAACGCAAAAAAGCAGGGCTTAAAAACAACAGCCAATATTGAGCTGCTTCTTAATGAAAATACCTTTACAGTTACTACGGCCCATCAACCCAACATTTTTACCGGCCATTTATATTTTGTTTATAAAATTATACATGCCATAAAACTGGCAGATGATTTAAAAAAGCAATTCCCCAAAAATAATTTTGTACCGGTTTTTTTTATGGGTAGCGAAGATGCAGACCTGGAAGAATTGGGCACAATAAATGTGCATGGAAAAATATATAAGTGGGATACTGCCCAAAAAGGAGCTGTGGGCAGGATGCAGGTTGATGAAGAATTTATTGCACTAATTAATGAACTGGATGCCCAGCTTGGTGTAGAAGAGCATGGAGAAGAAATATTAAATAAAGTTAGGCAGGCTTATGCTAAAGGAAAAAATATTGAGCAATCAACTTTTGATCTTGTACATGATTTGTTTGCTGATTACGGCCTGGTTGTATTTCTGCCGGATAACCCTGTATTTAAAAAGGAACTTACGCCTGTAATTAAAAAAGAACTCAGCGAACAATTTTCTCAAAAAGCAATGCAACAGGCGCTTGTAGCACTTTCGGGTTTATATAAAATGCAGGTTGCAGGAAGGCAGGTGAATTTATTTTACCTATTAGATGGCTTAAGAGAAAGGCTGGAAAGAAAAGGAGATGGATTTATTGTACATGGAACAGACCTGCGCTTTACCCAACAAGAAATTTTACAGGAGTTAAAAAATCACCCCGAAAGGTTTAGCCCAAATGTAATTTTGCGCCCTGTTTTCCAGGAAATGCTTTTGCCCAATATTATTTTTATTGGCGGCGGGGCCGAAATTGCTTATTGGCTGGAATTAAAAAATGTTTTTGCAGAAGCAGGTGTTTTTTTCCCGGTTCTTATGTTGCGCAACTCTTTTACGGTTATTCCCAAAAAGATTGCAGAAAAAATTCAATCGCTGGGGTTAAATGAAGCATCTCTTTTTGAAACCGGCAATAAGCTCAAAGATTATTATGTAAAAAAGGAAACAAAATACCAGCTTTCATTATCCGATGAAAAACTTGCACTTATAAAAATATATCACAACATTAGGGAAAGTGCTACAAAAGTAAACCCAACTTTTTCCAGGCATGTATGGGCGCTGCAGCAAAAGTCAAAACAAAAACTGGATGAACTCGAAAAAAAAATGTTGCGCTCGGAAAAATTAAAGTTTGATGCCGGGCTAAGGCAAATCAGCAAAATTAAAGACCGCTTGTTTCCCGGAGATAAATTACAGGAGCGGGTAGATAACCTGCTGCCTTATTATGCCTTATACGGCAAAGGTTTTTTGGATGTACTCTACACCCATTCCGGCGCATGGCAACAGCAATATTGTATTTTAACAGAAACCGAATAATGGCAAGGATTTTGGCAATTGATTATGGTAAAAAACGTACCGGCATTGCTGTTACAGATCCTTTGCAAATAATTGCTTCCGGCCTTACCACTATTGCTTCCAATGATCTTATCTCTTTCTTAAAAAAATATTTAGTGGCCGAAGCGGTGGAATTAATGGTAATAGGCATGCCCGTAAATTTAGATGATACGGATACACATGCCACTCCGCTGGTAAAAGCAGTTATTAAAAAATTAAAACTGGAGTTTCCCAATATACCCATAACAGAAGTAGACGAAAGGTTTACCTCAAAAATGGCTAAAGATGCCATGCTGCAAATGGGCTTAAAGAAAAAACAAAGGAGAGATAAAAAAATTGTAGATGAAATTGCGGCTGCAATTATGTTGCAGGAATATTTGAATACCAATATATAGCGATTGTTAAAGCAGGCAGTCTTTCATTTTGCCTGCTTATCTTTGCAAAAATTTTTTGAATAATGATACTTCCCATAGTGGCTTATGGTTCGCCGGTTTTGAGGAATATAAGCCGTGATATTGATATAGATTATCCTCAATTAACTACTTTAATTGAAGATATGTGGGAAACCATGTACCGAAGTAATGGCGTGGGCCTTGCCGCTCCTCAAATTAACCGGCAAATACGGTTGTTTGTGATTGATACTATTCAAATATTTGCCAACGATGAAGATGGCGAAACAAAATCTTATCCCGATGCACCGGGTTTTAAAGGGGTTTTTATAAATGCGAATATTGATGAAGTAAATGGTAAAAACTGGAGCTATAACGAGGGTTGCCTCAGCATCCCAAAAATAAGGGAAGACATTGAAAGAAAAGATACCGTTACCCTTACTTTTTTAGATGAAAATTTTCAACAGCAAACCCGTTCTTTTAACGGCATTACAGGCAGGGTAATATTGCATGAGTACGACCATATTGAAGGTAAATTATTTATTGATTACTTAAAACCTTTAAAAAGAACTTTAATCAGGCGAAAGCTGGATGACATCAGCAAAGGAAAAATTAAAGTGGATTACCGTATGCTGTTTCCCAAATAATTAAGCATCCGGCTTTTTTTATATTAAAATGAAAAATTTTGCTGCCGCTATTTTATGCATCCTGTATTTTTCGGTAAATGCACAGGAGCCCGATACCAGCATGGTGGGTAAAAAAATTATTACCCTTAGTGAAGTGGTGGTAAACAATAAATTAAATGTACCGGCATTTATCGAAAAGGTGAAAAATGATAGTAGTTTTTATAAAGCTTTTCGCAACCTGCGCATTATTGGTTTTACAGCACTTAATGATATAAGGATGCTGGATAAAAATGGCAACCTGAAGGCATCCCTCAAAAGCCGCACCAGGCAATACCGCAAGCATAATTGCCGTTTTATGCAAACCCTGGATGAAGCGGTAACCGGCGATTTTTACGATAACAACCTTAACTACAATTATTATACGGCGCAAATGTATGCTTCTCTTTTTTTTACTAAAGATTCCATATGTGGTGAAAATAATATTGTAGCCGGCTTTGCATTTAATGCCAAAGAAAAAAGCGGGATGGAAAAAAATAAGGAACAATTGAAAATGTTGTTTTTTAACCCGGGCAAACGCATTAGCGGCCTGCCTTTTATGAGCAATAAAACCGCTATTTACGACGATGATATTGCCAGCAGGTATGATATGCGTATTGATTTAGAAGAATACAACAATACCTCTTGCTATGTATTTATCCAAAAAGTGAAACCGGGCTATGAGGGAAAAGTAGTGTTGGATGAAATGATTACCTGGTTTAATGATTCCACAATGGAGGTGGTGGCAAGAAAATATGCCCTGAGTTACAGCGCAATGGTTTATAAGTTTAAAGTAAATATGGAAGTGCAAATGACAACTTTCAACGGCCTTACTGTTCCTTCGTTGATCCGCTATGTTGGCGATTGGAAAGCTATTACAAAAAAAAGGGAAAGAGGCGTGTTTACTGCTACTTTATTTGATTTCAAAAAATAAAAGGAAACTTTATTTTTTTGATATACTGTATTGCCGCCATTTTTCAATTAGCTTTTCCATATCGGCTGGTAATTCACTGGTAAAAAGCATTGGTTCATTTGTAATTGGGTGCACAAAACCCAGTTCTTTTGCATGTAATGCATGGCGTGGGCAAAGGGCAAAACTATTATCTACAAACTGCTTGTATTTGCTGTAAATGGTTCCCTTTACAATCCTGTCTCCACCATAAAAATCATCATTAAAAACCGGGTGGCCAATATGCTGCATGTGCACACGTATCTGGTGTGTGCGGCCGGTTTCCAGCCTGCATTCTACGGTGCTTACATAATTAAAATTTTCCAAAACTTTATAATGCGTAATGGCATCTTTGCCGTGTTCGCCTTCTGGGTAAACCGTAAATAATTTTCTAAACCGCTGGTGCCTGCCCACATGGCCGGTAATGGTTCCTTCCTGCACATCAAAATTTCCCCACACCAATGCAATATACCTGCGGTGTACCGTGTGGTTAAAAAACTGTTTGGCAAGCTGTGTCATTACCAATTGTTTTTTGGCCATAACTATGAGGCCGCTGGTATTTTTATCTATGCGGTGTACCAGGCCAAAACGAGGCAGTTCTGTTTCATCAATTTTGGGGTTATTTATTTTTAAATGATGCGCCATAGCATTTACCAAAGTGCCATGAGGGTTGCCACTTCCCGGGTGCGCCACCATGCCTGCGGCTTTATTGACTACCACTAAATGTTCATCTTCAAATACAATGTTGAGCGGTATTTCCTGCGGAATAATTTCATTAAGTTCCGGGTTTCGGTTTTCCCAAACTATTAAATTATCGCCGGGTTTTAATTTGTAATTGCTCTTAATAATTTTTTCATTTACATATACATGCCCTTCTTCTATGGCCTGCTGAATTTTATTGCGGGTGGCGCCTTCTATGCGCTGCATTAAAAATTTATCAATGCGTAAAGGTTCCTGGCCCTTATCAATAATAAGGCTTAAGCGAATGTGTTTTTCGTTGGTTTCTTCACCGGCTATTGTTTCTGTAGGCATAATAAAAGCGCTTAACTTTGCAAATTAAATCATTTTTAACAGCATAATGCAGCAGGTAAGCTTTAAAGATTTGGGTGTAATGGAATATAAAAAGGCCTGGGATTACCAGGAAGCATTACTGCAGGAGAATGTGGCCATTAAATCTGAAGCAAGAAAAAATACACCCGGCGCTGATGTAAAGGGACTGCCTACAAAAAATCATTTATTGTTTTGCGAACATCCGCCGGTTTATACACTGGGTAAAAGCGGCAATATTGCCCATGTATTGTTAACGCAGGAGCAATTAGAACAAAAGCAAATTTCATTTTTTCATACCAATCGTGGCGGCGATATTACCTTTCACGGGCCGCAGCAGGTAGTGGGCTATCCCATTTTAGACTTGGAAAAATTTACCACCGATATTGGTTTATACCTGCGTAATTTGGAAGAAGTAATTATTAAAACTATTGCAGAATACGGTATAACAGGTGAAAGAAGCAAGGGCGAAACCGGCGTATGGATACAGCCCGGAGTACACGGCAGGGAACGAAAAATTTGCGCCATTGGTGTGCGTTGCAGCCGCTGGGTTACCATGCACGGCTTTGCCCTGAATGTAAATACCGATTTAAATTATTTTAATTATATAATACCCTGCGGCATACAAAATAAGCAGGTTACTTCCCTGCAAAATGAACTGGGTAAGCCATTAGATTTTGAAGAACTAAAACAAAAGCTCCGCAATAATTTTGAAAAGATTTTTGGTGTGGTATTGGTAGATTACTAATTTAAACTTCATCAAATTTAAAAAGCACCCACGGCTCTATGTTTAATGCTTTTGCAATAGCAAACACCTGCGAAATACTGGTATTAATTATTCCCCTTTCAATTCTGCTTACCTGTGAGTATTCTATTTCTGCATCGTAGGCAAGGTTTTCTTGCGAAATATTCTTAGCAATACGAATTTGCCTCACCCTTTTTCCAAAGCGCTTAATCCCAACCTCATTTCTTAAATATTTCACCTGGGCAAAGTGCCTTATTAAAAGAGAAAAAAATTAGAGCAAATTTGTGACCTTAAGAGAACAATAGAATATGACATTTTTTTAAGCATCATAGATCAAAAATTATGGATTATATGACTGCGCAATGGCGATCCAGCAATAGCTAAACGATTAATTTATCCCAACTCAAGCTAAAAATCTTCCGAACAGTTGTGGTCGGGAGAACAGGCGAGGGCGTCTCAAAGTAGAAGTATGGCTACTTACGACGCCAAAAATACTAATTTTTAATCTTCGTTGTAAGAATTGATAAGGGTTTTTCCATTATATACCCTAATAGAATATATTTTTTCTTTCCGCATTAATGCTATTTCCCACCTTTGATTAGGAGGTATTTTATCGGGGTTAGTTGGATCAATATGACTGAACTCTATTACACGAACAAAAATAAAGATATTGTTATTATAACTTATTAGTAATTTACCTGCCATATCATCTCTGGAGCCACCTAAAATTTTTAACGAATGAAAATTCTGGGGAATATGAGTTATGAATGTATCTATAGGCTTGTCCTTAAATTGTGCAAGGTTCAAATTCGTCAGAAAATTAATTAGGGTAACTTGCTGGAAAGAACTATCAATTTTAAAAATTTGCAAGGAATTTGCAGAAATAGTAATTGTGCAGGTTATTATCAAATGAATCAATACTCGTTTCATAATTAATTGAGTCTAAACCCTATAGTTGCAAATAAAAACAATTATATAGGATAACCGTTTTCTGTTTTATATAACGCGTTATCTATCCAAGTTAAATTTTTTCAACCATTTGCTGCTGTTCATTACGACAAAAACAAGGAAACATCAACATCTTTTTCGTTCTATTTCCCTTTAACCATAGATGATATGTATTTGGCCTATCCTAAACTTGAAATTTATTGGCAGGCAACCTTAAATATAAACCAATCTAGTTTACTTTATAGTCAAAACAACGGAGGAGGATGGGATACTGTGGTATATAATTTTTATAAAAATGCAATTATCGCAGATATTAATGTGCGAGAATAGAATTGTTTATTTTAGTTTAAAATTGTATTGTAGGTTAGGTCAAATTATCCTTGCGGATTTTTTAACTAAACGCCATGTAACAAAAAAAAATATTATACTTATTATCGAATTACTTCAATTGATTTTGTACTTATTGCTCTTTCGCAGGTTTTATAGATTATTTCAACTCAATTTTGATTTTATTTGCTGTGGCTATTTTATTTGTGGGCCTTTTTATCTTACGAATCAAATATCTGAAAAAATACCTTTCTAAGTTGTAAAGAGAAAAAGAGCAAGTTATTTTTCTTAAGGGTTAAACTTTAATTTTCTGTAAGCCAGGTTATTGCTGTTAATCCTTGGCGTTATTTGGTTATCATTTTTTTAATAATAAAAACAAATTTTATAATTCCGCAATTAATATTTTAATTCCTCCAAACTCCGTTCAATTATTTTCACACATTCGTTTACCTGTTCTTCAGTTATAAGTAACGGTGGTGTGAGCCTTATTTTATCGCCATGCGTTGGTTTGGCAAGTAAGCCGTTTTCTTTTAAAACCAGGCAAAGCTCCCAGGCTGCATTGTTGTTGGTATGTTCTATTTCTATGGCGCTCATTAATCCCCTTCCTCTCACTTCTCTTAAAAACGGGGAGTTGATTTTTTTTAACTCCGTTCTAAAAACTTTTCCCATTGCTTCGGAGTTTGCGGCCATTTTTTCTTCTTTTAAAACGGTAAGCGCCGCCATAGCTACGGCACAGGCCAGCGGGTTACCGCCATACGTGCTGCCGTGTTCGCCGGGTTTTATGGTAAGCATTATTTCGTCATCTGCCAGTACGGCGCTCACCGGTAAAGTGCCGCCGCTTAATGCTTTTCCCAGTATTAAAATATCGGGCCTCACTTTTTCATGGTCGCAGGCAAGCAGGCGGCCGGTACGGCTTAAGCCGGTTTGTATTTCATCGGCAACCATTAATACATTATACTTATTGCAAAGCTGCCTTATGCCGGTATAATACCCATCGTTGGGGATTATTACACCTGCTTCTCCCTGTATGGGCTCAAATAAAAAAGCACAAACATTTTTATCCTGAAATGCATTTTCCAAAGCAGTTAAATCTTTGTAGGCAATGCTTTCGTAACCGGGTAAAAAAGGCCCGTAATGATTTGTGGCAGTAGGGTCGTTACTAAAAGAAATTACGCCTAATGTACGGCCATGAAAATTATTATTGCACACCACAATTTTTGCCTTGTTTTCTTCAATACCTTTTACCTCGTAAGCCCATTTGCGGCAGAGTTTCAGCGCAGTTTCCACGGCTTCTACGCCGCTGTTCATGGGCAATACTTTTTGGTAACCAAAATACCCGGTAATAAATGCTTCATACGCTCCCAGCAGGTTATTGTAATAAGCACGGGAAGTAAGCGTAAGTTTTTGCGCCTGCTCAATTAGCGCTTCAATAATTTTGGGATGGCAATGACCCTGGTTTACGGCAGAGTAGCCGCTTAAAAAATCGTAGTAACGCTTATTGTCAACATCCCATACAAATACGCCTTTACCTTTTGCAAGCACCACGGGCAAAGGATGGTAATTGTGTGCGCCAAATTTTTCTTCGAGGTTTAAATAATATTGTGTATTTGCCGAAGCCTGTATTATAGAGGGCATAAAAATTAATTTTATAAAAATGTAGAAATAGAAAATGCAGCTTCCATATGTAAGGAAGCAAAACCTACCTTAACTTCGATGGTTGAGCAGGTCTAAATTGCCTGCAAGGAAAGTTGATATTGTAAGGAGTATTTTGATGCTGTCAAAGATACAGGGTTAAACCCATTTATAAAAATAGGTTTCCGGAAATTTTATTTCTTTTTGTTCATGAAATATCCCAAAAACACTGCTGCCGCTGCCACTCATAGCTGCATATACGGCGCCTTGTTCAAAAAGCGCCTCTTTAATATTTTTTATTTGCGGATGGGCAGCAAATACTGGTTTTTCAAAATCATTTTCCAGGCGGTTTTTCCATTCGGTAACGGGCATTTTAATAATGGATGCAATAGTTTCTCTTTGTTGTGGCTGCAATTCAATTTTGCTAAAAGCCCATGCCGTATTTACAATAATGCCTGGGTTTACCATTAATATTTTATAAGAATCTAAATTTATTTCAATAGGTAAAAGTTCTTCGCCGCGGCCATGGGCAAGCGATGGGTTGTTTACTAAAAAAAATGGGCAATCGCTCCCAAGCTTTAAGGCATATTGCTGTAATTTATTTTTTGGGATTTGCAGGTTGAATTTTTCATTGAGCAACTGAAGCGTAAATGCAGCATTTGCAGAACCGCCTCCCAGCCCGGCGCCCAAAGGAATGTTTTTATGCAGGTGTAATTTAATGGGTGGAATAGGTGAAAAATCATTTTTAATTAAGTGAAAGGCTTTAAGGCAAAGGTTATTTTCCAAATCTCCGGGAACCCTTATGCCAGAAGCGCTCCATAATACTTCAGGCGCAGGTGTATTGTAATTTTCAACAATTTCAACAGCATCTTTAAGGTTTACGGGATAAAAAACGGTTTCCAGGTTATGGTATCCATCTGCCCGCCTGGATAGAACATGCAAACCAAGGTTAATTTTTGCGTTGGGAAAGGCAATCAAAACTTTTGAAATTTATAGAATAACGTGAAAGTAAAAAACCTAAATTAATTTTTCTCCCTGCTTTTAATTTCATCCCTTATGGCAATGGCCCTTATATAATCTTCGTGTTCTAATACATCTTTTAATAATTTATTCAGCTCTTCAAGGTTCAAGTCTTTTAGGTTTTCCTTGCCGGTGGGATCTTCCTGTACTGTTGCACCTACGGCTTCAATGCCCTCTTTTTTACCTTCATCTTCCAGTAAGCCGCCGGCTTTTTCTAAAATATCTTCATAAGTATAAATAGGGCATCCAAAGCGCACGGCAAGCGCAAGTGCATCGGATGTGCGGCTGTCAATTTCTATGGTATCATTTTGAGAGCTGCAAACTAGTTTTGAAAAGAAAATCCCTTCCTGCAAATCATTAATCACAATTTCGTGGAGTTCTACATCAAATGCCATCATAAAATTTTTCATTAAATCATGCGTAAGCGGCCTGCCGGGGTTCATACGCTCTAATGCAACAGCAATTGCCTGTGCCTCAAACCCACCAATTACAATCGGCAGTTTTCTAAGGCCGTTAAGTTCTCCCAGTACTACTGCATATGAGTGCGTTTGGGTAATACTGTGGCTTAGTGCAACTATTTCCAGTTCTATTTTTTTCATATTGCCCAACAGCCCATTCGGGACTGTTTAATTTAACAAATATAAAACATTTATTCTTTTAGGTTTTACATTATGCAAACTTATCAATTTGATTTTATTTAAAAGATTTTTCCTGCTGCTAAAGCCTGCCTTCAACTTGTCGGCCTCTTAATCCAAGTTCAATTACTTCGCAATTTTTAATATTTTCCTCATCAATAGTAAACCGGGTAAGGGTACTCACTTTATGCCAGCCCTGGTTGCCAGCAGCGCCGGGATTGATGTGCAGGCATTGCAAAGCCTCATCGTACATAATTTTTAAAATATGCGAATGGCCGCAGATGAATAATTGCGGACGGTGTAACTGCAACTCTTTTTTGGTTTCCATATTATATTTTGGCGGATAGCCGCCAATATGCCGCATGAGCACTTTTACTTTTTCGCAGGTAAAAACAAGTTGCTCCGGAAAATCTTTTCTTATGCTGGCGCCATCAATATTTCCATATACGCCTTTTAAAGGTTTAAATTGCTGCAATACAGCAGCAACCGCTTCGCCAAAATCGCCTGCATGCCATATTTCATCACATGTTGCAAAATGTTCAAATATGGTTTTATCCAAAAAGCCGTGTGTGTCTGATAGTAAACCGATTGTTTTCAAAAATGATTAAATTTGGGGTAAAGTTAAAAATACGTTTTTTGCATTATGCCATTTCATAGAAATTTTATTTATATTATTGATAAAAGAAGCTGGAAGTACTACTTTCTGGTTCTGTCGCTTTGCAAAGGTTTTTGATTTTTTTTTGACTTTTTTCCAAAAACAAATTTTTCTTTTTATAAAAAATTAAACCAATGCCACATTATCACCAGTTAGGTAAAATACCCCACAAGCGCCATACGCAATTTCGCAAACCCGATGGCGGTTTGTACAGCGAACAATTATTTTCTACAGAGGGATTTAGTAATGACTATGCCCTTTTATACCATTGCCATCCGCCTACGCAAATTATTAAAACAGAGCCGCAGGTAGACATCTCCCCAAAAATTGCCGAAGAAAAAATGCTGAAACACCGCTGCCTGGAAGGGTTTCAAATAAAGCCTGCAAATGATTACCTGGAGAGCCGTATACCCGTACTGGTAAATAACGATTGCCATATTGTGCTGGCTGCGCCAAAGCAGGGAACCGGAAAATATTTTTATAAAAATGCCGATGCTGATGAAATGATTTTTGTGCATGAAGGCAGTGGCGTGGTAAAAACGCAATATGGGCAACTACCATTTAGCTATGGCGATTATATCGTATTGCCAAGAGGTACCATTTATCAAATTGAATTTAAAGAGGAAGCCAACCGGCTTTTTATTGTGGAATCATTTAAGCCGATACGCTATCCCAAAAGGTATATGAGCCATTACGGGCAATTGATGGAACACTCGCCCTATTGTGAACGAGACATCCGTGCACCACAGGATTTACAAACCTTTGACGAAAAAGGCGATTTTCTTATTCGTGCAAAAAAGCAGGGGATACTTTATGGCCTGCATTATGGAACGCATCCATTTGATGTAATAGGGTGGGATGGATGTTGCTATCCGTTTATATTTTCCATACACGATTTTGAACCCATTACAGGGCGTGTACACCTGCCACCACCCACTCACCAAACTTTTGAAACAGATGCTTTTGTGGTTTGTTCCTTTGTGCCACGCCTTTACGATTACCATCCACAGGCCATTCCAGCGCCTTATAACCATAGCAATATTGACAGTGATGAGGTACTTTATTATGTAGATGGAAATTTTATGAGCCGTAAAAATGTAACCAGGGGAATGATAACGCTGCACCCGGCGGGCATTCCGCATGGGCCGCATCCCGGCGCTGTTGAAAAAAGCATCGGCGCAAAAGAAACCCGGGAGCTGGCCGTAATGGTAGATACCTTTAGGCCTTTAATGCTTACCGAACAGGCACTGGCAATTGAAAACGATAAATATATTATGAGTTGGGCCGAATAATTTTTTAACCGTTAAAAAAATGATTTATATTCATACTCAATTTTATAAATTTTAAACCGATGTTATGCTTAAATTTAATGAACTTAGAGAAGGCAATTATGTTTTTGCCGAAAATGATGGCGACAGCCGCCGTGGGGAAATTACAGAACTAAATACCGATGAAAAGCAAGTATGTGTGGACAATGGCGTGCAGAATTTTTGGTATGAAACCAATCAGCTTGCCCCGGTTGCTATAACAGAAGTAGAGCTCAATGGGTTTAAGTTTAATAAAGAAAAAATGGAAGACGGCTCTATAAAGTACTCTAAAGGCGCATTTAGGATGATGATACCCAAAGATGGGGATTTTTCGGCTTTTGAATTATGGTACAAAGATGAAAAAAGGCATGTTCCCTACAATATGCCGGTTCACATTTTACAAAATCATTTTTATGAAATGACCAAAATGTATTTAAACGACGAAGTTTTTGGATAAAAAGTATTTTTATTGATTTAATTACTATGAATTGCCAGGGTTTTCCCCGGCAGTTTAATTTTAATTTTAAAAAGCAATGAAGAAGGCGATATTGCCTTACACCAATCATTTTATTTAAATACTACTTTTCTCACATTTACATTAATTAAGTACATCCTTAGTTTTGAAAATAATTCTAAACCGAAAAGTCATTGTGCCATGTCAAATAATAAATTATTCTTTTTTGCCCTATTTGGACTTTTGGTAAGCACCCAAATTTTTGCACAGGAAAAAGAAAATAAAAGCAAAGAGCTAAATAATATTGTAAAAATAAACCTAGGCTCCATTGCCGTAAAAAATATAGCCTTGCAATATGAAAGGGCCGTTGGGAAAAAAATATCTGTTGCAATGGGAGTAAGGTTTCAGCCTTATGGTACAATCCCTTTTAAATCGGTAATTGAAGACCAGGTGGACGAACCGGATGTAAAAGTGGGCGATATGAAATTGGGCAACATCGCCATTAGCCCGGAGTTTCGCTATTATTTTGGCAAAAAGGCATTGAGGGGTTTTTATGTTGCTCCTTATGTACGGTACGCCAATTTTAAAACGCAGACCCCAATAAATTACACATCGGGCACCGATACCAAAACAGCCTTTTTTAAAGGCAATATCAGTTCCATTAGCGGAGGTATTTTATTTGGCAGCCAATTTAAGCTTTCCAAAAACTTTGTGCTCGACTGGTGGATATTGGGAGGGCATTTTGGCAGCTCCAACGGAAATTTAAAATTTACAGCAGCGCTTTCGCCATCAGACCAGGCCGATTTAAAAAGTACTTTAGATGATTTGGATTTGCCATTATTTAAAATAAAGTATGAGATTAATGACAAAGGTGGAACCATCAGCAGCAAGGGAGCTTGGGCTGGGTTCAGGGGTTTTGGGTTAAACCTTGGGTACAGATTTTAGTAATCATATTTTGCGTTACTTATTTTGTGCTTTGTTTCTTGTAACACACGAAACAAGGCATAGTTATTTTTCATTATTTTAAAATAAGAATGTACCTACTTCCCATAAAACAAAAAAGGAGCTAATTTTAGTGAACTCCTTTTTGTGATCCCACTGTCCCGATAACAATCGGGAGAACCCAGGGCCGGAAACCCAAATTGAAAAACAGGAAACAAATGAGTTATAGCTAACAGAATATTTATTTTTTTTCAACAATAGAATTTTCCTATTGCTTTAAAACAAAAAAGGAGCTCATTTTAGTGAACTCCTTTTTGTGATCCCACTGTCCCGATAACAATCGGGAGAACCCAGGGCCGGAAACCCAAATTGAAAAACAGGAAACAAATGAGTTATAGCTAACAGAATATTTATTTTTTTTCAACAATAGAATTTTCCTATTGCTTTAAAACAAAAAAGGAGCTCATTTTAGTGAACTCCTTTTTGTGATCCCACTGTCCCGATAACAATCGGGAGAACCCAGGGCCGGAAACCCAAATTGAAAAACAGGAAACAAATGAGTTACAGCTAACAGAATATTTATTTTTTTTCAACAATAGAATTTTCCTATTGCTTTAAAACAAAAAAGGAGCTCATTTTAGTGAACTCCTTTTTGTGATCCCGCTGGGACTCGAACCCAGGGCCCTAACATTAAAAGTGTTATGCTCTACCAACTGAGCTACGGAATCTTACCCCTTTTTTCAAAAGGAGTGCAAAAATAAGGGAATATTGGTTTGCTGCAAAAAAGTTTTGACTGTATATTTTTAATAAATAGAAGATTTTATACTTAATTGTTTTTCAGCAGCAAATTATCTCAGTAATTTTGCTTTAACGTATTAATATGAGCAATTTTTTTGAAAATAAGGTTGTAGCCGTTACTGGTGGTAGCGATGGTATTGGAAAAGCCCTTGTAGAAAAGTTGCTGGTTTTAGGAGCAAAAGTTGCCACCTGTGCCCGTAACCAGGATAAACTTTACGATTTGCAACTGAGCCATTCCACCATGCCTTTGCATTGCGTAGTTGCAGATGTAAGTGATTATAATAGTTGTGCCTTATTTATTAATAGTACCATTAAGCAATTTGGCGGTATAGATATTTTGATTAATAATGCCGGCGTTTCCATGCGTTCTTTATTAAAAGATGCAGAGCTGGAAGTGTTTAAAAAAGTAATGGATATCAATTATTTTGGTTCGGTTTATTGCACCAAACTTGCCTTGCCTTCAATTTTGGAAAGACAGGGAACCATAGTTGCCGTTTCATCTATTGCCGGCTACAGGGGTTTGCCTGGCCGAAGCGGTTACAGTGCAAGCAAATTTGCATTAAACGGGTGGATGGAAGCCATACGTACCGAGCTAATGGACGATAATGTAAATGTAATGTGGGTATGCCCGGGTTTTATTCGCAGTAATATTAGAAAAGCCGCTTTAAACAATAAAGGTGAACAGCAAGGCGAAAGCCCATTGGATGAAGCTTCGCTCATGAGCGCCGAAGAGTGTGCCTCTCATATTTTAAAAGCCATTGAAGAAAGAAAACGCACTCTGGTGTTAACATTCAGGGGCAAACAAACCGTATTGATCAACAAGCTGTTTCCATCCTGGGCAGATAAGCTCACCAGAAATTTCTTTTTTAAGGATGGCAAACTCGTAAAATAATTTTTTTACCATTTCATGGCAATAGTAACTTTTACCAGCGACGTAGGAACGGGGGATTTTGTTACCGCCGCAGTAAAAGGGCAACTCTTACACGCAAATCCTTCATTTACTATTATTGATATTACGCACAACCTTTCGCCCTTTAACTTTTTTCGCACTGCTTATGTTTGCAAAAATGCTATCAAAAACTTTCCACCGGGTAGCTTTCACCTTATACTGGTAAATGTATTTGATGAAAAACCCCACCATTTATTGCTGGCACAACATAATGACCAATATATAGGCTGTGCCGATAATGGCCTGCTTACTATGGTACTCGAAGAGTTGCCCCAGAAAGTAGTAGCTTTACCGCTTCAAAAAAACAGGCAAAAGAATATTATTTATTGTGCCGAGGTTTTGGCTACGGCATTTAATGATCTTGCAAATGGGAAGCAAATGGAAGATATAGGGAATGCCGGGGTTTCGATAAGCGTAAAAAATCCGCTAAAGCCAACTTTGGGGCCTAATTGGATAGAAGGCCAGATAATATTTATTGATAACTTTGAAAACGTAGTGGTAAATATTACAAAAGAAGAGTTTGAAGAGCAAAGAAAAGACCGGGGTTTTAAAATAGTATTTAGGAGAGATGATGAAATAGATAAAATTAGTGAAACTTACGCCGATGTACAGCAGGGCGAAAAGCTGGCTTTGTTTAATGCGGCAGGATATTTGGAGATAGCCATTAATAAAGGAAATGCAGCAGGGTTATTGGGGTTGCAGGGTTTTTCCGAAAGGCAGCACCAATCTATACAATCACAGGATTTTAAAAAACTTTTTATATACCAAACCGTAAAAATATTTTTTCAATAAACCGTTTAAAATCTAATGCAATGAAAAAAATAATTTATTCAGCAGCTTTAATTATTGCTGCATCAACGGCAACAGCACAGGTTAAAATGCCGGCGCCTTCACCCACTCAAAAAATTGTACAGGATTTCGGGCTTTCCAGTATCGAATTATCCTACAGCAGGCCAATTACCAAAGGAAGAAAAATATTTGGCGAGCTGGTACCTTACGATAAACTTTGGCGCACAGGCGCAAATGCTGCTACTACCATAAGGTTCAACGATCCGGTTGAAATAAAAGGTAAAAAAATTGATTCCGGCACTTATGTCCTTTATACCATTCCACATATAGATTCCTGGGAAATTATCTTGAATAAAGGAGTTAAAAACTGGGGTATTGATGGCTATAAAGAGTCCGAAGATGTAGCAAGGTTTTCGGTACAACCTACCCACATAAAACCATTGGTAGAAAGCTTTACCATTCAATTTACTGATATAAAAGCCTTAGGCGCCAACCTGGAAATACTATGGGAAAACACTGCAATAAGCTTACCAATTTCTGCTTATGGTATAGTAGAGCGAATTAAAGCTCAATTGGATGAGGCTTTTAAAGGGGAAAAGAAACCCAACTGGCAGGCGGCGCAATTTTATAATGAGTACGATAATAACCCTAAAAAAGCGCTGCAATATGTAAGTGAAGCAGTAAAAGACAACCCCAAAGCATTTTGGGTTTGGATTTATAAAGCAAAAATTGAACTTGCCCTGGGCAATAAAAGCACAGCTTTGGAAAGCTCCAATACCTCCCTCAAGCTGGCTAAAGAAGCAGGCAACGATGATTATGTAAAAATGAACGAAGACCTTCAGAAAAAATTAAAATAATTGTTTAAAACCCTGTTGCAGGCATTTGCCATTTTATTTGCAACAGGGTTTTTTATATTCTTATGTATTGTGTTTTAATGAAAATAAAAATGCGAATAAGTATATTACTGTTTCTTTTTGTAGTTGTTTCCGAAAATTTATTTTCCCAGCTAAACCCATTTTATTATTCACAGCAAAAGGTTATTGCTGTACACAAAGCGGCCGTAGTAAGCGCACATCCATTAGCCAGCAATGCAGGTATACAAATATTAAAAGCAGGCGGCAATGCTGTAGATGCAGCCATTGCAACACAACTTGCACTTGCAGTTGTATATCCCGGCGCAGGCAATATTGGCGGCGGTGGTTTTATGGTGGCCCGGCTGGCAAGCGGGCAAAATATTGCATTGGATTTCAGGGAAACAGCGCCGGGCAATGCATTTAAAAATATGTATCTCGATAGTGCAGGAAATGCACTTCAGTTACTCAGTAAAAACGGGCATTTGGCCAATGCCGTTCCGGGAACGATTGCCGGGTTATTTGCCTCGCTTAAATATGCCAAACTACCCTTTAAAAAATTAATTGCCCCTGCCATTAATCTTGCCGAAAAAGGCTTTGCCATAACAGATGCAGAAGCAGTCTCACTTAATGTATCCAAAGAAGATTTTTTATTGTACAATAAGTTTATTCCTGCATTTGTGAAAAAAACACCCTGGAAGGCCGGTGATATTCTTGTACAAAAAGAACTTGCACAAACATTAAGACGCATCAGCAAATTTGGCGCTGCCGGTTTTTACAGCGGGCTTACAGCAAAACTAATTGTAGAAGATGCAGCAAAAAATGGCGGGATTATTTCTTACGAAGATTTAAAAAATTATACGGCAAAAGAAAGAAAGCCCATTACATTTTCCTATAAAAGTTATGAAATTATCAGTATGCCGTTACCGAGCAGTGGCGGTATTTTACTCAGGCAAATGCTGGGCATGGTGGCAAACAGGAACCTGACTGCCTTGCAATTTCAAACTGCAGAAAGTGTACAGCTTATGGTAGAAGCAGAGCGCAGGGCTTTTGCCGACAGAGCAGAATTTATGGGAGATGAAGATTTCGTAAAAGTTCCAATAGCTACACTCATGAGCGATAAATACCTGCAGCAAAGAATGGCAGATTTTCTGCCTGGAAAAGCAGGAAGCAGTAAAGCCATAGGAGCAGGAGTAATTAAAGAACATGACGAAACAACCCATTTAAGCGTTGTAGATGCCCAGGGCAATGCTGTGTCAGTTACTACAACACTTAATGGAAGATATGGCAGCAGGGTAGTGGTAAAAGGTGCCGGGTTTATAATGAATAACGAAATGGATGACTTTAGCATAAAAGAAGGCGAACCAAATATGTATGGCGCTGTGGGCAATAAAGCCAATGCCATTGCCGCAAATAAACGCATGCTCAGCAGTATGACGCCAACCATTGTACTAAAAAATAAAAAATTATTTATGGTTGTAGGAACACCCGGGGGAACTACAATCCCAACCAGCGTTTTTCAAACTATAATCAATGTTATAGATTTTGGGATGGATGCAGAAGATGCGGTGAACAGGCCAAAATTTCACCATCAATGGCTCCCGGATACCATAATGATAGAAGATGATTTTAATAAAACCACTGCATTAAAATTAAAAAACATGGGCTACAACCTTGTAAACATTGGTAAAATTGGCCGTACAGAACTCATTTTATTAAAAGATGGTACAATACATGCAGTAGCAGATAAGCGTGGGGACGACGATGCAAGGGGTTTTTAATAAATTGATAAAATTGTAATCCCGTTTTCCATATACATGGTTATTAAGTATTTTTACCTTTTTACATTCAACCACTGCAAAAAGCTATTACTATATTAAAATGGATTGCATATTCGCTGGCATTCTTGCTGGCATTTGCTTTTCTTTCCCTTAAAATCAAACCTTCCGTTCATCCTGTTATTTTTTATTTTCTATTAACCGGTTTAACGGTAGCCTGGTGGTTTGTTTTTAAAAAAATAAAACATAAAATTGGCTTTTTGCTTTTCATTGTTTTGCTCTTTACTTCTTTGTGGGGCATTATTCAATCCTCTTCGGTACAAACCTGGCTGGTAAATAAAATTGGCGCCAGCTTATCCCAAAAATTAAATACTAAATTAAGCATCCAAAAAGTAGATATAAAGTTCTTAAACCAACTGGTATTAAAAGGAGTATTGGTAGAAGACAGGAAAAAAGATACTTTACTTTTTGCAGATGAGCTCAAGGCCAATGTTACCGATTGGTTTATTTTTAAAAATAAGGTAGAAGTTAAAAATGTGCAATTGTGTGATGCAGTAATTAACCTAAACCGTAGCGACAGCATTTGGAATTACCAGTTTTTAGTTGACTTTTTCAGCACCGGCAAAAGTAAAAAAACCGATAAGAAAGACCTGGCCATTGATGTTGACGAAATACATCTCTGTAATATCCGCATTTATAAAACAGATAAATGGGTTGGGCAGGATATGCTTTTGTCTGTTAAAAAAATGGATTTAATTTTTGATACTTTTGATTTATCTCAAAAAAAGATTTCCTTTAATAGTTTGGTTATTGATGAGCCATATTTTACCCAAAAAAGCTATACAGGCAACAGGCCCGCTTACCTGAAAAAACCTGCAGGCCATGCAGTAAGCAGCAACCCCAATACATTACAATGGAATGCCGCAGGCTGGCAGGTTGCCGGTAAAGGCATTAAACTTATTAATGGTGTTTATGCAAACGAAAAGCTCAACAATAAATTACCTAATACTTATTTCGACGGGAGCCACATGGTTTTTTCAGCTATAAATGCAACACTCGAAAATTTTTCTTTTCTAAAAGATACCCTTAGTGCGCAAATAAATTTACAAACCAATGAGCGGGGCGGGTTACAGGTTAAAAAACTTAAAGCCTATTTTAAATTTACTCCAGACATAATGGAGTTTAGTAACCTCGATTTGCAAACCAATAAAAGCAGGCTGGGAAATTATTATGCAATGCATTTTAACAGCTTTGGAAAAGATATGGGCAATTTTATTGAAAAAGTTACCCTGGAGCTGCACCTCAAATCAAGTGAAGTAAACTCAGATGATATTGCAGTTTTTGCGCCAGCGTTAAAAAACTGGAAAAAGATTTTTCAAATTTCCGGAGATGCCAAAGGAACGATACAGGATTTTAAAGCCAAGAATTTGCTGGTATCCACGGGCAACAGTTCATTCAACGGAAATTTGTCTATGGCAGGATTGCCAGACCTTAATTCTACTTTTATTGACCTTAAAGCCACAGAACTTCAAACAAACCACAATGATTTAAGTTTAATAATTCCCGGCATAAAGAACAGCAAAGTTGCTTTTCACAAACTGGGAAAAATAAAATACACGGGAACCTTTACCGGTTTTCCTAAAGATTTTGTTGCTTATGGTACTTTTCAAACCTCTTTGGGTGATTTCACATCCGACCTTAACATGAAACTGCAAAACGGGAAAGACCCTGTATTTTCCGGCAGATTATTTTCCGGTGGATTTAATATTGGCGCTTTACTCAATAACCTTAAACTGGGAATGGTTGCTCTAAATGCCAATGTTTACGGAAGCGGTTTTTCGGCAGATAAATTAAAAGTAAATGTAGATGGAAAAGTAAGCAGGATAGATTTTAGTAATTACGCTTACAGGAACATAACAATGAAGGGCAATTTTAATAAAAAAGCTTTTTCTGGTTTTTTCTCCATTGATGATCCCAATATAAAAATTTCAGAACTATATGGCAAGGTTGACTTGTCCAATAAAAATACCGTACTTAATGCTGATGCAATAGTGGACAATATCAACCTAAAAAATATCGGCCTGTCAAAAGACAACCTGAGATTGTCGGGGGCATTTAACCTTAATTTTACCGGCAATACCATTGATAATTTTCTCGGTAGCGCCAGCATTCATCATGCAAGTCTATATAAAGACAGTATAAAACTTTCCTTTGATTCGCTCAGCATTGTATCGCAAGTGGAAAACAACAGCAAAGTTTTAAAAATTGGCTCCAATTTATTGCAGGCAACTATTGCAGGCAAATTTAAAATTATGGAATTGCCCAATGCCTTCACTTTCTTTTTAGCAAAATATTACCCGGCATATTTTAAAGCCCCTAAAAAAGTAAGTGAGCAAAATTTTGATTTTAGTATCCAAACAAAAGAAATTGACGATTATGTACAACTGTTCAATAAAAAACTCAAAGGCTTTAGTTATGCAGATATAAAAGGTAATGTACACCTCAATAAATATGAACTAAACCTTGATGCCGATATACCTTCTTTTTCTTACGCAGGCAAAGAATTTACTAATACCCAATTTTCCGGCCGTGGAAACAGGGATTCGCTCAAAGCCGTATTGCTTGTTGATAATATTAAACTGAACGATAGTATGCAATTCCCAAAATCCAGGGTTTATATCACCGCAAGCAATAATGTTTCTGAAATACATTTATTTACTTCAGCCAATAAAACACTGGATCTTGCAGAACTCAATGCAACGGTTACCCACCGGGAAGATGGCTTAGAAATACAGTTTGCCCAAAGCTCTTTTGTAATGAATGGCAATAAGTGGCTGCTGGAAAAAGATGGAAAAATTTCTTTGCTTCCGGGAAAAGTTACCGCCAATAAAGTAAAATTTGTACACGATAACCAGCATATTATCCTTTCTACTGAATTAAATCCTGTAACCAACGAATCTGATTTGGTGGCCGATTTAAAGCAAATTGCCATAGAAGATTTTTTGCCCATTGTTTTCACCAAACCGGAACTAAAAGGAAACCTCACCGGAAAGGCCATTATTAAAAACCCGTTTAACAAGCCGGTTTTAGAATTTAAAGGCAATGCAGATAGCTTTTACCTGGATAAAAAATATGTAGGCGATGTACAGTTAAATACCCATGCCAATACTTCAACGGGCAAAATAGAGTTTCATGTAAAATCCGATGGTACACAAAATGCATTTGAGATAAATGGCAATTACAATACAAAAGATACTACCGGCACAGCAATGGATATAGTGCTTGCAGCAAACCGGCTGAACCTTAATTTACTTGAACCTTATTTAAAAACCGTATTTAGTGAGTTTAACGGCATTGCTACAGGCAACATAAGGCTATATGGCGCAAAAGATAAAATTTATATAGTGGGCCCTGCAAACATAAGCAAGGGTAGCGCCGTTGTTGCATTTACCAAATGCAAATATTTATTTGATCAGCAAAAAATTAACTTTCAAAAAAACCTTATCGAAATAAACAGCCTGCTACTCAAAGATACTCTGGGCAATTCAGGTATTGTTAGCGGAAAAATTCACCATCATTTCTTTAAAGATTTTGACTTTGAAAATGTACGGATGGAAACATCAAAAATGCTGCTGCTCAATACCACTAAAAAGGACAATAACCAGTTTTACGGCACTGTTATTGGCAACGCATTGGTAACGCTTGAAGGGCCATTAACCGACATGGTAATGAATATAAGCGGCCAGCCCAGTGTTTTCGACTCCAGCCATATTTACCTGCCCACAACCGATACAAAAGAAAGCAACAATATAGACTATATAGATTTTATAAAGTTTGGTAGCGAAATGGATATCAATAAAAAAGGTTCCCAAACTTCAAACCTTACCGTGAATTTAAATTTGGTTGCCAACCCTGCCTGTAAAATTGATGTAATACTGGATGAAGAAACCGGCGATATTATTAAAGGAGAAGGAAACGGCAGGCTCAACATAAGGGTAGGCACTATGGAACCCTTAACCATACGTGGCCGCTACGAATTAACCAAGGGAGAATACACTTTTAATTTTCAAACCATAGTAAACAGGCCGTTTACTTTAAGGCGGGGAACCATATCCTGGAATGGAGACCCTTATGCCGCTATTATTGATATAGATGCCGAGTACCTGGCCAAAAATGTGGATGTAAGCAGCCTTTCCTCAGGTACATCTGCCAGGGTAAAAGAAGATATTATCATCCTTTCTCACCTTTCCGGTATTTTAAGTAAGCCCGATATAAGTTTTGAATTTGAGCTTCCCGAACGCAGCGCCTTACGCAATGATTATATTGTAATTCAAAAACTGGCCGACTTTACCAATGATGCAAACACCATGAACAAACAGGTGGCCAGCCTGCTTTTATTTGGCGCATTTATTAATGAAGAGCAAAATTTTTTTTCGCAGCAAAATACTTTGGGCATAGCCACCAGCACTATTGGGGGATTGTTAAGCGGATGGCTTACCAATACCTTTAGTAAAGAACTGGAACGGGCAACCAATGGAATAGTTTCCACATGGGTTGATATAAACCCAACGCTTGACTTTCAAAGTACAAAAAACCAATTGCAGGCCAACATCAGGGGCGGGTTTAAATTTACACCCGGTAAAAGATGGGTTGTGTATTTGGGCGGTAATTTAGACTACAATAACCCTTATTTTGCCAACAGGAAAGGCTTGTTTACACCCGATATTTCCGTAGAGTTGTTGCTGAGAGACGATGGCTCGCTGCGTTTGGTTGGCTTTAATAAAACCGGCGTGGATTTTACCTCGGGCCAGCGCAACAGAACAGGTATACAACTTAGTTACCGAAAAGACGTAGATAAATTCAGCGACCTTTTCAAAAGCAGCAAAAAATTAAAAGAAGAAGAAGCCAGAAAAGTAAAAGAAAGAACAAATTAAGTTTCTGCCTTGTTTCGTGCCGCCTATTTCCAAAGAGCGCTTCACTAACTCTTAGAAAAGCTTATTTTCTTAAGGGAAGACAACAGATAGCTTAAAAGCAAAGCATCATCAATAAAACTAACGCAAGCCGTTCTTTAAAATCTCATGGCCAAGCTTGTCCCTTTTTGTGGAAAGGTATTTTTTATTATGTTGGTTAGGTTCCATTTCTATGGCAACAGTCTCCACAACTTCAAGCCCGTAACCAAGTAAGCCAGCTCTTTTTTTAGGATTATTACTCATCAACTTCATTTTACTTACTCCTAAATATCGCAGTATTTGAGCGCCCACGCCATAATCTCTTTCATCCATTTGAAAACCCAGCTCCAGGTTGGCTTCTACGGTATCTAATCCTTCTTCCTGGAGTTTATAGGCCTTTAATTTATTTAATAGTCCTATGCCACGGCCTTCCTGGTTCATGTATAATATCAGGCCTTTGCCTGCTTTTTCAATTTGCATCATGGCATGTTGCAATTGCTCGCCACAATCGCAACGCATAGAGCCCAGCATATCTCCGGTTACGCAACTGCTATGTACCCTTATTAAAATGGGTTCGTCTTTTTCCCATTCCCCTTTTTTTAAGGCAAGGTGTATGTCGCCAGTATTTATTTGTTTAAAAGCAATTAATTTAAAATGGCCATATTGCGTAGGCATATCTACCCTTACTTCTTCTTCTATCAGCGATTCGGTTTTTAGCCTGTACTCAATCAAATCTTTTATGGAAATAATTTTTAGTTGCTGTTTTTGGGCAATTTCCAATAGTTGCGGCAGGCGTGCCATTGTGCCATCTTCATTCATTATTTCTACCAATACCCCGGCAGGTTTAAAGCCTGCAAGCCGGGCAATATCAATTGTGGCTTCGGTATGGCCTGCCCTTCTTAAAACTCCGCCTTTTTTAGCCCTTAATGGAAAAATATGCCCGGGGCGGCCAAGGTCTTCGGGTTTTGTTTCGTTATTTACCAGCGCCAATATGGTTTTGCTGCGGTCGCTTGCAGAAATACCCGTAGTGCAACCATTGCCCAATAAATCAACACTTACAGTAAATGCGGTTTCGTGCAATGAGGTATTGTTGTTTACCATAGGTTGCAGGTTCAGCTCTTCGCATCTTTCTTCGGTAATTGGGGCACATATTAAGCCACGGCCATTTTTACTCATAAAGTTAATTACTTCGGGAGTGGCGTGTTCTGCAGCACAAATAAAATCTCCTTCGTTTTCACGGTCTTCATCATCCACTACTATCACCAGTTTACCGACTTTAATATCGGTAAGCGCATCCTCAATTTTGTGTAGCATCTATAAATATTTTTGCAAAGTTAGCTACATTTTGCCAGCTATTTTTTTCTCTCTGTTATGGTGCGTTATCAATGATTTAATTGCAATAATTTATTTTAATTTATTATGATTTATTACTATTTATCTGTTGATTGTGTTAATTAATTTGTTTTCTTTGCTTAATAAAATTTTTTGCTATGCTTAGGAGATTAAACTTATTATTACTTTTTTGTTTTTTGGTATTTTTTACGGTGAAAGCTCAGGTTACTACCAGTGGTATTACAGGTACCATAAAAGGCGAAAAAGGTGCAGTGTTGGCCGGCACTACCATAAAGGCTACTCACACACCCACAGGTTCTGTTTATTCCAGTACAACCAATAGTAGTGGCGTTTATTCCATACAGGGAATGAGGATAGGCGGACCCTATGTAATTGAAATAACCAATGTGGGTTATCCCAATAAGGTATTAAACGATGTTTATCTTGTTTTGGGTGAATCTTATATTGCCAATGAACAATTATCTTCATCTGCTACCGAACTTTCTGAAGTTGTTGTAGCGGCAACAGGAAGAACAACCCGTTTGAACCGTTTTAAAACCGGGGCTTCAACAAATGTGTCGGTTCAGCAAATTTCCACCATGCCTGCGTTGAGCAGGAGCATTTCAGATTTTACAAAGCTTACGCCACAGTCAAATGGAAACTCTTTTGCAGGCAGGGATGGCCGTTACAATAATGTACAAATTGACGGCGCCAATTTTAATAACGGCTTTGGTTTAAGTGACGATCCTTTACCTGGTGGTGGTGGTGTATCCATTGATGCAATTGAAGAAATACAGGTAAATATTGCTCCCTACGATGTACGCCAGGGCGGCTTTACCGGTGCAGGCATCAATGCTGTTACCCGTAGTGGTACCAATACATTAAGTGGTTCTGCTTATTACTTTTTTTCTAACGAGGGTTTAATAGGCCGTAAAGTAAAAGGCGAATACTTAACAGGTTTGCAGGAAAGCTCTACAAAAACCTATGGTTTTCGCCTGGGTGGACCAATTATTAAAAACAAATTGTTTTTCTTCCTAAATGCAGAAAAAATTACCATGACGGGCCCTGCAGCCGGCGCTACCAATTATTGGGTAGCCTCTGAAGATGGCGTTGCAGACCCCGATAAAAATATTACTCGTGTAAAAAAGAGCGACCTTGAAGCGGTGAAACAACACCTTATTGATAAATGGGGTTATGACCCCGGAAGATATGAAAATTACACTAACAGTCAATCTGAGGTAAAGTTATTATTGGCTCGCATTGACTGGAACATCAGCAATAACCACAGGCTTGCCATTAGGTTTAATTCTACTAAAAGCGATAAACCTTCACTCGTAAATGCCAACTCTGGCCCTAATCCACGCACTAATTTCAACTCCTATCCTAGGGTGGGCCAAAACTCTATGGCTTTTGAAAGCACAATGTACAGCACTGTTAACTCAGTAAAATCTTTTACGCTTGAGCTCAACAGTAAATTCTCCAATAAAATTTCTAATCAGTTTCTGGTAACCTACAGTAAAATTAATACCGATCGAAAGGCCAATAGCCCCGAGTTTCCATTTGTAGATATTGGCGATGGTGTAGGAACTGGTTCTTCCAGTTTTTATCAAAATTATATGTCATTTGGCTATGAATTGTTTAGCTATAACAATAGCGTAATAAACGATAACCTGAATATTTTTAACAACGTTTCTCTTACCAAAGGCAAACATAATTTTGTATTTGGCGGAAGTTTTGAAATGCAAAAATTTGGAAACAGCTACCAGCGAGAAGGTACTTCATACTACCGCTATGCAAGTGTTGCCGATTTTTTAACAACCGGAACCCCGGGTGAAGTAGCTCCAATTCAATTTGGCTTAACCTATGTATATCCCGGAATGGATCCTTATGCAAAAGCTACTTACTTTCTACCAGCATTATATGCCCAGGATAATATTTCCGTTACCGACCGCTTTAATGTTACCCTTGGTGTACGGGCAGAGCTGCCTACATTTAAAGATGACTTAATAGCAAACCCTGGAATTGATTCATTGGATTTATTAAACCAGGATGGTAAAGTAACGCAATATGGTTCTGCTGTATGGCCCAAAAAAAGGGTGATACTTTCTCCACGAGTGGGTTTCCGCTGGGATGTATATGGAAACAGGAGCCTGATGATACGTGGTGGAACGGGCATATTTGCCGGCCGTGTACCATTTGTATGGCTTACCAACCAACCTACCAATACCGGCGTTATTCAAAACCTTATTGAACCCGGAAGTTACAGCGCTTCTGCATCATGGATTGGCGATATACGTTTTAATCCCGACAGGCTTTACTGGCTGAACAATACACCGGCCAGCGCTCAAAATGTATTTATCCAATCTCCTAAAAGTGGCGCTCCTGGAACTGTAGCTTTGGTTGACCCTAATTTTAAAATGCCTAAAGTTTTTAGAACAAGTATTGGCTTCGATCAAAAATTAGGCAACTCTCCGTTTACTTTAACTGCTGATTTATTGTACTCAAAAGATCTGCAGTCTGTTTATCAGTTTGGCGCCAACAGAAAAGAAGCTACTGCAAAAATGTACGATGGCAGGGATTATTATGCCAACTCTGCAGCTTACCAGTATAACAATAAAATTGGCGGAAACTCGGCAAGTATTTTATCAAATACCAGCAAAGGATACTCCTTTAACTTTACCGTAGGTGTTTCAATGGCACAAAAGAAAGGCTTCTATGGTTCCTTATTCTTTAGCCACACTACGGCACAATCTACTACCGATAACTTAGGCTCTAATGCAAGTTCTGCCTGGGGCGCTACTCCCATTATCAATAACCCCAATGATATATTCCTGGCATCTGCAATTGATGCCTTACCCAGCAGAATTGTGGGTACGCTTTCTTACACTAAAGAATATTTAAAACACCTGGCAACAACAGTTACCTTATATTATGATGGCTCTACTGCAGGAAGGTACTCATATACCTACAACGGGGATGTGAATGGAGATGCCATTGCTGCCGATCTTTTATATATTCCAAATGATGCCAGCGAAGTAAATTTTGTAACAGCAAACGGCTTTACGCCTCAGCAGCAGGTAGATGCATTTAATGCACTTATTAAAAACAGTAAATATCTTTCCAGCCATAAAGGAAAAATAGCTGGCAGAAATGCAGCCGTAATGCCCTGGAACAGCCGCTTTGATTTAAAATTTATACAGGATGTTTTTGTTAATGCTGGAAAAACAAAAAATACCTTACAGTTTACCGCAACCATTATTAACTTTTCTAATTTTCTTAATTCAGACTGGGGAATACGTCAACAGCTAATTAATAATGCCAATACACCATTATCTGTTGTAACAAAGGGTATTAACCCTACATTTAAAATGAATACCACAAGTATTAATGGCCAAACTGTATTGCCCACAAGTATGTACAGGGATGTTACCACTTTTGGTACCACCTGGAGTGTGCAGTTAGGGGTGCGCTACCTGTTTAACTAAGTTAAAAATAATCCATAATTATTTGGCCGCCTTTTTAGGCGGCCTTTTTTTATGTATACAAAAATTACTTAATCTCTTTTACAAAAGAAATAAAAAGTACAGGTACAAAACCAACTCCTACTTGGCGATAACGTTCGATTAAAAAAAACTATTTTATCCCGGGGATAATGATTTATGCTTATTGCCGGTACTATACTAAGTACAAAAAATTTCTGTGAGGCAATTCATATTAAAATATTTTTAAGAAAACTTAGTATGGTCTTTTATGGTATAAATAGTAACGCATTTTATATTTTTCACTATATTTCTTTTAAAATTGTTTTTATATGTTCAAAGTGCCATACCGCATAATGCAAGTTTAATAAAAGTATTATTTTTAAAGGCACTATTTAAGCATTTGACATTTTATTGCAAAATACTTTCAAAAGAATGAGGTATTAAAAAAGGCTGCAACCTGCAGCCTTTTTTATAATTTATTGAAGGAAACTTAATTATTGTTTAATCAATTTACCGTTGAAGATTACTTCGTTGTTGCTTCCTTTAATAGTCATAATGTACATTCCCCTTCCTGCATTTGCAGCTTTGGTAAATGTCATACGAGAACTTCCGCTGGCAACTTTACATTTTTCTACTGCTACTTGTTTGCCGGCCATATCATAAAGCGCTATTTCTACAGGCATGCTGTTTTTGCTTAGAAAATCAATATTGATATGGTTAATAAAAGGGTTGTTGATTACTGTAGCGCTTGTTCCGTTTATGGAAACCTTTACGCTGGCAATTCTCGATAAGGTTGATCGGTTGTCTAAATCATATTGCCTTACCTGGTAAATATTGTTGCCTACTACAGGGCTCCTGTCGTAAAAATTATAAGTTTGTACAAACTGGCTGTTTCCATGGCTTTCTATCCTTCCAATCACTGTCCAGTTTACAGCATCTGTACTTTTTTCAATATTAAAGTATTTATTATTTAATTCAAAGGCTGTTTTCCATTGTACTAAAATGCCTGTACTTTTTTGAGCAGCAGTAATATCCAAAAAGTTCACAGGTAATGGTCCGCCATCGGGGCAATAGTACAATCCAAAATCATCCACAGCAAAATCGTTGCCACATCCACCACCGGTTGCATCAGAGAGCCTTATGCGAATATTGTTGGTTACTACATTTGGAGGCAGGATAAAAGTGCCGCCTTGTTGTATCCAAACAGGATTGTTGCTGGTAGGAACCTGGCTGCCAATATTGGGTGAATTTTGTAAAGCTATCCAATTGCCATTGCCATCCTGGTACTCTGCATTTAAATTAACTGCCGCAAACAATGGATTGCCAAAACATGCATAAGGTACATTTGCATTAATAATATAAAATCTGAAATAATAAGCACCACTTGAGAAAGGATTTTGATTGGTTATCGTGTGAATAAAAAAATCACCTAAATCGCCATTTATAACCAACATCCTTCCATCGGTATTGCCGGTATGATCGGGTGAGTTATGCCATTCAATTTTTTGTTGAAGATTACTGGCAACCCTGTAAGATCCTTCGGCAAACAGCGGACCGGTTGGCTCATAAGTAAATGTTGCATCGGGATGACTTGTAGTATCATTTCCTGTACCAAAATCCTCCGCCCATAAGGTTACGGAATTGGTGCAGGGTTGTGTTTGCGCAATGGCAAAGCTGTTCATGAAGGCGATGGCAGCAAGCAGCATCAAACTCCTTGATAGAATGGAGCCAAGGCCATGTGTAAATTTCTTTTTCATACAAAACTTTTTGATTTTGAGGTAATTTAAATCGGCTGACAAAAGAAATAGGATGCTAAAGGGAATGGCCTTCAGTATAAGAAATTGGCTTGAGGTTAGTAAAGTTTCTTAGGAAAATTAGATATTGTAGTTATCTGTTTACGGTAGCGGATTACGAACTGTAAAACTACAGCATAGTTTCAAAAAATGCAAGAAAATGCTTTTTTTTCTTTTGAACAATATAATTTATTTATATATAAATAAACCATTTGGTTATATTTCAGCTTACTTTTTTCAAACCGAGTTTTTGGGCAAAGCCCAATTTGGAAATTGTAAAAGGAATACTTAAAACTTGAATTTTGAAGTTTTTGTTACTTAGAGAGGTTGCTAAAAAATGTTTAATAATACAAAAAATCATCATTTATTTGCTAAAACTATCTCTCTTTGGCAGCATTTTAAATTGAATACCTGTAAAGCGGATACAAAATTCCCTTATTTAATTTTTAGTGAAAAAGGAATCGAAAATTATTGAATATGCCGTAATTGTTAAGCTAATTTTTTTTCAAATTTTATTGTAGGCTCTCACCGATCTTTGTAAAAGGAATAACTGATAAATACAATGGAAAAATTTACTTTTGGAATTATTGGTTTAGGTACCATGGGCAGCAACCTGTTACAAAACATCAGGGAACACGGCTTTAGCGTAGTAGGTTATGATAAAGATCCGCAAAAAGCCAATGCGTTAAATAAAGCAATCCATTCAGAAAAGGATATTGCCTTTAGCGAATTGAAGCAATTTATTGAAAGGCTGGAAACTCCAAGGAATATTATTTTACTGGTGCCTGCAGGAAAAATTGTGGATTTTGTTTTGCAGGATTTAAAAACCTACTGGGGCGAAAACGATGTAATTGTAGATTGCGGCAACTCACATTTTACAGATACACAACGCAGGCTGGATGAGCTGGCAAATTCCAAAGTGCATTTTATGGGAATGGGTATTTCGGGTGGCGAAGCCGGTGCACGCTATGGTGCAAGCATAATGCCAGGTGGCGATATTGAAGCGCATAGCCGTATTGCGCCCATGCTGGAAGCAGTTTGTGCAAAAGTTAATGGCGAGCCTTGTACGGCCTATATGGGAAACGGAGCCGCTGGCCATTATGTAAAAATGGTGCACAACGGCATTGAATATTCTATTATGCAATTATTAAGTGAAAGCTATCATTTAATGAAAAGCTATGCCCAAATGAGTAATGAAGAAATGCAACAGGTATATGCCCAATGGAGTAAGGGAAGGCTGCATTCTTTTTTAATGGAAATTTCTGCTGCTGTTTTTTTGCAACCCGATGATGCCGGTAGCGGTTTATTGATAGATAAAATTTTGGATACCGCAGGCCAAAAAGGAACCGGTGCATGGACGAGCCAGGATGCGGCAAATGTTGCTGCTGCAATCCCTGCAATTGATGTAGCCGTTGCACAACGCATTATTTCATCGTATAAAAGCGAAAGAGAAAAATTAGCGCAAATATTTCCGGCAAAACTTTCGCAAAAGCCAAATGAAAAACAGGTGTTTTTAGCGCAGCTTGAACAGGCGCTTTACAGCAGTTATATCCTTTCTTATGCACAGGGTTTAAATATGCTGGCAAATGCATCTGCTTATTATAAATTTGATATACCCATTGCAGCCGTTGCATCAATATGGCGTGGCGGTTGTATTATTAGGGCAGCTTTGCTGGAAAAAATTACTGTAGCATATCAAAGCAACACTTCTTTGCAAAACCTGATGAATGACGGTTTCTTTTCAAAAGAGTTAGATAGTTGCAGGGAAGGCTTTCAGCAGTTGGTTTCATCTGCAATACTTGCTGCTGTTCCCGTTCCGGGATTTTGTGCATCGCTTAATTATTTCCTCAGCTACAATAGCGCATGGCTACCGGCAAATTTAATACAGGCACAGCGGGATTTTTTTGGGGCGCATACTTACCAGCGTATCGATAAAGAAGGCATTTTTCATACCAACTGGAACCAAACAATAAGATAATATCTATATATGAACAACATAAGTAATAATACGCCTGCCGTAATTTATATTTTTGGAGGCACCGGCGATTTAAGCCGGCGAAAACTCATTCCGGCTTTATATAATTTGTATTTAGGTGGCTGGCTACACGAAAATTTTTCTATAGTATGCATTGGTACTTCTATTGCCAATAGAGAAACCCTGGTTAAAAATTTAAAAAGTGGCGTTGATGAATTTTCCCGTAGCGGCAAAACCAAAAAAGCAAAATGGGAAGGGTTTGAAAAAAAGATAGAACTACTCAAAGGCGATTTTACCCAAAAAAAGCTTTATAGTAACCTCAAAAAAATTAAGTGTTCTTTTGAAAAAAAACAAGCTCCTGCAAACCGTATTTTTTACCTGGCTGTCCCCCCAAAATTTATTGGAGTAATAGCTGAAAACCTGGGCGAAGCTGGTTTTGCAACAGACAGGTTACACAACCGAATTGTTGTTGAAAAACCATTTGGTACTGACCTTAAATCAGCACAGCAACTCAATAAGCAATTGCAGGTAATTTTTAAAGAAAACCAAATTTACCGTATTGACCATTACCTGGGTAAAGAAACCGTACAAAATATTTTGGCCTTCCGCTTTGCCAATGCCCTTTTTGAACCAATATGGAACAGGAATTTTATTGACTCGGTACAAATTACCGTTGCCGAAAAAATAGGAGTGGAACAAAGAGGTGGTTACTATGAAACCAGCGGTGCTTTAAAGGATATGATTCAAAATCATGTGATGCAACTGCTTTGCTTAATTGCAATGGAACCGCCGGTAAGTTTTGCTGCCGACGAGGTGCGCAATAAAAAAGCCGATGTTTTAAGGGCAATTTTACCTTTAAAGAAAGATGAAATCCATAATGTAGCTGTAAGGGGACAATATGGCCCGGGGTGGATAGAAGGCGAAAAAGTAAAAGGCTACCGGCAGGAAGCCAATGTAGCGCCCGATTCTGTAACCGAAACTTTTGCCGCCATTAAATTTCAAATAGAAAACTGGCGCTGGAATGGTGTGCCTTTTTATGTGCGCAGCGGAAAAAGGATGGATCAGTCTATCAGTTGCATCACCATTGAGTTTAAGCCAGTGCCGCACCAATCTTTTCCAAGCGAAGCCAATGAAAACTGGCGCAGTAATTTATTAGTAATCAATATACAACCCGATATGGGAATAAAATTGCGGATGCAGGCCAAGCGCCCCGGTCCGCAAATGTTACTTTCGCCGGTAGACATGATTTTTAGTTATAAAGAAAGTTATGAAGGCACAACTCCTGAAGCCTATGAAACTTTGCTGCAGGATGTAATAGAAGGTGATGCAACTTTGTTTATGCGTGCCGACCAGGTAGAGGCTGCATGGGAACTGGTACAGCCGGTTTTGGAAAACTGGAAAGCAAACCCATCGGTAAACTTCCCTAATTATGCAGCAGGCAGTTTTGGACCCGAAGGAGCAGAATCTTTAATTGCCAAAGACGGCAACCAGTGGATCACCATGTCTATAAATAATTCAAATCAAAAAGATGATTAATGTTTTTGATAGTGCAAAAATATTGTGCCAAAGTGCAATGGAAATTTTTATTGGGCTGGCAAAAAAAAATATTGCACAAAAAGGAAGTTTTGCCGTAGCGCTTTCCGGCGGAAGCACCCCAAACCTGATGTATGATTTACTGGCGCAAAAAGAAAATGCCAAAAGAATCAATTGGGAAAAACTATTTATTTTTTGGGGCGATGAACGCTATATAAGTTACAACAGTAAAGACAATAATGCCTTTCAGGCTAAAAGCCATTTATTGGATTTGGTACCAATTCCACAAAATAATATTTTTCGTATCCCCGTTTCAGGTGATTATAGAAATGATGCTTTGCATTATGAAGAAGGCATCAAAAAATTTTTCAATGCAAACCTGCCGCATTTTGATTTAATATTTTTAGGTTTGGGTGAAGAAGGCCATACGGCTTCCATTTTTCCCGGCTCGGAATTGCTGCAGGAGAATGATGCTTTGGTAAAAGATGTGTATGTAACTACAAAGAAAATGCAACGCATCAGTTTTACGCCAATGTTAATTAATGCAGCTAAAGAAATTGTATTTATAGTTGCAGGAAAATCAAAATCGGCTGCAGTAAAAGAAGTACTGGAAGGTAAGTTTCAGCCTGAAATTTTTCCTGCTCAAATTATTAAACCGGTTGAAGGAAGTATCACCTGGCTGTTAGATAAGGATGCAGCTTCGCAACTCTCACAACAAAAAAAACATAAAAAAAACGCTTCTATTATTTAGAAGCGTTTTTAAATAAAGTAATTTTCTTTTAGTTATTAATGGAAACTGTTTGGCTATACTCGTCAAGTACAATTGTGTAAGTACCTGCAAGGGCTGGTGTTTTAAAGTTACCGCCACCGGTCCATTGTATTGCCCTGGGTGTATTGGTAGAAGTAGCGCCACCGCTTGCATCTTCATAATCAAATGCGCCCCAATCGGGTCCTGAAAGGAATTTAATATCCTTATTGGCATCTAATTGTGTGGTAATAGTCCACACGCCATTTCCCGAGTAGATCATTTGAGGGCTGGCACCGGGGTTCCAGGCAGGTACACCTGTAATGCCATCACCTACCAAACGCATTTCAGCAGCAGCCGATATTTCGTATTTTAATTGTAATTTATTATCTCCGTTCCAAATGCAACGGGTACGGGGAGAAGCATTAGCCACAATATTGGCTCCATTACCATCATTGTCTAAGTTTTCTGTACCTGAAGAACCCCACCAGCGGGCTTTATCCGGGCCGCTATTGTCCCAGGCCGGGCCATCATGAAATTTAAATTCATCGCTACCGCTACTATTGGCAATAATTAAAAATTTATCTCTGCCTACTATACCACCATAATTTGGTGCAGAAGGATCCCAACCTTGCATTCCGCCAACAACACCAACTTGTTTTTGTTGAACCCAGGCCATATTATTTTCAATGTCAATGGTAAGCCTGTAAATACCTGCGGTAGTAACCTGGAAGTTACCGCCTGAGTTGTAGCCGGTATTAAAACCCGTACCGTTTGCACCATTATTTCCATAAGCAGAACCCCAGTCGCCAGGGGTTTTGGCAAATTTAAATTCGGTACCTGCATCCAATTTAATGTAGGAATAAAATATTTTATTAAACCTGTCAGGTTTTGCATCATTAATCATTTCCAATGGGTTGTTAATATCCCAGCCCTGCATGCCGCCAACAAGGTACATTTTTTGAATAGGCAGGTAAGTGGTAATATTTACTGTTACAAAAGGAGAATAAGAAATAGCGCCATGATCTGTGGTTGATTTAACCCTGAATTCAACATCACCCGAAGAGTTTGCAGCAATACCCGTATTTAAAGCAAAGCTATTCATATCTGCCTGGTTAAAGGAAATAGTATTCATACTTAAGCCTACGGGAACTGTTTGTGCACTTGCAAAATTATTTCCGGCTGCATCATATTGCAGGTCGTAGGTAACCGTGCCGGAGTAGGTTTGAAAAGCACTTGTCCAGTTAAAAGTATTGGAGTGATCATTGGCAGTGGCCAATGTACCTGTAACCGAAGTATTTTCTGTTGTTAAAATAGAAGGGTGGTCAAAACTTGCAACGGTAAAACCTACAGTATTGGAAGTACGTTGCTCATTATTATTGCCATAAGATGAAACTACCCTTGCTTCAAGCGAAACGGTAGCACCTAATGCATAACCATAGTTGAGCAGGATATTATTCATTTCTCCGCCGGTGTATGAAGCGCCAAGTGCGCCCATAACGGTTTTAGTTGTTGGGTTGGCAAAATTTTTGCCTGCAGAGTCTATTTGAATAATAAACTTATAATTAGCTGTATCTGTTGCATATTTTGGCGATGTCCAGGTAAAATTCAGGACGTTGCTGCTCGTATCTGCCAGTGTAGGCGTAGCCGAGGCAGGCGCTACGGAAAGTGTAATATCATTACCCAGGTTATAATAGGGCAAATCATCCACTTTTTCACAAGCTGCCAATCCTAAAATGGCAACCGCAGCAAGAGAAAAGAATTTTAAAAATTTTTTCATTTTATGAAAGTTTATGTGTGCTTATTATTGTGGTGTTAATTTGTATTTACCGGTTTGAAAGTTTACTTCAACTTTATATAAGCCCGGGCCGGGAGATGGAAATTGCGGATCGGCATCCATTTTTTCAAAATTACCCGAAAGCGCCAGGTTAGGTGCCAGAGCATGGTACTGGGTTCCCCACACGCCTTGCTGCTGAATTAATTTATAACCTCCGGTTGCATTAAAATTAAGTACTGCTTCATAATGCAAAATATCAATACGGGTAAATTTTTGGTTTACATCGTAAGGAGAAGGTAATGGGTTGCTCCAGCCCGATGCAAAGGCATCGCCAACTGCCCATAATTCACCATCATCATAGTTATTGGCGGCGGTGCCGGGTGGCTCTACCACAAAGTCGAGATAAGGAGTTACTTTAAGTAAAAAGCTATTGGAATAAAGCGGGGCTGCTCCATTAACCAGGGTAGTTTTAACACGCATTTCTACATTGTGTTCTACGCCAGACATTAATTCCATCCTGGATAAAATGGTATTGAGTTCTTTGTGGGTAAGGATTACGCTAAGGTCGTTGGCAAAGGTAGATTCCTGTAGAAAGGAACTTGAAAAATTGCTTCCTTCGGTATCTACCTGCAATACATAATTTACATCCTGCGAACTTACGCCGGTGTTAAACATGTAATTGGGGTTGGTCCACGTAAGTGTTATAACCGGGTCTGCTGCATTGTCTTTTAATAGTACAAGCGGGCCGGCGGTGCTGGCGGTAAATATGGGGTTGGTTCCGCCTTCTAAAATAATTTCGTTTTCTTCTTTCTTACAAGATACCAAAAGCAAGGCAAGTGCTGAAAGAATGAAAAGACTTGAAATAATTTTTTTCATTTTTTAATAATTTGAAAATTAATAATCAGTATCCTGTATTTTGATGAAGATTAGGATTTGAGTTTAAGTTGGCAGAGGGAATGGCAAAAATGTTGTACTTGCTGTTTACGGCAGTACCATTGGCAACGCCGCCTTTCCAGGGCCATAAATAAGTACCTGTTGTTAAAAGGTTATAACGTACAAGGTCTGTCCTGCGGTGGCCTTCCCAATATAATTCTCTTGCCCTTTCATCTAAAATAAATTGCAAGGTAAGTTCAGGAGAAGTAATGGTGTTTGCTGCTGCCCTTGTTCTAAGGTCGTTAATATATCCTAAGGCAGTATTTATATCGCCACCGGAACCGCCTCTCAAAACAGCTTCTGCATAAATAAGGTATATTTCCGGTAAACGAATAATAGGGAAATCAATATCAGAAAACTCAGAGTTTGGATCCCTTACTGCGCCGCCATCTGCCCTAATGTTCCTGTATTTGTTTACATGGAGCCCATTGGAGAAATTGGCAATATCATCAATATCTGCCTGGCTTAAAGTTGCGTTATAAGCGCTGGTTTGAAACATGGCTCTTTTATCGGTATTGCCCGTAAGATCGGGCCAAATGCTTGCAAAAGCTTTTGTTGCTCTGTAGCCAAACCAGCCATTATTTGCGCCAAATTCTAAATAATCTCCACCGGATGCTCCATGTATAAAAAAGGTAGTGTTTCCATAAGCTTTTCCCGTAAGCCCATCGCATGGAGCTACAAAAATAAATTCATCCTTGCTTGTCCTGTCGTTATCGGCCATAAACAGTTCCCTGTAATTGCTATGCAACATATAACCAGCGCTTATTACTTTTTGTGCGTAGGTAATAGCTTCAGTATATTTTGTGCTACCGCTATAAACTCCGGCATTTAGGTAAAGCCTTGCCAGCAAGGCCCAGGCAGCAGCCTTATCTACACGGCCGTATTGAGCTGATTTTGCCGCAGGTAGTTCTGCATCGCAAATCAGTAATTCAGATTCTATATAAGAGTATAAATCTGCTCTTGAAATTTCTCTGGGATAAAATTCACCCACGCCATCCTCTTCGGTTAAAAAAGTAGATTTGCCAAAAATATCCAGCATTACCCAATAATTAAATGCTCTTAAAAACCTTGCTTCGCCTCTAAGGTTTTTTACTTCATCGGCAGCAGCGCCGGTAATGCCCCTTGCAGACAGTTTTTCATCGGCAGATTCTCTGATGAATTCATTGGCCAAAGAAATATTGTAAATAGGGCGTGCATACATCCCTTTTAAAAAAGGATCGGCACTGGTCCATTTTAAATCATGAAAATCATGAATGGTTTGGTCGTTCCAGGCAACTACAGCTTCATCTGTAGGCAATTCTTCGCAATTAAAAAATCCACGGATAAATGCAATTTGCGAGCCTTCATTAAGTCCGCCTGCAATATCGGGATCGCCAGCTGGGCCTGCATTACCAGTAGTAGATAAGGTTTGGTATATTTTTCCTAATACAGATTTATACCCATCCGGGCTGGAATATACCTGGTCGGCAGAGAGGCCATTTTTGGGATAAATATCCAGCTTATTAGAGCAGGCATTTAAGAAAAGCCCTGCAATAATGGTGAATGCAATTTTTTGAAATATTTTATTTTTCATTTGAAATGATTTTTAAAATTAAATTAGAAATCTAAATTGGCTCCTAAACTAAAAATGCGTGGGCGGGGATAAATATTATTATCTACGCCTGAACTGCTGGCATTTTCCGGGTCGGCACCGGTATATTTTGTAATTACAAATACATTCTGTATGCTGGCATTCACTCTTAGGTTGGTTTTATTATTGATTACTTTACCAAGATTATAACCAAGGTTAATATTATCTAATTTGAAAAAACTTGCATTTTCTATATAATAATTAGAAAGGTACCTGTTGTTGGAAAAATGGGTTTCATTATAATTTACCGATGCATTGCCAATATACAAAACCGGGTTTAGTATATTTCTTAAAACCCCATTTTCTGAGTTAAAATTGTTGTACAAATAATTGCCCAGCATACCGTGCCCGGCAATGCTAAGCGTAAAATCTTTTATAGTAACACCAGTGCTGATACCAAACATATAATCCGGGGCAGGTTTTTTGAAATAATTCCTGTCGCCGGTTTCTGTTACTACGCCATCCCTGTCTATATCATCATACAATCCTTCAATGGGTTTGCCATCCTGGCCATACACCTGTGTATAAGGGAGGAAGGTATAAGGAGCGTAACCTACGGCTAATACACCAATATTATTTCCAGTACCGCCACTGATGCCAGAGGTTAATATACCTTTATAGCCAGAACCTTGATGCTGGTTGAGTTTGGTAATTTCTGTTTTGTTATATGAAATATTAAAGCCAAAATCCCAGATGAGCTTTTGAGTTTTAACCGGCACAGTATTTATGGTAAATTCAACACCTTTATTTTCGAGGTTACCAACGTTTTTCAAAATGGTAATATCAAAGTTTGCGCCGGGGGCTACATCAATATAACTTAATAAATCTTTTGTTTTCTTTTGATATACATCTATAGAACCGGTAACCCTGTTTTGGATAAAACCAAAATCAAGGCCTAAATTGCTTGTTTCGGTGGTTTCCCATTTTAAATCGGAGTTAAAGGCAGTAGGCCTGTAGTTATTGTAATATTGGCCACCAAATTCAAACTGGGCGCTGTTTTGGCCCTGGTAATAAATAGGCAGGTAGTAGTTTAAAGCAATACCATCCTGCTGGCCCGTGGTACCCCAGCTTGCCCTTAATTTTAGGTCGGTTAAAACAGAGGTATTTTTAAAGAATTCATCTTTTAATTTCCAGGCCAAAGCAACGGCAGGGAAATAACCTACTCTTTTATCTTTTGCAAATTTTGAACTGGCATCTCTTCTTATTGATGCGGTAATTAAATATTTATCGGCCAAAGTAAGGTTCATTCTTCCCAGGTACGAGTCAATGGCAAAACCATTTTTATCATCAGGATAAAGTGGTGCTGCTTCTCCGGTATTTAATGTGCCGTTTTGGAAATAGGTGGGGAAATTATCCCAGGATGTAAAAAACTCCTGGTAACCATGGCCTACCAGCACATCAATTTTATTGCCTGCTGAAAATTCTTTTTCATAAAATAATTGTACATCGGCAAGTTTGCTGGTTTTGGTTTGGTTATATTTTGTAAGGCGGCCTTTGTTGCTAAAGCTTAAAACGGAAACTACCGAAGTAGAATCAACAATATCTTTTCCTTCACCATGTGACCTGTCCATACCAATATTAGCCAAAAAATGTAAATCGGGAAAGAAGTGGAATTTATAATCTACCTGTATATTTCCTATAAAACGGTTTACGGTAGATCTGTTGTTCCTTAATTCCAGCAGGCCAAGTGGGTTACGTGGCGCTAAACCAAGAGGCGATCCACCCAGTTCCCACTCCCAAAAGCCACCATATTTTTTTACGCCGGAATTTACGGGTTTTGTTGGGTCAAAGGTAATGGCGGTTCCAATAGCGCCTTCATCGGCAAAACGGTTTTTGGTATTGGCCAGTTTTGCATTAATGTTTAGGCTAAGGTGGTTATCCAAAAATTTAGGGGATAAGTTAATAGCAGTTGTTAACCTTTTGAAATTATTGGTTTTTAAAACACCATCCTGTGTTAAATAACCAAGTGATAACCGGTAAGGCAATTCAAAATCTTTTGCCATCCTTTGTTTACCGGCAACACTAATGTTATTGTCAAAGCCTAAGGCAGATTGATATATCTGGTCCTGCCAGTCGGTATTGGCGCTTCCCAATAATGGGATGTAGGTGTTGTTGCCCGAACTGTTTACAATATTTCTTACTTCATCAGCAGATAAAACCTTTGCTTTATTAGCAACACTACCCATTGAAATTTTAGTATTGAAATTAAATACCGGTTTACGGCTTGTACCTTTTTTAGTGCTGATAATTACTACGCCATTTGTTGCCCTTGCACCGTACAGTGCAGTTGCAGAAGCATCCTTAAGCACACTCATGCTCTCAATATCATTTGGGTTAATGGTATTGAGAAGATTTGCCGAACCTGCAATGCCGTTGCCTTCTACCGGCACGCCATCAATAACAATCAATGGGTCGTTGCTGGCAAATAGGGAAGCGCCGCCACGTATCCTTAATTTACTTCCGCCACCTGCCGAACCTCCGCCGGTAGTTACTTCCAGGCCGGCAACTTTACCCTGTAGCAATTGTTCGCTAGAGGCAATGTTTCCTTTTTGAAAGTCTTTGGAAGATACTGCAGTAACAGAGCCGGTAAGGTCTGTTTTTTTACGGGTGCCGTAGGCAACCACTACAATGTCTTCAAGTTTTTGTGCCGCTTCGCTCAGCACTACATTTGCTGCATTGGAAGCTACAACCTGCTGCATGTTATAGCCAACAGATGTGAAGACAAGTACTGCATTTAAAGATGATACTTTGATACTGTATTCACCGGAACTGTTTGTTTGGGTCCTGGTGTCTGTACCTTTTATGGTAACGGTAGCGCCTACTACGGGCAATCCGTTACTGGAGTTGGTTACTTTGCCGGTAACAACGGTTTGTGCAAATACTGTTACTGAGATACTCATAAACAGCAGGCAAGCAGAGACAATTTTGGAAATTGCTTGGTTACATTTTTTCATAATGCAAACGTTATCGATTTAGAATTGAAAAAAACAATGCGTAAATTATACACAAATAGTATGTGTACATTTTACACGAAGGTATATTTTTTATAATAATTTTAACTTTTTTAACGAATTATTTTTTGCCGCTGTTTTTAACATTATCTGGCCCAAATAACCTTTCTTATACGGCTGTTTATCATTAACTTACGCTGCATGTCATTAAAAATCTATTCCTACCCATACTTTTTTTCTCTTTTCGTATTTTTTATAATTAAACTGGTAAAGTTTACCTGGGCGGTGTGGCACATCTCTTTCCATTTCGTTCATATCGGTAAGTAAATCCATCGAAAAGAATTTTTTACGAAAGTTTCTTCTGTCTAGTTTGGTATCTAAGATGGCTTCATAAAGGTTTTGCAATTCTCTAAGTGAAAATTTTTTGGGCAAAAGGCTAAAACCCAGCGGGTGTTCCTGTATGCGTTTTTGTAAACGCCTATAGCAGGTTTCAAAAATTTGCTGGTGGTCAAAAGCCAGGTTGGTTACCGATTTTACATCATGCCAGTGCAGTTCGTTATCTAAAATATTAAGTTTATGGTGTTCAATATTTATTAAAGAATAATAAGCAATGGTTACCACCCGGCCTGCAGGGTGTCTTTTTACTTCGCCAAAAGTATGCACCTGTTCCAGGAAAACATCGTCCATTCCTGTACGCTGGCGCAACACCCGGTATGCGGCTGTATCCAGTTCTTCTGTGGGTTTTATAAGGTCGCCCAAAAGGCTCCATTGTTCTTTATATTTTTTTAAATCGCTCCTTATTAATAAAACCTTTAGTGTATTCTCACTAAAACCAAAAATAGCCAGGTCAATAGAAAGGGCAATTTTATTTATTTTTTCAACCTCTCCTTGCTCTGTTTGAAGGCTCTTGGCAATGGCTATTTGCTTTTGTTCTTCTGCTGTCATTTTAATATTGCTTATGGTACTTTAACAAAGAGTATACTGTTGTGCTTTTTGTTTTGTGTTAGTTTTAAATAATAAGCGCCAGAAGCAAGGTTGTCCAACTGGTTTGTGATGGTAAAGCTATATTGCCCTGCGGTACGGTTTGCTTGTTCTAATTTTTTTACTACCTGTCCCACAGAGTTTACAACAGCAATTTCTACTTTGCCATTTTCCGATACGCTATAATCTATAATGGCATTACTGCCCATTACCGGGTTGGGAGAAATTTTAATACCAATGCCATTTTTAATATTGGTAATTTGGTTATTTCTTGATGAAGTGCCGAACTGGGAAGCAGCATAGTTCCCGCTATTGGTATTATCGCAATTGGCGCTTACCCTCCAATCGTAAGTTTTTCCCATAAGTAAATTAGAAATATCTAATGTTGTAATGGTTATTGCCGATGCTGCGGTAACCCAGCTACTGCTTGTTGATTCTTTATATTGTACATAGTAAAAACTTCCTGTACTGCCTGTCCATGAAAGGGTAGCAGATGTAGCGGTTATATTGGTTACTGTTAAACCAGATGGAGAAGCAGGCGTTGCATTAATCGTAACTGTAATAGTTGCCCTTGGGCTTTCGCCACAATTATTAAACTGGCTTACAAAATACATAGTAACGCCTGCAGTAGTTGTTGATGGAGTAGGAGCTGTGAAAGAACCTGTGCCACCTGTAGGAACCAAATACCAGAGCAGGCTGTTTCCGTTTGCCGTTAATGGGGTAGCCGTTGCATTTTGACAATAGGTAATTTCTGCTGTAACAGCCGGTGCTGCTGGTGCTGCATTGATGGTTACCGTTATCATTGCTCTTGGGCTTTCACAACCATTTGCAGTTTGTGAAACATAGTAATTAGTGTTTCCCAAATTTGCAGTAGAAGGTGTTGGCGCTGTAGCGCTTCCTGTACCACCCGTTGCATTTGCATACCAAAGTAAATTAGAGCCTGTTGCTATTAAAGGTGTTGCCGTTGCATTTTGGCAATAGCTAATAGTACTTGTTACGTTTGGCGCAGATGGTGCAGCATTTACGGAAACTGTAATCATTGCCCTCGGGCTTTCACATCCGTTTACCGTTTGTGAAACATAATAGTTTGTTGAACCTGCTGTATTGGTTAAAGGAGTAGGTGGCGTAGCGCTACTCTGGCCACCCGATGCCGAAGTGTACCATAATAAATTGGAGCCGGTTGCAGTAAGCACTGTTGCAGCAACATTTTGACAATAGCTATAATTAGCTGTTACAGCAGGCGCAGATGGGATGGCATTAGTAACTACAACAATTTCTGTTCTTGGGCTTTCGCCGCAACTTTGGGTTTGGCTTACATAATAACTAACAGACCCTACTGTTGCTGTTGATGGTATAGGTGCAGTGCTACTGCCTGTTCCACCCGTTGCATTTGCATACCAAAGTAAATTAGAGCCTGTTGCTATTAAAGGTGTTGCCGTTGCATTTTGGCAATAATTTATCGGGCTTGTTGCTGTTGGGGCAGTAGGTGTAGCTGTAACGTTTACTGTAATTGCCGTTCTTGGGCTTTCGCAGCCATTTGCAGTTTGCGATACATAATAAATTGTGCTGCCAACAGATGTTGTAGCAGGAGTAGGTGCAGTTGAAGTACCTGTGCCACCGGTTGCAGTTGTAAACCAAAGTAAATTTGAACCAGTTGCATTTAATGCTGTTGCAGCATCTCCAAGGCAATAATTTATTGTAGTGGTAGCTGTAGGTGCAGAAGGTAAACCCGAAACGGTTACCACAATTTCTGTTCTTGGGCCTTCACACCCGCCTACTGTCTGGCTTACATAATATGAAGTGTTGCCTACATTTGCGGTAGAGGGCGCAGGAGCTGTAGAAGAACCTGTGCCGCCTGTTGCCGTTGTGTACCAAAGTAAGCCAGAACCTGAAGCAGTTAATACATTTGCATTTGCCCCCTGGCAATAAACAACTGGTGTAGTAGCCGATGGCGCTGCTGTGGTACAATTGGATTGATTTACGTACACCCTGTATTCTCCTGGCTGAAGATTGATGGTTTGAGCGGCACCTGTAGCGCTATAAGTTGCCTGGGTAAAATAATTGGTCCATGTGCCGGCAGAGGGAAAAGTAACCGTAATATTTTGTGCCGTTACATCAAAGTTGGCCATGGCTACTACCGATAAATCAGGGTGGTTGATGATTAAGAATTTGAGCAGGGTGCTTCCCAGGTTCCCACTGATGGCATTACTCAAAAAGGCATTGGGCTTTGCTTTTCTCAAAGCATTTAAGCCCGATACAACAGTAAATATTTTTTTTCTTGCTGCATCGCTATAATAATTCCATAATGGAGGCTTGGGCGCTAATTTGCAATTATCTGTGCCATAAGGTTGTGGAACGGTGCCGTCTTCACACATAAAAATAGATTTATCGTAACCCAGCTCCCCAAACTCCCAAAGCATTTTTGGCCCTGGAATTAAAAGTAAAAATGGCATCATGGCTTCCGTTCTGGATAAAGCAATTTGTAAATTCTTTACATTATGTGCTGCATTGGTTGAATTGCCAAAGGTTAAATTTTTATACATGATGCGTTCTTCATCATGGCTTTCGGCATATGTAACCAAATGTAATTTCGACCAGCCTGCCCTGTTTAAGGCAAATGCCCTGTTGATATCTGAATTGGAAGCAAAGCCCATGGTATTTTGATTATACTGGTCGGTCATTTTTCCCCAAAGCAGCATGCCAATATTAGATAATGCCGCTTCTTCATCGTCGTTACCTAAGTGTTCCAATATGCAGTAGGAGCCATTGCTCACTGCCTGTGTGCTGTCGTAATACCTGTTCCAAATAGCCACCCTGCTTGGGTCGTAAGTATTCCAGCTGCCTACATTTGTAGATACATGTTGTGTAAACCCTTTGGATAAATCCCAGCGGAAGCCATCCAGTTTATATTCGGTGAGCCAATGCCGTATATAGCGTGATACAAAATATTTAGTTGCTTCCGACTCATGGTTAAAATCATTAAATACACTAAAGGGATGTGTTGAGGTAACATTAAAAAACGGACTATTGGCAGCAGGTGTATTGTTGGCGCTGTTCCACCATAGCTGTACAAGCGGGCATAAACCTGTTGCATGGTTGAGTACGGCATCCATAATTACGGCCATGCCCTTGCTATGTGCCGAATCAATAAATCGTTTTAAATTATTTTTTGTACCATAGGCTTTATCGGGTGCAAAAAAGAAATCGGGATTATAACCCCAACTGCTGTTGCCGTCAAACTCGTTAAAAGGCATTACTTCAATGGCATTAACTCCCAGCCTTTGTAAATAATTAAGTGTATCGGTAAGTGTTTGCCAGTTTCCGCTGGCTAAAAAATCCCTCAGCAGGAGTTCATAAACAACAATGCTTTTTTTATCGGGCCTTGAATAACTGCTGTTCGACCAGGTATATTGCGGCGCAGCCGTTTGAAATGTACCTACCACTCCGCTGGTTAATCCCGTGGGATAAGCAGGCATATTGGGGAAGGTATTAGCAGAAATGTACTGGTCGTTCCAGGGATCAAGTATGAGCTCTGAGTATGGATCGGCAATGGTAATAGTGCCATCTACAACATATTGAAATTTATAAATAGTGCCTGAAGTAAGCCCCGTAAGTGTAATAAAAAATCTGTTGCCATCTGGTGTTTTTTTCATTTGATAGGTACAGGACGATTGCCAGTTGGAAAAATCCCCAATTACTACAGCCGAGGTTTTCCCCGGCGCAAAAAGCACCAAGGTAACGGAGGTATTGCCGGGCAAATAATTAATGCCATCCTGAACACCAGCAGGCAGGTTTTCCACTACTGTTGATGGTGGAATGTAAAAGCTGAATGAATCTTTTGCGGTATTGGGGCCATTGGTTCCTGTTAAAATTACTTTTTGGTCGCAACTGGTACTGAGTGTTGGCGAAGCGGAAATTGTACTTAATCCATTTGCAGTGCCAATATTATTTCCATTAAGCGTTAAGGATAGGTTTGCATTTTGTGAGCTTACACCTGTAATGCCAATTTGCTGGCCAATACCGGCGGTTATGGGTTCAAGCCAGGGAATAAAACGGGGTTCAAAAGGAGGTAAGTTCATCCTTACTGCAAATTCACCTGCTCCATATACCGGTACATACATATCGCTGCCATCGGAGTTTACCTGCTTTAAACTGCCTGTTGCGTTTCTAAAAATGGTAGCTACTTTTAAAATAGTTTCACCGGCAGGCACGCCAAAAAACGCCCTGATATTGGTAATAGTATAGGAATATTTATTATTGCCTAATGGCGTAGCTTTTGCGGCAGCAGTTGTAGAGCCCCAGCTAAAAGGAACATATTGCCATGCACCAGCAACCGGGTTTACACTGGTTATTACTCCAATATGAACATATACATTATTGGAGTTTCCGCCTTCATAATTAAGTAAACCCTGGCTGCCTTTGTTGCAATCAACCGTAATGGTAATAGAAGAATTATCTGCTGCAAATTCTGGCGCCCATGTTAAAAGACGCTGCTGGGCAGTGGCAGAGAGAACAATAAAAGAAGCCAATAGTAAGATGGCAAATTTTTTCATATGCAAGTAAATTTTAAAATCTTTTTAGTAGGTTGACCAATGGTAAAATTGGTAATCCAAAAATTCAAAAAATAACCCGTATTGCCTCATGGATTTATCCCATAAAAAAACAGGCAATCATTAATGTGTAAATTTAACACATTATTTTAAAATAAGCCACTGCCTGAAAGATTTTTTTTCTTTAAGAAACAGGCGGTGCTTATTGGCCTTTTAAACGGTTATTTTGTTAATTCCAGTACCTGCATCGTCATGGCAGGTATATTAAATTTACCGGTATAAACTTCCCCGCTTATTATTTCCCGGCCTTGTTTAAAGCCCGAGGTTTGTTCGGGGTAATTATTAAAATCAATGGGTTTTTCTTTTTCTGATGTATTCATGACGCACATTACGGTAGCCGATGCATCATAACGAAAATATACATAAAGCCCATCCACTGGCAGGTATTGCATTAATTTACCGGTTTGCAGGGCAGTAGATTGCTTGCGGTATCGGGTAATTTGCCTCATTTGATTAAAAAGACTGTTTTCTTTAAATGTTCTTCCCGTTGCCGAAAATTTATTTATGTTATCTGTTTTCCAGCCACCTGGGAAATCCTGTCGTACATGACCGTCATTAGGAGAAGTAAAACCGGTTAATAAAATTTCATTTCCATAATACATTTGTGGGATACCCCGATAGGTCATTAACCAGTTGAAGGCCATTTTATACTTTGCAGTATCTTCATTTAATACAGAGTAAAACCTTGCCAGGTCATGGTTATCAAGAAAAATTACCTGCCGCATAGGGTCTTTATACATAAAATCGTATGCTGTGGTAGTGTATAATTTATTTACGCCTTCTGTCCATCCAAATTTTTCCAAAAGCGCAGGTTGTATGCCATAAAAAAGCAATTGAAAATCTGTAGTTGCCTGCAGGTTGCTTTTAAAAGGAATATTGAAATTATTTTCGCAAAAATAAGCCTGGTTGGGAACGCCATGTACCCAGGTTTCACCAAATAAAGTAATTTTTGGATACTCGGTATATAAAGCCTTGTTGCAACGGTTCATAAACTCTAAATCGTTATAGGCGTAAGTATCAATGCGCCATCCGTCTATGCCAAATTCTTCAACACACCAAATGGCATTTTGAATTAAAAATTTTTCCACAAAAAGGTTGTGCTGGTTCCAGTCGGGCATTTCCTTTACAAACCATCCATCACTCATAATTTTCTTTTCGTTTTCGGATGCATAAGGGTTAAATAAGAGCTGATCTTTATAATTGGTTTGCGTAAAAGTGGGCCATCGGTTAAACCAACTACTATCGGGTTGGTCCTGGAAAAGAAAATGCCATAAACCGGTATGGTTGTAAATGGCGTCCTGTATTATTTTCATTCCTTTTGCATGGCAGGCATCAACAAGGTTTTTATAAGCCTGGTAGCCACCCAGCCTTGTGTCTACTTTATAGTGATCGGTAATGGCATAGCCATGTTCGGTGCGGTGGGGCATGTCGTTTTCCAAAACAGGGTTGAGCCAAATTGCGGTTACGCCAAAATCATTTAAATAATCCAGATGGTTTTGTATGCCTTTTAAATCGCCGCCATGCCTGTTGAAAACGGTATCCCTGTTGAGCGATTGGTCTTTCATGCCAATGATGCGGTCGTTGGTTTCGTCTCCATTACTAAACCTGTCGGGCATAATAAGGTACAACACATCTTTGGCCGTTACTCCCTGTGCATACTGTGTGCTATTTCCCTGGCGCTTATTGTCTAAAGGCCAAAATATAGATTGGGTTTTTCCATCTTGCGTAAAATTAATTTTTACTTCACCTACTTTTGCGTTTGCAGCAATAGAAAGGTCAATGGCAATGTATTTTTGGTTTTCAAATTTTGATATTTTTTTAATGGTAACCCCAGGATGTACAATGGCTACTTTACTGTTGCTGATATTATAATCTGCATGAACCAATACCTGCACATTATTCCACTTCATACCCACCCACCAGTTGGTAGGGTAAAGGTTGATTACCTGGGCAAATACGGTAGAAACAATAAAAAAGAAAATGATAAAGGCAATATTTTTTTTCATGTTAAATGAAATTTATCCTGTTCATGTATTTGTTTCGCTTTTTGATTCTTTAATGATCAGCAAACAAATAATTGCAGCTATAATCATTAAGCCACCGCCTACCTGTACGGCAAGCACCCTGTCGTTATTCAATACCGTTCTCATTAACCACCCAAAGCCAAGCGAAGCAATAATTTCGGGCAGTACAATAAAGAAATTAAAAATACCCATATAAATTCCTACTTTATCCCTTGGCAATACGCCACTGAGCATGGCATAAGGCATACTTAAAATGCTTGCCCAGGCAATGCCCACGCCGGTCATGCAACCGTAAAGCATATATTTATTTTCTACCCATCCTACGCTTATAAGGCCAATAGCCCCAGCCAAAAGGCAAATGGCATGGGTAAGTTTTCGGCCCAGCTTATCGGCAATAAAAGGTAAAACCAATGCAAATAAAAAAGTTACCACGCTATAATAGGATAAAGTGAGGCTGCCAAAATCGGCGCCTTCGGCATAAACTTTATCGCTGGCATTTGTACCACCAAAAATATTTACTGCCACTGCAGTGGTGTAATAAAACCACATTAAAAACAATCCCGGCCAGGTAAAAAATTGTACCAGCGCTATGGCTTTCATTTTTGGCGGCATATTGGTTAATGCATGAAGAATTTCTCTTGCGCCGCCACCAAAACCTTTATTGGATTCTTTTACTTTGTCTTTATAACCTAAGTCAGCCGGAGGATATTCTTTGCTAGTAAATACTGTGTATAAAACCGCTGCAAGGAAAAAGAAAGCGCCGAGGTAAAAAGAAAATTTTACATTTTCCGGTATGCCACCGGCCACAGCTGTATTTTCTTTGCCAAAAATATTATTCATAATCCAGGGTAAAGCCGAGGCGATGCTTCCTCCAAGCCCAATCATAAAACTTTGCATAATAAATCCACGGTTTACCTGGCTATCGGGCAGTTTATCGGTTACAAATGCCCTGAAGGGTTCCATAGTTACGTTGCCAAATACATCCAATACCCAAAGCAGGCCTGCTGCCATCCATAATACACTGCTGTGTGGCATAAAAATTAATGCAATAGAACTTATAATAGCGCCAATTAAAAAATAAGGCCTCCTGCGGCCCCATCTTGGATGCCAGGTATGGTCACTTAAATATCCTATAATGGGCTGAACGAGTAAGCCGGTAAGTGGCGCTGCTAAAAACAGTAAAGGCACATCATCGGGGTTGGCGCCCAGGTTTTCGTAAATGCGGCCCATATTGGCTCTTTGTAAATCCCATCCAAACTGGATGCCAAAAAAGCCCACACTCATGTTTATGATTTGTACCAGCGAAAGTTTGGGTTTAAATCCGGTAGAAGCAGTGTTCATGCAAACGAAAATTAAAAATTGAAATCGTGTAAAATTTACACAATGCTAAAAGTAATTAAAAACAGGAAATGAAGGAGGGAAAAAAATAAAAAAAATGGGCAAAAAATATCCCGGCCATTTTTTGCCGGGAGTTAAGTATTTGTTGGGGTGCTAGGATTCGAACCCAGACAAACAGAATCAGAATCTGTGGTGCTACCGTTACACTACACCCCAGTATGTATGATGATGTCTTGTAATATTGAAAATTTAAGGGTTTTTTGTTGGGTTACTAGGATTCGAACCTAGACAAACAGAATCAAAATCTGTTGTGCTACCATTACACCATAACCCAGTTTTACTATTACCCTTTTAATTGAGGTGAACCCAATCCAAACATGGTTTTTTGGTTTGGGGCTGCAAAAATAAGGGTTTTACTTTTTATTATTAGCAAAAATCGGTTAAGAGTTTTAACCCTCCAAAACCTTTTCTTCCCTTGTTTTTAATTCTTTTATTTTATCTAATGCGCCGGCAACCACATCACACATTATTACATAAAGCGCTCCTTGTTGATAATTTTCATAAATGTATTCCAGGGCCTGGTTTTCATCGGCAATGGTCATGGTAGGTATTATCGCATTTTCTTCTTCAATACCCTGTTTGAGCAGTCCGATTATTTCATCGGCAGTGCGACCTCTTAAATTTTTATCACATCGGATGATGATTTCATCAAAATTTTTTGCGCTGATGCTTCCCAGTTCCTTAATGTCTTCATCACGCCTGTCGCCGGTACCACTTATTACCCCAATTTTTTTGTGATAGTCTAATTTATTAACAAAATCGCAAAGCAGGTTTAAACCATGTGGGTTATGGGCAAAATCGGCCAGTATGGTAAAATTTTTAAAATTAAAGAAGTTTAACCTTCCCGGCGTAAGTGTGGATGAAGGTAAAAAAGAGCTTAATGCCGAGCGAATATCTTCAATACTAATATCCCTGTACAGATATGCAGCCATTATAGCAGGCAGGCAATTATTTATATTATGGATAGCCTTGCCTTCAAAGGTTACCGGTATGTCTTTTACATGCATTACCCTTATCTTCCAGGTGCCTTTTAAAATACTAATGTATCCATTTTCAAAAACAGTAGATAAACCGCCTTTTTTACTATGCTGTTTTATTCTTGCGTTGTTTTCATCCATACTAAAAAGGGCAATATTGCAGTTGAGGCTTTTTCTCATTTCATATACAAGGTCATCGTCTGCATTTAAAACTGCATAGCCATGCGGAAATACCGTTTCGGGAACCACGGCTTTAACCTTGGCCATTTGCTCCAGGGTGTTAATGCCGCCCAGGCCCATGTGGTCCGATGCTACATTGGTAACAATGGCTACATCGCAGTTTTGAAATGCCAGCCCATTTTTTAAAATCCCGCCTCGGGCACATTCCAAAATGGCAAAATCTACCGTAGGGTCTTTAAGCACAAAAGTAGAGCTCACCGGCCCGGTACAATCCCCACGCATCATCAGTTGGTTTTGAATATACACACCATCACTTGTTGTATAGCCTACTTTTTTACCGGCAATTTTTGCAATATGCGCTGTAATTCTTGTAGTAGTTGTTTTACCATTGGTGCCGGTAACGGCAATTATGGGAATGCGGCCACTGCTGCCTTTGGGGAAAAGCATATCAACAACGGGCTCTGCAACATTGCGGGGTAAACCTTCGGCTGGTTCAATATGCATCCTAAAACCCGGTGCAGCGTTCACTTCCAAAATGGCGCCACCATTTTCCGAAACTGGTGTTTTGAGATCGGTGGCCATTATATCAATACCACAAATATCCAGGCCTATAATTTTTGCAATGCGCTCACACATAAAAATGTTGGCAGGGTGCACTTCGTCGGTTACATCGGTAGAGGTTCCGCCGGTACTTAAATTTGCCGTAGGTTTTAGTAATACCAGTTCTTTTTTGGCAGGTATGGTATCTAAAGTATAGCCTTTATCGTCCAGCATTTTTTGGGTAAACTGGTCAATGGTAATTTGGGTTAAAACTTTTTCATGGCCATATCCACGGCGAGGGTCTTTATTGGTTTCATCTATGAGTTGCTGAATGCTGCTTTTTCCATTACCGGTTACTGCAGCAGGTGTACGTAATGCCGCACAAATAAATTTGTAGTTGATTACTAAAATTCTAAAATCGAAGCCCGTAATAAAGCGTTCTACAATAACACTACGGCTGAAATACCTGGCAGCAGCAAATGCTGTTAATGCTTGTTCCCAGGTGTTAATATTGGTGGTATTTCCTTTGCCATGGTTGCCATCAATGGGTTTTATAACCAGTGGATAACCGTACCGGGTTACGGCATCTTTTAAGCCTTCCTCGGTGCGGATAACAACGCCACGTGGAACCGGAATTTCGGCAGCTTCCAGTAGGGCTTTTGTTTCTTCTTTATCGCAGGCAATATCTACGGCAATATTACCGGTAGTGCTGGCAATGGTTGCCCTTATGCGTTTTTGGTGTACACCATAACCAAGTTGCACCAGGGAATGTTTATTTAATCTTATAAATGGAATTCCTCTTTTACCTGCTTCTTCTACAATACAACCTGTACTTGGCCCAAGCCGGGTATCTTCCCTTATTTCCCTTAGTCTTTGTATATCGTCTGTTAAGTCATAAGGTTTATCATCAATTAAGGCTTCGGCAATTCTTACAGCGGCTTTAGCTGCATAAACGCCTGCATCTTCTTCCAGGTAACTAAAGCATACATAGTATTCGCCTTCAATGCCTGTTCCTCTGGTGCGGCCAAAACCTGTGTCCATACCGGCCAAAGTTTGAATTTCCAATGCAATATGTTCTATAACATGGCCCATCCAGGTACCTTCTATAACCCGGTTAAAAAAACCACCGGGTTCGCCTTCACTGCATCGGTGCTCGTATAAAGAAGGCATTAATTGTTCCATCCTTTCTTTAAAACCCTGGATAAGATTAGTAGGTTTTTGCTCCAAATCTTCCAGGTCGAGTTTCATTTGTATTAGCTTGGAACGGCGAACGCTCCAGAAATTTGGCCCCCGCATCACTTTTATTTCTACAATTTTCATTAAAATTTTTTTGGTATTTTTTAAAGCAGGAAGTTAAGAAAAAGTTTTTTATAATTGTTGAGGCAGTTTTGCAGGGAACAACAAATAACCAGTTAACCGGGAAAAATAAATTTGCTTATATCATAAAATGCTGGGTAGGTATTATAATATTTTATACAGCAATTAACACACGTTAATAACTCTTAAAGTTTATTACGATACGTTTTACATTATTTTTGCGTTAACCCAAAAAAAGTATTAATGATAGCTCCAAAAGGGAAATTAGTTGCTATAGGTGGTGCCGAAGATAAAGGCACCGATTTGGAAAAAGGCGAAATACACCGGGATAATCTCAATTTTTTTGAACTGGGTATACTCCGGCGAATTGTAGAAGAAGCTGGCGGCACCGGTGCCCGAATAGAGGTAATTACCACTGCCAGTACCATACCTGTTGAAGTAGGCAAAAACTACCTCAATGCATTTGGAAAAATTGGGTGCACCAATATTGGCATCATGGATATACGCTCCCGAAAAGATACAGTAAATAAAAGCTACCTGGAACGGATACGTAATAGTAATGCCGTAATGTTTAGTGGCGGCAACCAGCTAAGGCTTAGCGTAACCGATGGCGGCACAGAGTTTTTAACTATTTTAAAAGAAAGGTACCGTAAAGAAGAAGGCTTTATTATTGCAGGCACTTCTGCCGGAGCCATGGCCATGAGCAATACCATGATTTATGAAGGCAGCGCAGATAAGGCGCATTTAAAAGGAACAGTAAAAATTACTACCGGCCTGGGTTTTGTAAACAACGCCATTTTTGATTCTCATTTTGAAAAAAGAGGAAGGTTTGGAAGGCTGGCCCAAGCCGTAGTGTGCAACCCCGGCTGCATTGGTGTGGGCCTGGGCGAAGATACCGGTATGATTATTTCCGAAGGCAATAAAATGGAAGCCATAGGCAGTGGTTGTGTAATTGTAATTGATGGTTACGATATTGGCTACAGCAATATTGCCGATATACCCGACGGCAACCCATTTTGTATTGAAAACTTAAAAGTACATTTCCTGGAAAGAGGCAATGGCTTTAACCTTGCAGAACGTAAATTTATTCCCGAAGTGAGCAAAGGTGCTGTGCGGAAAAAACAGGTAGAGGTAGAATAATTTTTAAATATAGCTAAACGGTTTTTACGAGGTAATAATTTTTTTTTCCTTTTTGAATTAAAAGGTATTGGTTGTGCAGCAACCATTTGTTATCTATCTGCTCCTGTACATCGGTAATTTTTTTCCTGTTGATGCTTAGTCCTCCATTTTGCAGCATTTTCCTGGCTTCGCCCCTGCTGCTAAAAATTTCCGTATCGGCTACAAGGCTTATTACATCTACACCTGCGGTAATTTTATTTTTGTCAATTTCTTTTTTTATAATTCCTTCCAGGTTGTTCAAATCATCAATACCCATGTCTTCTGCAGCGGCATTTTGAGCGGCAAAAAGTTTAGCCGTAGTGTCAATGGCTTTTTGGTATTCATCTGCGCCATGTACAAATAAAGTAATTTCTTTGGCCAGTGTTTTTTGCAATAACCTTTCGCCGGGGTTGATGTTGTGCTTTTCTATTATTCCTTCAATGGTTTTTTTATCCAGGAAAGTAAAAATTTTAATCCATGTTGCTGCATCGGCATCGCTGGCATTTACCCAAAACTGGTAAAACTGGTAAGGGCTAGTTTTTTCAGCATCAAGCCAAATATTGCCGGCTTCCGATTTTCCAAATTTGCTGCCATCGGCTTTTGTAATTAGCGGAGAGGTAAAGCCAAAAGCTTCACCACCGCTTTTTCTTCTTATTAGTTCTGTACCGGTAACTATATTTCCCCATTGGTCGCTGCCGCCCATTTGCAGCCTGCAGTTTTTATGGTTATACAGCCAATAATAATCATAGCCTTGTATAAGTTGATAAGTAAATTCGGTAAAAGAAATACCGCTATCACCTTCAATCCTTTTCTTTACACTGTCTTTGGCCATCATATAATTTACGGTAATATGCTTGCCTACATCTCTTATAAAATCAAGGAAGCCAATGGGTTTAAACCAATCATAGTTATTAACTATTTCGGCGGCATTGGGTAAGGATCTTTCAAAATTGAGAAATTTTTCTAATTGCTTTTGTATGCCTGCAAGGTTTTTTTGAAGTACATCTTCGCTTAATAAATTTCTTTCGGCGCTTTTACCGCTTGGGTCGCCTACCATACCTGTAGCGCCACCAACAAGTGCAAGTGGTTTGTGCCCTGCTTTTTGTAAATGCACTAATAATAATATTTGTACCATGCCGCCAATATGCAGGCTTTCGGCTGTTGGGTCAAATCCAATATAAGCCGTGGTCATCCCTTTGTTTAACTGTTCTTCGGTTCCGGGCATTATATCCTGCAACATACCCCGCCATTTAAGTTCTTCTATTAATTTATTCATGTTACTATTTAAAATGGATTGCAAAAATGAGTAGTTTTTTGCAAATGCCGGAAGTTAATTTGGCTTATCTTGCTTTAGAAACCTAAGCAGCAAAAGCAAAACTTTAATCATCTATTTTTAATATTTATGCCTTAAGGCAGATAAAAACATTAGATTTACCATTTATTCATATTATGAAAAAATATAATGCACAATTTTATTAGTAAAACTACGTTTAAATAAATGCGTTATTATCCAAACTTGTAACTTACCAACCAAGAAAACATGAAAAAAAGCCTTGCTGCTTTCTTCCTTATTGGCCTTTTACTGCCTGGTAAAAGCTATAGTCAGTTCAGAAAGTATTCCAACGAATTTTTAAATATTGGCGCAGGGGCACGTGGCCTGGCAATGGGCAATGCCCAGGTAGCCAGTGTAAATGATGCTTCTGCAGGATACTGGAACCCGGCAGGCCTTACCGGCGTAAAAGATGTCCCCAACATTGCTTTAATGCATGCCGAATATTTTTCCGGAATTGCAAAATATGAATATGCTTCGCTGGCCATTCCGGTACAGGACAATAAACGAACGCTGGGTTTTTCTTTACTGCGTTTTGCCGTAGATGATATTCCCAATACTTTGTTTTTGGTAGAGCCCGATGGCAGCATCAATTACAATAATGTTCAGGCATTTTCATCGGCAGATTATGCTTTTCTTTTTTCATTTGCCCAAAAGATTAAAGATGAAGATGATAAAAAAATAAGCGTAGGCGCCAATGCCAAAGTTATTTATAGAAAAGTAGGTCATTTTGCCAGCGCCTGGGGATTTGGCCTAGATGCAGGAATTCAAATTCAAAGAAAAAAATGGAGGCTTGGTTTAATGGCCAGGGATATTACCACCACATTTAATGCCTGGAGTTTTAAATTTACCGAGCAGGAAAAGGAAGTACTTTATTTAACTAAAAATGATATTCCCATAAAATCCACCGAACTCACTGCGCCGAGGCTGGTATTGGGCGGCGCTTATAATTTCTCCATTAGCGATAAAATTAAATTACTGGCCGAGGCAAATGTTGACCTTACATTTGACGGTAAAAGAAATACAATACTCAGCAGTAACCCGGTAAGTATTGATCCGCATTTGGGATTGGAAGCATCTATAAATGATGTGTTTTTTATTAGGGGCGGTATTACCAACTTTCAAAAAGCACTGGCAGATGAAGATACTTTAAACCAAAAGAAAGTATGGATTTATCAACCCAGCGCCGGTGCAGGTTTTAAAATTAAAAATGTATCGGTTGATTATGCTTTTACCAATTTAGCCAATCAGCAAAACCCATTATACACCCATATTGTTTCGCTGAGGATTAACCTTACCAAAAAACATGAAGATTAACTTATAATATCCTGAAATAATGAAAAAAATATTTTTAGCCCTTTTATTAATATTGAGCCTTGATGTAGCTGCACAATGGAATAATAGCTGGATTGATTATTCAAAAACCTATTATAAGTTTCAGCTGGCTGCCGATACCTTAACCCGAATTCCACAATCGGTACTTGCCGGTTTAGGGCTTGATGCCGTTAATGCAGATCATTTTCAATTGTGGAGAAACGGGCAGCAGGTAAGGTTATATACTTCTGTTTCCGGCGCAGCTTTGCCCGGTGGCGGCTTTATAGAATTTTGGGGAGAAAAAAACGATGGTAAACCCGATAAGATATTATACCGCAACCCCGATTTTCAACTTGCAGATAAATACAGCCTCATTTATGATACGGCTTCTTATTTTTTAACCGTAAACCCAGCAGGAAATAACCTGCGGTTTACCGATGAAGCAAATGGAACACCGGCAAATCCCACACCAGATGCTTTTTTTATGAGAAAAATTGTGGTGAATTTCCGCAACAACCTCAATCGTGGATGGGCACATGATGCAGGTGAATATGTTTATTCAGCATCTTTCGATCCGGGTGAAGGATGGACAAGCTCCAATATCACTTCTGCAGGATCGCTTGCCCAATCGCTCACTAATTTAAACCAATATATTGCAGGGCCGCCAAACAGCTTAACCGTGTGGGCAAATATTGCCGGTAATGCACCCAATATCCGCAATGTGAGGGTTAGGTTAAATGCAAACGTAATTACTGAAGTTCCCATAGCTGGATTTAACTATAAAAAAATTGAGATGCCCGATTTACCCTTGTCTCTTTTGGGAACCAATCCTACAGCAACCCTGTTTGTACAAAACCTTTTTGCTACAACTACTGACAGGATTGTGGTAGGCTCAATGGGTATTACTTACCCGGCTACCTACAACTTTAATGCTGCTAAAAACTTTTATTTTGAATTGCCTGCAGCAGGTGCTGGCAATCATTTACAAATATCAAATTTTACCTACGGCAGCATTCCGCCTGTGCTTTACGATCTCACCTTGGGTAAAAGATATGTAGGCGATATTACTTCGGTTCCCGGAAAAATTCGTTTTGCATTACCAGCTTCTGCAGAACCGGTTAGAAAGTTTATTTTGGTGAGCCAGGATGCCAATAATATTTATAACGTGAACCAGGCAAATACACGAAATTTTGTAAATTATAATAATATTGATCAGCAGGGCGATTACGCAATTATTTCCAGCAGCCTTTTGTTTAACGATGGTAGCGGAAATAATTATGTAGAACAATACCGTGCTTACCGGGCTTCTGCAAACGGCGGCGGCTTTAATTCAAAAATTTATGATATTAATGAAATTACCGACCAGTTTGGTTATGGTATCAAAAACCATCCCGATGGCCTGAGAAATTTTATTTTATATAGTGAACAGCAATTTCAAATTAAGCCACAATATATTTTTATCATTGGCCGTGGCGTTTCTTATTACGATTATCGTTCTCAAAATTTAGACAGTGACCCCAGGCTCCCACTCATAGACCTTGTGCCTACTTTTGGATGGCCTGCTTCAGATATCCTGCTTACCTGCCCTCCGGGAACCACGGCGCCTGTTGTGCCCATTGGGCGCTTAGCCGCCATTAACGGTGGCGAGGTACATACTTACCTGCAAAAAATGGAAGAGTATGAAACAGCGCAACGATTACCATCCTGTTATATTAATGATAAAGCCTGGATGAAAAACGTGTTGCATGTTGTTGGGGGTAAAGACAGCTCCGAAAACAATTTGTTCTCACAGTATATGTATAATTACGAAGTTATTGTTGAAGACACACTTTTTGGTGGTCATGTAGAAACATTTACTAAAACCAGCAGCAGTGTAATACAGGAAGCCAATAGCTTGCGTATTTTGGAATTGTTTGACCAGGGCCTGAGCTATATTGGATATTTTGGACACTCATCTGCAACTACTTTTGAATTTAATTTAAGTACGCCGGAAAATTACCACAACCCCGGAAAATACCCTTTCTTTCATGCAAGCGGTTGTAATGCCGGTAACTTTTATACATTCGATCCTTTACGTTTGTCTGGCGCTAATTTTACTTTATCAGAAAAATATGTATTAACACCCGAAAGGGGAAGCATTGCCTTTTTGGCTGATACCCATTTTGGCGTGCCGCCATTTCTTGATTTTTATAACAGGGCTTTTTACCGTAATTTTTCTAAAAACATGTATGGAATCAGCGTAGGTAAGCAGTTGGATAATGTTATCAACGGCCTCTATTCCCCGGGCAACGATTTTTTAACCCGTGTACACCTTGAAGAAATATCATTGCATGGCGACCCTGCACTTAAAATAAATAATTTCAACAAACCCGATTATGTAGTGGAAGACAGCCTCATCAAAACCAAGCCAGCAATTATTTCTGTTGCAGATGTAAGTTTTGAAATAGATGTAAAAATGATGAATATCGGCAGGGCAACCGGCGATTCCATAAGGGTAAGTGTAAAAAGAAAATTACCCTCCGGTACCATTCAAAATTTGTACGACAGCCTGGTTCCGGGTACCCGTTATTTGGATTCTTTAAAATTTCCCATCATTATTGCACCTACTACCGATAAAGGGTTAAACCAGGTTATAGTATCGCTTGATTATACGGGAAGGGTAGATGAACTTTGCGAAACAAACAATACAGTAACCAAAGATTTTTACATTTTTGAAGATGAGTTAAGACCAACATCCCCTTACAACTATTCCATCGTTAACCAGCAAAATATTACTTATGTGGCCAATACAGCAAACCCTTTAGGCCAAATGAGGGACTATGTAATGGAAATTGATACTACGGAATTATTTAATTCTGCCTTCAAAAAAACATATAATGCAAGTGGTAGCGGTGGTATTGTGGAGTTTAACCCATCCAACATAACATTTATTGATAGTACAGTTTATTATTGGAGAGTGGCAACTGTACCTACCGGTTCCGGCAATTATATTTGGAACAGTTTTTCTTTTACATACCTGCAAAACAGCAGCCCGGGTTTTAACCAGGCACATTATTTTCAAAAATTAAAAAGCGCATATAGCAATATTTATTTAAATGATGCCAGGAAACTGGAGTTTGACTTTAATAATACCGAGTTGAATATTTCTACCGGTAACTATCCGCCCAATACCGATCCGTTTACCTTTATAACAATGGGTGTATACCCGGTAAGCGACTGGGGAAATAGTTTTAATACTTTGCAGTTGGTTGTGTTGGATGGTATAACCGGCACGGTAAGGAAAAACGCTTTGCAAAATGGCACAGGCTTGTACGAAAGCTCAGCTCCGGCGCCAAGGTTTAACCAGTTTCAGTTTCCTTTTAACAGCGCAACCGATCGTAGAAAAGTGGTGAGGTTTATTAATGCCATGCCGGCAAATTCCATCATCATAATGTACAACCTTTTGCTAAATAGTACTGTTACCAACCAGTTTGCCCCGGTATGGGCAACAGATGCTACTACATTTGGGTCAACGGATTCATCGTTGTATCACGTGTTGAAAAATTATGGCTTTTCCATGCTCGATCAGTTTACATCCAACAAGCCATTTATTTTTAAATTTACCAAAAATAGCCCGGCAGCTACCTATCAGCAAATTGGCTTATCGGCTACGCAAATTATTACGGCTACCTTGCCATTAACTATTACCAGGGTAAACGGATTGATAACTTCACCTGTATTTGGACCGGCAAATGAATGGAAATATTTTCACTGGGGAGGTGCACCAAAAGAATCGCCTACCAAAGATTCTATCCGATATAAAATTATCGGTATCACCAATTCAGGAAACGAAACAGTAATCATGAACCTCGATAGTTCCAGCAAGCATGTAGATATTTCGTCAATAGATGCAAACCAGTATCCTTATGTGAAACTGCAAATGGAACAATACGACAGCTTAAAAGGTACGCCTTATGAACTGGATTACTGGAGGCTAAATTATTTGCCTGTACCGGAAGGAGCTGTGGCAACTAATTTATTTTTCAATATGACCGATAGCGTTACTCAGGGCGAACAGGTTCCTTTTGAAGTGGCTTTTAAAAACATTAGCCAGGTGGCTTTTTCCGATAGCATTAAAGTAGATTTAAAAGTTATAGATGAGGCCAATGGAACACATATTATTTCGGTTCCCAAATTAAAACCACTGCAACCCAACGATACGGCAATTATAAGGGCCTTAATTGACACCCGGACGCTTAGCGGAATTAATACAGTTGCATTGGATGTGAACCCCAACCAGGACCAGCCCGAACAATTGCATTATAATAATGTATTGTATGCCGATTTATTGGTAAGTGCAGATAAATTTAATCCTTTACTGGATGTAACTTTTGATGCGGTGCATATTCTTAACCGGGATATTGTTTCCAGCAAGCCAAATGTACTTATAAAATTAAAAGACGAAAGCCGTTTTCTTGCATTGCAGGATACTTCCTTAATTAAATTGCAGGTAAGGTACCCCGATCAAACCCTGCATAACTACAATTTTGGCGATACCATGCAATTTATCCCGGCCGATTTGTCCTCCGGCGAAAATACGGCCAGCATTGAGTTCAGGCCATATTTCCCCGATGATGGTGAATACGAATTGATGGTTTCCGGCAAAGATGTAAATGGTAACCAGGCAGGCTATTTAAACTACAGGGTATTGTTTAATGTAATCAACAAGCCCATGATTTCAAACCTGCTCAACTATCCCAATCCGTTTACCACTTCTACGGCATTTGTATTTACAATTACCGGAAGCCAGGTGCCGCAAAACCTGCGCATCCAAATCTTAACCATTACTGGTAAAGTAGTAAAGGAAATTACCAAAGATGAGTTAGGCTCTGTTCATGTAGGAAATAACATTACCGATTACAAATGGGACGGTACCGATATGTATGGCCAAAAACTGGCCAATGGCGTGTACCTCTACAGGGTAATTACCAACCTCAATGGAAAAAAATTAGATAAGTATGGCGGAACCAACAGTAATGGAGATGTTATTAGCGAAGGCGTAAACAGTACCGATAAATATTTTAATAAAGGATACGGCAAAATGTATTTGCTGCGTTAAATTTCTTAATTCGAAAAACGAAAAGGCTGCTCCATTACCGGGCAGCCTTTTTTAGTTTTACTTTTGCAAAAAATAATCATGGCAAAAATTCCTATAAATATTGCAACCGGCAGCCTGCAGCAAGAAGAAATAATTGTGGGTATTGATTTAGGCACTACCAACAGCCTGGTATCCATCATTCACCCCGAAAGCAAAAAAGCCGTTGCTTTAAAAGAGCACGATGGCAGTTCACTGGTGCCAAGCGTTATTTATTTTGACGAAATAGGAAATGTTACTGTAGGCGAAGCAGCACTTCAGTATTTAATTACAGCGCCGCAGCAAACTATTTTTTCGGCAAAGCGATTAATGGGCAAAAGTTATAACGATTTAAAAAACAAATCGGGTTTTTATAGTTATAAAATAATAGATGATAATACCGAAAACCTGGTGAAAGTGCAGGTTGCCGAAAAATTTTATTCCCCTATAGAACTCTCTTCTTTTATTTTAAAAGAATTAAAGCAAAGGGCCGAGCATATTTTAAAAACGCCGGTAACCAGGGCGGTAATTACCGTGCCTGCTTATTTTAACGATGCCCAGAGAAACGGTACAAGGGATGCCGGGAAGCTTGCCGGCCTCGATGTACTAAGGATTATTAACGAACCAACAGCAGCAAGCCTTGCATATGGTATTGGTTTAAATAAAGAAGAAGAAAAAGTTATTGCTGTATATGATTTGGGCGGCGGCACATTTGATGTATCAATATTGCGTATTGCCGATGGCGTATTTGATGTACTGAGCACAAATGGCAATACTTACCTCGGAGGCGATGATATGGATATGGCCATTGTTGAATTTTGGAAACAAAAAAACATTTTTAAGGGCAACCCTAAAGCACAGGGCAATACTACCAGCCAGCAACTACGCTTAAAAGCACAGGAAGCAAAAAAACATTTATCAAAGGCAAATAATTTTACTGCTGCATTTCAAAACCTCAATTTATCTATTACCAAAAATGAGTTTGAAGCATTAATTCAACCATTAATTGACAAAACCATTACATCTTGCAGCAATGCATTAAAAGATGCAGGTATCGTTAAAGAAAATATTGATGCTGTGGTAATGGTAGGCGGTGCCACAAGGGTACCGATGGTAAAAAAATCGGTAAGTGATTTTTTTGGCAAAGCAGTGAACGACAGCCTAAATCCCGATGAAGTGGTTTCTCTTGGCGCAGCAATACAGGCCGATATTTTGGCGGGAAACAACCAGGATATTTTGTTGCTGGATATTACACCGCTTAGCCTGGGCATTGAAACTGCAGGCGGATTAATGGATGTATTGATTCCCCGAAATTCAAAAACCCCCTCCAAAGCATCGAGGCAATATACAACGCAAATTGACGGGCAAAGCAATATGCGCATCAGCGTTTACCAGGGAGAAAGAGACCTGGTGCAGGACAACCGAAAGCTTGCAGAATTTAATTTAAAAGGAATACCCGGAATGCCCGCCGGCCTTGCAAAAGTGGAAATTAGTTTTACCATTAATGCCGATGGTATTTTAAATGTTGCCGCAAAAGAACTGCGTAGCCAGGTGGAGCAATTTGTAGAAATAAAGCCGCAGTATGGCATTACCGATGCCGAAGTAGAAAAAATGCTCCTCGATTCCATTACCCATGCTAAAGAAGATATTGCCAACCGGGCGCTTGCAGAAGCCAAAACAGAGGGCGAGCAACTATTGCAAACCACCGAAAGGTTTTTACAAAAAAATATTGCCCAGCTTACGGCGCTTGAATTAAAAAATACAGCAGCAGCCATGCAGGCGCTACAGCTATCACTTTCCTTAAACGATAAAAATCTGGTACATACAAAAATTGAAGAACTGAACAATATAAGCAGGCCCTATGCAGAGCGCATAATGGACAATGCCATATCTTCGGCAATGAAAGGAAAATCAATTGCCTAAATTCACTACATGAATTTATATATCGAAAGAGGCACCAATAATTTTGACTTTTTAAGGGTATTAGCGGCATTGCTCATTGCCTTTTCTCATAGTTATGCATTGCTAAACCGGTACGATGTTGAGCCATTTATGCTCGCCACTCATCACAGGTACGATGGCTCTTTTATAGCATTGGGGATTTTTTTTGCCATCAGCGGTTTTCTCATTACTAAAAGTGTGGTTCATTCCGGTTCTTTATTACAATATGCCTGGAAAAGGTTTTTAAGAATACAACCTTTGTTGATTGTAGTTTGCTTATTATCTATCTTTATTATTGGCCCATTATTTAGCAATTTAAATACGGCCAGTTATTTTAGCAACGCAACAACCTACACTTATTTGCGCAATATTTTTCCGGCAACGGGCATCCAGTTTGGCTTGCCCGGAGTTTTTGAACACAACTTAAAAGAAAACGGTGTTAACGGCTCATTGTGGACGCTGATTATTGAAGAACGGCTTTATGTTTTTACGGCCATCGTTTTTTGGCTGCATCGTAAATTTAAAAAAACGTATATAGCGCTTATTGTTTTTTACAACCTGCTCTATGTTTGGAACAATCATGTTGTATATTTTTCTTCATCTAATTTTTTAAACGGCCAATCGGCCTATTATGCTTTGCTGTTCCTCAATGCAGGCTTGCTTTACCTTTCCGGCTACGATTTTAAAAATAAATCCACGGGCCTTTCTTTATTCATGGCCTGCCTGCTGCTTGGCGCTGCGCTTATTTTTCCAGCAATAGGCTATTTTCAACTATGGTTTATCCCCTTGGCGGTTATCTTATTTTCGTATAGAAAATTGCCCACAAACAAAGCCGGTAAATGGGGCGATTTTACTTATGGTATTTATATATTTTCCTTCCCGGTACAGCAAATGCTAATAGCTTTTACCCAGGGAAATTTAAAACCCCTGCAACTATTTGCTTATACCGTTGCCATTTGCCTTCCCCTGGCTATTTTAAGCTGGCACTTGCTGGAAAAAAAGATGCTGACGCTAAAAGGGAAAATAAATTAGTTTTTAAACTGGATACAGTGGCTTTTTATTACAACAGCTTTTAAAAATAATTGCCAATAGTAAAAATTCCCCGGCCTGCATATATTTTGAAAATGCAATAGGGAAATTATGGAAAAGCATAAAGCAAAAAATTAATAGTAATAATTGCAGCCGGCTTACTACTGTATTGAGCGTAAGCAACAATAAGGGAAACAACCACTGGATACCATTGTACCCAGCCCTTACCGATGGCGAAAATATTTCGGCTAAAATATACAGGCCAAAGGCAAATAGAAATAGGTGGGGCGCTTCAGGCTTTATTTTTTGATGTGCTTTAATAAAAAAATAGGAAAGCAAAACAATAAGAATCAGAAAAATACCATAAAGCAGTTCAATGCATGGATTTACCCCGATAAAATTGAAAAAATCCACAGCGGTTCCCAGCACATAAACATTAAACCCTTTTACTTTTGTTAAATTATACATGCCTTCAATTACCTGCGGATAACTAAAATTGTTTGCGGTAAGTTGCAACGGTATTTTATCGAAATACATTTGTTTATACTTATCCATTGCATCAAAATATTGCCACCAATATTTTTGCATAGGCAATACCAATAGTAAAAATCCTAAGGCAAGCCCGCCCATCCATCCTTTTAGCCAATCCCATTCTTTTGCCAGTAAAAAAGGCACAATAATAATACCTGCAAATGGCCTAAAAAAAATAAACAAGGCCGCTAAGAGACCACTTATTACCTGGTACTTTTTTTCTTTTTTTTGGTATAAGTAATACAAAAATGAAAAAGAAAAGCAATAGCCTAAATACATTTGTCCACGCTCAATTTCAGCAAGAAAAATATCGCTGCAAAGCAACCCTGCAATTACCAGGGCTACAGGGTAAAAGTTTTTAGTTTTTGCCGTTTTAGCCAGCAGTACAATACTTGCAACTGCAAAGCCTGTTTCCAATAAAGCCCAAAGCCACCTTACATATTTATAAGGCAAATTATAAATTGGATAAAGCGAAGCCATTGCCGCAGGCGTTACTATATTTCCATTGGCCAATTCGCCCTGCTTGTTTCCCGGGGCAAGGTAGCGTTCATTGTCTCCTGGCTTCCAAAAATAAAAATAGGGAGATTGATTTGTGCCCAGTAGCCTTGTGCCGGTAACCCTTGTACGTAAATCGCAGCCGCCGTAATCTTTTACATAGTGATAGGCTTTGGTAAGTGTAACAACAATAAAGGCAAGAAGGATAACCGAAATGAAGATGCGGTATTTTTTATTTTTAGGCCAAATAATGATTGGGTTATCCATTGTATTCCTCTCCGGTATTTATTTCCCAAATAGCTGCTTTATTTATTTTGCCGGATTGTATTTGCTCTGCAGCCTCCATTGCGGTAAGCATGGAGTGGTCAGTATTGTTATAGCGGTGCATACCGTTTCGGCCAATTAAAAATAAATTATTAATTTCATTTAAATAGTTGCGTACTTCATCTATTTTATGGTAAGTGCCAAAATATGCAGGGTAGGCTTTCTCCGTACGTATCACCACATGGTCGGTAATTTCATTTTCAGCAACAAGCCCAATTTTTTGCAGTTCTTTTTTGGCTATGGAAAAAATTTGGTTGTCGGCCAGGTTCCAGAAACTATCGTTAATGCTACAAAAATATTCCAGGCCAATCCAGGTTTTTTGCGGATCCTGCACCATGCCCGGGCTCCAGTTATTAAAAATTTGCAACCGGCCGAGTTTTACGCCTTTGTCCTGTATATAAATCCAGTTGTCTTTTATATTGCCTGCTTTTAATTTATTTACCAGTACGCCAATAGTAATAAAATCCCGGTATAGCAAGCCATGGGCAATAGATGCAATAGTTGCAGGCACCTGCCCGGCTGGCATTGCAGCCACCAGTTCTTTTATTGGCATGGTAGAAATAAAATAATCACCCAAATATGTTTTTTTTTCCACGGACGAAGCTGTGCTTACCGATTTCAATAAATTATTTTCTGTAAGCACTTCTGTAACCTCCTGGTTAAAGTAAATTTCACCGCCTTTTTCTAGTATTTTTTTGGCAACGGTTTGCCACATTTGCCCGGGGCCATATTTTGGGTAAAGAAATTTTTCTATCAGTGAAGTTTGTACATTCTTTTGTACTTTGAAAGCATGCTTCAGCACTTCTTTTATGGATAAACCTTTAATGCGCTGGTGGCCCCATTCTGCCGGTATGCTGCTGCAGGGCACGCCCCAAACTTTTTCGGTGTATTCTTTAAAAAATGTTTCGTAAAGTTCTGCACCAAAACGGTTTTTAATAAAATCTTCCAAACTGTTTTCAGGCTTTACCGGTTTTATGGAGGAATAGAAATAAGAACTTACTATTTTAAAAAATTTTCCAATGCCCAGTTTTGCAATTGTGTTGAACGATAATTTTAAAGGGTAATCAAAAAACTTACCGAGGTAATAAATGCGTGAAAGCCTGTTGCGTACCAGCATTATGTTTTCAGTGTTGGTGCCAGTTGCCAGATTTGCATGTTCCAGTGTAAAATGTTTGTGCTGGTAACTCAAATCAATATTACTGCCTGCATTTTTTTCCAGGGGCAATTGTTTCAGCCACCAATTATTCACCCTTTCCGATTTTGAAAAAAACCTGTGGCCGCCAATATCCATGCGGTTACCTTTATAATTTACGGTTTTTGATAAGCCGCCAATATCTTCGCTTTTTTCTAAAATGATTGGTTTAATTCCAGCGGTTTCTAATAACTCATAGGCTGCTGTAAGCCCGGCCGGTCCGGCGCCAATTATTATAGCAGTTTTTTGCGGCATTTAGTAAATTTAAAAACTGCAATATACAGTACCCGTATTTAAGAAAGGAATTGCAACCTGCTTACATACTTTCCAATCATATCAAATTCAATATTCACAGGCGAGCTTATGGTTAGCTGTTGGATATTAGTATGGTTAAAAGTAAAGGGAACTATGGCTACAGTAAATGTGTTGGTGCCAATATTAAAAATGGTGAGGCTAATACCGTTGAGGCAAATAGAACCTTTTTCAATAATTAAAGCTGCAAATTTTTTATCTATCTCAAAACTCAGTTCTACGCTTCCCTCTTTTTGAACAATGTGGCTACAAATGGCTACGGTATCTACATGGCCCTGCACAATATGGCCGTCAATCCTGCCATTCATTTGCAGGCACCTTTCTAAGTTAATATGCTCATTAATTTGCCAACTGCCTAAATTTGTTTTGAGCAAGGTTTCTTCAATTGCAGTTACCTGGTGGGTATTGCCTTTTACTCTTTCAACAGTAAGGCATACGCCGTTATGGCTCAGGCTTTGGTCGGGTTTTAAGGCCGATGAAATCTGCGATTCAATGGTAATTTCCAGGTTTGACCCTTTTTTTACCTTATTTATAATTTTTCCTGTTGTTTCTATTATTCCTGTAAACATGCCTCAAATTTCGCCAACAAAATGTATTTATTGCAATAAAATGTATATATTTGCGCCCCGGTTTGCAATTAAACCGTTATTTTTCACCAAAAGGAGGTATTTAAATGCTTATTATTGATTCAAAAGATTGCGAAAACATTGACAAGGCGCTCAAAAAGTACAAAAAGAAATTTGAAAAAAGCCGTACTTTAATGCAACTGCGTGAACGTCAGGCTTTTATGAAGCCATCAGTAAGGCGTCGTACTCAGGTGCTCAAAGCAATTTACAAGCAGCAAATGGCATCTGGTAAACTCGATTAATTGTAGTTTTAAAATTAATAACTATATTGAAACCGGTAACTTTAGGTACCGGTTTTTTTTATGACCTTACAGGCGCATCCACATATTCAGGCATTTTTAGATTACCTCAAATTTCAAAAGCGTTTTAGCCAAAATACTTTAATTGCTTACGAAAACGATCTGCAAAGTTTTTTTAGTTATTTAACCCTGCAATATGGTGAAATAGCTATGGCAGATATAAAGCCGCCTTTTATCAGGAGTTGGCTTGCGAAGCTAAAATCGGCCGAAGATTGCAGCGCCAAAACCATCAATAGAAAAATTTCAAGCCTCAGGTCATTTTTTAAATTTCATTTAAAACAAGCTGTAATTACCGCAAACCCCATGGCTTCTATTGTGGGCCCAAAAATTCCCAAAAAATTGCCGGCTTTTATTAAAGAAAACGATTTGGAAACACTGTTCCGGCACGTTGAATTTCCCGACAACTGGACAGGGCGTACTGAAAAATTAGTTTTGACTCTGTTGTATCATACGGGTATGCGTAAGTCAGAGCTAATCAATTTAAAAGACCATCATATAGACAAAAGCAGGAATGCCATAAAAGTTTTGGGAAAGGGAAACAAAGAAAGAATAATACCATTAAGCCCGGCGCTTACCGATACGCTGCAAGACTATGTGAAAAGCAAAAGTTTATACATTAATTACCCTGTGGACGATACACTTTTTGTTACGACAAAGGGAAAAAAACTGTGCCCGAGGCAGTTGTATTCCATTGCCAAACACTACCTTTCTTTAATAACCACTATTGATAAAAAAAGCCCACATATTTTAAGGCATAGTTTTGCCACCCATTTAATGAATAGCGGGGCAGACCTCAATGCCGTAAAGGAGTTGCTGGGCCATAGTAGCCTGGCTTCTACCCAGGTATATACGCATAATACCATAGAAAAGTTAAAAGATGTTTTTAAAAAAGCACACCCCAAAGCCTGAGTTTTTTCTTAAAATTTTTTATTTTGAATAATGCGGTTAAAATCTTATTTTTAATTTACACAGCAAACAAAGAAATGAAGCATTTGCCTATGATGTGATTTTTACCTTAATTTTTTTTGATTAACATTTAAAATTTGAGCGTCATGAACGTAAACATTCAAACAGTGCATTTTGATGCAGATGCAAAACTTACATCGCATATCCAAAAAAAAGTGGAGAAATTAACCCATTTTCACGACAGGATTACCAAGGTGGATATTTACCTGAAGCTTGATAATGTGGTGCATAACATAAAAGATAAAATAGCCGAAATTAAAGTAACGATTCCCCGTTATGAGTTTTTTGTAAAACAAACTTCAAAATCTTTTGAAGAAAGTTTTGATATTGCTTTGGAAACTGTAATTAGTCAAATAAAACGCAAAAAAGAAAGGCAGGCCGCCTGATTCAGGCCCACTAAAATATATTTTTCTCCCCAAAAAGCCCCCACATTAATTGTGGGGTTTTTTTATAAGTGGCCTTTATAAAAAAGGGTTGAAAAAATCTTTTACCAAAGTTTTTGTATTAATCATTTTCACTTACCTTTGCTTTCCCAAAAAATAGGGGTAACTCGGTGTGCCCTTTTATAACCGGGAAAGTTCTTTAAATATTACTGCCGAAGAATTTTGAGATAGGTCAAGAAACAAGCCGAAATAGCTCAGTTGGTAGAGCAACTGATTTGTAATCAGTAGGTCGCTGGTTCGACTCCAGTTTTCGGCTCAGGAGAAAAAGCTCAGAGATAAAGCATCCCGACAGTAAGTGTCGGGAAGGTCGCTGGTTCGACTCCAGTTTTCGGCTCAGGAGAAAAAGCTCAGAGATAAAGCATCCCGACAGTAAGTGTCGGGAAGGTCGCTGGTTCGACTCCAGGTATAGGCTAAAAAGTTCAAACAGCAAGCGTTTGACTGATAAAAACAAGGGCAGATGGCCGAGTGGTTAAAGGCGACAGACTGTAAATCTGTTCACGCAAGTGTACGTAGGTTCGAACCCTACTCTGCCCACAGTTCTTTGATTATTTTGAATTTTAAATGATAAATTTTAAATGAAGTACCTAAATCATTTAAAATTTTAAATGCAATATTTAAAATAGTTATTAGCGGAAGTAGCTCATTTGGTAGAGCGGTAGCCTTCCAAGCTTCAGGTGGCCGGTTCGAGCCCGGTCTTCCGCTCAGTAGAAAGTTCTTTTAGTATCGAAAAAAGGTTTTGCTCTGCAAGCCGTGGTAGCTCAGGGGTAGAGCACTTCCTTGGTAAGGAAGAGGTCGTGAGTTCAATTCTCATCTACGGCTCAATAGATTTTTTGAAGAATTGTAGGTTATAGAATTGAAAAGCTATCATAATCTTACAGTAAATGCCGGGTATGGTGGGGTGAGTTCTCCCGATAGATAAGGGGCTTAGCTACGGTTCTTTTATTTTAGTAAGGGCAGCTCTATGCTGATTAGGGAAAATAAGGTACAAGGGTGCGACGCAACGGCTGCTGATTGCAGCTAAGAAGCTGGACACAAAAAAATAATAGCCAAAGGTTTACAGGCTTAAAATGCAAACCAATTACAAAATAAAATTAAAATTTATACAATGGCAAAAGAGTCTTTCAAAAGGGATAAACCCCACCTTAACGTTGGTACTATTGGTCACGTAGATCATGGTAAAACAACTTTAACCGCCGCCATAACCGATGTTTTGTCAAAAAAAGGTTTGGCGGAAAAGAAAAATTATGATGATATTGATGGCGCTCCCGAAGAAAAAGAAAGGGGTATTACTATCAATACCGCACACGTAGAATACCAAACGGTAAACAGGCACTATGCACACGTAGATTGCCCGGGCCACGCCGACTATGTAAAAAATATGATTACTGGTGCCGCTCAAATGGACGGAGCTATTCTTGTAGTGGCTTCTACTGACGGCCCTATGCCACAAACAAAGGAACACATTCTTCTGGCTCGCCAGGTAGGTGTACCCCGTATTGTGGTGTTCATGAACAAAGTGGATCTTGTTGATGATCCTGAATTATTAGAACTGGTAGAAATGGAAATTCGTGAACTATTAACTTCTTACGGATTTGATGGTGATAACACACCGATTATAAAAGGCTCTGCAACCGGCGCATTAGCAGGTGAAGAAAAATGGGTTAAAGCTATTGATGAATTAATGGATGCAGTTGATACTTACATTCCCTTGCCGCCACGCCTGGTTGACCAACCATTTCTGATGAGTGTTGAGGATGTTTTCTCTATCACTGGCCGTGGTACCGTTGCCACTGGTCGTATTGAAAGGGGTCGTGTAAAAGTGGGTGAATCTTTGGAAATTGTAGGTTTAATGGAAAAACCATTAACCACCACTTGTACTGGTGTGGAAATGTTTAAAAAATTACTGGACGAAGGTGAAGCCGGCGATAACGCAGGTTTACTACTCCGTGGTATTGAAAAGAACCAAATCCGCCGTGGAATGGTACTTTGCAAACCGGGTTCTATTACTCCACATACCGAATTTAAAGGTGAGGTTTATGTATTGAGTAAAGAAGAAGGTGGCCGCCATACTCCGTTCTTTAACAAGTATCGTCCACAGTTCTATTTCCGTACAACAGACGTTACGGGAGAAGTAACCTTACCAGAAGGAACAGAAATGGTGATGCCTGGCGATAATACCAACCTGTCGGTTAAACTTATTCAACCAATTGCAATGGAAAAAGGTTTAAAATTTGCGATTCGTGAAGGTGGCCGTACAGTAGGTGCAGGTCAGGTTACCGATATTATTAAATAGTATTGAGTACTAAGTATTTAATACAAAGAATAAAGAGTATTTATATCTTTACAAAGTACTTAGGTTTTTCATCTAAGTACTTTGTACTTTATATTTAATACAATACGGGCATGGTGCAACGGTAGCATACGGGTCTCCAAAACCTTTGATCTGGGTTCGAATCCTAGTGCCCGTGCAAACAAACGGTTTATTTTGCTTTATTGAATATGTACCCAGAATTTTAATACTTGTAATTTTACAACTGCATTATCATTTACAGGCACATTATTAAACCTTTGAACTGTTGAAATTTAAACAATAAGAAATGTCAAAATTGGTAAACTACGTAAGGGATTCTTATTACGAACTTACTGAAAAAGTAAGCTGGCCTAAATGGGAAAATTTGCAGCAAAGCACCATGATTGTGCTGGGCGCCACTATTTTTATTACAGCTATAGTTGCACTTATGGACTTTGTGGCCAATAGCGCAATGAAATTTATTTACTCATTATTTGCATAAGATGGAAACAGTAGTTATACCGGAAAAAGAAACCCGATGGTACGTGTTGCGGGTGGTAAGTGGTAAAGAGCGCAAGGTTAAAGAATACCTCGATAAAGATATTGTTCGTCATGGTTGGGATAAAGTGGTGAAGCAGGTGTTTTTACCGGTTGAAAAAGTATATAAGGTACTCAACGGAAAAAAAGTAATGCGTGAACGGAACTTTTATCCCGGTTATTTAATGATAGAAGTATTGGAAGGTAAGCTTTCTGATGATGTTATTCAGCACGTGAGCAACGTAAGCAATGTGATGCATTTTTTAACCGATGGTAAAGGATCAAAAGGTAATATTATTTCGCTGCGTAAGGCAGAGGTTAATAAAATGCTGGGTAAGGTTGACGAAATGAGTGATGTAGGCGGCGTTACTATGAGCGAACCTTTTATTATTGGCGAAACTATTAAAATTATTGATGGCCCATTCAACGACTTTAACGGCGTAATTGAAGAAGTAAGCGATGAAAAGAAAAAATTAAAAGTACAGGTAAAAATATTTGGCCGTGCCACACCTGTAGAACTGAGTTATATGCAGGTTGAAAAAATAAGCTAAACCCGAAATAATATTTATCACAAAAACTGTTTCTCCTGAAACAGTTTTTTTATTTTATGCAGTCCGCAAATCCATAAATCTTTTTCCGACCTTTGGCCGATGCGTAATTTTTCTTACACTGAATTATTTGAGTTTTCCTGTAAAATATTTTTGGCCATTGGCTGCAGCAAGCAAAATGCAGCACAGGCAGCAACGGTTTTACTGAGCGCCGACTTAAGGGGAATTGACAGCCATGGCATAGCCAGGCTAAGTGGATATGTAAGGTTGTGTGAAGTAAATAGGATTAATGCCAATCCCAATATTAAAATTTTACATGAAACCGCATCCACAGCCGTTGTAGATGGCGATGCCGGACTGGGCCTTATTGTTGCACCAATTGCCATGCAAATTGCAATGGAAAAAGCCAACAAAGTAGGAACAGGATGGGTGAGTGTGCAAAACAGCAACCATTTTGGTATTGCAGGTTACCATGCAATGCTGGCGCTTCCACAAGAAATGATCGGTATTGCTATGACAAATGCTTCGGCACTTGTGGCACCAACTTATAGCAGGGAAAGATTATTGGGCACAAACCCTATTGCCGTAGCAGTACCTGCAGGAAGTGAACCGCCTTTTGTAGCCGATTTTGCTACTACAACTGCTGCAAACGGCAAATTAGAAATATTACAAAGGTTGAATAAACCAGCACCTGAAGGATGGGTGCAAACCAAAGACGGGAGCAGCAGCACCAATGCAGGTGAATTAAAAAATGGTGGCGCTTTGTTGCCCCTTGGCGGCGATAAGGAACATGGCAGCCATAAAGGATATATGCTTGGAAGTATTGTAGATTTTTTTTCGGGCATCCTTAGCGGGGCAAATTTTGGCCCCTGGGTTCCGCCATTTCCTGCTTACTTACCCATGCCTGAAAATATGCCCGGAAAAGGTATTGGCCATTTTCTTGGAGCTATGCGTATTGATGCATTCCGCCCGGCAGAAGACTTTAAGATGGATATGGACAGTTGGATAAAAAGGGTTAAGAAAGCCAAAACCATTAAAGGAAAAGAAAGGATTGTGATACCCGGTGAGCCTGAAGCCGAAATGGAAAAATATAGGAAAATAAACGGATTTAATTTAGATGCACAGGTAATAGCAGACCTGGCGCAACTTGCAGCAAAATTTTCAATACCATTTTAAGCAATATTATTTTGCTGAAATAGGTGGTTTTTTTATATGCAATACAATAAAACCAATATGCAGTGCGTTATATACTTGGTTTTTCATAGGATATTGGATTAAAACGGGCTACGATTTCTATCATGGCCCCTTTTTTATTTATTTACTTCTTAGGTTATTTACTCTCATTTTTATTTTTGTTTAACATTTTTTAAGAAAACCATTTAGAATAGTAGCTCGTCTATAGAATGGTTTTTCATAGGATATTGGATTTAAAACGGGCTGCGATTTCTATCATAGCCCCTTTTTTTTGCCCCTGGTTAAATGTTTCGTTTTTTCCTATGCAACTTTCCCTAATTTTTTTGCGTCTATTTAATGGTTTTCATAAGGATATTGGATTTTTTACGGGCTGTGATTTCTATCATGGCCCTTTTTCTTTTTAATTACAATTGAGTTTTACCTGTGAAATTGATGACTGGGTTTGCCAGAAATTCTCTCATAATATAGCTGTATCTTGCAAGCCATAATTTTTTAAGAGAATAATAAAAGGGTATAAAAATTTTTACAATTAATGAAAACTGCATTAATTACCGGAATTACCGGGCAGGATGGTGCTTACCTTGCCGAATTGTTACTTTCAAAAGGCTACATTGTTCATGGTTTAAAAAGACGGTCGAGCCTCATCAATACCAATAGGATAGATCACCTGTACCAGGATCCGCATGAAAAACATGTAAGGTTTACCCTGCATTATGGAGATATGACGGATAGCACCAACCTCATACGCATTGTACAGGAAACCCAACCCGATGAAATTTATAACCTGGCTGCTATGAGCCATGTAAAAGTGAGCTTTGAAACTCCGGAATATACCGCAAATGCAGATGGAATTGGAACTTTAAGGTTATTAGAAGCAATAAGGATATTGGGTATGGAAAAGAAAACCAGGATTTACCAGGCTTCCACTTCGGAATTATATGGCATGGTTCAGGAAATACCCCAAAGAGAAACCACTCCTTTTTATCCACGAAGCCCTTATGCAGTAGCTAAACTATATGCTTACTGGATAATGGTAAACTACAGGGAAGCTTATAATATGTATGCCTGCAATGGGATACTTTTTAACCATGAAAGCCCTTTAAGAGGCGAAACGTTTGTAACCCGCAAAATTACCAGGGCAGTTGCTGCCATTGCTTTGCAAAAACAAACCTGCCTGTACCTGGGTAACCTGGATGCAAAACGGGATTGGGGCCATGCAAAAGATTATGTAGAAGCCATGTGGATGATGCTACAGCAAGATAAACCCGAAGATTTTGTAATTGCCACTGGAATTACAACAACCGTAAGGGACTTTGTATCAATGGCATTTGCCGAAGCAGGAATTGAAATAACATTTATAAATTCCGGGGTTGAAGAAAAGGGTGTGGTGAAGAAATGCCATAACATCAATTGTTCAATTAAAGAAGGTACTGTAATAGTAGCTATAGATCCTGCATATTTTCGGCCAACAGAAGTAGAAATTTTAATTGGGGACTCTTCAAAAGCAAAACAAAAACTTGGCTGGTTGCCAAAATATAACCTTGCCTCATTAATTAAAGAAATGGTGGCTGCAGATATTCATCTTTTAAAAAATTGCAATTAAGAGCATGAACAAAACTGATAAAATTTATATAGCAGGTCATAGCGGCCTGGTAGGATCGGCAATAGTAAGGGCATTAGAAAATGAGGGCTTTCAAAACCTTATTTATAAAAGATCAAAAGAACTTGATTTGCGTAACCAGCAACAGGTAAATGATTTTTTTGCTCAGGAAAAACCACAATATGTTTTTTTAAGTGCCGGTAAAGTAGGCGGTATTGTTGCCAATAATACTTATAGGGCAGATTTTTTATACGATAATATAATGATTGCAGCCAATGTAATGCATGCAGCTTTTGAAAATAAAGTTACCAAATTGCAATATCTGGGTAGTTCATGCATTTATCCTAAAATGGCTCCACAACCTATTAAAGAAGATAGCATGCTTACCGGGCCATTGGAAATTACCAATGAACCCTATGCACTGGCAAAAATTGCCGGTATAAAACTGGCACAGGCTTATAAAGACCAATATGCTGCAAATTTTATTAGCCTTATGCCCACCAATATGTATGGCTTAAACGATAATTACCACCCTCAAAACAGCCATGTATTACCTGCATTAATAAGGCGTTTTCATGAAGCAAAAATTGCGGATGCACCAGAGGTGATCATTTGGGGAACCGGTTCTCCCTTAAGGGAATTTTTATTTGCCGATGACCTTGCCGAAGCCTGCTTGTTTTTAATGGATCATTATAATGGAAGAGAAATTATAAATGTAGGCAGTGGTGAAGAAATAAGTATAAAAGCCCTCGCCGGGTTAATTAAAAAAATTATTGGCTTTAAAGGGAGTTTAGTATTTGATACCGCCAGGCCGGATGGCACACCACGAAAATTAATGGATGTAACCAAAATTCAGGCAATGGGCTGTAAGCATAAAGTAAATTTAGAAGAAGGCATTGCTATAGCGTACAAAGATTTTTTACAGCATCATGCTTCAATAATTACCCAATAAAAAAAACCGGCTTAAACACGGGTTTATAAAAAGAGTATTGTTTTTTATGCCTTTAAATAATAAGCATAGAATCCCCATAGCTGAAGAAACGGTATTTTTCTTTAATTGCTTTTTTATACGCTTCCATCATTAGCTCATAACCCGCAAAGGCACATGCCATAATAAGCAGGCTGGTTTTAGGCAAATGAAAATTGGTAACCAGTGAATCGGCTATATTAAAATTGTATGGCGGATGAATAAAATGATTGGTCCAGCCTTCAGAAGCTTTTAATAATTTTTGAGCGGTGTAGGATGTTTCCATGGCACGCATGGTAGTGGTACCAATGGAGCAAATACGTTGGCTGCTTTCTTTGGCTTTATTTACAATGGTGCAGGCCATTTCGTCAATCTTGTAATATTCGGCATCCATTTTATGTTTGCTCAAATCTTCTACTTCAATAGGCCTAAAAGTGCCCAGGCCCGTATGCAGGGTAACTTCGGCAAAGCGTATGCCCTGTATTTCCAGCCGTTTAATAAGCTCTTTGCTAAAATGGAGCCCGGCGGTAGGTGCAGCTACAGCGCCTTCGTATTTGGCATATACGGTTTGATAGCGTTCTTTATCTTCTTCTTCGGGTTTGCGTTTTATATATTTGGGTAATGGCGTTTCCCCCATAAACTCAAGCATTTGTTTAAACTCATCATCGGTGCCATCCCATAAAAACCTAATGGTTCTTCCTCGGCTGGTAGTATTATCAATTACTTCGGCTACCAGTTCATCATTTTCGCCAAAATAAAGTTTATTGCCTACACGTATTTTTCTTGCAGGGTCCACAATCACATCCCAAAGTTTATTGGGCTTGTTGAGTTCCCTTAAAAGAAAAACTTCAATTTTTGCACCGGTTTTTTCTTTACGTCCGTACATTCGGGCCGGGAAAACCTTGGTATTGTTTACTACAAACACATCTTTATCATCAAAATATTCCATAATATCCCTGAACTGGCGGTGCTCAATCTGGCCGGTATGCCGATGGATAACCATCATACGGCTTTCTTCTCTTTTTTTTGCAGGGTGCTGGGCAATAAGGTTTAGTGGAAGGTCGAACTTAAACTGAGATAATTTCATGCAATAAATAAAATTTTAAGATTTATTACATGCCGGGCTGTATTAAATTTACAGAAGATGTATCCCTTGCTGGTTAAAGGGCATTTATCATGTTACGGCATGATTTTAAGCGGGCAAAGGTAATGAATTTTTATAAAAATCAACTTTTTTATCTAATTCCTTTTAAAATTTTACTATTTTTCAATTTATTACTGCCCTTATAATATTATGCTTAACTATCTATAAACCCAACCATTGCTCTTTGCTATGCTGTACAAACGAACTTTGCGTATTAAGTATTTTTTTATAATTATACTCACCCCAATTTTTTCTTATGGACAGGTTGCACCTAACCGGCCCGTATACAATAGCCTGCTATGGGAAATTACCGGCAACGGATTAACAAAGCCTTCTTACCTTTTTGGCACCATGCATGTAAGCAGTAAAATGGCCTTTCACCTGGGAGATTCTTTTTATTTTGCCTTAAAACAGGCAGACGCAGTTGCCCTCGAACTAAACCCTGAGTTATGGCAACCACAAATGGCAAGGCTTGCGGAGCTCAATAACAATTATTTGGATTATATAAAACAGGGTGGTAACCAGTTTTTAAATGAAAAATCTTTTCAAATTAAAAAATTTGATGACCGGTTAAAATTTGCGCTTAGCTCAGAACCGCCGGCTATCAACAACCTACTCTACAGATCGTACAAAGAAAGGGAAGACTTTGAGGAAGATACCTTTTTGGATTTATATATTTACCAGGCCGGCAGAAAGCTGGGCAAATTGCCTGCAGGAGTGGAAGATTTTTTTGAATCGCAAAAAATTGTATTGGAAGCTTATGCTGATATGGCCAAAGAAAAAAATAAGGAAGCAGTTAACACCGATGAAAGCTCTGTAAGTGAACTCATAGAAAAAATGCAGGATGCTTATAGGAACGGTGATTTAAACCTGCTGGATTCCATTGAAAAAAAACTGGAGCCTTCAAAAGCATTTAAAGAAAAATTTTTATACAAAAGAAATATTTTACAGGCAGTCGCCATTGATAGTATTATAAAAATAACCTCTTTATTTGCCGGTATTGGAGCAGCCCATTTGCCAGGCGAAAGAGGCGTTATAGAACTGCTGCGCCAAAAAGGGTATACCGTAAGGCCAATTCCTATGAGCAAAAGAGATGCAGTACAAAAAGATGAAATTGAAAAAAGAAAAGTAAAAGTAAATTTTGGTACCCATTTTGCAGATGACAGTATGTACCGTGTTGACGCTCCGGGTAATTTATATTTATTACAATCACCTTATTCTATTTTTAAACGCTGGCAATTTGCCGATATGAGCAATGGGTCGTATTACATGGTAACCCGGGTAAAAACCAATGGAATTTTTTTGAAAATGGACTCACCCGGAATTTTAAAAGTGATTGACAGCCTGCTTTATGAAAATATTCCGGGAAAAATTTTATCTAAGAAAAGTATCGTGAAAAATAGTTATCCCGGCTATGATATTATTAACAAAACAAGGCGTGGGGATATGCAGCGTTACCAGGTATTTGCTATAGCTACCGAAGTAATTATTTTTAAAATGAGCGGAAAAAATGATTATGTGGCAGGCGAGGAAGGAAATCGTTTTTTTTCGTCCATACAGTTAAGGCAAAGGTCAGTGTTTTCCCAAAGGTTTTATCCAAAGCAGGGCGGCTTTAGTATTCACCTGCCACAGGAACCTACACAATACTTTGACAATACCGAGCAAAATAGGTGGGAGTACGAAGCAAAAGATACGGCAAATGGTGATGCTTACCTGGTTATGAAAAAGAGCCTCTATAATTTTGATTTTATTGAAGAGGATAGCTTTGAGCTTAAAATGCCGGAAGAATCTTTCAGGTCTCCTGATTTTTTTGGAGAGCAAATCAGCCGCCGCTATGGATGGGTTCAGCAGTTCCCGGCATTATTTGTAAGGGAAAAATTAAAAGAAGGCGATGTGGTAAATGCCGTTTTTATTGTAAAAGCCCCACATTATTATGTATTGGCAAAACGCACATCAAACTTAGCTGACAGCTCTTTTGCATTTATCAATTCTTTTAAATGGGAACCTTATCAATACCAGCAATCTGTAGAATTAATAGACAATTTTTATTTTATTAAAATGCTATCGCAGGTAAAACCCAATTTAGATAAGGGCATGAGAGAGATTATTGAAAATATAAACAAAGCAACTGCAGAAATGGGCAGTAGCCAGGGTTATTATTCTTACTGGCCTGCTAAAAAAAATATCTTATTAAAAAGCGACAGTACGGGTGAGGCTGTCTCTATCACTATTCAGGAATTCCCAGCTTATTATTATTTAAATAACCTTGATAAATTTTGGCAATACCAATGGGAAGAAGATATGCAGGGCGATGATATGTATCTCGGCATTAAACAACCATTGCGTACCCCCAATTTTGGGAAAGGTTATTATTATACTTTAAGGGACACAGGCTCGGCAAAAACTATTGAACGCATGGTATTACTGGATGGAAAATTTAAATATTCCCTTTATGGCGTAAGTGACACCTTAACAGGTTTAACGGGCCTTACTAAAACTGTTTTTGAAAGTTTTACTTTTTTTAACCCCGATAGCAACCGTATTTACCAAGACAAGGTACCTGCGTTTTTTAACGATTTATACAGTACAGACAGTGCCATTCACAAAAAAGCTTTAAGCGCCCTTACCTCGGTTAATTTTAAATATAAAGACTTGCCATTTATGTATAATGCCATTTCCGGTATGAATAGTTCTATTAAAGATTATTTTGAAATTAAACAGGGACTAATTACAGAAATGGGATTTGTTAATGATACCATCCCCGATGAAATCCCTTTGTTTTTGAAATCTATTTACGAACAAACTGCAGATACATCTTTGTTTCAAAACGCAGTAGTTAAAGCTTTGGCAAGGATACCATCAGCTTTGTCTTATAGTATCCTTAAAAAAATATTGTTGCAGGACCCTCCGGTATTTGAAAACGAAAGAGATTACAGCTATCTTTTTGATTCTTTGGGGGATTCTCTTGAACTTGCCAAACCACTTTTTCCGGAATTGCTTGCATTAACTACGTTACAGGATTATAAAGAACCCGTAATTAATCTTTTGGTGGCACTGGTAGATAGTGGCCTGCTAAAAAAACGAGTTTATAAAAACTATTTTCCATCCATTTATATTGATGCCAAAACTTCATTAAAAAAGCAATTGAATAAAGATGAGCGGAAAATGCAGGATGAAAAAAAGCAGGAAGAAACCTATAATGAAGATGAAATACGTTATGATTATGCATCGGGTTTTAATACGGAGTTAATTGATTATGCCATTTTACTTATGCCTTATTTTGATAAGGAGAAAAATGTGCAACATTTTTTTAAAAAATTATTGCAAAGCAGGAGCGAGGATATACAAATGGAAGCGGCTTTGCTAATGATAAAGAACCATAAAAAAGTAGCCGATAGTATTTTATTGCAACTGGCTTCTAAAGACAAATTCAGGGCCGGGTTGTACAACAGGCTGGCTTTATTGGGCTGGCTGGATTATTTTCCTCAAACTTATTTAAACCAGGAAATGATTGCCCGTAGTTTTATGGTTGCAAAAAGTACGGCAAACAAATTAGATTCTGTTGTGTTTCTATCTAAGCAACCCTGCACTTTCAGGAACAAAAGCGGCATGGTTTATTTTTACAAATACCGTGTAAATAAATCCGGTGATTGGAAAATTGGCCTTAGTGGCATCCAGCCGATAAATGAAAACGAAATAGATAATTATAACTGGCTTACCCAGCTTACCGGAAAAACATTAAAGGAAAATGAACTAGTGGAAAAGCAGTTAAGCAGGCAACTCCTGCAAAAGCTTTTTTCGCTAAGGAAAAGTTCTGCTGAATTTTTTATGGATGATGGCTATTATAATTACGACAGGGAAAGATAAAATGTACGGGTTACAAATTTTTTCCGGGTATGGCGTCTATCAATTGCCGGGTATATTCGTTTTTGGGATGATAAAAAATTTCATCTGCGGTTCCGGTTTCTACCATTTTTCCCTGGTTCATTACCATTATACTGTTGCTGATATAATGCACTACAGAAAGGTCATGAGAAATAAAAATGGAAGTAAATTGCTGTGAATTTTTAAGCTCATCTATCAGTTGCAGGATATGCATTTGTACACTTACATCAAGGGCCGAAACGCTTTCGTCAAAAATTATAAACGAAGGATCAACAGAAAGTGCACGTGCAATACAAATTCTCTGCCGCTGCCCGCCGCTAAACTGGTGTGGGTAGCGTTTTAAAAAATCGGCTTTTATGTTTACTTTTTCCATTAGCAAAACCGCCTTTTCTTCTCTTTGTCTTTTGCCGGATAAAAGGCCGTGTACAGCCATAGGTTCTGTAAGAGCTTCGGCAATAGTCAATCTTGGGTTTAGTGAGCCGTACGGATCCTGGAAAACCACCTGCAATTGTTTGCTTATAATTTTTTTGTCAGCATCTGTTAATGACATTAAATTTTTTCCATGTAAAAAAATTTCTCCTTTTTGTGGTTTAATCAGCCCAAGTATGGCCCGGCCAAGGGTGGTTTTGCCACAACCGCTTTCTCCAACCAGCCCCAGTGTTTCATTTTGTGCCACACAAAAACTTACCCCGTTTACCGCCGTTTTGTAATTTAAAGGCTTTCCCCAAATATTTTTTTTCTCCTTAAATTGTACAACTATGTTTCTTACTTCCAAAGCAGGTGCTTGGCTGGCGGCGATATGATGGCCGGAATTATTTCCTACGGCACTTTTTACGATATCCGGTTTAGGTTTTTTGGATTTTCCAGGCCTGCTTGAGAGCAATAATTTTGTGTAGTTATGTTGAGGGTAATGCAATACTTGCTGAGCATTACCATATTCTGCTATTTCACCCTTTTGCATTACTATTATTTCATCGGCTACATCGTTTACCAATCCCAGATCGTGTGTTATCAATAATACGGCCATTGAATTTTGTACCTGTAAATTTTTAATTAACGAAAGAATGTTTTTTTGTACGGTAACATCCAATGCTGTGGTGGGTTCATCGGCAATAAGCAGGGTCGGGTTGCAGCAAATGGCCATGGCTATCATGATCCTTTGCTTTTGTCCTCCACTTAACTGGTGCGGATAACGTTTTAATATTTGCTCAGGATTAGGCAAGCCGGTTTTTTCAAAAAGCTGTATGGTTATTTCCCTTGCTACTTTTGAGGAATACTTTTTATGTTTCACCAATACTTCTATCACCTGCCGGCCACAGGTTAATACAGGATTTAGCGAAGTCATGGGCTCCTGGAAAATCATGGAAATACTATTGCCCCGTATGGTATTGATTTTTTTTGAGCTTAAATGCAGAAGGTTGGTGCTGCTTTGGCAATTGCAAAAAAATATTTCACCGGTTGCATTTGCATTTGAGGGTAATAGTTTAAGAAGCGATAATGCTGTAATAGATTTCCCTGATCCGCTTTCGCCTACAAGCGCCGTAATTTTGCCTTTTTCAATGGCAAAATTAATATCTTTTACAACTGTATTTATTATACCATCGTTTGTAAAAGTTACCCTAAGGTTCTTTATGGTTAATAACGGCGGCAATTATTATTTACCGGGCTAAAATTTCAAATGTCTTACTGTTAACCCGTCATTGATAAGTTGCTTAAGCGAATCTATCCCGATTTTTAAATGTGTTTCCACAAAATTTGTGGTAACGGATTTGTCGCTATCTTCTGTTTTTACCCCTTCTGGAACCATGGGCGAATCGCTTACCAGCAGCAATGCACCGGTTGGAATTTTATTATGGAAACCTACGCTGAAAATGGTGGCGGTTTCCATATCAATGGCATAAGCCCTTATTTTTTGGAGGTATTCTTTAAAGTGGTCGTCATGTTCCCACACTCGCCTGTTGGTAGTATAGCACACGCCTGTCCAGTAATCCACTTCATAATCCCTAATGGTAGTGCTTATTGCCTTTTGAAGTGCAAATGCCGGTAATGCAGGCACTTCGGGTGGAAAGTAATCGTTGCTGGTGCCTTCGCCACGAATGGCAGCTATTGGCAGTATGAGGTCGCCTATTTTATTACGCCTTTTAAGGCCGCCGCATTTACCTAGAAACAATACAGCTTTGGGTTGTATAGCACTTAAAAGGTCCATAATAGTAGCGGCGCCTGGGCTTCCCATACCAAAGTTTATAATGGTAACTTCGCCGGCTGTTGCACATTGCATGGGTTTATCTTTTCCTATTACTTCCACTTTATTCCATTCTGCAAACAGGTTTACATAGTTGCTGAAATTGGTGAGCAATATATACTGCCCAAATCCATCTAATGCATTTCCTGTGTACCTTGGAAGCCAGTTTTCTACTATTTCTTCTTTTGTTTTCATTTTTATATTTTGTTGGCTTTGAGTAAAAATACAAAAAAAAATCTACGGCTGATTTGTGAGGGGTGTAAAGGCCATTGCAATCATCTTAATAAAATGTGCGGTAATTTTTAATATATACGGTAAAATATTATTAAATTCATTGCCAAATTAATTGCAAATGATAAAATTTATTGCCTTTCTATTTACCATCATCTTCTTTATTGTATCCTGTAAAAAAACTTCATTGAACCAGGGAGAAATTGCGGCTGAAGAAGATTTAATGACCACCACTCAAATAGATGCATTTATTAAAAGCCAGTGTAAAGATGCCGGCCATTTTGAATGGAATACAGCAAGTGATGTAATGGTTTGGAGCGCACTGCAACACAGCGACAATGTAATGGCCGTAGGCTATAAACCTGAAACAGAAGCTAATATTGACAACCGCATTCATTTAATTAATATCAACGATGCAGCATGGAAAGCAGTAAAAGAAAAGCTCCTTCAAATGATTTTGGCATCAGAGCAAAAGTTGGATAAATCCATAACAATGTCCCAAATTATACAATGGGAAGAAGATGTGCTACCGGTACTGGATGTAAATGTAAAAAACCTGGAAACTGTTAAAATGCTGAGGGCAAATAAAATGGTAAGGTATGCCGAGCCCATGGGTTACGAACCTAAAGAAGCAGCCGATATGGCAGCGAAGGAATTAAGTAGCAGTGGCTGTAGCAATTCACCACAAAGTGGTTTGGTGAATGGTTCAGATTACAGTACAATTTCCCCCAACGCAAAGCAATCCTGGAATTTGATCTATCACAATATCCCATCTGCATGGGCAAGAACGAGTGGGGCAGGCATTAAAGTTTTTGTAATAGATACCGGTTGTGAATTTGACCAGGAAAACCTGGGCTCAGCATTTAACCAGGGAAACTCTGGAGGAAGAACGGTTGAAAAATCGGTAACACTTCCCCGTAGTACAATATTTGGCATACCATATGGGCCAACGGAAACACCCGACGATGGTTGCGGGCATGGCACTGCAATGGCAGGAGCTTTGGCTGCTCCAAGAGGTATTGACGGTGCAGCTTGCGGTGTGGCATACAATTGTAATTTAGTTACCTGCCGTGCTGCAGAAGATGTTTTTTTAGATGCAAGCCGTGAGGCCAAAGGCGTTGCCAATGCGTATATTAATGCGGCAAACAGGACCGATGTGAAAATAATCAGTATGAGCATGGGTAGAATTACCAACAGTTCGCAGGTTGCCGATGCCATAAATTATGCTTATGGAAAAGGTAAATTAATGTTTTGTGCTGCAGGCACATCATTTAGCTGGGCTGCCGGTTGGTATGGCGTTGTTTTTCCTGCATGGCTATCTAATGTAAATGCAGTTACCGGCGTAAAAGAAAATAATGTAAACAGCACCTGTGAAACCTGCCATAGCGGTTCAGAAACCGATTTTACTGTGGTAATGGAAAAAGCCTCAACTAATTTGCACCAGCTGAGCCTTGCTATGCAGGGCGATGTACCAAGTACAGTAGGTGGCTCATCTGTTTCAACAGCAACCATGAGCGGCATTGCTGCATTGGTGTGGAGCAGGTTCCCCGGTTATACAAGAGACCAGGTATTGAATAAATTAATCCAAAGCAGTTCAAAATATCCCAATAAAAGCAGTTCACTTGGTTGGGGAAATGTAAATGCCGATGTAGCAACAAACTAACATACGATAATATTTTCGCTGCAAATAATTTGCCCATAGTATTTTTGCAGACTCTATTTACCAGGGCATTTGTGCAGAATGATTAAAATTAATTATCCCGATAGCAAACCGGCAATTCAGCAGGACAAAGGACGAGAAAAAATTTTTTGCATTATTCGTAAAACCTGGCTTGTACTTACGCCTGAAGAATGGGTACGTCAAAATTTTTTATTGTATTTAACTGAGGTATTGAATTATCCTCCAGCATTAATAGCAGTAGAAAAACAGGTAATGGTTGGCAGCCTTAAAAAGCGTTTTGATATTGTAGTGTACAGCAATGATATTTTCCCACAAATGGTAATAGAGTGCAAAAGCATGAACGAAACTTTAACCCTGCAGGTATTGAACCAGGTGTTGCGCTACAACCAAAGGTTACAAGCGCCGGTTTTTGTAATTACCAATGGTAAAAATTGTTTTGCCTTTGAAAGGAAAAATGAAAAATTTACGGCTTTAAAAAAATTACTTTCAGCAAAGGCAAAAAAATAGCCCCATTTGTATGAGGCATTTTTAGCTACAAAAAAGGGTAGCTTTAAGGGTTAACCAGTTTAGGGTTCAGGGCAAATAAATATTCCACTTTTTGCCGATTATAAAAAACTAATGTTAACTGCATTGCCGCTCAATGTTTTATTTTATCTAAAATAAATAAAAGAAAGGCTTTTAATGCTTTAACTCGTTATCAATCAAATAAAACAGGTGTTTTTGCAGGTGAAAAATTTGAAAAACAAATTCTCCTGTATATAGACGGATTGCATGCTTCAGAGGTTTCTTTTTTATAAAAAATAAGCAATATTCATTCTTAACCATTAACGTATAGCAGTTTATATGCAAGCAAAATCATCATTGATTTTACTACAATAAACTAAAAGAAATTTCGCACACCTTCGGCTTCATTTTTGCGTTATAAACGCAAACCAATATCTTAAAATTCTTATGAAAAAACAGCTTATTGCTTTTCTATCCTTACTCTTTGCGGTTTTATTTGTTAATGCCCAACCTTCCTTTAACGCCCAAACTCAGGTTAATTCCTATAATGGCCCTTTTAGATACGGTATAAACCTTGGCTGGTACGATGGGTCATGGGATGATTTTACAACTTCTAATATTGCTGCTGGCAATCCTTCTTTAAATATTCCTGGAATTGGCGTTACAACGCTAAGGCCCAAAGTGTATGAACAGTTTACAGAAACCTGGGGAATGAATATTCTGAATGGGCGCTTTCAACACTTTCAATCTATTGGGCTTGCAGAACACACCCTGTTTGTAGATTTACCTGTAGCAGCCGCACATGCAGATAATACAAAATACCAGGGTTGTTCAGAGAGCTCACGGCTTTATGCCAATATGTATGAACCTATTTGGGATGGAGGTGTAAATGGTACGCCGGTAAATGAAAATAATTATTACGCAGTATATATTTATAACCTTGCCCAAACTTATAAAAACTATGTAAGGTTTTGGGAAATAGTAAATGAACCCGATCAGGATTGGGGCATGTATGGCTGGAAAGACCAAACTTACACTGACAGTTGGTGGAACAATGCACCCACAGCCTGCCAGTTAAAAAATATTTATGTGCCCATTTATCAATATATACGGCTGCTGCGTATTAGTTACGAAGTAATAAAATCGGTTGATCCATCGGCTTATGTAACACCGGGTGGTATTGGCTATGCAAGTTTTTTAGATTGCCTCCTGCGCTATACTGATAATCCCACAGATGGCACAGTATCGGCCTCATATCCAAATTTTGGTGGCGCATATTTTGATGTATTGAGTTTCCATTCTTACCCACACCTTAATATGGGAAGTAGTAACCGGAACTCAGACAGAGCCAGCCAGATGTTTGGCGCTACAATTAATGAATTTGAAACTGTTTTAGCCAACCGGGGTTTTAATGGTATAACCTACCCCAAAAAATATTTGATTTGTACCGAAAATAATGCACCGGGCAAAAGCATTGGCGGCGAGTGGGGCGGCCTGGCAGAGCAACGGAACTATATCATAAAATCTTTTGTTACCAGCCATAAAAAAGGGTTGTTGCAAACACAATTATATTGCCTCGGCAACCTGGAACCCTATAATACGGCAACAAACTCATTTAGTGTAATGGGCATGTACCAGGATTTACATAATATTGGGCCGCTATGGAATGGCGGGGCATACCTGCAAAAAATTACCGATGCAGGTGTGGCTTATAAAACTACTTCGCAGTTATTATCTGGTTATACCTTTAACCAAACGCTTACCAATGCATTGAATTTACCGGCTACCATTGATGGCGCAGCTTATAAAAATAATGCTGGCGAAAACTTATATGTTTTATGGGCCAAAACAACAGCCAACAATTCCGAATCGGCATCGGCAACATTTAGCATACCGCTATCGGCCGATGTTACCGCTCATTTGTATAAATACGAATGGAATTTTTCTGCGTCAAATACAGTAACAGACCAATTGAAAGATAATATTGCCCTTACCGGCTCACCACTTTTTTTAAAAAACAATTACAGCATACTTGATTTGCCCGACGATACTACGGGTAATATAAATCCACAGCTGGAATTTACATACGCCGTTTTTCCTAATCCTGTTACCGATAAGGCAAACTTGCAGGTAACTGTAGAAAAAAGAACAGAAATCTCAATGCAGCTCTTTGATATAAGCGGAAAATTTTTAGGGGAAATAATTTCAAAAAGATATATTGACAGCGGCATGAACCAAATAAACCTTATTCTGCCACAGCAGTTGAGTAGAGGAATGTATATTTTTAAAATACAGGTAGGCTTCCGTTCTTATCCGGGAAAATTATTGATAAATAAATAAAACCAGTAAAGCTCGTTCTATAAAAAAAGCCTTTCGCAAGAAAGGCTTTTGTGTTTATATGGAATAACGTTATTAATAATCCCTTGATTCTCTACCGCCGCCATAACCGCCACGGTTTCCACCGCCGCCATAGCCACCACGGCTTCCACCACCACGGTTTCCACCACCAAATCCGCCACTGCGTTTTTTAAATCCACCACCACCACCTTCTCCGGCAGGGCGAGGCTGGCTTTGGTTAACAATAATCTTACGGCCCTGAATTTCAGTTTCGTTAAGATTAGCAATTGCATTATTGGCTTCTTCATCGGTTTCCATTTCTACGAAACCAAAACCTTTACTGCGACCGCTAACTTTGTCCTTAAGGATTTTTGCGCTTGTTACGCTTCCAAATTGAGTGAATAAATTGCTGAGGTCATCGTCTGACATTGACCAACTCAGGTTTCCAACATAAATGTTCATTGTAAAAAAACTTTTTTTTTAATAAATAAATTATAAATCCCTTAATGACTTAATGCTTTACAATGAACTGAAGGACTTAGAAAAAGCAATATCAGATAACAGTGTTAAAACCAAAACCATTAGAGCAGCGCAAAGATAAACTATTTTCTTAATAAATTAAAGAAAATCAGGGATTTAAATTTTTTTTGCTCCTATTGTAAACGGGTAAAGGGTTGTACAACTATTTTATGCTTTATAAAATATTGATGATAAAGGAGAAAGAAAATTATTTTTAAATATAGATTTAAAAATTAATATATAAATTGACTTTTAAAAATGTTGGCCGATTTCTTTTATTTTTCCCTGTTTAATAAAAATTCTGCCAAATTTTGCAGGGCTTTTTTTCTAGAACTAATAACGGCAACTTCTTCTAAATTTTGTAAAGCCTGCTTATAGTATTTTTCTTTTAATTGCCTTGCATAAATGTCGGCTCCACATGATTTATACAAAAGCAACATTTTGCCCACCTTTTCTTTATTGCTGGATTGAAGCAACGCGTTAAATTCATTTTTTTGCTGAGGGCCGATATTATCTCTTGTAAATAAAAGCAAAATTGTTTTTTTGTTAAATAAAATATCTCCGCCAACCTGCTTGCCAAATTTATCTGGGTTGCCAAATGCATCTAGGTAATCATCCTGTACCTGAAAGGCAATGCCGAGGTTTTTGCCAAACTCATACATCAATTGCTGGTTCCTTTTTCCTGCTCCTCCCAAAATAGCACCCAGTTGCATACTTGCCCCAAGCAATACCGAAGTTTTTAAAGCAATCATTTGCAGGTATTCTTCTATGCTTACATTTTGTTTTTGCTCAAAGTCCATATCCAGTTGCTGGCCTTCGCAAACTTCTTTAGTTGTTTTATTAAACAAGCTAAGAACTGGATGAATAAATTCATTAGAAACCCTTGAGATATAATCATAAGATTGTGCAAACATTACATCACCGGTAAGTATGGCTGTAGGCGTTCCATATTGTACATGCACTGTGGGTTTCCCCCTTCTTAAGGGTGCATTATCCATTATATCGTCATGTATCAAAGTAAAATTGTGGAATAGTTCTACGGCTAAGCCTGCGTTAAATGCATTAGGCCCCAATTCCCCAAATAACTCATTACCCATCAGTACACATACGGGTCTTATCCTTTTTCCGCCAATAGATAAAATATATTGCGCCGGGTTGTATAATGTTGCCGGCTCATTAGGGAAATGCCTGCAATTAAATTTTTCTTCAAACAGTTCAGATAGCTCAGCAAAAGTTCTCATGTTGTAATTTTAAACCCGGCTGTTGCAATGCACAATCGTTATTTTTTGCGTTTGGCAGGTATCTTTTTTATAGCTGCTTTATTACCGGTTTTTTTATTGTCCTGTAGCAATTCAAAATCCATTTGCCTTTTTTCCAGGTTGGTGGCTACTACTTTTATCTTTATTTTATCGCCCATGCGAAATTTTCTTTTTGTTTTTTGCCCCAGCAATGCATAGTCGGTTTCATCATGGCGAAATTCATCCATGAGGTTCAATTCCCTAATGCTTACAAAGCCTTCGCATTTATGTTCCAGGGTTTCTGCCCAAAACCCAAAAGGGGAAACGCCACTGATTACGGCATCAAACTCATCTCCCAGGAATTGCTGCATGAATTCTACCTGCTTGTATTTATTGGCACTGCGTTCACAATCCATGGCGCTACGTTCCCGCTCACTGCAATGTTTGCATTTTTCCTCCATGTGTTTATCCGTCTTTAAATCTTTATCGAGGCAATGCTGTAAAATTCGGTGCACCAATACATCGGGATATCGGCGAATGGGTGATGTAAAATGGCAGTAAAATTCAAAGCCCAGGCCATAATGCCCAATATTTTCTGAGGTATAAATGGCTTTGGCCATGGTACGTATGCCCAGTTGCTCCAGCACATGCTGCTCAGGTTTTCCATGTACTTCCTTCAATAATTTATTAAAAGAAAGTGCCACAGAACGTTCATCTTTTAAATCGAAATGGTAACCAAATTTTCGGGCAAAAGCCACAAAAGGTTTTAGTTTTTCTTCATCGGGCTTGTCGTGAACCCGGTAGGGAAAGGGTATGGGTTGTTTATTGATTTTTATTTTTGAAACATACTCGGCAACTGTTTTATTGGCCAGCAGCATAAACTCTTCAATAAGCTGGTGGGCTTCAAAACTTTCTTTAATTTCTATGCCCACAGGCTTGCCCGTTTCATCCAGTTTAAATTTTACTTCCTGCGATGAAAAATTTATGGCGCCTTTGCTCAGCCTTTCTTTACGCATACGCTGGGCAAGGTCGTTGAGCAATAGAAGCGCTTTAAAATGAAGGCCATCTTTGGTTTCAATAATTTGCTGCACTTCTTCATAAGTAAACCTGTGATTGCTGTGTATTAAAGTGCGGCCAATCCATTTATGTTTTATTTCGGCCTTGTTGGTAATTTGAAAAACGGCCGAAAAGCAGTATTTGTCTTCATTGGGCCTTAGGGAGCAAAGCTCATTGGATATTTTTTCCGGGAGCATGGGGTTTACCCTGTCGGGCAGGTACACGCTGGTTGCCCTTGCGTATGCCTCTTTATCCAATTCCGTATCGGGTTTTACAAAATGGCTGATGTCGGCAATATGTACACCTATTTCGTAGCAACCGTTATCCATATTGCGTATAGAAATAGCATCATCAAAATCTTTGGCATCTGCAGGGTCAATGGTAAAAGTGAGTATATCCCTAAAATCTTTACGCTTACGGGTTTCTTCACGTGTAATATCGGGTGATAACTTTTGGGATTCTTCAATTACCTTTTTATCAAATGAAAGCGAAAAATTATTGTTCAGCAACAGCTCTTTCATGGCAAGGTCGCTGGCATTTTGCGCATCTATTTTGGCTACTATTTCACCTTCGGGCTTTTTATCGGCCTTGTTCCATTTTATAAATTTGGCAACAACTTTATCGCCATTTTTTGCACCGCTTAATTTATGGGGTGGAATAAAAAAATCGGGCATGCCTTTATCGCCGCCGGCTATAAAAAATGCAATATTATTATTGATTTGCAGGCTGCCGGTAAAAACCAACTGCTTGCGCTGCAGCACATCGGTTATTACACCTTCCACCCTTTTTTCTTTAAAACCGCCTTTTTGCGGCACCTGTACACTCACTGTATCGCCATTAAAGGCCTTGCCCAGGTCGTGCGGTTTTACCATAATGTCTTTATCCAGCCCTGCTACACTTACAAATCCCATCCCGCTTTTGCTGATGTCCAATACACCTTGCAAAATATTGGATGCTGCGTTTTTTTTAGAACTTCCTTTTTTGCTCATATAATTATTTTGCAATTTAGTTAATTTTCGGCTAAGGCGTAAAGCTATTGTATTTGCCTGTTTTTTATTTACTACTTGTTGCCCTGGCCATATTTCATTTTATTATCTTTGCCGCCCAATTGCGCTGCATTAAACCGGTGCCGTTGAAGTGAGTGACACAACGATGCTGCCCAAAGTTGATAAAGCCGGTAACATAATGATTTTTATGTACCCGGCAGAAATAATACTATTGGGCTTCATTGGCGTCGCACTCTTATACATCAATTCATTATTCAACATATTTTTTATGTTTAGAACGCATACCTCTGGCGAATTAAGGATTACCGACTGCAAAAAAGAAGTAACCCTGGCCGGTTGGGTACAAACCATTCGCAAGTTTGGCAGTATTACATTTGTGGACCTAAGAGACCGCTATGGCATTACCCAATTATTGTTTTCTGAAGAGCTTAATGCCCAATTGGAAGCCCATCCTCTGGGGCGTGAATTTGTATTGCAGGCAACCGGCATTGTAAATGAACGCAGCAATAAAAATGCACAAATACCTACCGGCGATATTGAAATACTGGTTTCAAAATTTAATATACTTAATAAAAGCACTGTGCCGCCCTTTACCATACAAGATGATACTGATGGCGGCGACGACCTGCGTATGAAATACCGCTACCTCGATTTGAGACGCAATGCCGTTAAAAAAAATATGGAGCTGCGCTATGCCGTAAGCCGCAGCACACGAAACTATCTGCACCTAAAAGGGTTTATGGATATTGAAACACCTTTTCTTATAAAAAGTACACCCGAAGGTGCAAGGGATTTTGTGGTGCCAAGCCGCATGAACCCGGGCCAGTTTTATGCACTGCCACAAAGCCCGCAAACTTTTAAACAATTATTGATGGTGAGCGGCTACGACCGTTACTACCAAATTGTAAAATGCTTTAGAGATGAAGACCTGCGTGCCGACAGGCAACCTGAGTTTACACAAATAGATTGCGAAATGTGTTTTGTAGAGCAGGAAGACATTCTCCAAATGTTTGAAGGCCTGGTGAAACAAATTTTTAAGGATATAAAAAATATGGATTACCCCGAAGCCGTTCAGCGCATCACATGGGAACATGCCATGTGGACCTTTGGCAATGATAAGCCGGATATTAGGTTTGATATGAAATTATGCAACCTTAAATTTCCGGCACACAGTTTCCCAGGTAAAGAAAATATTGCTTCATTAATATCCGGAGCAGATTTTAAGGTATTTGATGAAGCCGAAACCGTAATTGCATTTGCCGTTACAGGCTGCAGTGAATACAGCCGCAAACAAACCGATGAACTAACCGAATGGGTAAAACGGCCGCAAATAGGTATGAAGGGCCTGGTATTTATTAAATGCAATGCCGATGGCAGCTTTAAAAGCAGCGTAGATAAATTTTACAGCGAAGAAAAATTAAAAGCAATTGCTGCAGCAGCCGGTGCAAATGCAGGCGATTTAATTTTAATAGTTGCCGGCGCCGAAGAGCGAACCCGTAAAGCCGCCAGCGAATTAAGGTTGCACATGGGCACACAACTGGGCATGCGCAAGCCCGATGAATTTAAATTGCTGTGGGTGCTGGATTTTCCATTATTTGAATATGCCGAAGAAGACAACCGCTGGGTAGCAAGGCACCATCCTTTTACTTCTCCCAAGCCTGCGGATATAAACGTTATGATCAATAACAACCCGGTTATAGAAAATGCAGCAGAATATTTAAAGCATCCTTATGCCAATATTAAAGCTAATGCTTACGATATGGTTTTAAACGGCAACGAAATTGGCGGAGGCTCCATTCGCATTTATCAAAAAGAATTGCAGCAAAAAATGTTTGCTGCATTGGGAATGGATGAAGCCGAACAGCAACATAAATTTAGCTTTTTACTGGGCGCATTTGAATATGGCGCACCACCGCATGGCGGCATTGCTTTTGGTTTCGACAGACTTTGCTCCATACTGGGCGGCAGCGAAAGTATAAGGGATTTTATAGCCTTTCCCAAAAACAACAGTGGGCGGGATGTAATGATTGATGCACCCGGTGAAATAGATACCAGGCAGTTTGATGAATTACAAATAAAACTCAACCTGCTACCCAAATAAATAACTGAATAATAAAAGAAAGAAATAAGATTTTGAATTATTTAACACAAAACCTTCCCATGTCTTTACTTACTAAGGTTAAATTTTATAGTATTGTGTTATTGCCTTAATGGTATTCAATGAAAAAATGGTTTGCAATTTTATTTTGTGCTTTTTGCTTGCAGGGCTTTTCCCAAACCATGACTTTGTACACGAAAAATGTATTGAAGAAAAACAGAGAAAAATTTTACCGTAACGTGGTAAACAATGTTATCCTCAAAAACCTGTCGGATAGCCTTACGGCAAATAATGAAGAAGCCTGGGCAAATGCCTTTGACGCAATAGCGCTCATTCAATATAAATCTGCATTTGTAAATACCCAAATTGATAAAGCGGTAGTTTTATTTCCCAACTTAAGTAGTAATTATCAGCGCTCGTTATTGGATTTGCTCAATGCACAATATCCCGTAAAATATATTGGCCCTGTAAAAAAATATTTAAACGTTATAAGCAACGATAAAGTTTTTGCTATGGCAGCAAACTATATTTTAAATAGCGGCAATGAAGACGATGCTGTGTATATTGAATATCTTACACAGGAGCGCATGAGTATGTACAAAGAAAACCCGTACTACCAGCAAATCTATTACCAGGCGTCTTTATACAATAAAAAAAATGCGGTTCCCGAATTGTCGGGCTTTTTTCAAAAAAATTATTTGCCTGGTAATGTTTTATTGATAAGCTTACAGCGCAAAAACCGGAATTATCCCGGCCTGGTTTTAATAAGAGATGCCAATGGGAATTTTGTACGGGACAGCAAGGGGAATATTTTTCATGTTCCACAACTGGCAAGGAGCATCAGCAATATGCCCGGCTATATTTCTAATGGAAACACACCCGAGGGAATTTTTCGGATGGATGGATTTGAGGTTTCCAATAATGCTTTTATTGGGCCATCGGTAAATGTACAAATGCAAATGCCATTTGAAGATAAGGCTTCGCATTTTTATAAAGAGGTAAATAAAGTAGATTCGGTTTGGGAAAAAGAAGATTATAAAAAACTGCTGCCGCAAAATTTTCAAAATTATTATCCGGTTTACCAGGCGTACTTTGCCGGTATGCTGGGCCGTACAGAAATTATTGCCCATGGCAGCACCGTAAACCCTCAATTTTATACCGGCGAAATATATTACCCGTTTACGCCTACTGCAGGTTGCCTGGTAACCAAAGAAACCTGGAGCGAAGAAACCGGTAAGCTGCAATACAGCGACCAATATAGCCTTGTAGAAATGCTGCGAAAAAGCGGAGGTGCAAAAGGCTATGCCATTGTAATTAATATTAATGATGAACAGCGGCCGGTTACATTACCTGATGTTTTACCATACCTGGAAAAAAATTAAAAGGAACCGGACAATTTGTACATAGCCGGTTGTTGCTCCCATCCTTAATTCTGTAACTTTACTGCATGACGATGCTTTCTCCACTTGCAGAACGGATGCGCCCACAAACGCTGGATGATTTGGCAGGACAGCAGCACCTTACCGGCAAAGGAAGTATTTTGCGTACAGCCATTGAAGCAGAAAAAATTCCTTCCCTAATTTTGTGGGGACCACCGGGAGTAGGTAAAACAACTATTGCCAATATTATTGCAAAAACAATACGCAAACCCTTTTTTCAACTCAGTGCAATTTCTGCAGGTGTAAAAGATATCAGGGAAGCCATAGACATGGCAAAAAAATCTACCGGCGCTATTTTGTTTATTGATGAAATTCACCGTTTCAACAAAGGGCAGCAGGATGCTTTGCTGGGTGCAGTGGAGAAAGGTATTATTACCCTCATTGGCGCTACTACCGAAAACCCATCTTTTGAGGTAAACAGCGCACTGTTGAGCAGGTGCCAGGTTTATGTGTTAAAGCCATTGGATAAAGAATCGCTTATTGCGTTGTTGCAAAAGGCAGTAGCAGGTGATGAAGCGCTAAAAACAATGAATATTAAAGTGCAGGAGCATGAAGCGCTCTTAAATATAAGCGGTGGAGATGCAAGAAAATTATTGAACCTGCTTGAGTTAACCACAGAAACTTTAGGAAAAAATGCGGTGATTAATGATGCAAGTGTGATGAAAGTTGCCCAGCAACGCATTGCCTTATACGACAAGCAAGGGGAGCAACACTACGATATTATTTCGGCCTTTATTAAAAGTATGCGGGGTAGCGACCCCAATGCAGCCGTTTACTGGCTTGCCCGGATGATTGAAGGAGGAGAAGATGTAAAATTTATAGCACGACGCATGGTAATATTTGCCAGCGAAGATATTGGCAATGCCAACCCTAATGCTTTGTTGCTTGCAGTAAATACTTTTCAGGCAGTAAATATGATTGGCTACCCCGAGGCGAATTTAATTTTGAGCCAGTGTGCCATTTACCTGGCTACTTCTGTAAAAAGTAATTCCTCAACAGTTGCCATTGCCAAAGCGCAGGAAGCAGTGGTAAAATATGGCGATCTTCCTGTTCCTTTGCATTTACGTAATGCTGCTACAAAATTGATGAAAACGATGGATTACGGAAAAGGATACGATTATCCGCATAACCACGATAATAATTTTACAGAAGCCCAATATTTGCCAGATAAAATAAATACTACTGCATTTTATGCACCGGGAAATAATATAAGGGAAGAAGAAATAAAAAAATTTTTAAAAGAAAGGTGGAAAGATAAATACGGTTATTAATAAATAAAAGCAGTAACCTATTTTGCTGGCAACGAAAAGTATAAAAAATTATTGTGATAAATGCCCAGTGGTTATACCAGAATTTTTCCACACTCACCGCTTATGAGTTGTATGAAATATTAAGGCTCCGCAACAGGGTTTTTGTGGTGGAGCAAAATTGCGTTTATCCCGATACCGATGAAAAGGATCTCAATAGCTGGCATTTGTGCTGCTGGCACAATAATCAATTAATTGCTTATGCCCGTATAATTCCGCCGGGTATAGCTTTTGCCGAAGCTAGTATTGGCAGGGTGGTTACAGCGCCTGAATACAGGCGCAAAGGCCTGGGCAAAGAATTAATGCAGGAGGCTATAAAAATAGTACTTGAAAATTTTAAAGTTCCCTCTATAAAAATTGGCGCACAGTTATACTTAAAAAATTTTTACGCCCAATTGGGTTTTATACCCTGCAGCGAAACCTATCTTGAAGATGGGATACCGCATATAGAAATGCTCCTCTCTGTATAATTCGTTTTTTACAACAATATTTTATTGCTGTTTGCCGTTAATACACATATATACGGGCAAATAATGCCCTCGGTTATTATCCAATACTTGAAAAACAAAATAATCAACCATGAAACCTGCTTTACATAGGTTATTTGTTAAATGCTTGGTGCTGGCACTTTTCCTTAACCTGCGAACTGCCGCAAATGCGCAACACATTTTACTGGGCAACTCACAAAAAGTGAGTGTAGAAGCCGGGCTTAATTTTGGCCCTACATTTTTTCTAGGCGACCTTGGCGGTAACAGGGGAAAAGGCACCTACTTTGTAAAAGATATAAACCTGGAGTTGACCAAAATGATGAAAGGGGCTTTTGTATCTATCTATCCCAACTCATGGATTGGTTTAAGGTTTGCGGCACAATACACTTACTTATCCGGCGAAGATTATACCATTAAACCCGAAGGCAGCCATGAATTGTGGAGGTTGGAAAGAAACCTCGATTTTAAGAGTAATGTTTGGGAAGCTTATTCGGCAATAGAGTTTTTTCCTTTAAACTATATGTATAGGAATTATGAAGATTACGATCCAAAATTTCGCCCCTATGTTTTTGGAGGCCTGGGCATATTTCACTTTGACCCCATGGGATCTATAAAAAACATTAATGGTGGAAGAACCTGGTACAAATTACATCCCTTGCGTACAGAAGGACAGGGAATGGAAGAATACCCCGAAAAGAAACCGTATAAACTTACCCAGTTGAACCTTCCTATGGGATTTGGCGTAAAAATAAAACTGAGCGACAGAGTATTTACCGGCACCGAACTTTTGTACCGGCATACTTTTACCGATTATGTGGATGATGTAAGTACCACTTATATTGATCCGAACTATTTCAGGCTTTATATGTCGCCGCAGGACGCAGCGCTTGCCGAGCAAATATCCGATAAGGTAAACGGCATTTTTAACGTGGGGCTCAACAGGTATCCTCCAGGCACCCAAAGAGGAAACCCCAATAAGAACGACGACTATTTTTCCTGTGTGATAAAACTCGGCATAAAACTTGGTAATAACGATAATATTTATACCAGGCAAACCAGGTGCCCGCACTTTTATTAAAAAGTACTAACCCAATATTACATAAACATTAAAATTTAAAAATTAAAACAACCCATTAAGTAAGCATAAGGTATATAATAGAAGTTAACCCCCGGAAAACGATGTGTATTCTTACACGTTGCAGCCCCTGAAACCACTTTATTTCATTAATATGCTTTAGCTTATTTTAAAAATTCCACAGCTTGCTGTGGTTTTTTTTGGCTAATACTGAAACTACTTTGCGAAATAAGGTTAAAGCCATTCTGCATAAATAAATTTTGTATTTTAAAAAATATTAGTAGCTTAGGTTATTAATTCACCTAAATTATTTGCTATGAAACGTAATTCCCCCCCCCTCTTAATTCCAGGTTTTTAGTTTCTGTAATTTTACTGCCTTTTGTTTTTTCTTTATTTAGTTGTAAAAAAGAAGCAATTGTAGAAAGTACTTTTAAAAATCCAATTGAAAAAAGCGAATGTGTAAATAGCATTGCCGGAAGAAATGGAGCTGCTGAAATAAGGAAGTGGCTGGAAGATCAAAAAAGAAAAATTGGGAGAGATAGTAACAATACCATTGATAAGATACAGGCAAGCGTAATGTATGATGAAATGTATATTGAGCCATACCGCAGAGAAAATTTTATTATTGTGCCTTTAGATAAGCGAATGCCCCTGACTAATAATATCAGAACAGATTTGAACGAACCGTTAAGATATTTATTACTGGTAGAAAATGAAAAAGGCAGAATATGGAAAGCTGATATAGTTTTGTTTTACCCGGCTGATTCTTTATTAAATGGGCTTCCAAATAATTCGTTTCATGATTTCTTTATCAAACAATCCATAAATGTGAGCGGTACATTTTGTAAGATTTCATTAAATGAAATTAGGCAATATGAAATGGATTTTGGGAATGGTGGATTGCCTATTGAGTTTAGGCTATGGTATGGAAGGCCAACTATTACAGAACCAGTTCCCGATCAGCCTTATTGTATAGATTGGTATCTTACTACAACAATTTATTATTCAGATGGGACAGTTCAAGTTTTTGAAGAATTTTTATACACTCAATGTTATGATGAAGCAAGTGGTGGTGTTAGCGACCTGCCTAATTATTCTGATCCTGAGTATAAAGAAATTGAAATTGAGTATGAAGTAGCCTCAAGGAATCAAGGTTATGAGAATTGGAAAATGTATGCAACTTATAAATTTTTTGGTTGGAGTTATCCGGGAAATAGTGCTTCAAATTCTTTTGATTCAAGCCCGGAATATCAAGGGTCAATAATTATGTTCGGTAATGGGTATCATTTGTACCCGCCTAACGAACCCTGGCATATTAATTTTTTAGTGGTAAGACATTTAGGTGGTTTAACTAATTCAAATACAGCATACACTGATTTTAAGGCTATTTTGGAATATACAAATCAACAGCCATATCCTAGAACAGAATTGCAGGGTATACCCAAGAGTTGGAATGCTTCAATCGTGTTACAATAAATAATTTGAAATGAAAAAAATATGCTTATTTTTCATACTAATTGCCTTGGGAGAGGTGCAATATTTATATGCACAAGATTCACTTTTGGCAAAGGAGGGTTTATTTTGTGTAACCTCTAATTACGGCCGAAAAGATAGTGTTTTTGTTAATTTGGTATGGTTTAGGGACAGTGTAGCAATACATGAAGGAAAGATGTTTATTCATGCAGATTTTGATTCGTTTCAGCTTGAAGGGTATGAATTATATAAGTATAGTTTTAATAATTTAAGAAATTCGATTTGTCAGGACTATCATAGTTTTACCGATACCGCTTCAGTAATTTGTTCGTACCAATTAAAGCCTGGGGATGCAACTGGGTGGTACACATATACAGGCAGGGACAATAGGCCTATAGAGAACTTTCAGGTAATTTCAGATACCATAATTGATGGTAATCTTTATAAAAGGGTAAAATATACATCAAAAATAGAGTCTTCCAATTATTTGTCAGAGGAATATTATTACCTAAGTAATAAAATGCTAAAAAGTAATTTATTTAAAGTACATCGTGGAATTGAAGCTATGTTACCTGGTTATACAATCTGTCGTGTCGTATTAAATTTAGTAAGACCAGATACAATTCTCCAAACAACTGATTTTAAAATTTTACGAAATTGGCTAACGGTTGAAGAAAGAAAAATTTTTGAAAAATGGGGAGCAAATGCGTTGGAGACAAAATTACCATTGAGTTCTTTAAGCGAAGTAAATTCAATGCCGTCTATACCTATTAAGTATAAAGATGTATTTATAAAGTGGTATAGTACTTTTGATTTAAAGGGAAAAGCAAACCCTTAAAAGAGAACTATTTTTAAAATTATACTACTATTACTATGAGGTAAAGGTAACATTGATAAAAAAATATCCGATTTTAATTCATTAAACAAAATTAGAGGAGCTGTGTTTCCCGATAAGGATTATTGTGTTGCAGCCTTTAATGCTTATACTTATAAAAATCATGATGGGGTTGTACAGGAGATTGATTCTCTAAGAAATTTAACTCAAAAAGAAATAGCCATTTGCAAAAGCATGATTGAAAATAGTAAATTGGCGGTAATAGACACTATTACAGGATTTACAAAAAAGGAGCAATACCTTATAAATAGAAAGGAATGATTATTTTGGGTTGTTTTTGATTTTTAGAGGAGTTTTTTGAAAAGAAAAAGCTCCTTTAAAAATTAAGCCTCATTGAAGAAAGGAAATATTGTTTGGACTAAGAAGGAGTATCTTTTCTTCAACTCCGCTTCAATTCTTCCGCCACATATTTTGCCGTAATGCTTCTTTTTGCGGTTTTTATTTCTTCCGGGCTGCCTTCAAATAATATTTCTCCTCCGCCACTACCACCTTCGGGGCCAATATCAATAATATGGTCGGCAACTTTTATTATGTCGAGGTTGTGCTCAATTACCAAAACGGTATTGCCCCTGTCCACCAATTTATTCAAAACATCCAGCAGGTGCTGTATATCCTGAAAGTGGAGGCCGGTTGTGGGTTCATCTAAAATATAAAAGGTTTTGCCGGTGTCTCTTTTACCCAGCTCAGTAGATAGCTTTACCCTTTGGGCTTCGCCACCGCTGAGGGTTACAGCGCTTTGGCCAAGGCTGATATAGCCAAGGCCTACTTCCTGCAATACTTTTATTTTGCGGTAGATATACGGCACAGCGCTAAAAAATTCCACGGCTTCATCTACCGTCATGTTTAATACATCGCTTATAGATTTTCCTTTGTAGCGAATTTCTAAAGTTTCCCGGTTGTATCGTTTGCCATTGCATTTTTCGCAATGCACATATACATCGGGCAAAAAGTTCATTTCTATTACCCTCATTCCGCCGCCTTCACAAGCATCGCACCGGCCGCTTTTTACATTAAAAGAAAAACGACCTGCATTATAACCCCGTATTTTAGCTTCGGGAACGCTGGCAAATAAAGTACGTATATCAGTAAAAAATCCACAGTAAGTTGCCGGGTTGCTCCTGGGGGTACGGCCAATGGGGCTTTGGTCTATCTCCAGCACTTTATCAATATTTTCCAGGCCTTTTATGGATTTATGCGGCAAGGCAACGGCTTTGGAGGAATAGCAATAACTACTCAGCAAAGGATAAAGGGTTTCATTAATAAGCGTAGATTTTCCACTGCCGCTTACGCCGGTTACGGCAATAAATTTTGCCAGTGGAAATTTTACCGATACATTTTTTAAATTATTTCCAGCAGCGCCTTTGAGTTCAATAAATTTTCCATTGCCTTTTCTTCTTTGAGCCGGCACGGCAATATTTTTTTTGCCGCTTAAATATTGTGCCGTTTCGGTATTGGCCTTTAACACCTGCGCTGGCGTGCCTTGTGCTACAATACTGCCGCCATACTTACCGGCCCTTGGGCCAATATCCACCAAAAAATCTGCGGCAAGCATTATTTCTTTATCATGCTCTACCACCAAAATGCTGTTGCCAATATCCCGTAGGTTTTGTAAAGCACCAATAAGCCGCTGGTTATCCCGCTGGTGAAGGCCAATGCTGGGTTCATCTAATATATAGGTGATGCCCTGCAACTGGGAACCTATTTGCGTTGCAAGCCTTATGCGCTGGTATTCGCCGCCGCTTAAGCTTTTAGATGGCCGGTTGATGGTGAGGTAGGTGAGGCCCACATTCAATAAAAATTGCAGCCGCTCCCTTATTTCTTTTAAAATATCTTTTGCAATAGCATTTTGTTTTTGGCTAAGCCTTAGTTCAAGGCCGTCAAACCAGGCATATAAATAATCCAGGTCAATTGTGCTGAGCTCAGCAATATTTTTTTCATCTATTTTAAACCAAAGGCTCTCTTTACGCAGCCTTGTGCCTTTGCATTCTTCGCAGGGTTTTAAACTCATATAGCTTTCTACCCAATCTCTTAAAGATTCGGTAGTGTTAGTGCCGGCAAACCATCGTTTTATCATATTGATGATGCCTTCATATTCGGTGGTATAATACACGGCGCCATCGCCGGCAATTTCCTGCTCTTCAATGGTAATATCTGCTACTTCTTCTTTACCATACAATAATATGTTGAGTGATTTTTTGGGCAGGTCTTTTAAAGGTTTGTCTAAATTTATTTTATGTTTTTTGGCAATTTCTTTTACCTGTTTAAAAACATAGGCTTCTCTTTCTTCGCCCAGTGGTTTTATGGCGCCGTTGTTTACGCTAATACTTTCATCGGGCATTACAGCTTGCATATTTACATGGTAAGTGGTGCCCAGGCCTTTACAAACGGGGCATGCGCCATACGGCGAATTAAATGAAAACGAATTTGGAGAAGGCTCTTCGTAAGAAATGCCCGTATCCACACACATGAGCTGTTTGCTGAAAACTGCTTCGGTAATTTGTGCCGAAGTAAAAAGGTTTTTTGCCGCAGGCTTTGCATTTTTGTATTCCTGTGGCGCAATAAACAATAAATCTTTACCTATTTGCAATGCTTTTTGTACACTTTGGCTTAAACGGTATTGCATATCATCGGTTACTTCTACACGGTCTATCACCACTTCTATATCGTGTATTTTATAGCGGTCCACCTGCATGCGTTCTTTGAGGTCGGTTATTGCGCCATCTACCCTTACTTTTAAAAACCCTTTTTTGCGGATGTCTTCAAACAGCTCCCGGTAATGGCCTTTGCGCCCACGCACCAATGGAGCAAGGATATTTATTTTTTGCCCGTAATATTTTTCAAAAATGGCCTGTACAATTTCTTCTTCGCTGAACTTTACCATTTTTTTGCCCGTATTGTAGCTGTATGCCTCGCCGGCACGGGCAAAAAGCAAGCGCATAAAATCGTAAATTTCGGTGATGGTGCCTACGGTACTGCGTGGGTTTTTATTAGTGGTTTTTTGCTCAATGGAAATTACGGGGCTTAGGCCGGTAATTTTATCAACATCGGGCCGCTCCATATCACCAATAAACTGGCGGGCATATGCGCTAAAACTTTCCATATAACGGCGCTGGCCTTCGTTATAAATTGTATCAAAAGCCAGCGACGATTTACCGCTGCCGCTTACACCGGTAAATACCACCAGTTTATTTTTTGGAATAGTTATATCAATATTCTTCAGGTTGTGCTCCCTTGCGCCACTTACTTCTATATTATCTGTAGGTAAAGTTGAATTTTCTGCCGGTTTCATAAAAAAGAGGGTAAAGGTACAAATAAAATTTGCTAAAAAATTTATCAAATTTAATATTTCAAAGCTGATTTTTATACCATTAAGGCTATTATAACCAGTAGATACATCGCATGCTGTAAATGTGTAATGTAATAATTCCCCTTTAAAAATAACCCACATACTTTACCCATAATTTCCATATTTCCCTTACCTTTGCAGCCCGTTTTTAAACGGTAAACAAAATATTATTTATTAACAAAACAAGGGAAAATGAACAATTACGAATTGATGGTGATTTTTACCCCTGTGCTATCTGAGGAAGGATTTAAAACTACCCGGAGCAAATACGAGCAACTCATTAAAGAAAATGGCGGCTCGGTTGTGCACAGCAATCCCTGGGGATTAAAATCACTGGCGTATCCCATAGCCAAAAAAACCACCGGTATTTATTGGGTATTGGAATATAGTGCGCCATCCAGCTTCAATGAAAAGTTGAAAATTCAACTTTTGCGTGACGAAAATGTAATGCGTCACATGTTTACTGTGCTCGACAAATACGCCGTTGAGTACAATTCAAAAAAGAAAAGTGGCGTAGCATCTTCTTCACCAGAAAAAGCGGAGGTATAACATGGCAAAAGCAAATGAAATAAAATACCTTACGGCTATTAAAGCCGATAAGCGCCCAAAAAAATACTGCCGCTTTAAAAAATTGGGTATCCATTATATTGATTATAAGGATGCAGATTTTTTAAAAAAATTCCTGAACGAACAAGGTAAACTATTGCCTCGCCGCATTACCGGTAACTCTTTAAAATACCAGCGTAAAGTGAGCCAGGCTATTAAAAAAGCCCGTCAAATGGCTATTTTACCTTACGTAACGGATTTATTTAAATAAACTATTTTTTTCACCACCCTAATTTGCTTTATGGCAGAGAAAGTACCGGAAGAAATTTCTGTATTGGGTAAAAATGCACAATCATGCAGGTAATATTAATTCAGGATGTAAACAACCTGGGAAGCGCAAATGAACTGGTAGCCGTAAAAAACGGTTATGGCAGAAACTACCTTATTCCACAAAAGTATGCCATAGAAGCCAGCCCTTCTAACCTAAAACAACTGGAAGAAAAAATGAAGCAACTTGCTAAAAAAGAAGCAAAACTGCTTGCAGAAATCAACAGTGTAATTAGGGTATTACAGGATGGCACTTTAAAAATTGGCGCTAAAACAGGTACCAGCGGAAAAATATTTGGTAGCGTAACTACGGTTCAAATAGCCAGGGCTATAAGGGAACAAAAAGGCTACGAAATAGACCGCAGGCGCATCCACATTATTGACGAAATTAAAGAATTAGGCACTTACAAATCAAAGGTTGATTTTGGTAACGGCAACGAAACCGAAGTTGAACTGGAAGTTGTAGCCGAATAATTTTTTGGTTTAAATTTTATTTGCCGCTCCTCTACGGGAGCGGCTTTTTTATTATTTGCTGTTGTGGCTGCTTAAGATTATCTCTATAAGCAATGCTATTTTTCTAAAATATTTCCCTTACTTTAGAAAATATAAATACACTGGCTATGTCTAATTCATTGTTTCGTACAAAAAAAATTGCAAATATTTTAGCCGAAGGAAGTGATGACCCTCATGCAAGTGGTGGATTAAAAAGGGTGCTTACTGTAAGAGACCTTACTTTTTTTGGCATAGCTGCAATTTTAGGTGCAGGCAGCTTCAGCAGCCTTGGCTATGCGGTATTTCATGGTGGCCCCGGTGTGGTGGTATTATTTGTAATTACAGGTATTGCTTGTGCGTTTACCGCTTTATGTTATTCAGAATTTGCCAGCCGCATACCCGTTGCCGGTAGCGCTTACACTTATGCGTATGCAAGTTTTGGTGAGTTATTTGCCTGGGTAATTGGCTGGGCGCTTATTATGGAATATTCAATTGGGAATATTTATGTTGCTTATAGCTGGAGCGATTATTTTACATCTTTCATTGATAAATTGGGTCAGGGCTTACATATCAACCTTCATATCCCTGAATATTTTTCAACCAGTTATATGGAGGCCAAACATGCCATAGAACGGGGAAGCGCCAATGCAGATGAAATTGCCGCCTGGAACAATGCCCCGGTTGTGGGTGGACTAAGAATGATTTTGGACATTCCGGCTTTGGTTATTAATTTCCTCATCACATACCTGGTTTTTCGTGGCATTAAGGAAAGCCGAAATTTTAGCAATGTGATGGTGGTATTAAAAATTGCTGTAGTTGCCCTCATTATTATTGTGGGTGGGTACCTTGTTTTTTCTAATGGGCTTACCGCAAACTGGCTACCGCAAAACGATGAAGGTACCCGATCATTTATGCCTAATGGGTTTGGAGGAGTAATGCTTGCTGTTTCCAGTGTGTTCTTTGCCTATATTGGTTTTGATGCAGTGAGTGTACTGGCCGAGGAAAGTAAAAATCCACAAAGAGATTTGCCCCGGGGAATGATTTTATCGCTGGTGATTTGTACCGTTATTTATATTTTATTGAGCCTTGTATTGACTGGAGCAGTTAATTATAAAAATTTTGATGGAGTAGGAGATCCGCTGGCTTTTATATTTGAACCACAAAACCTTAATTTGGGCTGGATGCAGTTTGTAGTTGCCATTGTTGCGGTAATTGCCATGACGAGTGTGCTGCTCGTTTTTCAAATGGGGCAGCCACGTATTTGGATGAGCATGAGCAGGGATGGTTTAATGCCGCCAATGTTTCAAAAAATACATCCTAAATACAAAACACCTTCTTTTGCAACTATAGTTACAGGCCTTGTTGTGGGCATTCCTATTTTGTTTACCGACAAAACATTTGTACTCGATTTTACAAGCATTGCAACCCTTTTTGCATTTGTATTGGTTTGCGGTGGCGTGTTGCTGATACCACGAAAAGAAAAAATCGGCGGACGTTTTCATTTGCCTTATATCAATGCCCAATTCATTTTCCCATTAGTTGTGCTTGGCGCTATACTTATGGCACATGCATTATCCAAAACTTATTTTACCGATATGTTTAAATTTGATTTTAGTGCCAATGCAGATTATGTGGCTGGTAAAAAAACATTTATGGACCTGGCTACACCTAATATTTCATTAATCATATTTTGGATAAGCGCAGTTTTGCTGGCAATTGCTGCATTCATAAAAAAATATTCACTTATACCGCTAATGGGTGTAATAACCTGTATGTATCTGCTTACGGGTATGAGTAAAAGCAACTGGCAATGGTTTATTGGATGGCTCCTGCTGGGTGTTGCCATTTATTTTTTATACGGCCACCGCAATAGTAAATTAAATACTAAATCCTAGCAGGATTGTACCTTAGTTTTTTATTTCTTTCCCATTGGGAGAAAAATTGTTTTAGATGAAATACGAGGTTGGCGATAAAATTTTACTGCTCCAAACAGATGAAGAAGGCATTGTGGTAGACATTATGAATGAAAAAATGCTTATGATAAAAGTTGGAGACGTAACCTTTCCTGTTTTTACTGACCAGGTGGATTTTCCTTATTTTAAAATGTTTACCCAAAAAAAGCCTTCTGAAAAAACCAGGTTGTATGTAGATGATGTATACAAAGAAAAAAAAGACCAGGCAAAAGAAGGTAAAAAAGTAAAAGACGGAGTGTACCTCAATTTTATTCCGGTTTATGATAAAGATATTTTTGATGATGATATTGTAGAAAAAATGAAGCTGTACTTAGTGAACCAAAATGAAGAAGCATATCGGTTCAGCTACCAATTATATTATACCGGCAAAAGTGAATTTCAGTTGAAAAACAATATTGACCCGTTAAGCGAATTTTACCTGCATGATGTGTTGTTTGAAGATATGAACGATAGCCCTAGATTTGGGTTTGAGTTTTCTTTGGCTGCTGACAACAAAAAGAAAGCGCCAATTTTTGAAGTTTCGCTTAAGCCAAAAGCAAAGCAATTGTTTAAAAAAATTGAGGAACTGCAATTAAAAAACGAGCCTTCATTTGCTTATGAACTTTTTATAAATTATCCTGACAGGGAAGAGCCTGAGCCGGTAGATTTAACCAAATTGGGTAATGCAGGCTATAAAATTTACGATGCCAAACATATACGGCAAAACCTGCCGCCTGCCCTTGATGTAATTGACCTGCATATTGATAAACTTATCAGCGATTTTAAAGGGTTAAGTAATTTTGAAATATTGCAACTGCAATTAAAAGAATTTGAAAAATATTTTGAACTCTCCATTGCTCATATAAAGCCCACGCTTACCGTAATACATGGTGTAGGGGAAGGGGTTTTAAAAAATGAAATACACAGTATTTTAAAAACAAAGGATAATGTAGCTTCTTTCTCAGATGATTATCACCCGTTGTACGGAAATGGTGCTACACTAATTAAGTTTAAATAGGATTAAGTGAAGCGGGTAATTATACTATAAAAAGAATAATTTTTGGTTATTGAAAAGTATCGTAGCTTAGGCTAATAATTCACCCAAAATTTAATCGGTTATGAAACGTAATTCCCTTTTCACACACACACACACACACACACGATTTTTTAATTTTCGTTCTTTAGTTTCGGTATTTTTAATGGCGGTTATTTTTTCTTTTTGGAGTTGCAAAAAAATAAGTGTTTCAGATGCTGGTTTAAGCAACCCTGAAGAAAAGATTGAAAATACCTCCATGTTTTCACGGCACAATGGAGCAGATGAAATAAGGCAGTGGCTTGAAGAACAAAAGCGAATAATAGGAAGAGATAGCAATAGAACTATAGATAAAATTTTAAGTAGCATGATGTTAGACAGAATGTACAGAGAAAATTATGAAAAAGAGACTTTTCTTATTGTTCCATTGGAAAGGAATGCAGATTTATCTCAAAACATTCGTAGAGATTTAAATAATCCATTAAGGTTTTTACTACTGGTTGAAGATACATCCGGCCGGATACGCAAGGGTGCAGTTGCTCTTTTTTATCCTTTAGAAAATAATGTATCCGTTTTACCCGAAAATTCATTTCATAATTATTTTATCAATCAAATGATAAGATTAGAAGGAACTTTTTCTATGATTTCCCTGATGGATATAAAACAATATGAAATGGACTTTGATAATAATGGCAACCGGAAAGAATACAGGTTGTGGTATGGCAAGCAAACAATTTTGGAGCCATTGCCCCAGTTGCCTGTTTGTATAGATTGGTATCTTACTACAACAATATTTTTCTCTGATGGCACCACCTACTATAACGAAGAGTATTTATACACCCAATGTTACGAAAATCCCGAAAGTGGAGGAGGTGGCGGTATCTATAGCCCTGCCTCAAACCAGCCAGGTGAAACTTTTACAAAACAAGTTCAAAATGTGGTTGTTCAAACAATATATTATGAAGTTATATTTATCTATACGCTGCAAGGAATGAAATTTACAAATTCCAGTAATAATTATTACAGTTCAATAAGCGGTGATAATGGAGATAATGGTGGCTTAGGATTAATAGGTTTGGCAATTGAACCAAGCCATCATAATCATTGTTTCTGGCATCAATTAGAAAGTACATATGAAATGGGACCTTATATTTCAGGAGTGAATTATTATGGTTCTAAATCAGCATCTGCAAGAGTACGAGGAACTCTTACTTTCCCTAATAAAGATAACTATGTACAATATTTTGATAAACCAATTTCCTGGCAAGCATCAAGCACATTCTAATTATTTCTATGAAATATATAGTTTTTCTTTTTTTAATTTTTTGTTTTTTTAACTGTAGCAATAAACATTTTTTAAAAAAGGGAGTTTTTAATATTCACCACTATTTTATCAATTATGACAGCACTAAACCAATGCCCTTACCAATTAATCATAAGGTAGACAGTATATGGTATAACGATAGTTGTGTTATTATTGTAAGAAATGTTATAACAAGCCGAAGTGATTTTACTTCACAAGGAGAAATTGTAAGTAATAGCTATAATTTTATGTGTTACACATATATAAATATGCAGACTAAACAAAGTCAGGATTATCTTAATTTTTCAGACACAGCTCAGCCAGTTTCTAATTTTTTTGTGGATTATCATTCCTTTGGCAATGGAAACTTACTGGCAGAAAAAAGAGACTCTGATTGGAAAGGAAATATTAGCTGGTTGCCTGATACTGTAGAAAACAATATACGATACAAAAGGTTGCATATGATAAATAAATACAAGGATGGTCCTGCAGAATTTATATATTACCTGGATTGTAAATCGCCCAAAACTGTATTTCATTTAAGCCGTGCAGTGGATGAAAAATATCCCCAATGCCAGGCGGTAAAATTTATAAATTGGAGTCATACTTCATTTGTTAATTCAGGTAAACCCCTTATATGGGTACACGAAATTAACTTAGTCAACAAAAAGCTTTCTCAAAAAGAAATTAAAATATTTAAGCAATGGAAAAGAAATTCACAGCTTACAAAGTTGCCAATAATTAGCAATGAAAGCGCCACTAAAGCTGCTTTTCAAAGAATGCCTTAGTTATCCGAATATTAATGAGTATATATTTTGTGTTTTTGAACTGATAAATAAATTTTTTAAATATTAATAACAAGGTTAGCATTTTATTTTTTTGTAGCATTATAGCTATCTTGATTAGTTGTAAATCATCTGAAACAGCTTATTATTCTTATAATGTAAAAACTTATAGAATAAATACATCAAAAACTGTATTGTACACCCATTGCCTGATTACTTTTGGAGATTATTTGTTTGAATTTAATCCAGGCATTTATCTAAATGGCAAATTAAATGAGCAGGCAAATACCATAGATGCAACAATTAGAATTGATACGACAAGTGTTTATTTAATGCAGTTTAGCCATTTATTTTACCAGGAATTTGACACTTTTGATTTGCCCAGTAATATGATAAGAACAGGAAAGCTTTGGAAAAAATTTGATGGGTTTCATTTTGACAGTGCAGAAGTGGTTCAAAAACTACCTTCGCCCTATATAGAACCCATTGATACGGTAATCAATAATATTCAATGTTATTATTTTACAGTGCATAAACCGGATATAAAAGCCGGAGATTTCAATGAAATAAAAGTAATACTAATTAAAAAGCCAGGATTTACTTCCTTAAATAAAATTGGTGGGTCGGTTTTTCCTGACAAAGATTATTGTGTTGTAGGTATAAACGCATATTCTTATAAAAATAAAGATGGGTTTGTACAGGAGCTTGATTCTCTAAGGCCATTGGCCCGAAAAGAAATACATATTTGTAAAGACATGAGTGCAAAGAGTAAAACAGCAGTTTTAGATACGATCAATGGGTTTACAGCAATAAAGGAACTGGAAAAAAAGAGAAATTTAAATTAAAGCGTAGCTTAAAAAAGAAAAATCCTCCTGTTACGGAGGATTTTTCTTTTTAACCCTTAAAACAACCAACATGAAATGTGCTGGTATTGTAATTACGTTTATTTTTTGTAATTGAGTTGCTTTTTAAAGATGAAAATTATGTTAAAGCAATATCCAGCACTTGCTGCAAGGTTTTTACATAATGAAATTTTATTCCTTTAATAAATTGCTGGTTAATCTCTTGCACATCTTTTTCGTTTTGCCAGCACATAATAATTTCTTTTATGCCCAATCGTTTTGCCGCCAATACTTTTTCTTTAATTCCGCCAACGGGCAACACCTGCCCACGCAGGGTTATCTCACCCGTCATAGCTAAGTAGGGTTTTACTTTGCGGCCGGTAAAAGCGCTTGCCAAAGCAGTCATCATGGTAATGCCGGCGCTTGGCCCGTCTTTGGGAGTGGCACCTTCGGGTATATGTATATGGGCATCTTTATTGCTAAAAACTTCAGCTGCAATATTTAATTTTTTAAAGTTGGCTTCCAGCCAGGTATAAGCTGTGCTTGCACTTTCTTTCATTACATTGCCCAGGTTGCCGGTGAGTTTTAACTCTCCCTTGCCTTCGCTAAGCTGTGTTTCTATAAATAAAATATCTCCGCCTACATAAGTCCAGGCAAGGCCTACGGCTACGCCGGGAATATTGGCGGTTTTATATAATTCATTACTGTACCTTGGTTTTCCCAAAACTTTTTCTACATCGTTATTGGTAACGGTAGGTTTTAATTTTCCTTTAAGCACCAGTTCTTTTGCCTGGTAGCGCATAATGCTGGCCAGTTGCCTGTCCAGTTCCCTTACGCCGCTTTCACGGGTGTAGTCGGCAATAATTTTTTCCAGTACGGTTTCGCTCAGCTTAAATTCTGCTTTTTTTAACCCATGCATTTCTTTTTGTTTGGGAAGAAGATGTTGTTTGGCAATTTGAATTTTTTCTTCAATGGCATAGCCACTAAGGTCAATTATTTCCAGCCTGTCCCTAAGCGCAGGTTGAATGCCAGCAAGATTATTTGCCGTTGCAATAAACAAAACTTTACTAAGGTCGTATTCCAGTTCTAAATAATTATCGTAAAAATTATTATTTTGTTCGGGGTCCAGCACTTCCAGCAATGCCGATGATGGGTCGCCACGGTGGTCGCTGCCTACTTTATCTATTTCATCTAAAATCATTACTGGGTTGCCGGCTTTAGCTTTGCGTATGCTTTGTAAAATACGGCCGGGCATGGCGCCAATATAGGTTTTACGGTGGCCACGTATTTCACTTTCATCATGCAGGCCGCCAAGGCTTACCCTAATATATTTTCTGTTGATGGCAGCAGCGATACTTTTTCCGAGGCTGGTTTTACCTATTCCCGGAGGGCCTACAAAGCAGAGTATCGGGCTTTTCATATCACCCTTTAATTTTAGTACGGCAAGATATTCGAGGATGCGTTCCTTAATTTTGTCCATGCCGTAATGGTCTTTGTCCAATATTTTTTTTGCTTTCTTTAGGTCGTATTCATCTTGTGTATATTCTTCCCAGGGCAAGTCGAGCATGAGGTCGAGGTGGTTGTACACTACGGAATAATCCGGTGTGCTGGGATGCATACGGTCTAATTTTTCTACGCCTTTATCAAACATTTCTTTTGCAGCCTTGGTCCATTTTTTGTTTTCTGCTTTCTTCATCATGTCCTTTACCTCGGCGCTGTTTTCGCCGCCCAATTCATCTTTAATGGCCTTCATCTGCTGTTGCAGAAAATATTCCCGCTGTTGTTTATCCAGTTCGGCACGGGTTTTACTGGTTACCTTATTTTTAAGTTCGGCATATTGCAACTCGGTTTGCATAAGGCTAAGCAATAATTCTGCCCTCGCTTTTGGGTTGCTTATTTCCAGTAAACTTTGTTTTTGTTTAATATCGCTATTAAGGTTACTGCTTACAAAATGAATGAGAAATGAAGGGTTTTCGATATTTTTTAAAATAATGGAAGCTTCGCTGGGAAGGTTTGGGCTAAGGCCTATGATTTGCCCGGCAAGGTCTTTGATACTGCTGATCATAGCATCAAAATCGCTATCGTTTTTTATAGTTTCTTCCTCAATTGGAATTACTTTAGCTTTAAAATAAGGGTCTTCCTGGGTAAGGCCTGCCAGTTGTATCCTTTTTTTACCTTGTATAATAATGGTTGTGCCACCATCGGGCATTTTTATAAGTTTTACCATTTTTGCAACCGTGCCTGTATTTTCAAGGTCGGCGTAAGCTGGCTCTTCTATATTACTGTCTTTTTGCGCTACAACGGCTATCAATTTGTCAGCCTTATAAGCATCGGTTACTGCTTTTATGCTTTTATCCCTGCCTACGGTAATGGGTATTACAATGCCGGGAAAAAGCACGGTATTCCTAAGCGGTAAAAGCGGTAATTCTTCAGGGATGTCTTTATCATCGGTGTTTCCTTCTTCTTCATTTAATGGAATAATGGGCATAAACTCCATTTCATCTTCCTGCCCGGGATTAAAATATCTGTTATTCATTATGTTTTATTAGTTCGCCAAAATGGCAAAGTTAACCCTTTAAAAAGCTATTTTTTTGCTGGATACTTAGTAAGTCAATATTAATGCCAGATAACTGGCTTAGTGCTTTATTTGCAGTGCGTATCAGGTAAGTATTTCCTGTATTTCTGTGGCAGGCAAATTGGCGTTACGCATGGCAATTCCCCTTGCAGCATTTCCGGCAAATTGCAAAAAGGCTTTTTTAGATATTTCATCATCGCCTACCATTAAAGGCACTCCAATATCGCCGCCTTCTCTTATGCTTTGCACCAATGGAATTTGCCCAAGCAATGGAATATTAAAATCCTCGCAAAGATTTTTTCCGCCATCTTTTCCAAAAATATAATATTTATTATCGGGCAATTCTGCAGGTGTAAAATAGCTCATGTTTTCTACCAACCCAATTACCGGAACTTTTAACTGTGCCTGGCTAAACATGGCCACACCTTTTTTAGCATCGGCAATTGCTACGGTTTGCGGTGTGGTAACAACTATTACGCCGGTTACCGGTACGTTTTGTACCATCGTTAAATGTATATCGCCTGTGCCCGGAGGCATATCTATTACGAGGTAATCCAATTCGCCCCAATCCACATCATTTACAAATTGTTTAATAGCGCTACTCACCATTGGGCCACGCCAAATTACTGCCTGTTTTTCATCTATGAGCAAACCAATACTCATGAGTTTAATGCCAAATTTTTCCAGCGGAATTATTTGTCCTTTGCCACTTCCATCATCTTTCATTAACGGCCTTTCTCCCCTTAAGCCAAACATAATATGCTGGCTGGGCCCATAAATATCGGCATCCATTAAACCTACTTTTGCACCTTTTTCGGCAAAGGCAAGGGCAAGGTTTGCGGCAATGGTGCTTTTGCCTACGCCACCTTTTCCACTTACCACACAAATAATATTTTTAACTGCTTTGAGTACATTTTTTGCATCGAGCCTGTTGCTACTGGTATTGCTGGTAAAATGGATATGTATATCGGCATTTTTATTCACCAGCAGTTTTATGGCATTTTCACTTGCGGTACGCATCATATCTTTTAGCGGGCAGGCTGGTGTTGTAAGTACTATTGTAAAAGAAACTTTATTGCCATCAATAGCAATATCCTGTACCATATTTAATGTTACCAGGTCTTTCCCCAGGTCAGGCTCTTGTACATTACTTAATGCTTTTAGTATATCTTCTTTGGTCATCGTTCAATTATTTGTTAAAATAAAACTTAAGCTGCAAAAATAATCATTGATGCCTTTACTTTGTTTGCTTTAATGGGAATTTGAATGAATAGTTAGAGTTAGTTTTTTTGTTGAGAAAGATTAATTTTGCACTAATTTTTAAAACTTTTCCAAATTTTTTGGATGAATAAATTTTTACAATACGGGTTACTGCTTTTTATACTTTTTCCGGTTGCCGCAAAGGCACAGTTTGAAAGTTTTAAAGATTCTGTGGTACAATTGTATGGCGTAGTGATGACGGCAGACAGCCTGCAGGGCATACCTGCTGTGAGCATAATGCTGAAAGGGCAAAACCGGGGAACGGTTACCAATAATGGCGGCGTTTTTAGCATTGCTGTATTAAAAGGCGACCAGGTGGAATTTACTAGTATTGGCTTTAAACCCGTTTTAGCAAAAATACCGGCAAACCTGGAGGGGAACCAATATAGTTTAATACAATTAATGGTGAACGATACTATTTTTTTACCGGCAACTATATTAAAACCCAGGCCTACAAAGGAGCAGTTTGAAAGGGATTTTATAAATGCAAAAGTGCCCGATGATGAAATTGCGGTTGCCAGGAATAATAACAATAAAGCAACCCGGCAATTTTTAATGGCAGCCTTGCCCAAAGACGGAAAAGAAGCCAGCAACCTGTATTTGAAACAAAGCGCTACAAAACTCACTTATGCCGGGCAGTTGCCGCCTCAAAATATTTTTAACCCAGCTGCATGGATGGAATTTATTAAAGCCTGGAAGCGTGGGGATTTTAAAAAGAAAAATTAATTAAGGTTATAATTTTTTCTGCATCACATAATCGTTCATAAAATAGCCGCTGCCAATATCTATATCTTCTTCTTTTATAGTTATAAAATCATTTTTAAAGTAAAAGTTTAGGGCACTTTGATTATGGCGGTTTACATTTAATTCTATAAAACCAGCCCCGGATTTTTTTGCTTCTTCAATAATAAAATTGAGTAATAACCTGCCTGCTCCTTTGTGCTGCTGCTGCGGCAACACATATAATTTGTGCAGCTTTGCCAATTTATGGTTTAATTGGTTTTGCATAGAAAAAGAAGCAAAGCCAATGGGGTTACCGTAAAGAAGTATTATATAAAATTGATGCTGGAGGTTTTGTATTTGATGTTCTATTGCAGGCTGGCTGTACATTTGCGCCAGCATATAATTTATTTGTTGCGGGCAAAGTATGCTGGCATAAGCCTGTGGCCATATTTGATGCGCAAGTTGATGAACCAACAAAATATCATCTAAGCCTGACCTGCGTACCTGCATTATTTAATAGTAAGTTTCAGATTGCTGGAATACATTACCCTTCCTTTTTCATCTTTAGCCACTACTTCAAAAAAATAAAGTTCATCGCCGCTTTTTATTTGTGCCCTAATAGTTTTTATCCAAATTGGAGAAACGGGAGTTTCGGTAAAAAGCTGGTAGGATAGGGTAGATGTAGGAATGAGTTTACCGGTAATTTCATCTTCACGGATACCTGTTTTTTTATAGGCCAGCTGATAGTTGGCAACCGAATAAGTTTTTTTGGCAGCGTCATATATCTTTAATGGCAAGCCAATAATTTGAGCTGCCGTTTCTTTGGTAATGCCTGTGGAGTCTTTAAATTCACCCAGCATGGTGGTGAGCTTTGGCGGTTTAAATTTTGCAACAGGTTTTGTTTGGGCATTTGCCTGCAAAGAAAAAAGGCAAAATAATACAGCGGTAAAAAATTGAGTATGCTTCATGTAAATTGTTTGTAATGGTTGCGCTATCGAAGCTAACAAAACAAAAGTTAAAGCTGCGTAAAATTTATAGAAATTTATAGAGTTGCCAGGCTTTCTTCTATAATTTTTATTTTCATTTCTGCATCTGCTTTTTTCTTTTTTTCCAGGGCAATTACTTCGGGCTTGGCGTTTTGTACAAATTTTTCATTGCCCAATTTTTTGTCTACCGTAGCCAGGAAGCCTTTATGGTGCAGCAGTTCTTTTTCCAGGTCGGCTTTTTGTTTTTCGGTATTTAAAGGCTGTTCAGTTTCCAGGTAAAATTTATCTTTTCCAATTACGCAGGTTATGGTATTGTTTATTGCCGCTTGGGTGAAAAGAATTGATTTGGCATTAACCTGTTTTGCCAATATGGGTACAATGGCTTTAAATACGGCTTCATTTGCTGTTTGAATATGCAGTGTAATGGCATCTTTGGGTTTTAGCTGTTGCTTGTTCCGTACATCTCTTAAACCGGTGATGCTGGTTTTTAGCAGTATGCCATTTTGCAATACTTGTTGATTTATTTTTTCCGGAGATGGGTATTGGGTAACACATAAGTCGCCTTTTTGTGTAGTAAGCTGCTGGTAAATTTCTTCTGTAATAAACGGCATAAACGGGTGCAGGAGTTGCATTAGTTCAGAAAAGTATCCAATGGTTTTTTCATAAACCGGGGTTTCCATAGGTTGCTCAAAAGCAGGCTTTACCCATTCCAGGTACCAGCTGCAAAAGTCGTCCCAAATTAACGAGTAAATAGTTTTTAAAGCTTCGCTTAGCCTGAATTGTTTTATTAAATTATCTACTTCTGTTTTGGCTTCATTTAAGCGGCCAGCAAACCATTCCGTAGCAAACTCATTTTTTACTTCAACGGGTTGTGTTGTTTTTCTTGTTTCCCACATTTTTACCAGCTTCAGTGCATTCCACATTTTATTATTGAAGTTGCGCCCTTGCTCCAAAGCGCTTTCATCAAACAATAAATCGTTTCCGGCAGGCGCCGAAATTAAAATACCAAACCGCACTGCATCTGCGCCATATTGATCAATCAACCTCAGTAAATCTGGCGAATTGCCCAACTGCTTGCTCATTTTTCTTCCCTGCTTATCCCTCACCATCCCGGTAAAATATACATCTTTAAAAGGCGGTTGGTTTTCGTATTCATAACCTGCCATAATCATTCGGGCCACCCAAAAAAAGATAATATCCTGGCCGGTTACTAAAGTGGTGGTAGGGTAATAATAATTTGCATCTGCATTGCCTTTTTGGCTGATGCCTTTAAATACTTCAATTGGCCAAAGCCAGGAGGAAAACCAGGTGTCCAGCACATCTTCATCCTGGGTAATTTTTGAATTTTGAATATTAAAAGTTGAAAACTTTTCGGCAAATAATTTTTTAGCTTCGCCTTCTGTGCCGGCTACCATGCAATTGCCCTGCTCATCGTACCATGCAGGTATACGCTGCCCCCACCATAGCTGCCGGCTGATGCACCAGTCTTTAATATTTTCCAGCCAGTATTTGTAGGTATTCTTCAGTTTTGCCGGGTGAAAATTAATTTCATCGCTGAGCACGCTACTCAATACCTGTGGGTTTTTTTCCATAAATTTTTTCATGTCAATAAACCATTGCAGCGATAATTTATTTTCAATTACTGCGCCTGTTCTTTCGCTGGTGCCTATTTGGCCTATGTATTCCTCTGTTTTTTGCAGCAGGCCAAGGGCTTCAATATCTTTTGCAATTTTAGTTCTTAGTTCAAACCGGTCCATACCCACATAGTCCAATATTTGTTGCGATGGCGATTCATCCAGTAATTCTTCAGCGGTAAATTTTCCGTTTAAATCCAATGTGTCAATAGATTTAAGCTTGTATTTATTACCAATAAGGTTATCGTTTTTGTCGTGTGCAGGAGTAATTTTTAATACGCCGGTTCCAAAATCGGCAGTTACATATTCATCGGCAATAATGGGCACTTTCCGATTGATGATGGGTACAAGTACTTTTTTTCCTATAAGAGATTTGTACCGTTCATCCAAAGGATTTACACAAATGGCCACATCGCCTAAAATAGTTTCAGGCCTGGTGGTGGCTACGGTTATACTTCCATCGCTTTCTGCAAACTTATAAATAACGTAATAAAGCTTTGATTGGGTTTCTTTAAAAATTACTTCTTCATCACTCAATGCGGTTAAACTTACGGGATCCCAGTTTACCATTCTTTTTCCCCGGTAAATAAGGCCTTTATGGTATAAATCAATAAATACTTTAATTACGGCTTTGTAATAATCTTCATCCATGGTAAAACTGGTGCGGCTCCAATCGAAACTGCAACCCAGTTTCTTGAGTTGCTGTAAAATAATACCGCCATATTTTTCTTTCCATTCCCAGGCATATTGTAAAAACTCTTCCCTGGTTAACGATGATTTTGTAATGCCTTTTTCCCTGAGCATGGCCACTACTTTAGCTTCGGTGGCAATGCTGGCATGGTCAGTTCCGGGAACCCAGCATGCATTTTGGCCATTCATTCTTGCATAACGTATAAGGATATCCTGTATGGTATTGTTTAAGCAATGGCCCATGTGCAATACGCCGGTAACATTGGGTGGCGGAATTACAATAGTGTAGGGTTCCCTGCCATCGGGTGTGCTGTTAAAATATTGTTTATCCAGCCAGTGCTGGTACCACTTTTGCTCTAAAGCATTCGGCTCAAAATTTTTTGAAAGTTCCATTCTTACAGTCCTGATTTTAGGATGGCAAAAGTACAAAAAGCAGTCGGATTTTTTTGAGATTATGCTTTGCCGGTGAATTTATAAACCCAAAGCCCAATAACTTCTTTTAATAACAAATCCCAGCCCGTAAAAGCGCTTGCAGCAGGCATCAATACCGAAGCAAAAGTTGGCGGGTTGTCCAGGGCAATAAAATTGGCCGGATAGGGCACGCAATTCATGCCTGCTTTAGAAAATGCCTGCAGGGAGCGCTTCATGTGTAATGCAGAGGTGATGAGTAAATATGGTTGTGGAATTTTTAAGGAATCGAGTATTTTTTTAGTATATACGGCATTTTCAAAAGTGTTTTTACTTTGATTTTCTGCAATAATATCCTGCGCTGGTATGCCTTGTTCCAAAAATTGTTCTTTCACAAAATCGGCTTCTTTATACTGTTGTCTCCAGATGCTTCCGCTGCCACCAGTAATTACAATTTTTTTTATATGGCCAAGTTTGTACAACCTTAAAGCCTGTATAAAACGGTCGGCTGCCTGGCCGTAATAGCCCTGGTTATCTTTATAATTAAAACTAATAAAACCTGCAAGTACAATCCCTGAAGAATAATTTTCATTTTGCGCCAACACTTTCCTGGGTTGTTGCCAGGCTAAGGTAAGTTTATGGATAATAAAAGGATTTGTAAAGAAAACCAACCAGCAAATGCTGATTATCGCAAACCTTTTCTTTCTTATTGCATTTTTGCCAAATAATGACATAGCAATAAAAAACAAAAGCCAGTAAAACGGCGAAATTAAAAAGTTGAGCAGTTTTGAAAGGATGAAAAACATGCTGCAATTTAATAGTTTTTACTGCTTCATAACTTTGATATCTTTAAGGGAAATAAAATACCAGCATGAAAGTTTTATTGATTTCATTATCCATATTAATTTCCTTTTCAGTTAAGGCTCAGGAAAAACAATATTACCCTGACACAACTGCAGGTATTTCCCAAAGGCTTGAAGACTGGCAGGATCTCAAGTTTGGCCTGCTCATGCACTGGGGCACTTATAGCCAGTGGGGCATTGTGGAAAGCTGGAGCATTTGCCCCGAAGATTTGAGCTGGGCAACTGGTGGAAGAAAACCAGGAGTTGCCGATGATTATTTTTCTTATGTGCAAAACTATGAGGCGCTCCAAAAATCTTTTAACCCCGTAAATTTTAATCCGCAAAAATGGGCCAAAGCTGCTCAATATGCAGGGATGAAATATGTTGTTTTTACTACCAAGCACCACGATGGTTTTTGCATGTTTGATACCAAAGAAACAGGATATAAAGTAACGGATAATGCTTGCGCTTTTTCCAAAAACACTAAAAGTAATATTGCCAAAGAAATATTTGATGCATTTAGAAAAGAAAATTTTTGGACTGGCGCTTACTTTTCAAAACCCGACTGGCACTCGGATTTTTACTGGTGGAAAAAATTTCCTCCGTGTGACCGAAACGCAAACTATTCAATACAAAAATATCCCCAGCAATGGCAAAAATTTGTGCAGTACACCCACAATCAGGTAAACGAACTAATGAGTGATTACGGCAAAATAGATATCCTTTGGTTGGATGGTGGATGGGTAAGAAAAACAACGGATGAAGAAGTTAAAAATTATCTTGCCGAAGTTTTTGAATGTAGCCGATGGGCACGTAATCCGCAAAGCCAGGATATAGATATGGCAAGGCTTGTAGCCAATTCAAGAAAAAAACAACCTGGCCTTATTGTGGTAGACAGGGCTGTGCCGGGCACCTATCAAAATTACCTTACACCAGAGCAGCACATCCCCAATAAAGGCCTGCCTTATCCTTGGGAAACCTGCATGACTATGGCCAATAGCTGGAGCTATGTACCCAACGATGTGTACAAGCCAACTGATGAGCTTATTGAAAAATTAGTGGACGTTGTGAGCAAGGGTGGAAATTTTTTACTGAATATTGGCCCCGACCCGTTGGGTGAATTTGACTCTGCAGCTTATAACCGCTTAAAAGCCATAGGTGACTGGATGAATTTAAATGGAGAAGCTATTTATAACTCAAGAAAATACTCTTCGTTTAGCGAAGGCGATTACATACGCTACACACAAAGCAAAGACGGAAAAACAGTGTATGTATTTTTTTTCAATGAACCCAACCCGGTTGTTACTCTTACAAACCTCCCTTTTCAAAAAGGCATGAAAGCAGTTATGCTGGGTAGTAGTAAGGCAAAATTGCAATTGAGTAATATTGAACTGGGCACCAAAGTAATTATTCCCAAAGGGGCTGCAGAAAAATTGAAAAATGTGTGGGTGATAAAAGTAGTTAAATAGGTAGTTGATTTATTTAACTAAAAAAATTAGTATTTTTGAGTGCTCATCTAAAAACAAATTTTTTCAGTACCTGATTTTTTATAAATGTACGCAATTGTTGATATAGAAACCACCGGCGGCCACGCTTCGGGCAATGGTATTACCGAAATTGCCATTTATATTTTTGATGGGGAAAAACTACTCGATCATTTTCACAGCCTCATTAACCCGTTTCAAAAAATCCCTGTTTATATTACAGCACTCACGGGCATTAATGATGCTATGGTGGCGGTGGCCCCGGGCTTTGAAGAAGTTGCTGGGAAAGTGTTTCATTTATTAAGCAATAAGGTTTTTGTAGCGCACAACGTAAATTTTGATTATTCATTTATTAAGCAACAGCTCAATAATTGCGGTTACGAACTCAATGTAAAAAAACTATGTACAGTAAGGATGGGCCGTAAAATTTTTCCGGGCCTGCCTTCATACAGCCTTGGTAATTTTTGTCGCAACATGGGCATTATCATGCAAAACCGCCACCGTGCCGATGCAGATGCAAGGGCAACTGTTGAACTTTTTTGTATAATGCTTTTACAGGATGGCGCAAAGGGAATCATCAGTAAAATGCTCAAAAAAACTTCGGCAGAGCAATGGCTTCCCACCTATCTCGACAAAAATGTAATTGATAATTTACCGGCCAGGCCAGGCGTGTATTATTTTCACGATAAAAAAAATAAAGTTATTTATGTGGGTAAAGCTATCAATATAAAAAAGCGGGTGAGCAGCCACTTTACGCATAATGATACAGATAAAAGGCGCCAGCATTTCTTACGTTTTGTGGCATCGGTTTCTTTTACCGTTTGTGCAAGTGAGCTACATGCCCTGGTGTTGGAAAGCACTGAAATAAAAAGGCTTTGGCCAAAATATAATAACAGCCAAAAAAGGCCGGTGCAGCAATTTGGGTTATATAGTTTTGAAGATGCCAAAGGTTATTTGCGCCTGGCCATTGACAGAAAAAAGAAAAACCTGAAAGCCCATTACCAGTTTAACCTGTTAACAGAAGGTAATACCCTTTTAAGAAAAATGGCCGATGAATTTGAACTGAGTTATAAACTTTGCTTTATTGATAAAAGTCCAATGGAGCAAAAAGACTGGGATTTTTTGGATGCGCCAAAAAAGTATAATAATAAAGTGCAGGCAGCATTAACGCAGTTGCAAATTCAATTACCCAGTTTTATATTGGTAGATGAAGGGCTGAATGCAAATGAAAAATTGTGTATGCTGGTTGAGAAAGGCAGTTTTTGGGGAATGGGGTTTATTCAGGATAACGAACAAACACAAAGTCTCTCTGCTCTAAAAGACCTGTTAATTCCCTATGCCGATAACGATTATATACGGAATTCAATTTATGCTTATGTAGCAATTCATCCCGAAAAGAAAATTGTAGTGAAGCCCATTGCATCCTAATTTTTTTCAGCATTTTTTAAGTTTCCGTTAACCCTTTCCTAAATAAAAATTAAGATTATGGGTAAATAATGCTTTGTGCTTATCTTGCCGACTTAAAATTAAAATTGAATGAAGAATATTTCCACTCTGTTAAATATTGTTCTTTTGCTTGCCCTGGGTTTTTTGTATTATAAAGTGTATAACGATAAAAAACCTGCAGGAAAACTGTCTGCTCCCGGTATTTCTCAACCAGCAGTATCATCTGCAATTAATGGACCCGTGAGGGCTTTAATAGCCTATGTAGAGCTGGATTCTTTAAACGATCAGATTAGTTATATTAAAAACCGGAGAACGCAACTGGAAGCAGAACAAAAAGCCATTGAAAACGAATGGCAAAACGGGTACAAGAGCCTTGAAGCCAAAAAGGATAATTTTATTAAAGTAAAAGGCCAGAATATGACGCAGGAAGAAGCCGAAAAATTTCAGATTGATTTAATGCAGCAACAGCAGGCTATTGACAGCCGTAAACAAACCCAGCTCCAAAGCCTCAGCGAAAGGAGTTATAAGTTTATGGAAGATATCCAAAAAAAGCTAAAAGAATTTTTGGCAGGCTATAACAAAGAAAAAAACTTTCAATACATCCTCACTACCGGTACAGGGCTCGATTACCTGATTTTTAAAGATTCTACACTTAATATCACCGCCGATGTTGTAACCGGTATGAACAAAGTGTTTTCAAAAAATTAAAAACATTGGTTTTTAGGCAAATCCCGGTATTTCTGTATCGGGATTTTTTGTTACTTTACCAATTAATAAATTTTAAATGACAGAAACTGTACACGGTTATAAGCCATCGCTCAAATTGATAGATGCCACCATGATAGTTGCCGGTTCTATGATTGGTTCCGGTATTTTTATTGTAAGTGCAGATATTACAAGAAATGTAGGCAGCGCCGGATGGCTTATTGCTGTATGGTTGCTTACCGGTTTTATGACGCTGGTTGCTGCCATGAGTTATGGTGAGCTGAGTTCTATGTTTCCCAAGGCCGGTGGCCAATATGTTTATTTAAAAGAGGCCTACAACCCTTTAGCAGGTTTTTTATATGGCTGGAGTTCTTTTATGGTTATTCAAACCGCTACAATTGCAGCAGTAGGTGTGGCATTTTCTAAATTTTTGGGAACCTTTGTGCCTGCATTGGATATTAATGATGAAAACCTCATAACGCAAATTGGCATTTTTAAAATTTATCCTGCACAGTTTGTTTCTATTGCCATTATTGTATTACTTACTTTCATTAATACCAGAGGTGTAAAAGAAGGAAAGTGGATACAAACCAGTTTAACTACAATAAAATTGTTGTCGTTATTTGGATTGATCATCCTGGGCTTTTTTCTTGCTGCAAAATCAGAAGTTTGGGATGCCAATTGGACGGATGCCTGGAGCATGACCAGCCGCAACAACACTGGCGAAATAACCGGTAAAGTGTTTGGCAGTGCAATTCTTGGCGCTATTGCAGCCGCTATGGTAGGCTCCATTTTTAGTAGCGATGCATGGAATAATGTAACCTTTATTGCCGGTGAAGTGCATAACCCAAAGCGTAATGTTGGGCTGAGCCTTTTTTTAGGCACGCTGCTGGTAACCCTTATTTATGTGGCCGTAAACATAATGTACATAAGTGTAATGCCTTTACAGGAAATTGCTTCTGCTCCGCAGGATCGTGTGGCCGTTGCGGCAAGTAAGGTAATTTGGGGCGATGCCGGTGCTGCCATTATTGCTGTAATGATTATGATTTCTACTTTTGGCTGCAACAACGGATTGATACTCTCCGGCGCAAGGGTGTATAATACCATGGCCAACGATGGGCTGTTTTTTACGGCTGCCGCAAAACTCAATAAAAACGATGTGCCCGAAGTGGCATTGTGGCTGCAATGCATTGTGGCATCTGCGCTTTGCCTCAGCGGGCAATACGGTAACCTGCTGGATATGATATCGTTTGTGGTGGTAATTTTTTATGCTATCACCATTGCCGGTATTTTTATTTTACGTAAAAAAAGGCCCAATGCAGAAAGGCCATATAAAGCTTTTGGATATCCTGTGCTACCAGCCATTTACATTGTTATGGCTTTGGCATTTTGTATTTTACTTATTATTTATAAACCTGCGTTTACATGGCCGGGATTAATTATAGTTTTGCTGGGCATACCCGTTTATTATATTGCCGTAGCTAAAAAAAATAATAGCTGATGAACTTTGATGAATTATTTGATTCATTTAAAAAAATAAAAGTAGCTGTACTGGGAGATGTAATGCTCGACACTTACTGGTGGGGAAAAACCGAACGCATTTCCCCAGAAGCGCCTGTGCCCATTGTGTCTGTTTCAAAAAATGAATATAGAATTGGCGGTGCCGGGAATGTAGCTTTAAACCTGGCTTCTTTAAAAGTAAATAAAGTAAGCCTTATTAGTATTTATGGAAACGATAATGAAGCAGTGCTATTACAAAACCTGCTACAGGATAGCGGTATAGACACATCCTATTGCATAAGCAGCGCTAACAGGGTAACTACAAATAAAATACGTATTATTAGCCGCAACCAGCAAATGATGCGGCTGGATGCTGAAATTACTTCGGCTTTGCAGCACAAAGATGAAGATTCGTTGATTAAGAATATTGAAGCTTATATTGAAGCCGAAAAGCCTTCCATTATTGTCCTTGAAGACTATAATAAAGGCGTGCTCACCGAAAAAGTAATTGCTGAGGCAATTGCATTATGCAAAAAGCACAATGTACTAACCGCCGTTGACCCGAAACGGTTGAATTTTTTTGCTTATAAAAAGGTGGATATTTTTAAGCCCAATCTTAAAGAAGCATTGGAAGCTTTGAATATTGTTGGCAATAACCTTTCCGAAGGCTTGTTAAAGAAAATACACGCAGCGTTATACAATACGCTGGGGCACCGGGCATCTTTTATTACATTATCCGAAAACGGTGTGTATTATCAAAGCGATAAAGAAAGCGGCTGGATACCTACACATGTACGCAGCATTGCCGATGTGAGTGGGGCAGGCGATACGGTAATTGCTGTTGCTTCTCTTGTATATGCGGCAACAAAAAGTTTTAAGCTAATGGCGGAAATAGCCAATATTGCCGGCGGAATGGTGTGTGAAGAAGTAGGTACGGCGGCTATTCATAATGAAAAACTTCTGGCAGAATGTAAGCTGCTGTTGAAGTGTAACTAATTTACTTAACCTTATATTCTAATTGATTTAATGCATACTTTTTCTATTGCAATACATGGCGGAGCTGGTACAATTTTAAAATCGGAAATTACCCCGGAGTTGGAAGAGGCGTACCATACTGGCTTAAAAGAAGCTCTACATGCAGGTTATACAGTATTGGAAAAAAAGGGATCTGCATTGGAAGCAGTAAAAGCTGCGGTAATAAAACTGGAAGACAACGTCTTGTTTAATGCCGGTAAAGGATCAGTTTTTACAAAAAAAGGCAAACACGAAATGGATGCATCCATTATGGATGGAAAAACCCTTGATGCCGGCGCAGTAGCTTCAGTAAAAAATATCCGAAACCCGGTTTTGCTTGCAGAGGCAGTAATGAAATGCAGTAACCATGTATTATTGAGTGGCGAAGGGGCGATGGATTTTGCCAAAGAACAAAAAATTACCACAGAACCCGACGATTATTTCTATTCTCAGTTTCGCTATAAACAATGGCAGCAATTACAATCAGGTGATGCCGTTGCACTGGACCATTCTGCACAGGCACAGCTTGGCTCTTCCAATAAAATGGGCACAGTTGGCGCAGTGGCTTGCGATAAATATGGAAATGTTGCAGCAGCTACAAGCACAGGCGGAATGACCAATAAAAATTATGGACGCATTGGCGATACGCCAATAATTGGTGCGGGCACCTATGCCGATAATAAAACAGCCGCTATCAGTTGTACCGGCCATGGAGAGCCATTTATAAAAGCAGTAGCAGCATTTTCCGTAATAGGTTTAATGGAACATAAAAATTATTCCCTGCATGAAGCAATGAAAGAAATTGTGCATCAAAAACTTATTAAATTTGATGGCGAAGGAGGAATGATAGGAGTAGATGCACAGGGCAATGTAGCCATGCAGTTTAACAGCGAAGGAATGTACCGTGCCATGAAAAGCAGTGCAGGAAATGAAGAAATAAAAATTTATAAAGATTAACTTTTTGCAGCAATGAAAAAGTATGCATTAATTGTAGCCGGTGGTACAGGAAGCAGAATGAACAGTACATTACCCAAGCAGTTTATGCATATTAACAACAAGCCGGTTTTGTATTATAGCATCAATAGTTTTTACCGGGCTTTTGATGATATGCAAATTGTTCTTGTACTCCCTGAGGCTTATATTGCCAGCGGCCAGGAAGTAATTGATGCATGGTTTGATTATAACCGTATAAAAATTTGTGTAGGGGGCGAAACAAGGTTTCATTCCGTTAAAAACGGGCTTCAATTGGTGGAAGAAGAAAGTATTGTTTTTGTGCATGATGCAGTACGTTGCCTTGTTTCGGAAAACTTAATTCAAAAATGCTTTGTAACGGCAATGGAACAAGGTTCCGCTATCCCGGTTATTCAATGTAAAGACAGCCTTCGAATGCTTAAAGAAGATAACAGTAACGAAGCGGTGGACAGGAGCAGCATAAGAATAGTGCAAACGCCACAAGTTTTTCACAGCAAGGTTTTATTGCCGGCTTTTGCCATAGATTTTAAAGAAAAATTTACTGATGAAGCCACTGTAGTGGAGGCTTTTGGGATGAAAGTTACACTGGTTGAAGGCGAAGAAAATAATATTAAAATTACCCATCCGCTCGACCTTGCCCTTGCCCGGCAAATACTGGAAAGCTAATAGAGACAAGTTTATTTTTTTAAAAATTTTACTATGGCCGGTAAATTATTCCATTTTATAAATGGATAGGGTTGGTTTATAGTGCCAAATTTTTTGTAAAAATCAGCAATACCTTTTATGTCGGATCCTTCAAAATCAAAAATCAATCCCGATCCTGAAAATTCTTCAATAATTTTATCATAAATAAAATAATTGGCTTGCCTGCTCCTGCCAAAGTCTGTACTGCAGGATATTACATTGTACAACCTGTTTTTATCTTTTAGCATTAGTACCAATGCTGCAAGTTGGTTGTTTTGCGCTGTTGCTGTTCTTAGTACAAGGTTATCGCTTGTGTAAAGTTGCGAACAAAGGATTTTAAAATTTGTGTAATCTTCAGCGGTAACCGATGACAATTTTTTTCCATAAAGTGATTGAAATAAATCAATGGCTTCATAATACCCGTTACCTGCGGAATAATTTAGTTCAAATTTTTGCAGCCAGTTTAAATTAGATTTTAATGAACTGCTGTAACCTGCTTTTATGTTTTTATAAGCCGCCGATAGGTTTAAAATAAAATTATTGCAGGGCTTAAATATTTTGCCCGTACTATTATTATGGTTCAATGCAATTTCTGCAAATGGATATTTTTGTGAAACTATTTCCAGTGCGGCATCGGTTTCTACATTTCCTATTATGCCCAGCTGTTGCGTAAAAGCAGGTTGGTATAAATAATTTATTTTCCATTTTTTCCTGTTGGGCAGCGGCATTAAAGCCTCGTAATCTCCTACAACCAGTGCATCCCACTTGCACATGGCATCAAGGTAAAAAGATTGGGAGTAAATTAAACTGCAGGGAAAGTTTAAAAGGCTATCATCCCATTTTTTGCGGTCAATTTCTTCATTGCTGATTATGCGTGCATTCATCTTTAAAGTGGAATTTGCGGATGAACCATTCTTGGCGACAATTGTTTAAAGCTAATGGAGAAAGTAATTTTCTTAAAAAATTTATTTTCTTCCGGATCAGTTTTTAGTGTATTCCTAAAATCTTTACTCATCAATAAAGGGGCAGAAACCGTTAAAATATCTTTAAACAAACTTACCTGTAAGCCTGCCGTATATAAAAACCTCCCGGTACTGTGGTCTTTGTTCCATGCTTCGGCATAGGTGCCAATATCCAAAAAAACATATAAAGGCAATTTTATGGGAAAAAGTTTAGCCGGTAGGGTGCTCCTAAAGTTTAGCGCTGCTATCCAATTGTCAGACTGGCCTTGTAAGAAAGGATATTTATCCATTCTTAATTTTAATCCGCCGGTATTATCCACTATAATTTGCCTTGCTGCCAAGCCTTTGTTGGATATAGGAAAATCGGCATTGGCGCTTGATGCGCTTCTCCCTATAAAGTAATGGGCATAAGTATAATCATCATAGCCCGAACCACCCAGCAATTTTGGTTGGTAGATATACGTGTAATAGTTTTTTTGGCCTATATAACCAAATTTTGCAGCAAAAAACCTTGCATTTAAACCACCGCCTTTTGCATAATTCAAAAAGTAATCGAGTGTGGCATTTGCCCTGTAAAACCCTTTACCTTGCTGTATTTGCAGTTGATAATGGTAAGGATATAATTTCCGGTAGTCTTGTTTTGAAAAGGTAATTTGGTTTATGTACCGGTCATTGGCAACATGGCCTGCCGGATAACTGTTTAAACTGTCGCTTCCTGAAATATAATAGTAGCCTGAAAAATTATTTTCCCTAATGAAGTAAGTTTTAAATTCTAGCCATTTACTGCTGCTGCTTTGTGGTTTTTCTAAAAAATAAAAACGTATTGCCGGGGCAATTTTTGAAAAACGTTCATACGTTTTTTTAAGCAGGGTATCTTTTGATTGCCGGGATGAAAAGTTTTCCCAACTGGCGCTTAAAACTACTTTCTCAAATAATTTTGTAGGATAAATAGCATAGCCAATGCGGCCGATGCTGTTTATTTTACTGCTTCCAAAGCCATACAAAGTTGTAGCAATAAATTGTAATTTTTGCGGAGGTAAAGAATAATTGTGGAGCAATACTCCGGCCATAAATTTATCGTATTGGTTAAAACCTAACGCCGGCATAATGGAAATGTAATGGTATTTATCGGTTTCTTTAAAGTTGAAAAATGAAGTGAGTTTTAATTTTTTTGGTTTGTAGGAATCAAGGCTTCCTTTTTTATGCAGCAAACTAAAAATAGCATCCAGGTTGCTGTTGCTTGCTTCTTCAATGCTTTGTTTAAAATCTTCAGGCTGTGGGTGTTTAAACTTCCACTTGTTATAATATTCCTGCATGGCTTTGTCAAACAAACCGACACCCAGTTTATCTTCAAGCATTTTCATCCATTTGCCTGCTTTGCCATATGCCATAAGGCCATAATTAATTGTTGAAAAATCCCCCGAACTTGTTTCAATTGGCTGGTCTTTTTTTATAGCTGCCATTGTACCAATTCCCAAGGCAGAGAAATCATCGGGAAAGCGTTTCTTTAAAAATGAAGATTGGTAATTTAAATAAGAAATATTGCTATTATAATATTGATCTAAATACCTGTTGTCGTAATAGGTGTTCATGCCTTCATCCATCCATGGAAACGCTCTTTCGTTGCTGCCAATTATGGCATAAAACCAATTGTGCCCTACTTCATGGTTGATTAAAAAGTCAAGATGTTTTTCATTTTCCGGGGTTGAAACAAGGGTAATGGTTGGGTACTCCATCCCACCATCGCTGCTTCCTTTTTTAGCTACAACAGAAACATTGTTGTAGGGATATTCTCCCAGCCAGCCTGATTTTGAGAGGATTGCCCTTTTAATATGCCGGATACTGTTTTGCCAAATTTTTTCATCTTTCTTATAATAATAGGCAAATACATTTATGAGTTTTGAGGGTAGTTGTAACGTATCCTGTTGTACCAAAAAATCTTTTGAGGCAAACCAGGCAAAATCATGCGTATTATTTAGAGTGTAGGTAGTTGTCTTAATATTGTTGCTGATAGTTTCCCGGGTTTTTTCACCCGATGCGGCAATAATCAAATCTTCAGGCGCTGAAATATCAACGGTAAAATTCCCAAATTCGCTGTAAAATTCTCCCAACTCAAGGTAAGGCATTTCGTGCCATCCTTTTTTATCGTACACAGCAGGTTTGGGGTACCATTGTGTAATTTGATAGCTGTTTTCCACTACGCCGCTCCGGGAAAATTGTTTGGGTAATTTAACATGAAATGCTGTTTGGATATTTATTTTGCCATTAGGTATCAGCGGATGAGGAAGTAAAAGCTTAACAATATCCTGGTGTTTTGGATGGTCAGTTGTTGCAGTGGAAATATTATCTACCGTAAAATTTAGCCTGTTGATATAACCCCTTTCTTCTGAATTGGAAAAATAAAAACCAGTATTACCTATTTGTAGTTGTTGTTCAGAAAAAGCGGTGCGGTCATTTTTATAAGCATTGGGCCACAAATGTATCCAAATGAAATGTAAGGTATCCGGTGAGTTATTGTAGTATTTCATTTTCACCGAGCCATCAAGTGTATTTGCTGCCGTATTAAGTGTTACAGAGATATCGTAATTTACTTGTTGCTGCCAATATGCCTGCTGACAAAAAGATATTTTACTTAATAAAAGAAGTGCAATACCGGGCAGTAAGTTTTTCAATACTGATTATTTTTTCAAAAATAGCAAATAATATTTGCTGAAGTATCGTTCTGTTTATTTTCCTTTTCCTGATACAATTATTTTTACGGAGTGAAGCAGGATGGTAAAATCGAGCGAAAGTGAAATATTTTCCACATAAAGTAAATCAAAAGGCATTCGTAAAACAATTTCATCAATGCTTGAAGCGTAGCCGAATTTTACCATGCCCCAACTGGTAATGCCTGGTTTTACTTTAAAAAGGTATTTATATTCCGGGTGCAGGGCTACCACCTGGTCCACATAAAATTTTCTTTCCGGCCTTGGACCTACAAGGCTCATTTCACCTTTAATAATATTCCAAAGTTGTGGTAGTTCATCCAGTCGCCACTTTCTCATTACTCTTCCCCAGGCTGTAATGCGTTCATCATTTTCGCTACTCAATTGAGGTCCGTTATCTTCTGCATTTACGTACATACTGCGAAGCTTGTACATAGTAAATGGTTTGCCTTTAAATCCTAGTCTTTCCTGTTTGTAAAATACAGGGCCTGCAGAGGAAAATTTGGTGCGTATCATGGCAAAAAGCAGCAAAGGCGAAATAATTACAAGGCCGGTTAATGCAACAGTAATATCAGCAAACCGCTTTAAGTTTTGTTGCCAACCAGGTAACTGTCCGCTGTGTATATCTATTAATGGTACGCCTAAAATATTTGTAGTTTGAAGAGCACCAGTAAGGATATCAATCATATCAGGCGATATTTTTACATTAACCTCTTTATCGCTTAACAGGTTGAGTATTTCACCTATGAGCAGTCTTTCTTTTTTTTCTACCGCAATAATTACTTCTTCAATGGCATTTTTATTTATGGCTTCATCCAAATATTCAAGTCCGTTATACGTTTGCAGTTGATTTAATGCAGGGTCGCTGCATGGCCCGTTTACATTTAGAAAAGAGGTTAAAATATAGCCGGAATTATCTTTTGCATTTGTAAAGGAATCATATAACTGTTTGGTTTTATTTTCAGATCCTACCAGCAAAACATTAAAATATACTGTTTTTTTACGCAACTGTTTTTTTGTGTAATTAAGTATTAAGCTGCGGGCAAATAACGATAGTATTATAAAAGGTAACAGTAGGCTTAAAAATTCCACATAATAACGCATGTTATCTACCTGCGGATTTTTTAAAATAAAGAAAAATAAAAGTATTGTACAACCTAAAACGCTTGCAAAAATAATTTTTAACGCTTCACCAATCCTGGATTTAAGGTATAGGGAAGCATAAGCACCACTCAAAAAGTGCAAAGAAACCCATCCGGCTGTATATAAGAAAAGTCCAAGGTAAAAGCCCGGTGGAACAGAAAATTCATAATCATAAATCCGGGTGCGTAAATAATAGAATAATAGCCAGGTTGCCGCACATACTACCAGGTCTGCCAGGATATACCAACTGATATGTAAACGGGGTTGATTCAAATTGATAATTGTTTGGGGTTTGTTGCATCAGGCCTTACCTTGATTGATTTTCTCCAAAATTTGGTGGGCCACTTCCATTGCAGCAAATCCATCCAAAATAGTTACAGGTGTTTCGGTATTGTTGATGATGGCATTTTTGAAAGTTTCTAATTCCATTTTTATGGCATTTGTATCTTTAACAGGTGGATTTGCAATAGCAATTGTTTTTTTACCGTTGCTTGTTTCAATATCAAATGTAAAAACATTTTTTGCTCCCTGCTCATTGAGTTTTATAACTTCGGTTTTCTTTTCCAGGAAATCAATACCAATATAAGCGTCTTTCTGAAATAAGCGCATTTTTCTCATTTTTTTCATGGAAATGCGGCTGCTGGTAAGGTTGGCTACACAACCGTTACTAAATTCAATACGCACATTGGCAATATCCGGTGTGTCACTCATTACTGCAACTCCATTTGCCGAAATATAACTTACCTGGCTTTTTACCAGGTGCAGGATAATATCAATATCATGAATCATCAGGTCGAGTATAACACTTACATCTGTGCCTCTGGGATTAAACTGTGCAAGGCGGTGTACTTCAATAAACATTGGGTTTAACGCACTTTCCTGTAGGGCAAGAAAAGCGGGATTGAACCTTTCTACATGGCCTACCTGAAATTTTACATTGGATTCTTTGGCAAGTTTTACCAACGTCCTTGCTTCATCCATTGTATTGGCCAGGGGTTTTTCTACAAAAACATGTTTGCCCAATCTCATTGCCTGTGAGCAAAGTTCGTTATGGTAAATTGTTGGGGCTACTATATCTACAGCATCACAATCCTGCATGAGCATTTCGGCAGTTGCATATCTTTTTATCTGGTATTTTTCTTCAATTAATTTTGCATGGGTTTCATCGGGGTCAAAAAAACCGACAACTGTTACCTGCTCAATTTCTTTCCAGTTGTTTAAATGAAATTTTCCCAGGTGACCAACTCCAAATATTCCAATCCTTAACATAAAAGTTTATGGGCGGCTATCAGGCATTGTGATTAATAACCCCGGGTTCGGATGTTTCTTCCCAAAATCCCATACGGTTAAATTTTGTTACACGTTCCTGAAAGCGTTGCTCGGGGGTTTTTTGCTTTAACTGATGTATTTGTTCAAGTAAATAATTTTTTAAAATAAAGGCGGCTTCATCATAATCCCAATGGGCGCCGCCCAAAGGTTCGGGAATTACATCGTCTACAAGGCCAAATTTCATCATGTCATCTCCGGTAAGGCGAAGTTGCTCTGCTGCAATTTCTTTTTTATCCCAAGTGCGCCATAAAATGCTGCTGCAGCTTTCTGGTGAAATAACGCTATACCATGTATTTTCGAGCATTACTACTTTATCGCCTACGCCAATTCCTAATGCGCCACCACTTGCACCTTCGCCAATAATGGCACAAATAACCGGAACTTTCAGGCTAAGCATTTCATATATATTTCGGGCAATGGCTTCTCCCTGCCCACGTTCTTCGGCTTCAAGGCCAGGGTATGCACCCGGGGTATCAATTAATGTAATTACGGGTTTATTAAATTTTTCGGCAAGTTTCATAAGCCGCAAAGCTTTACGGTAACCTTCGGGGTTGGCCATGCCAAAATTTCGTATTTGACGAGTTTTAGTATTGTGGCCTTTTTGCTGCCCAATAATCATAACCGTTTCATCGCCCAGTAATGCAAAACCACCTACCATTGCTTTATCATCTTTTACGTTCCTGTCTCCATGCAGTTCAACAAAATTGCTGCACATTTTCTCAATATACTTTAAGGTATATGGCCTGTCGGGGTGGCGGCTTAGTTGTACTTTTTGCCAGGGAGATAAATTGTCGGTAAGCTGTTTTTTTGCTTCTAATATTTTTGTTTCAAGCGCCGAAATGCCTGAACTAAGGTCGGTTTTGCTTTTTTCCTGGGTAATTTTAAGTTGTTCAACCTGATCAAACAGGTCTTTAATGGGTTTTTCAAAATCCAGGAACTGGCGGTTTTCTAATTTTGGCATATTGAGTTATTTCAATAATTATTGACTTTACTTTTAGAGCCGAAGTGTAAAAATAGGGTAACCATAGCTTTTTTTAAAAGTTTTGTTTTGAGATTATAAATTTACCTATCTTTGCCGTCCCCAAAAAACAAGGGAATATAGTGTTTAAAAAAAATGTTTTTTGGAATGGTAGTTTCCCAAAATTTCCGGGTTAGAAAGCTGCCCTGTCACGGTCTCGGCTGAGCCGGGAGGGGTTCGATAAAAAAGATTTTTTTTATTTATAAAAGTAGTTGGATCGGTAGTTCAGTTGGTTAGAATGCTGCCCTGTCACGGCAGAGGTCGCGGGTTCGAGTCCCGTCCGGTCCGCAAGTTATCCCGAAGTTTTCGGGATTTTTTATGCCCTTTTTTGTTTATATTATTAAATGCCTTCAGGATGGAACCTATTACAAAGGTTCTATCGAAAATTATTTGCAAAGACTTAATTACCAAAATGCAGGCAAAAGCAGGTACATATCTGCCAAAGTTCCTTGGAAATTAATTTATGATGAAGAAAAGCCTGATAAATAGGAGATGCTTATTAGAGAAAAAAAATTGAAGCGGCGTAAAGCTGGATTCTTTGAGTGGCTTTGCTTACTGCCACAAAATTTACTCAATAAAGAATAATGCCCTGTAACGGTCCTGGCTGAGCCGAGACGGGTTCGAGTCCTGGTTCGTAAATAAATCCGATGGTTACGAGATTTTTTTTTGTAAATCTTAAATACATTTATTGAGGAGAATGGGGCACGCCAATGCATCACTTTTTTAAATCTCAAAATGTAAAATAAAAAGAAACTGCCAGTTTAGATAGCTTCGGTTTCATCTTGCATTCTATGCGCTTTATAAAATATGGTTAAGTGCAATAATAGTAGTGGTTACAAATTATTACAAACCTTACTATCTGAAGCTGCCTGTCTTATATTATTTGTAATTTATCATTACAACTTTTGATGCAGACCTTATTCCATCTTTGTCAACCTGAACGATACGAACAAATAACTTTTTGCCAGTATCATCTGCAGACAAATCCATCTTTTTACAACCACTATTAAAAATAAAAAGACCACTGAAAATTACCGTAGCTCCAACAATGTATTTCCTCGATTTATTTTTAAACATCGGTAAAAGCAATAAAGTAAACATGCCCCCCAATCCCAAAAGCAGGATTTTATTTAGTGGCATAGAACAAGTATATTTTAATGGAGAAGAAGAATAACCAGCTGGGGCTTTTGATAACACGGTACCTGCTTTTTTGAAATTTTTACCATCGGCGGAAATTTCAATATCAAAATAGCTATTGTTATTTTCAGTATTTGTTGTCCAGGATACAAACAATTGGCCATTTGAAATTGAGGCGGTGAAATCCTTCATTGTTACGGGTACAACAATATTATCGTCAATTGCAGCTAAATGATTTCGTGCTGCTCCATTAACAATTTTAAAATTTCCTCCTGCATAAACTATATGGTTATCCACTCCAAGTGCTTCAACAATGTCGTTAAGTAATGGATTCCATGATGTAGCGTTGCCACTGGTTGGGTCAAGTGCAGCGATGTAATTTCTGGTTTGACCGCCAATAGTTAAAAACTGCCCACCTGCATAAACCATGCTGCTATTAAAACCAAAGGTATATACCGAGTTACTTGCATTGGGGTCCCAAGCAGTAAGCATTCCTGTAGTTACATCAAATGCTGCAATATTATTTCTTGTTTGACTATTGATGGTATTAAAGTGTCCACCAATATATAAGGTATTGCCATTTACATCCAGGCAATAGATATTTTCATTTGTACCCACACCGGGATTCCAGGAAGTAGCCAACCCTGTGTTTAAATCAACGGCACCAATATGATACCTGGAATCGGAACCTATAGAAGTAAAATATCCCCCGATATAGGCCGTATTGTCTTTTATTGCAATGGCATCTACCTGTGAGCTTGGATTAGGATTCCAGGTAGTAGCATTACCTGTTGTTGGATCGAGTGCTGCCAGGTTATTTTTGGATTGCCCACCTATACTGGTAAAATTTCCACCAACATAAATTAGATTATTGGCCGCAACAATGTCTCCAATATGGGCGAAGGCAGATGGATTTGGATTAAAAGTAGTGGCATTACCATTGGTTGTGTTTAATCCTGCAATTCTGTTTCTACTTTGGCCGCCAATGCTGGAAAAATTGCCTCCGGCATAAACAGTATTATTAAAGAAAGCAAGTTCCTCAACAATATTACTTGCTTCCGGCGCCCATGAGGTTACCTGTCCGGTTGTAGCATTAAATGCTGCAATGAATTTTCGCTTTGACCAACCAACGGAAATAAAATCTCCGCCTGCATAGATATTCCCACTACCATCCGTAGCTAAACAAATTACACCACCACCACCAATGCTCGGATCCCATGAATTGGCAAGCCCGGTAGTTAAATCTAATGCAACCAAATTAAGCCGGGGCTGCCCACCAATAAATCCAAAATAACCTCCAGTATACAATAAACCACCAGAAACCACTAAAGATTCCACAATACCTCCTGTAGGGCCAAGAGCATTCCAGGATGTAGCATTTCCTGTACTAAGGCTAAGTGCAGCAATACCGCCGTCTCTTGATGCTCCGCCTATAGTTGTAAATTCACCACCCACATACAACGTGGTGCCTGAAATTGCCATAGTAATGACGAGTTCATCTGCATCCGGATCCCATGAAGTAGCAAATCCGGTAGTTGTGCTTATAGCTCCTATATTATTTCTAGCCTGGCCGCCCAGTAAAGTAAATGACCCTCCCACATACGCAACACCTCCATTTATCAGTATTTTAGTAACCCCTCCATCTGCATCGGGCGCCCATGTGGTAACGCTTCCTGTTGAAGCATCAAGTGCAGCAATATTATATCTGAATTCAGAACCAATCATTGAAAAATTTCCTCCAAAATAAACCTTGCCTCCGTCTATAGCAATGGTAGTGATATCGCCATTCGGCGCATCGGGATTCCAGGAATTTAATGCACCTGTAGTGGTATTAAATGAAGCTAAACTGTTTCTGGGCTGCCCTCCAATATTTGAAAAATTTCCTCCTACATACAAGGTATTTCCGCTCAATGCCAATGTATTGATATATCCATCGGCTCCGGGATTCCAACTATTCAGGCTGCCATCTGCATTAATTTTGGCTATATAGTTTCTGGCAACAGCACCAACTTGTGTAAACTCCCCACCAATATACCAGCCACCGGCACCATCAGAAACTACCGTATTCACATAATCATTGGGTTTTACATAATTAAGGTTCGGCAACCCTGTTGTTGTGCTTATTGAAGAACCCTTAGGAACATTTGGACCTAGCCCGGTAAAATTTCCTCCAATGTAAATTGTATTCCCATCTCGTACCAGCGATGATACCCGGCCATTTGTTACTGGTATATTTTCATGTGCCATTTGGGCAATGCATAATTGAAAACACAAAACAGAAAGTATAAATGGCAATAACCGGCTTATGGAGAGCATGGTAAATAAGGATTTCATTATATTAGTTTATTTAAGTGATGAATGTTTTACCGCTATAATCTTGAAATAAATTTCTAACTAACTATTTAAATACAATTTTTTGCAAACTAAATTGAAGTACTTTCCTGGCAGCACAGTTTCTCTTCGAAAAGGATGAGAATTTTCCTTAAAGTTTTTTGCAAAAACAAGGGCTGTGCAAAGACCAAAGGTTATGAAGAGAAAAAAAAAATTCAACAGCTGTAATTTATTGCACTAAATTAATGTCTCCTCTACGCCGGAAAAATACTTCTTTTGGATTATGCATTACAATTAATTTATATTGAAATATTCTTTTCTCAACCCGTTTTATTCGCTCAAAACGTATAAACCCTGGATTGTGGCGTACGAAATAATACAATAAATTTTACCACAGTTTTTAATGTTTTAGGCTTAGATTGAGTAGCATACGAAGAGAAATAATCAAATGTCACTTTACAAACTGCCCGGCAAAATAGAGCATCACTATATGCTTTACAGTTCCTTAAGTAATGTTTTTGATTACTGGGTTATCTCAAGTGCAAAAAATAGACAAAGAAAGGAGGAGATTGTGGAAGCGCTGCTAAAAATTTTATAGGAATAGGAAAAATCTTTGGGCCTAGTAAAATTACAATTAGCCAGATAAATTGTTTGCTTTTTAATAGGCGGTTTTATCTTCCTTATTTTTCCACTCAGTAAAAATTTTTATAGCTTCTTTTCTTAATAGCGGAATGATGGGTATTTTTCTATGTTTAATATCTGCCGATATTTCATCATAAATCATGGAGTCGTCAAAGCCAATTTCTGCGGCATCCTGCCGGTTGTTGGCATAATAAATTACTTTTGGCCTGGCCCAGTAAATTGCGCCAAGGCACATTGGGCATGGTTCGCAGGATGTATAAACTTCACATTCATCTAATTGAAAAGTTCCCAGGTTTTTGCAGGCATCTCTAATGGCCACAACTTCAGCATGGGCAGTTGGGTCGTTGGTGCTGGTAACTTTATTATTTCCCCGGCCTACAATTTTATCATCTTTTACAATAATGCATCCAAAAGGGCCGCCTTCATCATTTTGCACTCCTTTTTGTGATAAGGCAATTGCTTCCTGCATAAATTTTTCTTCTTTTGTCATAGCTATTAAGTTGAGTGCCTGTAAATATAATCTAATTTGTAATTTTGCTCAAATCTTTCCGCATGCGTTTTTTAAGACAAATTGCCGAATATCTTTTTTTAAAAAAGCCCGATCCAAACGATAAGCTAACAAAATGGATGGGTTATATGCATGGCATTAACCGTATTTCAATTTTGCTTTTTTTGCTGGCCATGATAATACTTGTTGTTAAATTATGCAGGCGGTAATGGGCTTTTACAAAAAGCAACAATAATTTTTGCGGCATTGCAGGAAGCAGGGCCAGCTTCGGTTAAAATACCCTTCAGTTCTTTATAATCTTCTTTTATGGCTTTTAATTTGGCTGTAGTATTCAAAAGTTCACCCAGCTCAAATGCAAGGTTTTTTTCTGTAAGGTTATTTTGAATGAGTTCTTTTACCACTTCTTTATCCATAATAAGGTTTACCAGGCCTATATATTTTATTTTTACCAGCCTTTTGGCAATTTGATAAGATATATTTCCGCCTTTGTAGCAAATAATTTGCGGCACCTCAAATAGTGCTGTTTCTAAAGTAGCTGTTCCGCTGGTTACCAGTGCAGCTTTTGCAGAGCATAGCAAATTATAGGTTTTCCCCGAAACCGTACTTACATTCCTATATTGCCCCAGCATTTTAGTATAGAAACTTTCTTCGGTACCCGGTGCTTTTGCCACAATAAAACGGTAATCCGGAAACTGTGCTGCCACTTTTAGCATAATGGGCAGTTTTTGAACTATTTCCTGTTTCCTGCTTCCGGGCAACAGGGCTATAATATTTTTATCTTCTGGCTGCTTGTCAGTAAAATTTTTTTCCTGCGATTGAATAAAATCGCTAATCACTTCTACCAAAGGGTGACCCACATAATCAACTGCATAATTCCATTTTTGATAAAAGGCTTTTTCAAATGGTAAAATAACCAGCATTTTATCCACGTATCGCTTAATTGTTTTTACCCTGTTTTCCTTCCAGGCCCATACTTGTGGAGAAATATAATAAACTACTTTAAACCCTTGTTGTTTTGCCCATTTGGCGATCCTAAGGTTAAATCCCGGGTAATCTATTAAAATCAGAACATCTGGCTCAAATGAAACCATATCCCTTTTGCAAAAACTTAAATTCCGTAAGATAGCCGGTAAATTTTTTACAACTTCAGCAAAACCCATAAAAGCAAGCTGGCGGTAATGTTTTACTAAATAGGCTCCATTTTGTTCCATTTTTTCGCCACCCCAGCAACGAAATTCAGCTTGGGCATCTAACCGTTTAATTTCTTTTATCAGGTTACTGCCATGCAAGTCGCCACTTGCTTCACCTGCTATTAAATAATATTTCACAATAAACTTTGATTGAATCTAAAAAGCAAAATTAGTGGCAATAGGCAAATTTTAAGTGTTCGCCGCCATTTATTGTTTTAATCTAATAAAACAAGCTAAATAGAAAGATTCCTTTACTGGTATTTACTTGTTATGAATATCTTTATTATTATTGTACTCAATAAAAGATAAAATTACCCACCGTATGTCATGGAGGGCCTTATATCAACCTGTTCTTGTACTCCTAATTGCAACTATATTTTTTTCCTGCAAAAGAAAAGATAAGCACAATACTGCAAATAGCGACATCTACATAAAAGAAGACGACCGGCCCCTGGATAAAAAAATTGCTGAAGCCCTTAGCTTGAAATTGCAGCATCCCAAGCCTGCTGAGAATATCAACCCCGGGCTTTTTAGCCTTTTAAGATATTATTATGCTCAAAACGGTAATTTGCCTGTGTGGAGCAAAGAAGGAACATGGAATAAGCAAAGTGATGAATTACTAAGGTATTTAGATACCTGTATTTACGAAGGCCTTTTTAAGAACGATTATCATTATTATGGCCTTTCTGAATTAAAAAATAAACTCTTCACCGATTCTTTAAAAAAAATGAAACCGACTGATTGGGCAAAAGCAGATATTGGCTTTTCTGCAGCATTCATGCAGGTTTTACAGGATCTTGCACAAGGCAGGTTATATGGCATTAAACAACTATGGTACTCCGATTCAAGTAAATACGAAAGCTTTTTTGTAAAGTATATCAATCAGTTTTTGAAAGCAGGAAATTTATTGGTTATTACCCAATCCATCCAACCCGCTCATTTGGGGTATATCAACTTAAAAATTGGGATAAAGAAATTTACCGATAGTATGGATAAAACTATGTATACTTATTTACGCTTCCCTTATAGTTCTAAAGATTCACTTTTTTTTGTTAAATCATTTAAAAAGCGCCTTGCGGAAAGTGGTATTATTTTCAACAACAATTTGCCGGATAGTACCGTTATGCAGGAAGCCATTAAAAAATACCAGGCAAAAAAACTGGTTAAGCAAGATGGTAAAATATCTACTGCACTGGTAAGAATGATGAATAATACCGATAAGGAAAAACTTATACGCATTGCCATCACCTTAGACAAATACAAGCAATTGCCAGAAAAATTTCCCGATAAATATATTTGGGTAAACCTGCCTTCATTTTATTTGCAGTTGATGAGCCACGATACAGTGTTGATGCAATCCAAAATAATTTGTGGTAAATCGGCAACGCCTACGCCGGAAATCACTTCTTTTGTTGACAACCTCGTAACTTTTCCTACCTGGACAGTTCCTTCAAGTATTATTGAAAAGGAAATCCTTCCCGGGTTAAAGAAAAATCCCGGATATTTGGCCCGTAAAGGGTTGGCCTTATATAAGCATGATGGAACGCCGGTAAACCCCTATGGTATCAATTGGGCAAAATATTCTAAAGGCATCCCGTTTAAAGTAATGCAAAGCAGCGGAGATGAAAATGCATTGGGCGTAATGAAATTTAATTTTAAAAATGCACACGATGTGTACCTGCATGATACCAACCAACGGTACTTATTTAAAAAAAATGTACGCAACCTCAGTCATGGTTGTGTAAGGGTACAGGATTGGGAGCAACTTGCCTTTTACATTGCCAGGAACGATAGTATTTTATACCAGCCCAAAGACACATTGCGCTATAATACCGATTCCATTACTACCTGGATACGCAATGAAGAAATGCATAAAATTGCCATAAAAAATAAATTTCCCATATTTATCCGTTATTTTAGCTGTGATTTTTCCGGTAATAATATCAAATTTTATGATGATATTTATGGAAACGATGTGAAGTTGAGAGAAAAGTATTTTGCTTTAAAATAATTTCCTCATCATATACTTTTTTATGAAGCAACTCCTTGCTCTGGTTTTTATTTTTTTCATTTTGCCTTTGAATTCTATTTCACAGGTAAAAACCGGTGCAGCCAATACTGATGTAAAGCCCTCTCAAAAACAACATACGGTTATATACGGGCAGGCAAGTTATTATGCCAGTAAATTTCATGGCCGAAAAACAGCCAACGGTGAAATATTTGATCATAAAAAAATGACGGCAGCCTGTAATACTTTGCCCCTGGGTACCTGGGTTTTAATTACGAATTTAAGAAATGGCAAAACTATTAAAGTAAAAATAAACGACAGGTTGCATCACAAAACCCGTAGGTTAGTAGATCTCACAAAAGCCGGGGCTCAAAAGCTGGGGTTTATAAAACAAGGTTTAACCAGGGTTAAGGTAGAAGTGGTACAATATCCGCCAAAAAGAAAATCCAGAAAGAAAGTTTAAAGTTTTATTTATTTTTAAGGTTATTATACTGTTTTTATTAATATTTTATCATTTGAATTGAACCGAGTATTTTTGTAAGGATTAACGAAATCATAATTTATGAAGAAATCTATTTTACTGCTTGTAAGCCTGGTTTGCATCACTACTGCATTTAGCCAGAATTATACAAAACCCAATGGTTTTGCAATTCATTTTATTTTAAATGATTTTCCTACCGCAAAAGAAATAAGGACCAATGGTATTGGCGAAACCATAAACCAAAAAATGTGGTATAAAACAAGAAGGATGAACGCCGGTATTGGCGTAAGTTACATCAAAGGGTTAAGTGAACATGTTGATTTTGCCGGTACACTTGCCGGAAGCTTCCTGAAATATCCCATACCGGACCGTGTAAGCAACTCTGCCGACCAAAAATTATTATTGGAAGGCGTTGTAACCCTTAACTTAAAATTACTGCCCGATAATTTCTTTGCTGTACCTTATTTTACGGCAGGTATTGGCGCTTCGCAATACGACGGGTTCTATTCCGCAATACTTCCAATAGGTGTTGGTTTACAATTTAAGCTAGGCCCGGATGTATTCTTTTTACTCAATTCGCAATACCGCATACCGGTAACCAGCAGTGCAGAATATCATTTATACCATAGCTTTGGAATGGCCAAAACATTTCCCAAAAAAATTGAAGCACCGGTAGCAGAAGTTGTTGTACCCGTGGTTTTGGATAAAGATGGCGATGGAGTGTTAGATGCAGACGACCGTTGCCCTGATGTTCCGGGTATTGCAGCGTTGCAAGGCTGCCCCGATAAGGATGGAGACGGAATAGCCGATGCAGAAGACAAATGCCCTGATGAAGCCGGAATAGCCAAATACCAGGGTTGCCCAATACCCGATACTGATGGAGATGGTATTAATGATGAAGAAGATAAATGCCCTTCGGTAAAAGGGGTTGCACGTTACCAGGGTTGCCCTGTGCCCGATACCGATGGAGATGGCATTAATGATGAAGAAGACAAATGCCCATCAAGGCCAGGCGTAGCAGAAAACGCAGGTTGCCCGGTAATTGCAAAAGAAGTAATAGAAAAAATAAACTTTGCGGCTAAAAATGTTTTCTTTAATTCAGGAAGCTTTAAGTTGATGCCTAAATCTTATAAATCATTGAACAATGTGGTGGCGATACTTAAAGCAGATGAAAGCCTGTTTCTTGATATAGATGGCCATACTGATGCATCAGGCGCTGATGATAAAAACCAGGTATTGTCAGAAAACAGGGCAAAAGCGGTTAAAGATTATCTTATTAGCAAAGGCATTGCAGAGAGCAGGCTTACCTTCACCGGCTATGGAGAAGCAAAACCTGTGGCCGATAATGCAACAGCAGCAGGACGTGCTAAAAACCGCAGAACAGAAATGACGGCCAGGAACTATTAACATTGATTTTCTAAAAATAGAATAATAATTGCCCGGCTTAGGCCGGGCTTTTTAGTTTATGCTGTTCATTAAGTATTCCAAAAACTTTTCTATATTTGCCACCCGATAATTTTGAATGGGGGATTAGCTCAGTTGGCTAGAGCGCTTGCATGGCATGCAAGAGGCCACCAGTTCGAATCTGGTATTCTCCACAAAGGCTGCAATTTGCAGCCTTTTTTGGTAATACACAGAATAATAATTGTTGATCTGCTGATTTAAATTGCTGTAATTGTTTAAGTCAACCGATATAAAAAACAAGCGCTCGTTTTGCTAAAACTTTAACCATTTTGAATTACATACGGTTTATCTGGTATTTTTTTGTTTAGGATTCCTTTTTTATTGCATTAATCTAAGTGCTGGTTGAATATTTTTTTGTTCAATACTTTATGCGTAGCGGCAAAAAAAACCTCCCAGTGGGAGGCTTTTATATTAATTAATTAGAAATTAATTGCTATGGGCAACTGAAGTAGCCGAAGTTTTTTTAACGGCTTTCTTCATTGAATGTTTGTCTGATGCTGCATCTTTTTTTACAGGAGCAGGAGTTGCATTTTGCAATTTTGGTGCAACTGTATTTGTAGCTGCAGGTGTGCCGGAGTTTGAACCATTTAATTTTGCATATTCTTCTTTGGTTAAAACATCGCCTTTAATAGTAATACTTTTCATATCATCTGCACCAGCAAATTTTACCGTAAGGCGTTTTTCAAAATGACCAACACCTACTGCATTATAGGTAGCTTTAATTTCACCGTTTTGTCCCGGGGCAATGGGAGATTTGGTATAATCACCAATGGTGCAACCACAAGTTGGGTTAGCTTGTTCAATAATTAAAGGCGTATTGCCAATATTGGCAACTGTAAAAATAGCAGTAGTAGGTGTACCTTGCTGTAATTTACCCATATCAATTGTTTCTGATTTGAATTTACCCAGTTCATCGGCCTTTTTTTGGGCATAAGAAAATGCTACAAAAGAAAATGCTGCAACAGTAAAAAGTAATTTTTTCATGTTCTTATTTTTATTTTTAATTTATTTGATATTAATTCAGGTCGTTAAGTGATTCATTGGCCGGTGCGCTGCTTGCGGGGGTTTTCCATACCTCACCTTTTATTTGAAAAGCGCTGTTTTGATTGACATTATAAGTAACCGTAATTGTTTTAGTAAAAGGGCCTTCTGCAGCAGCATTGTAACCAACGGTAATTATAGATTTTTCTCCGGGGGCAAGGGTTTTATCTTTGTCCCAAACCGGGGTGGTACAACCGCAACTTGCCTGTACATGATCTATTTTATAGGAAGCATTACTGCTGTTCACCACTTCAAAAATGTGGGTTACAGGCTTACCCTGTGGAATTTTTCCAAAATCAAATTCCCGCTCCTTAATCTGAATACCGTCAACTGTAGCTTTGGAGGTTTCCTGTGTGGCTCCATGGTTATGGCCACTATGGTCATCCTTTTGGGCAAAGGCAAAACTACCTGTGGCGCAAATAATAGCGATGAGTAAAATTTTTTTCATCTAAGTGTTTTAAGGAATCAAAGATAATAAATGCACTTAAAATTTACTAATTTGTAAGCCAGTTAGCAGATTTTTAACAAAAGCCGACAATTAAGTAAATTTGTACATAAATTCTTGAAAGCGTATGGGAAACAGTATAGAAAATGGCAACTCAATAATTGAAAAATTAAGTTTTGATAAATTTCGCAACGAAGTGCTGGATGATTATAGATTGGCTTGTATTAGCCGGGAAACCAGCCTGTTAGGCAGGAAAGAAGTATTAACTGGCAAGGCTAAATTTGGCATTTTTGGAGATGGAAAAGAAATTGCCCAGGTAGCTATGGCCAAGTTTTTTAAACCTGGAGATTTTCGTAGTGGTTACTACCGTGACCAAACTTTTATGTTTGCCAGTGGCCTTGCTACAGTGGAGCAGTTTTTTGCTCAATTGTATGCCGACCCTGATGTAAACAACGACACCTTTAGTGCTGGCAGGCAAATGAATGCCCATTTTGCAACAAAATTTGTTGATGAAAATGGCCAATGGCTGCCTCTTGCAAATTTAAAAAATGTATCATCTGATATTGCACCTACTGCTGGGCAAATGGCACGTGGCCTGGGTTTGGCTTTTGCTTCAAAAGCCTTTCGTAATATACCGGAACTTGAGCAATACGGCACTTTAAGCAATAATGGTAACGAAGTTTGCTTTTGTACCATTGGCGATGCTTCTACAAGTGAAGGGCATTTTTGGGAAACCATAAATGCTGCAGGTGTTCTTAAAATTCCCATTGCTGTATTTATATGGGATGATGGTTATGGGATTTCGGTTCCAAAAAAATTTCAAACAACAAAAAGTTCTATTTCTGATGCCCTTGCAGGTATGCAAAAAAATCCAGATACCAACGGCCTGGATATCTACAAGTTAAAAGGCTGGGACTATGCAGGCATGTGTGAGGTATTGGAAGCGGCAATTCAAAAAATAAGAGAAACACATACGCCTGCACTTTTTCATGTAGAAGAAATAACCCAACCGCAAGGCCACTCTACATCAGGCAGCCATGAACGTTATAAAACCACCGAAAGGCTGGCCTGGGAAAAAGAATGGGATTGTATAAAACAAATGAAAGATTGGTTGCTGGCCAACGCACTTTCATCGGAAGACGAATTAAAGCAAATTGAAGAAGTAGCAAAGCAACAGGTAAAAGATAGCAGGCATAGCGCCTGGGAAAAATATATTGCTCCCGTAAAACAAATGCTGGATGAAGCCGTTCAACAAATTCAATCTTCTTCAACTGGGATTGAACAAATCCAAAATATTATTTCTGAACTCAGGGCATTAAAAGAGCCATTAAGAAGAGATATCCTAAAAGCGCTGGCAACCTGCGTACATCTTCACGAAATAAATGGTACCATTCAACCACAGTTAATAAATTATTATCAAAACTTGTTGCATAAAACAGCAGGTATTTACGATAGCCATTTATACAACCAGGGCGAAAAATCGGCCTTAAAAGTGAAAGCTGTTTTGGCAGAATATGCTGAAGATGCACCGGTAATTAACGGCTTTGAAGTATTAAATAAATATTTTGATGCTTTGTTTGCCAGTAATAATAAGGTATTGGCTTTTGGTGAAGACCTCGGTATGATTGGCGACGTAAACCAGGGATTTAGCGGCTTGCAGGAAAAATATGGCAAGCGCCGCATTTTTGATACGGGCATCAGGGAGCTTACTATTATTGGCCAGGGCATTGGCCTTGCTTTAAGGGGTTTGAGGCCAATTGCCGAAATTCAATACCTGGATTATTTGCTTTACGGCCTGCAGCCTTTAAGTGACGATGTGGCCACAACCCATTTTAGAACAGCAGGGCAACAAAGTGTACCCTTAATTGTGCGAACCCGTGGCCACAGGCTGGAGGGAATTTGGCATAGCGGCAGCCCAATGGGTGTTGTAATAAACGCACTAAGAGGAATGTATGTGTGTGTGCCCAGAAACATGGTTCAGGCGGTAGGCATGTATAATACTTTATTACAAAGCAACGATCCCGGAATAATTGTAGAATGTTTAAACGGCTATCGCTTAAAAGAAAAACTGCCGGCTAATTTATTGAATTTTAAAGTGGCGCTTGGTGTACCTGAAATTTTAAGCCCCGGTGATGATATTACGATGGTAAGTTATGGCTCCACTTTGCGTATTGTTGAAGAAGCTGCAAATACGCTCCTTGAAGCAGGTATTAGTTGCGAACTAATAGACGTACAAACACTATTGCCTTTTGACATTAACCATAATATTGTTTCTTCGCTTAAAAAAACTAACCGTATTGTATTTATTGATGAAGATGTACCCGGAGGAGCTGCAGCATTTATGTTCAATAAAGTAATGGAAGAGCAGGGTGGATACAGGCATTTGGATGTAAGCCCACGCACCATTACGGCAAAAGCACACCGGCCCGGCTACGGAAGCGACGGAGATTATTTTGGCAAGCCAAACACGGAAGACATTGTACGTGTGGTAAAAGAAATGATGGCAGAATAATTTTAAATTAAGGCTATTGTATTTTTGCTCACTTTAATAAAAGTTTAAAAATACTTTACTAGCCTTTCTCAGCCATATCCGGTATTTTTTCTGCTTTATATGCACCGGCATCCAATTTTTTCTTTGTGGCTTCAAAAGCTTTTAAGGTAAGTTCAATATCTTCATCGCTATGCGCTGCAGTAGGTATAATGCGGTAAATTATATCTCCTTTTGGAATTACTGGATATACAACTATAGAACAAAATATATGATAGTTTTCCCTGAGGTCCATTACCATTTGTGTAGCCTCCGGCACATCACCTTTCATATAAATAGGTGTTACAGGGCTGTTGGTATTGCCAATATCAAAACCCCGTTCTTTAAGCCCGGCCTGGAGTTTAGTTACATTACTCCATAGTTTTTCCCTTAGCTCAGGCATAGTTTTTAACATTTCCATTCGCTTAAGCATTCCATCTACAATAATAAGGGGCAGGCTCTTTGCAAAAATTTGCGACCGTACATTATACCGCAAATACATCAAAATATTTTTTGGCCCGGCAATAAATGCGCCAATACTTCCCATGCTTTTTACAAAAGTGGAAAAATATAAATCCACTCCTTCCTGGCAACCTTGTGCTTCATCTGCACCTGCGCCTGTAGGCCCCATATAACCAAAGCCATGTGCATCATCTATTAATAACCTAAACGGGTAATTCTTTTTTAAAGCAACAATTTCTTTTAAAATTCCCTGCTCGCCATCCATGCCAAATACGCCTTCTGTTATCAGCAAAATTCCTCCACCGGTTTTTTCTGTCATTTTTACGGCACGTTGTAATTGCTTTTCGCAATCGGCAATATTGTTATGTTTAAAAGCATAAGTTTGGCCCATGTGAAGGCGAATGCCATCTACAAGGCAGGCATGGCTTTCGGCATCATATACAATTACATCACGCCTGTTGGAGAGGGCATCAATACAACTCATAATGCCCTGGTAACCGAAGTTTAGTAACATGGCATCTTCTCTTTTTACAAAACGGCTGATCACTTTTTCCAACCCTTCATGCAAAGCAGTATTGCCACTCATCATTCTTGCGCCCATTGGGTTGCCCATCCCATATTTTGCTGCAGCTTCCGTATCTGCTTTTCTCACTTCGGGGTGGTTTACCAGGCCTAAATAATTGTTCAGGCTCCATACAATCATTTCTTTTCCCCTAAAATTCATTCTTGGCCCCAATTCCCCTTCCAATTTGGGAAATGCAAAATATCCATGTGCCCTTTCCATGTGCTGACCAATTGGTCCGCTGTTCTGTATCAGTTTTTCAAATATATCTGCCATATTATATAATTATTAAAATATGTGAAGTAGAAAATTGTTGCAAAATTAGGGAATTGCTTCCAAGCGGTTTAGTGAATCCATTATTTTTCCATGCACATTCAATTAACTTTGCCATAAAACAGGAGTTTATATGGTTAAAAATATTTTACTATTTATTGTTTGCTTTAATTTTTTCTTTAAAAATGCAAACGCCCAAAATGCAGAAGATAACCCAAAATTAGTTGTAGGTATTGTAATAGACCAAATGCGATGGGATTACCTTTACCGGTTTGGTAATAACTACAGCAATGATGGGTTTAAAAGAATGCTTAATAGTGGCTATAGTTTTGAAAATACCTATATACCTTATTTGCCCACTTATACAGCAGTGGGGCATACCAGCGTATATACAGGAAGCGTGCCTGCCATTCATGGAATTGCTGGTAATAACTGGTATGAGCGCAGTATAAGTAAAAAAGTTTATTGCACCGATGATTCAACTGTAACCACTGTAGGCTCCAATACCAGCCAGGGAAAAATGAGCCCGGTAAATATGTGGGTAACCACAGTTTCCGATGAACTAAGGCTTAGTACCAATTTTAAAAGTAAAGTAATTGGGGTGTCCATTAAAGACAGAGGAAGTATATTGCCCGCAGGCCATAGCGCCAATGCCGCTTATTGGTACGATGATAAAGAAGGCAAATGGATTTCGAGCAGTTATTACATGAACGAACTGCCGGCATGGGTTAAAAAAATAAATAATGCCGATGAAGTTGCTCAATATATGAGCAAAGACTGGAACCTCCTGCTCGATAAACAAAAGTATTTGCAAAGCGATAACGATGCCAACGATTTTGAAGGCACTTATCACGGGCAAAAAAATAATAGTTTTCCGTATGATTTAAATGCAATAGAAAAAAAAGAAAAATATGCTGCATTTAAAACCACACCATTTGCGGCTACCTATACCTTTAATTTTGCCGAAGCCGCTATTGAAAATGAAAAACTCGGGCAAAACACAGTACCCGATTTTTTAGCGGTAAGCATTTCTTCCACCGATTATATTGGCCATAGAAACGGCCCCAATTCATTGGAAATTGAGGATGCCTATTTGCGACTCGACAGGGATATTGCCCATTTTTTACAATTTCTGGATGCTAAAATTGGAAAAGAAAAATACCTGATCTTTCTCACTGCCGACCATGCCGTAAACCACATACCAGCTTATTTAAATGCACACAAACTGCCCGGTGCAGTATTTGATAATAAAAGCTTTGTAAATCAAATAAATGATGCAGTTGAAGCTGCGTTTGGCATTAAAAAAATTATCCTCAACTCCGATAATTACCAGCTTTATCTCGATAGGAAAGCAATAAGCCATTCAGGTAAAGATGCCAATTTGGTAAAAGAAAAAATAATGGAAGAAGTAAGGAAATTTCCATTTGTTACAGATGTTTTTGAAACCCAAAAAATTTTGGTAACTACAATACCTGAACCACTGCATACAAGGTTAATAAACGGGTATAATGCTTTAAGAAGCGGCGATATTCACTATATAATAAAGCCAGGTTATTTTTCCGGCAGCTCAAAAGGTACAACTCATGGTATGTGGAACCCTTATGATTCGCATATTCCCTTAATTTGGTATGGCTGGCACATAAAGCCCGGCGCCACACATAAAGAAGTATATATGACCGATATTGCGCCAACGGTGGCCGCTTTGCTCAAAATTCAAATGCCCAGCGGATGCGTAGGAAAAGTATTGCAAGAAATAGTAAATTAAACTTACTGTTTCAATTAACTTCGATACATGATTGATGAAATAAAATTGCTGGCAAAAGAGTTTAAAAATGACCTGGTAAAATTCAGGAGGTATTTGCATGAAAATCCTGAGCTAAGTTTCAGGGAATTTGAAACATCAAAATATATTCAACAGCAATTAAAAGATATTGGTATAGAATATACCGTAATGGCTACCACAGGAGTTGTGGCAATTATAAAAGGTAAAAACCCGGCTTCAAGGGTAATTGCTTTAAGGGCAGATATGGATGCATTACCCATTACGGAGCAAAATGAAGTTGATTATAAATCAAAAAACATTGGGGTTATGCATGCCTGCGGCCACGATGTGCACAGCGCCTGCCTGCTTGGCGCAGCAAAAATTTTGCAGCATACAAAAGATAAATGGGACGGAACGGTTAAGTGTATTTTTCAACCCGGCGAAGAAAAAAACCCGGGTGGTGCTAGCATAATGATAAAGGAAGGTGTTTTGGAAAATCCTGCCCCGCAAAAAATTTTCGCAATGCATGTTCATACCGTTATTGAAGCAGGGGAGTTTAGCTTTAGGGGCGGGATAGTAATGGCCAGTGCCGATGAAATTTACATTACGCTAAAAGGAAGGGGTGGCCATGCTGCTTCACCACAGCTCACCGCCGATCCTATTTTCATAGCTGCGCATATTGTTACCGGTTTACAGCAAATCATCAGCCGCAATAACAATCCCTTTAATCCATCGGTGTTATCTATTACCTCATTCCAGGGTGGCACAACAACCAATGTAATACCATCCGAAGTTAAATTGATGGGCACTTTCAGGGCTATGAATGAAGAATGGAGATTTGCGGCACATAATATCATAAAAAAGTATGTGGTTGAAACCGCAGCATCTATGGGTGCTGTGGCAGATATTACTATTGATGTGGGTTATCCTGCCGTATTTAATGATGAAATGCTGAGCCAAAAAGCAAGGGAACAAGCTGAATTATTTGCCGGCAAAGAAAAAGTATTTGAAACCGAGTTGAGAATGGGCGCTGAAGATTTTGCTTTTTACGCTCAAAAAATACCGGCTTGTTTTTTCAGGCTAGGTACTGCCAACAAATCAAAAGGAATTACCAGCGGTGTGCACACCCCAACGTTTAATGTAGATGAAGCTGCTATTGAACACGGTATTGGAATGATGGCCTGGCTTGCAGTGAGTTGTTAGCTTTAGGTTTTATAAAAATCATGGCTTCCACACCTTACCATAAATTGTTTTTTTTACTTCACAGTCGGTTTTACTGGTATTAAATGGCAAAGCTATATTACTGTAGTTAGTATAATCGGGTATTATACTTAGCATTTGCTTTAACGAAATAAAGATTGTTGTATCGCAAACTTGTATTATCCTAAGGCTGTCCCCTTTTTTTGTTTTAATTATGGTTATTGATGCAGTGGAAATATTGCCGCAGGCAAATGGCGCTTTTTCAAAATAGATTACCGAACCTGTAATAGTGTCTTTTACAAAAGTATAATCCCATTTTTCTTTACAATGTTCATAAGTAGGTATAATAATATTCTGCGGATCTTTTTTTTGGGCAAATGATTGCAGGCCGAAGATGAGGAAAATTAAAATGAGAAATTGCATCCGCATACGAAAAGAACGGGCAAAAAATAAAAATATTGCAGGGGAAATACTTAAGGTTTCAGCAATTTCAAATCGGGCTGTGCATATTTGTACACTTTAAAATAAATGGTGGTTTTGGTTTGGTTTACCCCTTCTACTTTGCTTATATCATCTACAAAGTTTACCAGGTGGTTGTTGTCCCGGCACATCACATCCACTTCAAGGTCGTAATCGCCACTGGTCATTGCTAAAAAGCTCACCTCAGGGAGTTTGGCAATTTTTTGGGCAACTTTTTCTTTAAGCGTGGCGGGCCGCACAAAAACGGCAATATGGGCATAACACATAAATCCCACTTTATCCGGGTTAACCCTGCCAATAATATTCACCGTTTCATCTGCAATTAATTTATTTAACCTTGTTCTAATGGTGCCAACGGAAACACTAAGGTTATCTGCCATATCGGTAAATGACATTCTCCCGTCTTTCTGAAGTTCTGAAAGAATTTTAAAATCCAACTCATCCAGGCTGTTCTCGTCATTTTTGCTCATGATGTGGTAATTGTCAGGGAAAATAAGCATAATCTTTTATTTTATTGCAAAAAATGCAGTATTTTTAATTTTAGTTTATATATTCTTTAAATTATTTATTATTATTTTATTTTTTTGCAAAATCAATAGCTATTGTTCTTTATTTATGTAATCAAACACATTTCATTTTTGATAAATTGCAGGTAGAAATAAACAAATTTTCATTTAATGAGGCATAAAATTTCATAAGCGCCAGTACTGTAAGGCAAAAACTTATTTGCCAACCGGCAATGAGAAATTTTTTTACGAAATTTATGTAACAAAAAAAATAAAAGGTTACTAGTACAATGCTCTATTTACAAGCATCATAGGATTTTAAATTTTGACAAAACAAGCGACTATTTAAAAAAATAATAACAACAAATGAAATATCCCCCATTAAAAAATTACATTAACGGAAAACCTACAGCAGCTTCTACTGCAAAAGCATTAGAGGTTATTTCGCCAATAGATGGCACCCTGCTTTCAACCGTACCCATGAGTACGGCAAAAGATTTAAACGATGCCGTAATGGTGGCACAAAAAGCTTTTGTAAGCTGGAGCAGAAAGCCCATAAAAGAAAGGGTGCAGGTTTTTTTTAAATTTAAAACTTTACTGGAAAGGGATTTAAATATACTAGCCGCATTGGTGCAGGAAGAAAATGGTAAAACCCTCGGCGAAGCGGTTGCCGAAGTAGAAAAATGTATAGAGCTTACCGAGTTTGCCACTTCATTGCCGCAGCTCATCTCCGGAGAAGTATTGGAAGTAAGCAAAGGTGTAGAATGCCGTACAGAGCATGTTCCATTAGGTATTGTTGCCTCAATTGTTCCTTTTAATTTTCCGGCAATGGTGCCCAACTGGACCATTCCCAACGCCATAGCACTGGGCAATTGCATGATTATGAAACCTTCGGAAAAAGTACCGATGAGTTGTATGAAAATAGCAGAACTGTTGCAGGAAGCTGGCTTGCCCGATGGCGTATTTAATATTGTAAATGGCGATGTGGAAATTGTAAATGCCATTTGCGATCACCCGGCAATAGAAGCGGTATCTTTTGTAGGTTCTACCAAAGTAGCTAAAATTGTGTACCAAAGGGCAACGCATAATTATAAAAGAGCGTTGGCATTAGGTGGAGCCAAAAATCACTTAATGGTTTTGCCCGATGCAAAAGAAGATATGACCGCTGCCAATGTGGTGGCCAGCATGAGCGGATGTGCAGGGCAGCGTTGCATGGCAGCAAGCGCAATGGTAGGCGTAGGAAAAATAGACCACATTATTGAAAAAATTGTTGCCGAAGCTAAAAAAGTTGTTCCCGGTCAAAACCTTGGCGCAGTAATTAATAAAGAAAGTAAAGAGAGAATAGAAAGGTATATTGACCAAGCAGAAAAAGACGGGGCAAAAATTTTGGTAGATGGCCGTGGCGCAATTGTTAAGGGCAAAGAAAACGGCACTTATGTGGGCCCCACCGTAATTGATTATGTAAAGCCCGAAATGAGTGTGGCCAAAGAAGAAATATTTGGCCCGGTAATTTCCATTATGCGTACCAACACTATTGATGAAGCACTGGAAATTGAAAATGCAAACCCTTACGGAAATGCAGCAAGCGTGTTTACGCAAAATGGCGGGCTTGCCCGCTACATCATAGATCATGCAAGCGCAGGTATGATTGGCGTAAACGTGGGCGTGCCCGTACCCAGGGAGCCTTTTAGCTTTGGCGGATGGAACGAAAGCAAGTTTGGCGTTGGCGATATTACCGGCAAAAGCTCTGTTGAATTTTGGACAAAACTAAAAAAGAGCACCACAAAGTGGAATCCGGAGGCAGGCGTAAACTGGATGAGTTAAAAATAAAAATTGAAAGCCGAAATTTTTTTTGTTACAAGCGGTGGTACTGCTATTAAGTATTGTTGTGTCACTCACTTGTACTTTTTGTACTTTGTTCATCAGGTAAAATTAAACAGGCAAAAGTCACAAATAAAATTTGGCCAGGGTTACTGCTCAATAACATTTTACCGTATGAAGCAATCATCAATAAGAATTATCTCATCAGGGAGCAAAAGTTTTGAAATGATCAATAAAGATTTTTTGGTAAAAGGGTGCGACGCAAGGCCGATGCCATAAAAAATAAGAGCCGGTAACAAAAAATATAAAATTATGAGTACAAAAACAATTTCCGAAGCAACAGACATTATAAACGATGCCCAGGAGTTTACATTATTTAGCTGGAGCAGGCAAAAAGGTACCAATCCCATTGCAGTGAAACATGCCGAAGGCGTTTACCTTTATGATTATGACGGCAACCGCATCCTCGATTTTTCCAGCGGGCTTATCAATCTTAATATTGGCCACGGAAACCAGCGCATTACAGAAGCCGTTGTAAAACAAATGCAGCAGGTGGCTTATGTATCGCCAAGCTGCGTTACCAAAGTAAGGGCCGATTTAGGAAAAAAGCTGGCCGAAATTTGCCCAGGCGATTTAAATAAATCATTTTTTACGCTTTGTGGCGCTACAGCAAATGAAAATGCCATAAAGCTGGCAAGGCTTTATACCGGAAGGCATAAAATCATCACCCGTTATCAATCCTATCATGGCGCAACTATGGGTGCTATTTCTGCAGGTGGCGACCCAAGGCGCATTCCCGTAGATGTAAACCAGGCGCCTAACTTTGTGCATTTTGATTTACCGTATTTGTATCGCTGGGAGTATGGGGAAGAAAATTTGCTGAAAGAATCTGTAGCACAACTGGAACGTATTATTGCTTACGAAGGCCCCAATACCATTGCAGCCATTTTGCTCGAAGGAGAATCTGGCACTTCCGGATGCTTAAAATATCCCGATGGTTTTTTAAAAGCAGTAAGAGAAATTACAAGGCAACATGGTATATTACTTATTATGGACGAAGTAATGAGTGGCTTTGGCCGCACCGGAAAATGGTTTGGTTTTCAAAACCACGGTATTGTTCCCGATATGATTGCTATGGCAAAAGGATTAACCTGCGGTTATTTGCCTTTTGGCTGTTTACAGGTAAGCGAAAAAATTGCAGAAAAATATAACGATGCTGTTTTGCCTTTGGGCTTAACTTATTCGGCACACCCGGTTTGCTGTGCGGCGGCTTTGGAAACAATTAAAGTATATGAAGAAGAAAACTTAATTGAAAGGGCTGCGGAAATGGGAAAATATCTGGAACAAAAAGTGGATGAGCTTAAAATGAAGCATCCTTCCATTGGCGATTTTAGGAATACCGGTTTATTGGGATGTATTGAGTTGGTGAAAAACAAGAAAACAAAAGAACCCATAGCGCCATTTAATGCCAATGCCAATGAAATGACAGTAATGAACAAAGTAGCGGCAAAAATTAAAGAACTGGGCATGTACACATTTGTAAGGTGGAATTTTATTTTTGTTGCCCCTCCTTTAATTGTTACAAAAAGCCAAATAGATGAAGGCCTTGCAATAATTAGCGAAGCGATACAAATTGCTGATGAAAATGTTGTTTAATTGTTTTGAATAGTACATTTTAAATTTTGAGCAAATTTTTTTATTTAAAATAATTTCATGACGGAGCACCAAGACTTCACTAACTCTTCTCTCATAAACGAAGACCTTGCACCGGTTGCTGCCAGCAATCGCAAGTGGGGAACATGGAACTATGCTGCCTTATGGATTAGCATGAGTTTATGCATCCCTACTTATATGCTGGCAAGTTCTTTAATAGATGGTGGAATGAATTGGTGGCAGGCGGTACTTACCATTTTTTTGGGCAATTGCATTGTATTAATTCCAATGATACTCAATGGCCATGCAGGCGCAAAATATGGAATTCCTTTTCCGGTTTTTGTGAGGGCAAGTTTTGGAACAAAGGGCGCAAATATACCGGCAATGCTCAGGGCAATTGTTGCCTGTGGATGGTTTGGCATACAAACCTGGATTGGTGGCGCTTCTTTATACAATATTTTCCGGGTATGGTTCCCTTCACTTGCAGGGATAGATAATACAACATTAATTCCGCAGGCTTTCCCCATGGTTTGTTTTTTTGTTTTTTGGGTGTTAAATATGTACATCATTTATCTTGGTGTGGACAGCATTAAAAAACTTTTGGTTTTTAAAGCCATATTTTTACCTGCTGCTGCTTTGGCATTATTAATTTGGGCAATTGTTGCCGCAAAAGGCCTTGGCCCCATTTTAAGCCAACCAAGTAAATTTTCAAACAACCAGGAGTTTTTTACATTTTTTTTTCCGGCCTTAACCGGTATGGTGGGTTTTTGGGCAACACTTTCTTTAAATATCCCCGATTTTACAAGATATGCCAGGTCGCAAAAAGCACAGGTAAACGGCCAAATAATCGGCCTGCCACCATCAATGACATTTTTTGCTTTTGTAGGAGTAATTGTTACTTCGGCCACTGCAATTATTTATGGAAATACCGAATGGGATATTGTAAAGCTTGCCGGAAAATTCGATAATAAAATTATGGCTACTGCTGCCATGATTGGTATTATTATTTCTACACTTGCAACCAATATTGCCGCAAATATTGTAAGCCCTGCCAACGATTTTTCTAACCTGTCGCCTAAAAAAATTAATTTCAGAACAGGTGGGTACATCACTGGTATTATTGGTGTGCTTATTTTTCCCTGGAAATTAATTGCTGACCCCAATGGATATATTTTTACCTGGCTTATTGCTTACTCAAGCTTGCTTGGGCCCGTGGGCGGAATAATGATTGTGGATTATTTTTTTATAAGAAAAAAAGAGCTGCAATTGGATGAATTGTATAAAACATCCGGTGCTTATTCTTATAGCAAGGGTTTTAACCAAAAAGCCATTGTAGCGTTGGTATTAGGGATACTGCCCAACTTGCCGGGGTTTTTACTGCAAATAAAATTAATTGGGGCAAATGTTTTTCCGGGTTGGATAAGCCAGCTATATAACTATGCATGGTTTGTAGGTTTTGTAGTAAGCGCACTGCTGTATTATATTTTAATGAAACAAAAGAAATAGCTATTTTAATCTTTGAATTTTTCGTGTTGCATTATGCCACTCATTTAAAATTCAAAATTCATTATTTAAACTAATAAGATGAGTGTTTTAATTAAAAACGGCCGTATAATAACTGCAGATGCAGATTACAAAGCCGACATCTTTATTGAAGGAGAAACCATTGCAACCATTGGTAAAAATTTAAACATAAGAGCAGATAAGATTATTGATGCAAGCGGTAAGCTGGTAATGCCCGGCGGCATAGACCCTCACGTGCACCTTGACATGCCATTTATGGGTACCTACAGCAGTGATAACTATGAAACAGGAACCCGTGCAGCTTTGTTTGGCGGTACCACAATGGTAATAGATTTTATTTTACAAAAGCAAGGCAACTCATTAAAAGCAGCTTTGGATGAATGGCGGGGAAGGAGCAATGGCAATTGTGTTGGCGATTATAGTTTTCATATGGCCGTAACCGATTTTAATGATGATACAAAAAAAGAGATCAGACATTTTATAGAAATTGAAGGTATTACTTCATTTAAAACCTTTATGGCCTATAAAGGCGCTTTAATGATTGACGACAGGCAAATGATAGGATTAATGGAAGAAGTAAAAAAATGCGGTGGCCTCATTAATGTACACGCCACAAATGGCGATATGATTGATTACCTTGTTCAAAAACACCGAAGCGAAGGCAAACTTTCTCCATTGTATCATTATTTGTCGCAACCCGAAGTTACCGAAGCAGAAGCGGCGGAACGATTTGCCGATATGGCCAATTATACAGGATGCCCGGGTTATATTGTTCACCTAACGTGTGAGGGTGCATTAAATGCCGTTCGTAATGCCACCAAAAGAAACCAAAATTTATTTGTAGAAACCTGCATCCAATATTTAATTATTGATGCATCGCTTTATAAAAAGGAAGATGGTGCCAAATGGGTAATGAGCCCTCCGCTAAGGGAAAAGAAAGACCAGGCAACATTGTGGGCAGGCATTAACCAGGGTTTGGTGCAGGTAGTGGCAACAGATCACTGCCCATTTATGTGGGAGCAAAAGCTGATGGGTAAAGATGACTTTAGCAAAATTCCCAACGGCCACCCAGCCATTGAAAACAGGATGGAACTATTATTTAGTGAAGGCGTAAGTAAAGGAAAAATTACCTTAAACAAATTTGTAGAAATATCCTCCACCAATGCAGCAAAAATATTTGGTATGTTTCCACAAAAAGGAACCATTGCCATAGGCTGCGATGCGGATATTATACTCCTCGACCCAGTTGAAAAACATAAACTCTCGGCCAAAACGCATCACATGAATGTTGATTATAGCGGTTACGAAGGCTGGGACTGTACCGGTAAAATAAAAACGGTTTTGTTAAGGGGTGAAGTTGTTATTGATGATAATAAATGCTTAGTTCAAAAAGGTTTTGGTAAATTTATAAAAAGAAGTAAAGTAGCGCAGGTAATTTAAAATTATGAATTAAGGGTTATAAATAGTAGTAAAGTAAAATTGCAATGTGTTATTTGTATAAAATCTTATTCATTTGCTATGGAAGCAATAAAAGGGTATAAATTTTTAGTTAACGAAAAGAAGGCGTTTGTACTGTCAAAGGGGTTATTGCGTGCGGGTACTCCATTTGGGGCAAATATAAGCGAAGCAGTATCAGGACAATCAAAAAGAGATTTTGTTAATAACTTAAGCATTACTATAAAAAACGCCCGGAAAACACTTTATTAGTTGAAAATTTTAAAAAATTCAGTAAATGTGGAAAAAAATTATTTTCATAACAAAGGCGAAAGTTGCGAAGAAAAAGATAGCATATTAAGTAGTATTTTTTGACAACAAAAGAAAAATATTTTTCAAATTCTTAAGCTATAACGCATAGTTCACAATTCATAACTCTAAACTATATTAAATGCCACGTAAAATTAAATCAGGTCTTATTCAGCTTTCGTTACCTAAAACAGAAGGGGAAGGAAGTATTGAAGAAATAAAAGATGCCATGATGCAAAAGCATATTCCTTACATTGAAGAAGCCGGCAAAAAAGGGGTGCAAATCCTTTGCTTCCAGGAAATTTTTAATACACCCTATTTCTGCCCCGGGCAGGATAAAGCTTGGTACGAAAGTGCAGAAACTGTTCCCGGCCCTACAATTGAACGGATGCAGGAGTATGCCAAAAAGTACAGTATGGTAATTGTAGTGCCGGTGTATGAAAAAGAACAGGCCGGTGTTTTATACAATACGGCAGCCGTAATAGATGCCGATGGAAAGTATTTGGGCAAGTATAGAAAAAATCATATACCACATACCTCTGGCTTTTGGGAAAAATTTTTCTTTAAACCCGGCAACCTTGGTTACCCGGTTTTTGAAACTCGTTATGCAAAAGTGGGTGTGTATATATGTTACGACCGCCATTTTCCCGATGGTGCGAGGATACTCGGATTAAACGGAGCAGAAATTGTGTACAATCCCTCGGCAACCGTAGCCGGACTTTCTCAATATTTATGGAAGCTGGAACAGCCTGCACATGCGGCCGCCAATGGATATTTTATGGGCTGTATCAACCGGGTAGGCCAGGAAAAACCCTGGAACCTCGGCAAGTTTTATGGCAGTAGTTATTTTGTAGATCCACGTGGGCAAATTTTTGCACAGGCCAGCGAAGACAATGATGAACTGCTCATTGCCGATTTTGATTTGGATATGATTGAAGAAGTAAGGTCAACCTGGCAATTTTTTAGAGATAGGAGGCCGGAAACTTACGGGAGGTTAACCGAACTTTAGGGTATTTTAATTTTTGGATTATAAATTTTAAATGAGTATTCATTAAAATCATAATTCAAAATTCAAAATTTAAAATTCAAAATAATGATTCAAAACAATAGGCTTACTAAAGAGGAATATACAAAAAATTTCAGCGATGTGCATCCACCATTTGAAACGTTGAATGCAGCATTGGTTGAGGCCAATCGTTGCCTTTTTTGCTACGATGCACCTTGTACAAAAAGTTGCCCTACAAGTATAGATGTTCCCAAGTTTATAAAACAAATTACTACCGGTAATATTAAAGGCTCTGCACATACTATTCTAAGCAGCAATATTGTGGGCGCAGGTTGCAGCAGGGTTTGCCCGGTAGAAAAACTTTGCGAAGGTGCCTGCGTATTTAACCTTATGGAAGAAAAGCCTATTCCCATTGCCAGGCTGCAACGGTTTTCTACAGATGCAGCTATAAAAAATCAATGGCAATTATTTGAAAGAAAAAAACCAACGGGTAAAAAAGTAGCCATTGTTGGCGCTGGACCGGCGGGCCTTAGTTGTGCCCACAATCTCAGTTGCCAGGGTGTTGATGTAACCATATTTGAGAAAGAACAAAAAGGCGGCGGGTTAATGACCTATGGCATAGCAGCATATAAAGTATCGCCACAGTTTTGTGACGATGAAGTAAACTTTATTACTGCTATTGGCGGTATTACAATAAAATATAAAAAAGAATTAGGAAAAGATTTCACACTTGAAGAACTTCAAAAAAATTACGATGCCGTTTACCTGGCCATCGGCGTAGGTTTGGCCCGCCAACTTAATATTCCCGGAGAAAATGCACAAGGGGTTGAAGACGCAATAAGTTTTATTTATACTTTAAGAAATAACGGCTTTTCATCGGTTGCAGTAGGTAATAATGTTGCTGTAATTGGATTGGGGATGACAGCAATTGATGCTGCCACCCAGGCAAAACGACTCGGCGCCCAAAAAGTAACCATCATTTACCGGCGTACCGAAAATGAAAAACCCTGCACTCAGGTAGAATTAGATTTGGCTTTATTAGATGGCTGTGAAATTATATGGCTGGCAGCGCCAAAAGAAGTATTAACGGAAGCTGGAAAAGTAAAGGCGCTTGTATGCAGTAAAATGCAATTGGGTGAGCCTGATACAAGCGGCAGACGTTCGCCAATTGAAACGGGTGAAACTTTTACCCTGCAAGCAGATATGATAATTAAAGCAGCAGGGCAAATGCCTTTTGAAAATTTGATAAGTCAATACAATATTTCCAATGCAAAAGGTAAAATAAAGATTGATGAAAATAGTTCAACAAGCATTAAAGGAGTATTTGCCGGTGGCGATGCCGTAAATGGTGGTAAAGAAGTAGTAGATGCAGTGCAGGCCGGAAAAGATGGAGCAAAAGCAATTTTGCATTATATTTTTCACGCAAAGGCGTAAAGCTAAATAGCCGCTATAAATGCCAACTGAAACCGAAATATCAAAACTAGTTGTTGATCTATACTTTAAATTACATACACAATACGGGTTAAGTTTATTTAAATCAGTTTACGAAGAAATATTTTGGTATAAATAGTAAAAAAATGGGACACAATTTTTACGAAAGCAACCATTATCATTAGTTCACAAAGGAATAAAAATGGATGCTGGCTTTAGGGTAGATTTTTTAATTGATACCAAAGCAATAATAGAATTAAAATCAATGAAAGTTTTGGCTTCAGTTTATTTTAAGCAAGTTCAAACATATTTTAAAGTAACGGGCTTTAAGCTTAGATTATTAATCAATTTTAATGTAAGTCTTATTAAAGATAGTATTCATCGAAATGTAAATAAACTATAAAACCTTTGCATCTTCGCTCCTTTGCGGCTTTGCTTAAAAAAAAAAATTATGGCAGACATCAGTTCAAACTTCTTAGGCATTAAATCTCCCAATCCATTTTGGCTGGCCAGCGCTCCGCCTACAGATAAAAAGTATAATGTGCTCCGGGCTTTTGAAGCCGGCTGGGGTGGTGTGGTATGGAAAACCCTGGGTTCGCAGGTAAAAAATGTATCCAGCCGTTACTCGGCTGTAGATTACAACGGCACAAGAATGATGGGCTTGAATAATATTGAACTAATTAGTGACAGACCTTTGGAAATTAACTTAAAAGAAATAAAAGAATGTATTAAATTATTTCCTGACAGGGCAATGGTTGTTTCTTTAATGGCCGATAATAACCGAAATGCCTGGCATGAACTTATTAAAAAAGTAGAAGATACAGGCGCTCATGGTTTTGAACTCAACTTTGGCTGCCCTCATGGAATGACAGAAAGAGGTATGGGAGCTGCCGTGGGCCAGGATCCTGAAATTGCTTGCATGGTTGTGGAATGGGTAATGGAAAAAGCAACTATTCCCGTTATCACAAAACTCACACCCAATGTTCACTCGGTAGTGCCTACCGGCCGCTCTGTTGTAAAGGCCGGCTCAAATGGCTTATCGTTAATAAATACCATTCAATCTGTTACCGGTGTTGACCTGGATAGTTTTGTTCCCAATCCTTATGTTGGCGGCAAATCTGTTTTTGGCGGTTATTGCGGTCCGGCCGTAAAACCTATTGCTTTAAAAATGCTCACCACAATTGCACAGGATGACCTCACATCAAAAGTGCCAATAAGCGGCATTGGAGGTGTAAGTACATGGAAAGATGCAGTAGAATTTATGCTGCTTGGTGCAAGTAATGTACAGGTTTGTACCGCAGCTATGCATCATGGTTTTCGCATTGTGGAAGATATGGCAGAAGGCTTAAATAATTGGATGAATGAAAAGGGTTTTAAAAAACTAACTGACTTTATTGGAAAATCTGTTCCCACTGTTACGCATTGGGAAGACTTAGATATTAACTACCATCATGTTGCCCAAATTAACCAGGAAAAATGTATCCATTGCGGGCTTTGTTATATCGCCTGTGAAGATACCTCTCATCAATCCATTAACCTGGAAAAAGGAATGCCTTACAATACCTATACAATAAAGGAAGAAGAATGCGTAGGTTGCAACCTTTGTCAATTGGTGTGCCCGGTAGATAACTGCATAACTATGGAAGAACGCCGTGTTGCCCCTGAATATATTAACTGGGTTGAATGGCAAAAACGGGGCCTTCCACTAAATAACCATTGAGATTTTTTTAAGGGTATATTTGTACAAAATCATCGCCTTGAAAAATTTGCTTTTTGTTTTCCTCGTTGTGTTGTTTTCATGCAGCATTAAAAAGTACGATAATCCGCATATTATAATTTATACCGACTATGGAAAAATTGAAGCAGAGCTTTATCCTAAGCAAGCGCCTAAAACCGTAGCTGCATTTCTTTCATATATAGATAGAGGGCTTTATAATAACGGCAGCTTTTACCGTGTTATGAAAGATGAAACCCTTAGTGAAGAATATAATTCCGGCTTTATACAAGGAGGAATCATAAAAACCAATCCCGGATTGCAACAAACGATTCCCGGCATAGAAATGGAATCCCCAAAAACAACAAGCCTTTCCAATACAAGCGGCGCTTTATCTTTTGCCCGGGTTAACAACGGCAGGGCCACATCTGAATTTTTTATTTGCATTGGCGATCAAAAACAGTTGGATGGGAACGAGCCTTCGCCCAATAACGATGGGCAAGGATATGCTGTATTTGGTAAAGTGGTTAAAGGCATGAAAACCGTAATAAAAATTCAAAGTATTAAAAGCACGGGAGATGCTCTTGCTTTCCCGGCTGTAATTCAAAATATTAAAAAGCTTTAGTAGATTTTTTCATGAATAAAATTTTCAGTTTAAAACTTACGGCTTTAAAACCGGAACTTGTATTTTGGGTTGTAGCCTTGTTTTTGCTGTTTATTATACAGCCCGGTAATAACGGGCATAGCCTGTGTTTGTTAAAGTTCCTGAATTATTCTTATTGCCCGGGTTGTGGTATTGGCAGCGCTATACATTATGCATTGTTTCTGGATTTTTCAACATCATGGCAAAATCATTATTTTGGCATTCCGGCATTATGCATAATTTTACACCGTATTTATTCACTTTTAAGAAATAAGCCATGAACAACAATCAACTTTTCCTGAGCCAAATACCCTCTTTGGATGCACAGGAATTAAATTATCTTTTGGCATTTACCAAAGACCTGCCACAGGATAAGCTCCAAACCTTTATAGCCATTTATAACAGCCGAAGAAAAAAACCCGATATTATCTTAATTACCTGTTTACTGGGTTTTGTTGGTTTTGCAGGGGTACACCGTTTTTTAATGAATCAATGGGGAATGGGGATACTCTATTTTTTAACAGGCGGATTGTGCCTCATTGGTACTATTGTGGATATTATCAATCATAAGCAATTGGCGTTTGACAATAACCAATCAGCAGCTGTAGAAACAATGACCATGGTTGGCGGGGTATAGTAAAAAAGCCATTAAGTATACAGTAAATAAATTTTTGCAATAATGTAACCAGTCTTTAGCGAAACCTTAACACCATAAACCTCATTTTCGTCCGACATTTGTGTTGCAAGTTAAAATGAAGAATTTCTCATAAGCAGTTAGTTTTGGTAAACGAGGCTCCTATTCTTAGGAGCCTTTCCATTTAATACACTATTAAATATGGAACAAACCGTTTACAAACTGGTCTTTATCAAATACCAATAAATCTTCTGCTTTTTCCCCCACACCAATAAATTTTACCGGTATTTTAAATTGATTGGCAATAGCTAATACTACACCGCCTTTTGCTGTGCCATCCAATTTTGTAATGGTAAGGGCAGTTACCTCTGTTGCAGCAGTAAAATGCTTTGCCTGTTCCAATGCATTTTGCCCGGTACTGCCATCCAATACCAGCATTACTTCATGTGGCGCCTCGGGTATTACTTTTTGTATTACTTTTTTAATTTTTGCAAGCTCATCCATTAAATGGGCTTTGTTATGGAGCCTTCCCGCAGTGTCAATAAGCACCACATCTACATTTTTGGCCAGTCCGCTTTTTACGGTATCAAATGCAACAGATGCCGGATCGCTACCCATTTCTTTTTTTACAATGGGTACCTTGGTACGCTCACTCCAAATGGTGAGTTGATCTACCGCTGCAGCTCTAAAAGTATCGGCTGCACCCAATAATACCGATTTGCCTGCTAAGCTAAAATTATGCGCCAACTTACCAATAGTAGTAGTTTTGCCCACACCATTAACGCCAACAACTAAAATGATATGTGGTTTATGGCCTTGGGGTAATGCATAATTATTGTAGCTGCTGTCTTCCGGCGCAGCCACCAATATTTTCTTAATTTCATCTTTAAGAATCGCATTAAGTTCTGCCGTATTGAGGTATTTGTCTTTTGCAACACGGGCTTCCAGGGCATCAATAATTTTTACGGTGGTATCAACTCCAATATCTGCCGTAACCAGGGCATCTTCTACCCGGTCCAGTACTTCTTCATCAACCGTGCTTTTTCCGGCAATAGCTCGGGAGATTTTTCCTAAAAAACCTTCCCGTGTTTTTTGCAGGCCATGGTCCACTGTTTCCTGCTGTTGCTTTTTCCCAAATATTTTATCAAAAAAACCCATATTATTTGTTGGTTTAAGAAATGAGCTAATGGCTTAAAATAAAGAAAGCCTCCGGAAATCAATCAGGAAGCTTTTATGAAAAAGTTTGGGCATAATTATTTAGCCAAAAATTCTTTGATTTTGTCCTTATGAACAATGGATTCTTTAAACGTGTAAGCGCCAGTTTTTGGGCTACGAACCGTTTTAATTACTTTGCTCCAGTTTTTTGCTTCTGCGGCGGCTTTCTGGTCTTTGGTTTTTATCGCCGTTTTTGCTGCTTTTGCCATAACAATATATTTAACCCGAAATTATATCGGAAGGTGAATTTATTTAATTTCTTTGTGAACGGTTGTTTTTTTCAAAATGGGATTGAATTTTTTCAATTCCAAACGGTCGGGTGTATTTTTTTTGTTCTTTGTAGTAATATAACGACTAGTTCCGGGCTTACCGCTGGTTTTATGCTCGGTGCACTCTAATATTACCTGAACCCTGTTACCTTTCTTTGCCATTGCAATATTTTATTAGTTGTAAATAATTAAATTTTTTCGCCTGCTGCACGCATTTCTTTTACTACGGTATATAAACCGTTTTTATTAATGGTACGTATCGCTTCAGCCGATACTTTTAGCGTTACCCATTTATCTTCTTCTGCAAGAAAATAACGCTTAGTTTGCAGGTTGGGTAAAAACCTGCGTTTTGTTTTAATATTCGAATGTGATACCTTATTTCCTGTAACCGGCTTCTTACCGGTTACTTGACATACTCTAGCCATTTCCTAAAATTTTGGACGGCAAAGGTAGGTAAAATTGACTAAATACAGAGATAGAAATTTCGATATTTTTAATATTTTTATAGAAATAGCTTTATTTAATAGTAAAAGCACAAAAAATTAAAATATGAACCATTTCATGAATGCCAAACATAAGGAAAATATGCAATTTAGCGCTCTTATTGACGGGCATGATCTAAATATGGACACCAGTACGGCTGACGGCGGCAATAATAGCGCCGCAAGCCCTAAAAAGCTGATGCTGGCTGCGCTTACGGGCTGTACCGGTGTAGATATTGTAAGTATATTAAATAAAATGAAAGTACCTTTTTCTGACTTGTCTATAGAGGCAGATGCCGAACTTACCGGAGAGTATACCAAAGTTTATTCAAAGGTTACTGTTATATATAACATTAAAATTTCCCCGGAAAACCGCCCTAAAATGCAAAAAGCCGTCAATTTATCTGCTGAAAAATATTGCGGAGTTATGGATATGTTCCGGTCTTTTGCCCAAATCAAAACCGTAATTAATTACCGGTAAACTAGTCTATTACAGCTTAAGAATAATTAAATAATAATAAAATTAAACAAACGTTTAATTAATTTAAACAAATGTTTAATTTTGTCCCATGAATACTCGGGTAAAATCTTTAGCAAAACCGGAGTTGATTTTAGCAAAAGCAGAAAAATTAATTGCCCTTAAAGGGTTTACGGCAACATCAATAAGGGAAATAGCCAAAGAAGCAGGCGTTAATATTGCCATGATATCGTATTATTTCGGCTCTAAAGAAAAACTCCTCGAAAATTTGCTCCAAACAAGAATGGAGGAAAAACAAGAATACGTAAAGCAAATTATTAGCGACCCTAAAATTAACGAATGGCAAAAATTTGAAAAAATTATTGACGGCTATGTTGAGAATGTGAAAAATAACCAGGACTTTTTTCACATCATGGTTTCTCTGCAGCTAACTACCAAAAATAAGCGTATCCTTTCTTTTATCCGCAATTTCAGGTTTGTTTATTTAAATCTTTTTGAATCTTTAATTGTTGCAGGCAACCGTAATAAAATTTTTACCAAACATCCAGATGTAGTTATGCTGCAGGCTACTCTTACGGGAACTATTTTTTTTGCATTGAAAAGTAAAGCCCTGTATAAACTTTACAAAAAAAACTACCAGCCCGAGCAGGAATATGATGAAGTATATTTTAGCGATATAAAAAAAAATTTAAAATCTATAATGAAAGCCCTGGTAGGTTATGAAGCTCAATAAATTTATTACCCTGTTTATTTTACTGCTCATGGCATTTGCACAATTGCCTGCCCAGTACGTAAAGAAAATTACCCTGGAAGAAGCAATACAAATGGGCCTGCAACACAGTAGGTATTTACAAATTGATAAGGCAAAAGTTGAAGAAGCCAATGCAGAGTTATTAGCTGCAAAAAATAAAAGCCTCCCTGATTTTAAGTTCAATACTAGTTATATGCGACTTACCAATGCCCAAATTGACATGAAAAGTAAACCAGGTAATGGTGGGAGCAGCAATAACGAACAGGGGCCCTCTGTAAACCAGGCAATGTTGGGTATGGCAAACTTTTCTTTACCAATTTATGCAGGCAAAAGAATAAAATACGGCATTGCTTCTGCTAAGCTACTTGTACAAGTGGCCAAACTTACTGCAGAAAGCGATCAAAATAAAATTGCTTACAACATTGCCAATGCCTTTACTAATTTATTTAAAACCGCAAAAACTATTGATGTTTTAACAGAAAACCTTGCTGCATCGCAGCAAAGAGATAAGATGTTTCTGCGGCTGGAAGAAAACGGAATTATGGCCAAAAACGACCGGCTTAAAGCCCAACTACAAACTGCCAATATTGAATTGCAATTATTGGATGCCAATAATAATTACGCCACCGCAATGCTTTCTATGAATTTATTGCTGGGCTTGCCCAGCCTAACTACAGTGCAACCCGATTCTTCATTTATCCATTTAGACCTGCAGAATATGCCTTTTTCTAATTTTGAAGCTGCAGCTATTTCAAACCGGAAAGACCTGCAATCCTTAAAGCTGCAACAAAAAGCTGCAGCGTATGCTACCCGGTCCGCAAAAGCAGAAAACATACCGGTGCTGGCGCTTAACGGTGGATATGTTGCGGCAAATGTGCCACGTTTTCTTTCGGTTTATAATGCGGTAAACCTGGGTATTGGTATTCAATATAACCTGGCAAACCTCTGGAAAAAAAATGCCGGGCTTCTTCAAGCCTGTGCAAAAGAAAAACAACTCAATGCAGTTAATGATGAATTGAATGACAATATTAAATTAACGCTGCACAAAAATTACCAGGATGCAATGTATGCGGCCAAAAAAACGCTGGTATATCAAAGGGCGTTGGAACAAAGCACAGAAAACTTACGCATTACAAAAAACAAATACAACAATAGCCTGGCAACAATTACCGATTTGCTGGAAGCAGATGCTGCATTGCTTGCAGCAAAAATCAATATTATAAATTCCCGGGCAGATGCTTCCCTGGCCTATTATAAATTGCTGGAATCAGCAGGTTTATTGCCGCTTAAAAAACTAAATAACTAATAAAATATTTTAGAAAAGTTTATAATGGAAAATAATACAACTGAAAATAATAAAGATGTAAAGGCAAGTATCCTGAAGAAAAAAAGGAGCCCGGTTTTTGCAATTATTTTGGGCATATTACTAGTAGCCGGAATTTATTTTGGGTACAACCGATGGCAGTATAGCCGCATGTATGAAGCAACAGATGATGCACAGGTAGCTTCAAATTTAAGCCCTTTAATATCAAAAATATCCGGGTATATCAAAGAAGTAAAAGTAAAAGACAACCAGTTTGTGCATAAAGGCGATACTTTAATTATTTTAGATAACCGGGACCAGCTGATGCATTTAAAACAAGCGCTTGCCGCTTTGCAAACGGCCAAAAGCAATGTATCTTCTGCTGTAGCCGGAACAAATGTATCTGTACAAAATGTATCAACTTCAAAGGCCGCAGTTGCCACCATTGCAGCACAAATTGAAGTAGCTAAAATAAACTCATGGCGCACAGGTGAAGATTTAAAACGGTATGAAAACCTCGTTAAAGACCATTCAATTACCCAACAACAATATGAGCAGGTGCTGGCTGCAAAACAATCTGCCGATAAGCAATTGCAGGTGTTGGTACAGCAGCAAAAGCAGGCAATGCAACAAACCGGAGCCGTAGCCTCACAGTCGGTTGTAACATCGCAAAATATTGGCATCGCCAATGCTGTTGTTCAGCAGCGGGAGGCAGATGTGAACAATGCACAACTCAATTTATCTTATACTATAATTATTGCGCAGGTGAGCGGCTATGTTTCAAAAGTGCCGGTTCAGCCAGGCCAGTATATACAGGCAGGCGCACAACTTTTTAGTATTGTATTGGATAACAGTAAATGGGTAATAGCCAATTTTAAAGAAACCCAGGTGGAGAGAATGACCGAAGGACAAAAAGTAAAAATTGAAATAGATGCATTTCCAAAACATAGGTTTGAAGGCGTTATTAGTTCTTTTTCACCGGCTACAGGCGCAACTTTTGCCTTGCTTCCGCCAGATAATGCAAGTGGCAACTTTGTAAAAGTTGTTCAAAGGCTGCCTGTAAAAATTGATTTTTCCAATTTATCAGACAGCCTCATTAGTAAAGTGCGTACCGGCATGAATGTAAAAGTGGAAGTAAGTTTAAACTAAAAAAATGCAGGAAGATTCGCTGGTTGAATATGGCGCAAGACGAACAGTAATTACCCTTACGGCAATTTTATGTGCTTTACTGGAAATTGTAGATACCACAATTGTAAATGTGGCGCTTAATGATATGAGGGGCAATCTTGGGGCAACACTTTCTGAAGTGGGCTGGGTAATTACGGCTTATGCAATAGGTAATGTAATTATTGTGCCCATGACGAGTTGGCTTTCGCAACAATTTGGCCGTAGAAATTATTTTGCAGCATCCATAATTATTTTTACCATTTTTTCATTCTTATGCGGTAATTCCACCAGCATTTGGGAACTGGTTACATTCCGTTTTTTACAGGGCATTGGCGGAGGTGCACTTTTAGTAACCTCACAAACAATTATTACCGAGAGTTACCCTGTTGAAAAAAGGGCAATGGCCCAGGCTATATATGGCCTTGGCGTAATTATAGGCCCCACGCTTGGCCCGCCACTTGGTGGTTTTATTGTAGATAATTACAACTGGCCCAATATTTTTTTTATTAATATCCCCATTGGTATTGCAGCAACATTGCTTACGCTGCAATTTGTGAAAAGCCCAAAGTACAGCGAAAAAAAATCAATTAAACAGGTAGATTGGATGGGAATTTTTTTGTTGAGTATTACCGTAGGTTCGCTGCAATATATTTTAGAAAAAGGGCACGAAGACGATTGGTTCGAAAGCAGCCTGATTCTTTTGTTAACGGTTACTTCCATTTTTGGTTTGTTCTTTTTTATATGGCGCCAATTCACTTATAAATATCCTATTGTAGAACTGAGGGTTTTAAAAAACGGCAATTTGCGCATTGGTACTTTTATGTCTTTTATCCTGGGATTTGGTTTATATGGTTCTACTTTTATTATTCCTTTATATACGCAAAGTATTTTGGGGTGGACCGCCATGCAATCCGGCATGCTGATGATACCGGCAGCGCTTACTACTGCTTTTATGATGCCGATAATAGGTAAACTTTTGAGCAAGGGCGTTAAACACCAGTTGTTAGTTGCCATTGGTTTGTTTATATTTTTTATTTATAGTTTTTGGGGTTATAAAATCCTTACTCCACAAACCAGCGCCGATAATTTCTTTTGGATGCTTATAGCAAGGGGCGCAGGGCTAGGGTTGCTGTTTATACCCATCACTACACTGGCCTTAAGTACTTTAAAAGGCCAGCAAATTGGCCAGGGCGCAGCATTTACAGGAATGATGCGGCAGTTGGGCGGATCTTTTGGCGTAGCCTGTATCACTACATTTATTGCCAACAGGAGCATGATGTACCGGGGTGATATGGTTTCTATGTTGAATGTAAATGATGCCGCTGTGCAACAAAGAATTGACCTGTTGAAAAATAATTTTTTGAGTAAAGGCTTTTCTACAGATGCGGCACAGCAATCTGCCTACAAAGTGTTGGATGGCATGGTAACGAAGCAATCGGCAATACTGGCATATATGGATGTATTTTTATACCTCGGCTTTGCCTTCCTGGTTTGTATCCCTTTTATTTTACTCGTTCGCCAAAAAAAAGATAAGCAGCAAATGAAGGGCTTGAGCGAAGCCTTGCATTGACGGGCATTTACAAAGCGGAGAGTTTTTTTCTTTCTTTAAGGATTAAAAAGCTGTGCAAAACAATAGATAAAATAATTAACGATAAGCCAATGTAAAATTGAGAATGAAAAAGTTTATTTTCATTAAAAAATATAAAAGCCATCAGTAAACCATATACCGGTTCTAAGTTATAAGTGAGGTTTACGGTAAATGCTGAAATTTTTTTTAGCGCTAGCAATTGCAAATGAAACATTACCACGGTACACAATATGCTCAATATGAGCAACCATAGAAAATCTGTTTTTGTTGGGATATAATAGCCGGGTTTGGTTACAGATACATATAAGGGCATTATCATACTCAGCACAATTATACCCCCAATAAATTCATAAAGGGTGAGTATCCTGGGTGCAAATTGTTTTAAGAGTTCTTTGTTGAAAATTGGAAACAGTGCGCTGCCCACAGCCGCCACAATTCCATATATGATGCCTGTTTTAAACGCCGGGTAAAAATCAAAAATAATGTAGATGCCGGCAATAACCAGCAAGCCCAAAAATACTTCGGTATAATTTATTTTTTTTCGCAGTATTAAAGGTTCAAGTAATGCCGTAAAAAAACCAGTTGCCGAAAAGCATACTAATGCAACGGAAACATTTGCATATTTTATGCTGCCGTAAAAGGCTACCCAATGAAAAACTACCACCGCACCTACGCCAGCAATTTTAAAAAAATCTTTAACGGAAATTTTTACGGGCTCTTTTTTATGCCACATCCAAAGCGCTAAAACCGAAAGGGCAATTAAAAGCCGCCACCAAACCAGTAAGCTTTCATTGAGCATTATCAGTTTACCTAAAATAGCCGTAAACCCCGCCAGTAACACGGCTATGTGTAATTGTAAAAATACTTTTTTCATATAAAGAATTATCAAAGATAAAGGAGTCATTCATTCGCAAAAATTCAAAAAATTCATAAATAATGTAATCAAATAGCACAAAAAGCCAAACATGATTATATTTGCCCACCTATAATACAAGGAAACATGAATTTTAAACGGATCAACAACATTACCGGTTGGGTAGTATGCTTTATTGCCTGTACGGTTTATATTATGACAATGGAAGCCAGTGGCAGCCTTTGGGATTGTGGCGAATTTGCATCCAGCGCTTATAAATTGCAAATTCCGCATCCGCCGGGAGCCCCTTTATTTGTATTGATTGGCAGGTTATTTATGGCGCCATTTGGCCCGGCTCATGCTGCAACCGGCATTAATCTTATGAGTGCCCTGGCAAGCGGCTTCACTATTTTATTTTTGTTTTGGAGTATCACTCACTTTGCCCGTAAAATTGTTTCTGCCGATGATAAGGAATTAACACAGGACAATATTTTTAGCATTATGGCTGCCGGGGTTGTGGGTGCATTGGCTTATACCTTTTCCGATTCGTTTTGGTTTAGTGCAGTAGAAGGCGAAGTGTATGCTTTGAGCTCTTTTTTTACTGCCATTGTTTTTTGGGCAATGCTCAAATGGGAGCATAATGTTACCGAAGAACAGAAAAACGGTATTAAAGGGCATTTTACAAAAGCAGACAGGTGGATCATCCTCATTTTTTATCTTATGGGCCTTTCCATTGGGGTACACTTATTGAATCTGTTGGCAATTCCTGCTTTGGTGCTTATTTATTACTATAAAAGATACAAGGTTACCAAATGGGGTGCCTTTTGGGCTTTTGTAATTGGCTGTGGTATTACTGGCCTGGTACAAAAAGCAGTAATTCAATGGAGCATTAAGGGCGCTGGAAACCTTGATATATTTTTTGTAAACAGTTTTAAACTTCCATTTTTTAGTGGCTTTGCTTTCTTCTTTGTATTGATGGCAGCGCTGGCTTATTTTGGTTTTAAAATGGCCAATAAAAATGGCTGGAACTTTTTAAAACTCGGCCTATGGAGTTTTTTATTTATGCTCCTGGGTTATTCAACTTATTTTACAACCCTGGTACGCAGCAGCGCAAACCCTTCGGTAGATATGTTTAATGTAGATAACCCGGTAAACCTGGTAGGTTATGTAAGCCGTGAGCAATACGGCGACTGGCCCATTTTATACGGCCAGGATTTTACCGCAGAAATACAGGACACAAAAATTACCGAAACCTATATTAAAACCGATAACGGTTATGAAAAAAACGGTCGTAAAGTAGAGTATGTTTTTGCGCCACAGGATAAGCATATTTTTCCACGAATGTGGGATATGAGCAACGACCAGCAACATGCCGATTACTATGCCTCCTGGGCCGGAATAAATAAAGACGAACAGGGAAGATGGGACAGATCCCCAACCATGGCAGAAAACATTGGCTTTTTTATGAGTTACCAGGTAAACTGGATGTACTGGCGCTACTTCCTTTGGAATTTTGCCGGTAAGCAAAATGATGTACAAGGCGTAAATATGGGCAACGTAAGAGACGGTAACTGGAAAACCGGTATTGGCTTTTTTGATAAAATAAGATTGGGCGATCAAAATAAATTACCCGATACTTTAAAGAATAACAAAGCCAATAATAAGTTGTTTGCTTTACCATTTATTTTAGGTATCCTCGGCCTTATGTACCAGGTTAAAAAAGATAAACGGGATGCATTTGTTACAGGCCTGCTCTTTTTCTTTACCGGTTTTGCCATTGTTATTTACCTCAACCAGGCAGGTAATCAACCCCGTGAAAGGGATTATGCATTTGTAGGTTCGTTTTATGCCTTTGCCATTTGGATTGGTCTCGGTGTATTTTATGTAAGAGACCTAATAATGCCTTATATCAAAAATATTAAAACCAGTAATATAATTGCCGGGCTTTTATGCCTGCTTGCTGTTCCGGTATTAATGGCATCGCAGGAGTGGAACGACCACGACAGGAGCAAAAAACTTTTGGCTCCCGACCTTGCTACCGATTACCTTGAAAGTTGCGCACCCAACGCAATTGTTATTTCTTTTGGCGATAATGATACTTATCCTTTATGGTTTGCACAGGAAGTGCTGGGCGTAAGAAAAGACATAAGGGTAATTAACAGCAGCCTTTTGGGAACAGACTGGTATATAAATCAACTTCGCTATAAAATAAACGATAGCAATCCCATAGACCCTATTTGGAGCAAGGAGCAAATTCAGGGCTCAAGCCGTGATGTTATTTATGAAGCATCAAGGGTATTTGGTGGTAATGCCGGTATGGCAAATCAGTTTTTGCAACAAGCTGGTATCACAGATCCATCTCAACCCATGGACCTTTATACCATGATGAAAGATTTTGCAGGAAGCGATAGCCCCAATAAAACACAGGCATCGCAGGATGGAACGGCAATTAATATTTTTCCAACAAGAAAAGTAAGCATCCCGGTAGATGTAAACCTGGTTCGCCAAAACAAAACCGTAAATGCCGACGACTCCGTGCTAAGCAGCATACAGTTTGAAATACCTAAATCAATTTTGTATAAAAATGATGCGGCTATTTTAAATATTATTGCTGCCAATAAATGGAAAAGGCCAATTTATTTTACCTCACCCTATGGCGAGTTAGGTTTTGGAAATTTCTTAAGGCAGGATGGACTTACCTATCGCCTGGTACCTGTTGCCAATAATAAAGAAGTGAACCGGGATTGGGTGGTAGATAAAATGGGCAGCAAATTCAAGTTTGGTAATGCCAATGTACAAGGTGTTTATTTTGATGAAGAGAACAGGAGGCACCTTAATACCATTCGCCTGGCCTATGCTTCGGCTGCCAGGAACCTTGCAGAGAACGGCCGTAAGGAAGATGCCCGCAAATTGCTGAATAAATGCGACCAGGGGATGTTACAATCGAACATGCCTTACGGTATGGTAAGCCGTGGGCAGCAGCAAAACCAAATTTCGTTGCAAATGGCCCTTGCAGCTTATATAGCCGAGGATACGGTGCTGGCAACAAAAATTACCAATGCATTGCAAAAAGATATGGAGCAGCAGCAGGCCTACTATGAGTCGTTGCCAGTGAATAAGCGGGATGCCCTTTCATTTGAAGAAGAAAGAAACGCAGGATTACTCAACGCTTTGCATAGCCTTAAACAACAATTTGCAGCACCGGTAAAAGCGCCTGCCGAAACAACGGCGCCGCTTACCACACAGCCCGTTGCACCTAAGCCTGTAGATTCACCAAAAAAATAATAAAGGCTTAAATTAAGTTTAAAATAAACCCGGTTAATCACCGGGTTATTTTATTTTGTTTATTTGCAGTAGAACTGTAAATAATCATTATCCTATTAAATATAATACCGTAGTAATGAAAAAAATATTAGCATTTTTATTTTTATGTATGCTGGGCTTTGGTGCATATATTGGCTGGAACCTTTATGGGCCATCGGTTTCTTCACCCGAAGGAAAATATTTTTATATTAAAACCGGCGCATCTTATGATGAGGTTAAACAGGCCTTACTGGATAAAAAAATTATTAAAACCGCATTTTGGTTCAATAAAGTTTCCAAAAGGGTAAATTATGCCAAAAATATAAAACCCGGCCGCTACGAAATTAAAAATGGCAGCAACTTAATTAACCTTTTAAAAACACTTAAACGTGGCTGGCAGGCGCCGGTAAATTTTGTAATTACAAAATTACGTACCAAAGAAGACCTTGCCGCAAGAGTGGCCCGTTATTTTGAAACCGATTCTACAACCGCCATCCGGTTTTTATTAAGCAACGATTCTTTGGCAAAATTTCATTTAGATACCAATACAGTGATGACTGCCATAATACCCAATACCTACAGCATAAAATGGAATACCCCTTTCAATAAAATTTTTCAACGCCTGAAATCAGAGGAAGATAAATTTTGGACGGAGGAGCGAAGGCAAAAAGCAAAAAATAAAAATCTAAGCCCTCAACAGGTATATACCATTGCCAGTATTGTAGAAGAAGAAACTAATAAACAGGAAGATAAAGGCCTTATTGCAAGCGTATATATAAACAGGGTTGCCAAAAATATGCGGCTTGAAGCCGACCCAACCGTAAAATTTGCGATGCGAAATTTTGCATTAAAAAGGGTGTTGCATAAGCACCTGGATTATCTCTCTCCTTATAATACTTATCGCAATAGCGGTTTTCCGCCGGGGCCAATTTGTACAGCGTCTGCATCTACAATTGATGCCGTGCTCAATGCGCCGGAAACCAATTACATTTTTTTTGTTGCCAGGCCCGATTTTAGCGGCTACAGCAATTTTGCCGAAACCTACCAGCAACATTTAATTTATGCAAAGGCTTATCAAAAAGCATTGGATAGTTTATTTTTGAGCAAACAAAATAAACCTGCTCAATAACTTTGCTCCGCATACAACGCATATTACTCAACTTAACACCCATTCCCTGGTTGTTGCAAAAAAGTAAAAACTGGTACCCGCCGGGCTTTGAAGGTGTAGCGCTATATGATGTACTTAACTTTTTTCGCAGGCAACTTACCCATTACAATATTATGGAAAGGGCATCTGCGGTTTCTTTCAATTTTGTAATGTCGCTTCCGCCATCGTTACTTTTTTTACTTACCCTGTTGCCCAATTTGCCTTTTATATCCAAACGGGTTATTAAAATCCAGCTGCACAGGTTGATACGAGATATCATTCCATCCTATACTTACAATAAAGGAGTAATAGAATTTGTAGATAGTTTTTTGGCGGCAAATAAATTCGGCCTTATTTCTTTTGGTCTTTTGCTCTCTTTATTTTTTGCATCAAATGGAATGATGGGCGTATTGCGGTCGTTTAATAAAAACACTTATATGGGCTTTAGTAAAAGAAAAGGCCTGCACAACAGGATTATTGCCATAAGGTTAACTTTTGTGTTATTTGGATTATTGCTTGCATATTTTTTATTGCTCATACTACAAGGCCAGTTGCTCAACCTGCTGGTTAAAAATGTTCACCTTAAAAATATAATTATTTATAGCCGATGGACCTTTATCATCATCTTATTGTTTTTAGCCATCGGGTTTATTTTTAGGTATGCGCCGGCCATAAAAAAAAGATGGAAATTTATTTCTCCCGGCGTAATATTTTCTACCAGCCTTTGCCTTTTGGCTACCCTGGGTTTTTCTTATTTTGTTTCGCACTTTGCCGCTTATAATGCCTTGTATGGTTCCATAGGTACCATAATGATGGTGATGGCTTTAATTTTTATTAATTCCCTGGCTTTATTGCTGGGTTTTGAGCTCAATGTAAGTATCAATTCCTTAAAAGAAATATCAGCAAAAAGGGTAGTAAATACCTGATTTACAATGTTTTTACAATAAATTTACCGGTAATATTTTTTTTGTTAACTTTATCCCTCTTTTACTAATAAACTGTTTATAATGAAAAAAATATTTTTTATACTTGCTCCTTTGGCTTTAGTATTTTCTTTTGCTTTTGTTACCAGTGAAACATTGCCTATTGGCGCAAGATTACCAATGGCCGATTACCAAATGGCCAATGTGAAAACCGGCTATTTTACATCGGTAAAACAAGAGGCCAGAGAAAATGGCGTTTTGGTAATGTTCAGCAGTAACAATTGTTTAGCTGTAGAAAAAATTAAAAGCCGCACTTTGGATGCAGCAGAGTTTGCCCAAAAAAATAATATAGGTGTAGTATTTGTAAACAGTAATGAAGCCCAAAGAAATGGTACTGAAAGTTATGATGCTATGAAAGCTTACTTTAATGCCAATAAATACGATTGGAGTTATGTTTTAGATGCAAAAAATGCTTTGGCCAATGCATTTGGCGCCAACTTTACACCGGAGATTTTTCTCTTTGATAAAAATATGACCCTGGTTTACCATGGTGCAATTGATAACAATTTGAATGAATCTGGCGCTGTAACACATAAGCATCTTTTGGAGGCGCTTTCAGCAGTTTCTGCCAACAAGCCGGTTTCTGTTACCGAAAGCCCGGTTACAGGTTGTGCCATTAACCGGTTAATGAGCAATTAATAATTATCAAAAAAAAATTTGAAACCCTGGAAGTTTTCCGGGGTTTTTATTTTTTTACTTATGGAGCAGCCGGTACAAAATAATTGCTGCTGATACCGCTGCGTTAAGCGATTCTGCACTACCTTTGCGCTCTATGGTGATTTGTTTATCACATAAGCTTAAAATTTCATTGCTTATGCCTTTAGATTCATTACCCACGATAATTATGCCTTCCTGTATTGGTTTTATTTGTTGCAAGGGCTGACCATTTAATACCGTGGCATATTTTTTAACAGGAGATTTTTTTAAAAAATCAACTAAACTGGTATAAATAATATTCACCCTTCCAAGGCTTGCCATGGTACTTTGTACAACTTTGGGGTTGTACATATCTGCTGAATGTTGTGAACAAATGATATTTCTAATGCCAAACCAATCGGCAGTGCGGATAATCGTTCCCAGGTTTCCCGGATCCTGTATTTCATCTAAAGCCAAAGAAATTTTTTGCGTAAGATCAGGGTTTTCATTGCTGGAAACTTTTTCAAAAACGGCTAAAACCTGGTTGGGTGCAGGCATTGCCGAAATTTTTTCCAGCTCAAATGCTTCAATAATGGTTATGCTCCCGGCGCTTTTAAAACCCGGTTTTCCGGCATTTTCATCAACCCAGTTTTGCAGGGCAAAAACCGATGTACATGTAAAATTATTTTCATTTAAAAATTCTGCAACCAGTTTTGGGCCTTCCGCCACAAAGCAGCCCGTTTCATCTCTAAATTTTTTGTGCTGTAAACTTTGAATATATTTGGCAGTGCTTTTGCTTAACATTTGTAATAATTGTATGAAATTAAAGGAGTATCCTTTTAAAATAATCGCCAGGTTAAATTTTTTTTTACTTGTTGCTGTATTGCTTTTCTCCTGCACTATCACCCGTTACAAAAAACTGCCTTTAAATAAACCCTTTGTTGCCAAAAATACCATTAAAGTTTCGGATGATAAATTAACAAAAGGCGAAAAAGAGTTTATTGAAGAAAAGTTATACACCCAGTTAGATGACAGCGCACAGGTAAAAATAAAATCACCTATTTTTTTTCTTGATATAATTTCTGCACCGCCGGCTTATGATACTATCTACTCTTCCCTGTCGGCAAATAACATGGAAGCATCGCTTTTTCACTTAGGCTTTTACGATGCACAGGCAGCTTATAAAGCTGATACCTCCGGTAGAAAAGTAAAGGTTCATTATACCATTAATGCCGGTAAAAGAACTTTAATAGATACTATTGGGTACCAGCTGCAATTGCCGGAGTTACAACAGTTTGCAATGGCATCTAAGCCCAATAGTTTATTGGCAAAGGGGTTACCCATTACAAAATCGGCTGTAATGGGCGAAATTAACCGGCTGGTAGATACTTTTAGAAATAACGGGTATTATAAATTTACCGCAGCAGAATTAAAAGTAAGGGGAGACACCACAATTGCAGCATTAACTACTGTAAGCGATGACCCTTTTGAGCAACTGGAATTGCTGGCCCAGGCACAGGCATTGAAAGACTCTCCTAAAATTAAACTTGCCCTTATTTTAAATCCGCCTGAAGACAGCAGCAAACTTGAAAAATATTTTATAGATAAAATTTTTCTTTTAATAGATTATGTACCTGGCGATAATTTAATCGATACAGTAAATATTAACCAGCGAACCACCGCTTCGGGCAACTTTATTTTGCGCTATCACCAGCAATTTTTACGTATAGGGTTTATTGCCCGAAATATTTTATTCAAACGGGGAGAAGTGTTTCGCCAAAATGACTATTACCAAACATTGACCAACCTGGCAAAAGCCGGTATGTGGCAAAGTGTAAATATCCAAATTGTGGAACATCCACAATCCAATAAATTAGATTTAATTGTAGAGCTCATCCCCATAAAAAAATTTGGTTTTGAAGCTACATTGGAAACCAGTTACTCTGCCGTTACCAACCAGGCCAATGCAATAGGCGGTAGCCAGTTTGGCTTATCGGGTAACTTATCTTTTGTAAACAGAAATATTGCCAGGGAAGCCATACACATGACGCATAGCCTCCACTCCGGTGTGGAGTTTAATAACAATGCCAGGAGCAATACCACCAATCTCATCAACTCCAATGAATTTCGTTACAGCAATAGCATCATCATACCCAGGATAATAAATTTATTTCCATCAAAAGATAAAAATATTACTGGCAGAAGAGGAAGGTATAAAGCCGGTGAAACTTTTTTCAACACTTCTATAGCTTATGCCAACAGGTTGCAATTGTTCAACCTGCAATCGGTTGATTTAAGCATTGGTACCAGCAAAATAAATAAAGAGGGTGCAAAATGGGTTTTCAGGCCGGTAATTGCAGAATTTAATTACCTGTTTAATGAAAGTGATAGTTTCAGGAATATTTTAAAAGACAACCCTTTTTTACGTTACTCATATAATACAGCATTTGCAGGCGGCATGGGCCTTAGCTGGTCAAAATCTTTTTTTAATCCACGGCATTTGCGTAGCACAGGTAAAGAAAGAACAATTAAATGGAACGTTGAAGAATCTGGTCTTACCTGGGGCTTATTGCCCTTTCTTAATAAATACAAGAAAAAATATATTAAAACCGATGTGGAATATCATTACACGGTTAGTTACAAAAAAACGGTTTTGGCATTTCACTTTTTTGGTGGCGTGGGCATTCCCTTGTCAAAAAAAGATACTACACTGCCCTTTTTCAAACAATATTTTGGCGGCGGAAGCACCAGTTTAAGGGGCTGGCCGGTAAGGGGAGTTGGGTTGGGTTCGCAGCCTTTAAAACCATATCAAAAAAATATTTTTAACGAACGTACAGGAGATATAAAGCTTGAGGCCAATGTAGAATACCGGTATGATATTGCAAAAATAATTCCCAATACACTTATACTCCGTGGTGCTGTATTTGCCGATGCAGGCAATATATGGAACTGGAGACCCTCTGTAAATAATGGAATTACATCGGATACCGGACAGTTTAAACTTAAAAACCTGTACAGGGAAATAGGTTTGTCGGCTGGTACGGGTTTGCGCCTCGATTTTAATTATGTGGTGCTGCGTCTCGATTTTGGTTTTAGAGTGAAACGCCCGGAAACAAGCTATTTCAATGATGGATGGAAGTTGCCTTCACTCAGTTTTAATGATATAATCCCAAAACTTTTTTCCGGAAAGTACCGGCAATGGCGGTATGAAAATTTTAATTTTTCCATTGGTATCAATTATGCCTTTTAATGATATTGCACTTTGTTACATACATTCATTTTTTGTAAATTTGCTACCCTCACATCAATCTAAATTTAATTATGGGAAGGATATTTGAAGTAAGAAAAGGCGCCATGTTTGCCCGATGGGACAAAATGGCCAAAGATTTTACCCGTATTGGAAAAGAAATTGCCATTGCTGTAAAAGCCAGTGGCCCCGACCCGGATAATAACCCTGCATTAAGAAGATGCTACCTTAATGCCAAAGCTTGTAATATGCCCAAAGACAGGGTAGAAGCGGCTATTAAAAGGGCAATGGGTAAAGATACCAGCAATTATGAAGAAATAACTTATGAAGGTTACGCACCGCATGGCGTAGCACTTATGATAGAAACAGCTACCGACAACCCTACTAGAACCGTTGCTAATGTGCGGATGCATTTTACAAAAGGAAATGGCTCATTGGGAACAAGCGGAAGCGTAGCTTATACGTTTAACCGTATGGGCGAATTTAAAATTAAAAATTCAGGACAAAATATTGAAGAGCTTGAACTGGAATTAATTGATTATGGCCTGGAAGAAATTGGCGAAAACAGCGAAGGGAATATTATTATCCGCACGGCTTATAATGAATTTGGCCACATGAATAAAGCACTTGAAGAAAAAAATATTGAAGTAATAACTGCCGAGCTTACCCGGATACCGGTAAATACTGTAGAACTGAGCGAAGAAGGTTCTAATGAAGTATTAAAACTGGTAGATAAATTAGAGCAGGATGAAGATGTACAAAAAGTTTACCATAACCTTAAATAAAAAAACCCGGTTTTTCCTGGGCTTTTTATTTATCCTTATTCATCTACACGAAAAGAAATTTTGCATACCACTCCAAAAGTGGTAACCTTACCATCTTTTACGTGTGCTTTAATATCTTTTACATAAACAGAGTCTATGTTCCTGATGGTTTTTGAAGCTTCTTTTACTGCAATTTGAATTGCATCATCAACCCCTTTACTGGACGATGAAATTACTTCTACAACTTTTACAATAGCCATAATCTAGATTTTTTGGGTAAAAAATTTTATAAATATATTGCATATATTATGCCGAATTAAAGATAACCCCTTTTTTGCTTTAATTTTTTTTGTAGTTTTTCAGTTTATTGGGTAATAATAAAAATAAATTTAATTGATAAAGCCAACCCGGTTATTTAAAGAGTTTTTTAATAGTGAAAAAGCCGGTGGGCTGCTGATTATTTTTTGTACCATTATTTCACTGCTTATAGCCAACAGCAGTATGGGCAATGCCTATCATAATTTTTGGCAAATGCCTTTTGCCGGGCATAATATAGAATATTGGGTGAACGACGGCTTAATGACCGTTTTCTTTTTATTGATTGGCCTTGAGCTGGAGCGAGAAGTTTACAAGGGCGAATTATCGAATTATAAAAATGCCATGTTGCCTGTATTTGGTGCTATTGGCGGCATGATTGTACCTGCGGCATTTTTTTTATTTTTTAACTACGGTACAGAAACCCAGGCAGGTGCTGGTATTCCCATGGCTACCGATATTGCATTTGCGCTTGGTGTGCTCTCTTTATTGGGAAACAAGGTGCCCACATCATTAAAAATTTTTTTAACAGCTCTTGCCGTAATTGATGATATTGGTGCAATTTTAGTAATTGCATTTTTTTACAGTAAAACTATTTCATTGGTTAACCTGTTGCTGGCATTGGGCATTTTTGGTTCACTTTTAATAATGAACCGTTTAAAAATACGCAACCTTGTTCCTTATTTAATTGGTGGCGTGGCCATGTGGTATTTTATGCTCAATTCTGGCGTACATGCAACTATTGCCGGAATTTTACTTGCTTTTGCAATACCTTTTGGAAATGGTAAGCCACAATCCAGCTCTTATATTTTGCAACATTTTTTGCATAAACCTGTGGCTTTTTTCATTGTACCTATTTTTGTACTTGCCAATACGGCAATTGTACTAAAGGGTAGTATTGCAAACCTTTTTACTTTGGATTATAGCATAGGTATAGCTGCCGGCTTACTATTGGGTAAACCCGTTGGTATTTTTTTGTTGAGTGTTATTGCAGTAAAATCCGGTATAGGTAAAATGCCGAAGGACCTGAATTGGAAAAGTATTTTTGGCGCTGGCATTTTAGGCGGCATTGGTTTTACCATGTCTATTTTTATTACGCTACTGGCATTTGATAACGTGGAAATAGTCAACAAAGCTAAATTGGCTATTTTAATAAGCTCCCTCGTTGCAGGCGTTTTAGGATATTTAATGCTGCAATTTATTTTGAGGCACAAAGCAAAAAATTAATTTACTGTAGTGGTAATTCGAAGAAAATATTTGACAGGGAAAAGGAAATTGTAAAAAGCACGTCAGGCCTCAACAATTTTTACTTCATAAACGGCGCTAAATAAATAGTATTTTTTTGTAGCAGGTTCAAAACATTTATATCTTGTTCGTATCCTTGGCCCTTTTTGAAAAATCCGTTTGTCGCTGGTGGTAAATAATGCATTATTGGGCAGTTGCTCCACAAAAAAATGATTGTCTTTTTTTATATCGTATTTATTTAATACACGCATCAGGTGGGTATCAGCGCAACTGCTGGCAGCTGGGTTGTGCTGCGATTGTAAAAGGGCACTTTCAATTTCTTCCGGAAAAAATTTTTGTTGAATAAATTCGGATAAAATATTCCTAAATTCATTTTTCCATTCTTTACCATGCGAAGCAACCCGGTTGCCGTAGCGCTCAAAAGTAAACAGGTGCGCAAGCTCATGCAATATGGTTATGAGAAATGAATAGCTGTTCAAATTGCCGTTTACACTTATACGGTGGCCTTTATGGTTTGTTGCGTGGCGGTAATCGCCAAGTATGGTTTTGCGGCTTTTGGTAATAGTAAGTTGCACTTTGTATTGGGTAATATAATGCATTACCATATTAAAACTGCCCTGGGGCAGGTAAGATGCCAGCGCAGAAAATGGATGCTCTTCTTTAGGCATTGGGTTTGCGGTTCAATTTCAGTAAGGTTTTTATTTCTGCAAAAAGATAAAAAAGGTACATCAGCATGGCTGCAACTACGGAAAGGCTGCTGAATTTTTCGGTTACAAAATAATAAACCAGTATTGCAGCAACGGTTAAAAACATTTTCAACATCATACCCGTAATGGTGCTGCGTATAAATTGATGGGGATTTGGGGCATGAAGGCTTTTCTTCTGGATAAAAAATACCAGTAAGGATAAAATCAGGAAAAATACATTGGCAAGTATTAAAATATTTTTCTGCAAGCCCCATTTTTCAATTGAGCCCCAAAGAAAAAATATGAGCAGGGTAAAAAAAGAAAATACAATTAAAAAAGGTAAAAAAATCCGCTTTCTGAAATCCATTTTATTATTTTTTGGGTGCTGTATCTTTTATTACTTTATAAATTAAAAGGGTAATAATGAACAAAGGTAGCACCCAAACGGCTAATGGCATTTTAAAATTTAGCCAATGGTCTATTTTTAAACCAAAATAAACTGCAGCGCCAAGGGCCACAATAATTTGTGTGCCCAGGCTTAAATATTTCCACAATAAAGCGTTATTGTTTTTTTTATTCATTTACGGCCACAGGTAAGCCTGTTGACGAATTTAGTTCTACCACATTGGCGCCCATTTTGCACTGTCCATTGAAACTTACCGTATGTTCCATTTGTAATTTACCGGTATTAATGTCGCCATCAATTATGGCCAGGTTTTTTAATTGCAGCAATTCAGCAATATTTAAATTGCCTTTTACATGGCCAAAAATATCGGCATCTTTGCTATGCACATTTCCTTCAACTAATGCATTGGCGCCAATAATAATCCTTGCTTTGCTGCGTATATTGCCTTTAATTAAACCATCAAGCCTTATATCGCCATTGCTTTCAATATCCCCTGTAATTATGGTTCCCTGTGCAATAATGCTGCAACCTGCATTTTCTTCCGGCGAAGATTTTGATTTTGAGGTAAACATAGTAAATATTGGTAGTTTTAAAGTGATAGAATAAATTGTTAACGTTGCCGTTTCAATTTTATTCTTAATCGTCGGAATTTTCCACTTTAGGCAAGGCTAATTTATTGGTATCCAGCTTAATATCTTTTCCACTTAATACTTTTTGAAGATCTTCAAGGTACTGGTGCTGTAGCTTTAGCGATTGTTCCATAGAATCGGTACGCATCTTTAGCTCCCTGTATTCTTTAATTTGTTTTGCATTGCCCAGGCCTACGCCGGGTAAATAGTATTTTAACGGCGTAAAAATAATAAGGGCAGTAGTTAATGCCACCAAAAGCACAAATATTACGCTTAGGGCTGTATAAACACTCCAGCGGGATAATTTAAATTTAACTACTTCTTCATAAGTATCCTCGTTCATAATTATCAAACGGTACTTATTTCTTAGTCTTTTTAATGTAGTGTTGGTATCCATAGTTTTATAAATCAGCTTAAAATTAATCAATTGCTATGGTAATGCGGAATATTCAAACAAGCTGTCTCTTTGTTTTTAACATATTTTAGCCCGGCAAACTAATGATTTTCATACATTAGAGCTTAATTTTGGCTATTCTTATTTTTAAGCCGATATTTAAGGTTATATCTAACCGTAATTAAACATGTTGAAACCATTGAGCCGTATTTTTTGTTCCCTTTGTTTTGCTTTTTTATGGCATCTTTCCATTGCACAACCCGGTTGGACAATTGACCCCTTTGGCAAAGAAAAAAAGCCAGAAGAATATGAAAACAAAAAATTGGGCTCTGAAAAAACTGCCGATAAGAAATTTACTGTAACCCGGCGCATTATACAAAATACTGTTTCTCATTTTAATTATTATTTTAATGCCAATAATAAATTAAATGCGGTGATAGACCAGGCCAAATACGGCCATAAAGATGATTATGCCAGGTTGCTTCCTTTTTATCCTTACAGCCTCGATGTTACTGCACAACAAAAAACCGAACTGGATTCGGTAATTTATAAATGCACCGCAGGCATTTTATTGCATGATTTAAGAACAGATTGGGTTGATAATTTTTATTTGCTAATGGGCAAATCTTATTTTCTTAAAAAAGATTTTGACTCGGCTACCAAGGTGTTCCAGTTTATTAATTACAACCTCTTTCCCCGTAAAAAGAAAAACGATGATGATACCAAAGTTATTGGCACCAATAATACGCCGGGTATGGGGCTTAGTATTGCCGATAAGGAAAAACGCAATGTAATTCAGCGGGCATTTACACTGCCGCCAAGCAGAAACGATGCTTTAATATGGCTGGTGCGTACTTACACCGAGGCTGGAGAATACGGAGATGCAGCAGGGCTTATAAATATTTTACAAAACGATAAAAATCTGCCCGCCCGGTTAAAGAACAACCTGGAAGAAGTTACTGCTTACTGGTTTTTTGCACAGGAAAATTATGATAGTGCAGCCAACCATCTTTCATTGGCATTATCCAATGCCGATACCAGGCAGGATAAAAGCCGCTGGGAATATTTACTGGCACAGTTGTACGAAATGAAGGGAAGTTTTGATTTGGCAAAAAATTTTTATGCAAAAGCATCCAGGCATACCACCAATCCTGTAATGGATATTTATGCCCAATTGAACAGCGCTAAAATGCTCGAGAAAAAGGGCGATTTTAAAGAACTGAATAATGTAATTGCCAATTTAGTAAGAATGACCAGGAAAGATAAGTATGCAAATTACCGGGATATCCTTTTCTATTCAGCAGCCGTACTCGCCATGCAAAAGCCAGATACGGCAAATGCTATTACTTTGTTTGAAAAAGGAACAAAGTTTTCGCCCGAAGACAGGCTAGCCTATAAAAATAAATCTTTTCTTTCGTTGGGCGATATTGCTTACAGCCAAAAACGTTACCGGGATGCATCGGGTTATTACGACAGCCTTCAACTAAGCGACCCGGATATGGCCGATGTAGCAGTGGATATTGAAGCCAAAAGAAAAGTTTTGCATAAGCTGGTACAGTATTATACCACAATGGAAAGGGAAGATAGCTTAATGAAAATAGCCTCCTTGCCAGAAAAAGAAAGAGATGATTTTGTAAAGGAACTGGCTAAAAAGTACCGCAAACTCCAGGGGAAAAAATACGTAGAAGAAAATGTTGCCTTTACGCCTATCGAATTTAAAAATGATAAGGATAAACAGGGCGATATGTTTGAAAAAGACAGGAAAGACAAAAGCGCCAAAGACGGAGCTACCTGGTACTTTTCAGATGCAAGTGCAAAAAGCCGGGGATCATCTGAGTTTAAATCGCTTTGGGGAAAAAGGGAAAACGTAGATAACTGGAGAAGAAAAGCAGCTATTGAATTGTTAGCCAAGCAAAAATTGGCTGCTCAAAATAATAACAATCCCGATGAACCGCTGCCCCCGGGAAGTGAAGATGAAGTAACGATACAGGCAGCAAAAGAAGCGAATTATAGTTACGAAGGCATGATGGCCAGCCTTCCGCTAAGCCAGGCCCAAAAAGATACCAGCAACAGTATTATTGCTTCAAATCTTTTGGCTATTGCTACTATTTTTCAAAATGAATTGATGGATTATGAACAAGCGGTAATTGCCTATATCGAGTTCCTGGAAAGGTTTAAAAATAATGATAAGGAAGCAGATGCTTATTTTGGTTTATACTATTGCTATACCAAATTGGGTATGACCAGTAAGGCAGAATATTACAAAAATATAATTACCAATAAATATGCAGCTACAAAGTATAACACTATTATCCAAAACCCACAATCATTAAACCCCGATTATAAAGAACCGGCCGTAACTGCTTTGTATGAAAATATTTACAGTTTGTATATCGAAGGTAAGTTTGATAGTGCAGCTTTAGCTAAGCAAAAAGCAGATAGCTTGTATGGAAATAATTATTGGACACCCCAATTATTATACATTGAAGCGGTACAACTCATACAACAAAAAAAAGACAGCGCTGCTATTGCCGTGTTAACCGATCTGCAGAATTTATACCGTACATCACCCTTGTCACTTAAAGCTGCCAACCTTATAGAAGTGCTGGGCCGTAGGGCACAAATTGAAACATATCTTACCAATCTTGAAGTAACCCGGGCAAACGAAGAAAAAATTATAGTAGGTGATGAAACGGCACAGCCTGTTGAAACTAAAAAGCCATTTCAGCAGGTTGCGGTTGTACCTGTAAAAACTATTGCATCCACCACTATTAAACCCCAAACATCCGATTCTTTAATAAAAATATTACCACAATTTAAAAGTGGGGCATTTGCACTTGAGCCAGAAAAACCACAAATGGTAATTATGATAATGGATAAGGTAGACCCTGTTTATGTAAACGAAGCTAAAAATGCCATGAACCGTTATAACCGGGGAAATTATAATTACCGGAATATTACAGTAAATAAAGATGCCCTGGATGCCGATAAAGCATTATTGGTATTTTCCTCATTTAATAATGCTGCAGAAGCCATAGCCTATTACGATAAAGTAAAAAAAGCCGCACCTTCTGAAATTTCCTGGTTACAACCTTCCAAATATTATTTTTTAATAATTTCAGATGCCAATTTAACTGTTTTAAAAATTAATAAAGATATACCTGCATATAGAAATTTACTCAATACCAATTTTGGGAACAAATTTTGATGATACTAATGCCGTACTAAACATTAAGTAGCTGAAGGAAAAGTGCCATTAAATTTTTGGGCGGGTTCCAGGTAACAAGAGATACAATAAAATTAATACATGAAAAATTCGGTTAAGTTTTTGTGGCGCTTCTTTTTTTGGGGGTTGCTATTTGCAATCTTCATATTTTCCCTAGCCTATTTTGGGGTTTTTGGAAAAATGCCCTCATTAAAAGAACTGGAAAACCCCGAAGCCGACCTAGCTAGTGAAATCATAAGTGCTGATGGCCTGCTTATGGGAAAGTATTATGCCGAAAACCGCAGCGAAGTAAAATACAATGAAATTTCACCCAATATTATTCATGCATTAATTGCCACAGAAGACCAGAATTTTTATGACCATTCCGGTATTGATGCAAAGGCAGTAGCCCGGGCTGTATTTAAATTAGGTACAGATGGAGGCGGAAGCCCAATTACCCAACAGTTGGCTAAAATGATACTGAAGCAGGGAAGAGGAAATGTAGTAGAGAGAGTAATTGATAAAATGAAAGAATGGATTGTGGCCGTAAGATTGGAACGAAATTTTACCAAAGAAGAAATAGTAACACTTTACCTCAACAGGGCGCCATGGGGAAATTTATACGGTATAAGAAATGCCAGCAGGACCTATTTTCAAAAGGAACCTTCTGCATTAAAATTAGAAGAGGCCGCCGTACTCGTAGGTATGTTAAAGGGGTTTATTTATAACCCAATATCCCGGCCCGATGCTGCACTCAACAGGAGAAACACAGTAATACAACGGATGGTTGATGCAAAACAACATTACCTCCCTCAAGCCGATGCCGATAAGCTTAAATCCAGGCCACTTATTACCAATTATAAACCCATTGATGAAGCTATAGGAATTGCCCCTTATTATCGCAGAGCTTTAATTGATGTAATAAAAAAATGGTGTAAAGAACATACCAACCCAAAAACCGGGGAGCCTTATGATTTATACCGGGATGGCTTAAAATTTTATACCACTATAGATACCCGAATGCAGAAATATGCCGAAGAAGCCGTATTACAACACATGCCGGTACTGCAAAAAAAACTCAACGGCTTTCTCAAAGCAAGAATCAGCAAATTATGGGATAAGCATCACGAAGTTATGGAAAACGGTATTAAATATTCTGAGCGCAGGAAAAATATGCTTGAAGCCGGGTTAAGTGAAGAACAAATCCGCAAATCATTTGATAAGCCCGTACGCATGAAAATATTTACCTGGGATAACCCAAAGCATGAAAAAGATACTGTGATGACGCCTCTGGATTCTATAAAATATCATAAGCAATTAATGCAGGTAAGTTTTGTGGCAATGGATCCCAAAACCGGTGAAATAAAAGCTTATGTGGGAGGGTTCGATTACAAATGGTTTAAGTACGACAATGCTTCGGCCATGCGCCAGGTGGGCTCTACATTTAAGCCATTGCTTTATACACTTGCCGTTACCGATGCCGGCTACACGCCGGAAACGGTAATACCGGGTGGTGCATTAACCTTAAACGGCAAAACTATTTCCGGAGGAGGAGGTACAATGGCCTATTGCCTGGCCCAATCAAAGAATGCTGCTGCATGGAGGCTCATGTCTGTAATAGGAGTAAAGCGTACTTTAGAGTTTGCTCAGCAATGCGGTATTAAAACTAAGCTTCCGCCTTATCCATCCATTGCTTTAGGTTCTGCAGAAATACCCATGGTAGAAATGTTGCAATCTTATACCATGTTCCCTAATAGGGGTTACAATACCGAGCCTGTTTACTTAACCCGGATTGAAGACAAAAACGGCAACCTGATTTTTGAATTTCCCCTTGCTCAAAGCAAGCAGGTGATAGGTGAAGTAGATGATTATACCATGGTTAAATTAATGGAAGGAGTTGTAAAATCGGGTACGGCACGCTCTTTAAACAGCTACAATATACCGGTGGCAAAGGCTGGCAAAACCGGTACAACCAATAATTATACCGATGGCTGGTTTATAGGATATACACCTGATTTGCTGGCCGGAACCTGGGTTGGCTGTGCCGATCCTTTTATTCCAATTTATTCCAACAATGTTGGCGGTGCAGAAATGAGCGCCCCACGCTGGGGAATTTTTATGAGTAAAGTAGCAGCGGATAAAAAACTGGACTATAATAAAAAGAAAGATTTTGATGAACCGCCGGAAATGAAAATGGATCCTATTTATGCTGATAACAGCAGGTTTGCAGAATTATTGAACCAGGGCGACAGTCTTACTGTGGACTCAGGCGTAAATGATGGAGGCGACTTTTTTAATGAAGAACCCATTGATGAAACACAAGGCACTAATGACATAAATTCCCCGAAGCAGGATACAATTAAAATGCCTGCCGGTAAAGATCCGGCAAAAGGGAACGAAAGTAAAAAGCAGGAAAAAGTAGTACCTAAAAAGCCCGAAGAAAAAGGGAATGACTATTGATTCTTCTAAATAATTTATGATTTAAGGCTGAACTGTTTCAGCCTTTTTTAATGACAAATACCCCGAGGGAGACCGAATAATTGTAATTGAATTTTTTTCACTAATTCTTTTTCAATTTAAGCAGTTGTTTTATTTAAAAATAGTGCTTAAAAAAGCGGATGAAAAACTTCATCCGCTATCCTTAAAATTTTAATGCACTTACTATGCTTCTTTATTATCTTCTGCTGAAGCAGGTGATTCATTATCTAACTTTGCTTTAATATCTGCTAAAGCGCTAAGGTCACCAAGCGTAGCTTTTTCTACTTTATTTTGGATATTTTTAACCACTTTTTTAGTTACTTCAGCTTCGGCTTTCTTTTCTTTAATGTGGGCTTGTTTTTCTTCTTCTTTTTCCTGCTCCCACAAGCGGCTATGGCTAAGTACTATGCGTTTGTCTGCTTTTTCAAATTCTAAAACCATAAAGTTGGCTATTTCATCCATGCCTATAGATTTACCATCTTCTTTCATTAAATGACGGGCCGGTGTATAACCTTCGAGACCGTATGGTAACAATACCATAGCGCCTTTATCGTCTTTTTTAATTACAGTGCCTTCATGTACAGAACCAATAGTGAAGATTTCCTGCAAACCTACCCAGGGATCTTCTTCAATTTGTTTATGGCCCAATTGTAATTTGCGTCCTTCTTTATCAATGCTAAGGATGATGCTTTCAATTTCATTACCCACTTTGGTATATTCGTTAGGGTTGTTAAAACGTTTCAGCCAGCTTAAATCGCTAATGTGAATCATTCCGCCAATACCTGTTGCTAATTCAACAAATACACCATAGGGTGTAATATTTTTTACAATGCCTTTGTGTTTACTTCCTTCGGGGAACCTGTTTTCTATAGTGCTCCATGGGTCTTCTGTCAATTGCTTAATAGAAAGGCTCATTTTACGGGTTTCTTTATCGAGGGTTACTACTTTAGCTTCGTATTCATCACCTATTTTAAAGAATTCTTTAGCATTAATTGGTGTATTTGCCCAGGTAATTTCACTTACGTGTACCAGGCCTTCAACGCCGGGGTTAATTTCAAGAAAAGCGCCGTAATCTTCAATATTTACCACTTTGCCTTTTATAATTTCACCTTCTTTAAGGTTTTCTGCCAAAGTATCCCATGGGTGAGGAGTGAGTTGTTTTAAACCAAGGCTGATGCGTTTTTTATCATCATCAAAATCCAATACCACCACATTTAATTTCTGGTCCATCTTTAGCACTTCTGCAGGATGGATAATTCTTCCCCAAGAAATATCAGTAATGTATAGCAAGCCATCTAAGCCGCCAAGGTCAAGAAACGCACCAAAGTCGGTAATGTTTTTGATAGTTCCTTCAAGTACCTGCCCTTTTTCAAGCTTACCAATAATTTCTGCCCTTTGTGCTTCAATATCGCTTTCTATAAGCGCTTTATGGCTCACTACTGCGTTCTTAATGGCTTCATTAATTTTTACAACTTTAAATTCCATAGTTTTACCCACAAACTGATCGTAATCGGTTACAGGTTTTACATCTATTTGAGAACCGGGAAGAAAAGTTTCTAAACCAAATACATCCACAATAAGCCCGCCTTTGGTTTTGCTGGTAACGCAACCAGTAACAATTTCGCCGGTTTTGTTTACTTCCACAATTCTTTCCCAAGCACGGGTAATACGGGCCGATTTACGGCTAAGGTTTAAGTTACCATCCCTGTCTTCTTTTTCTACAACCATTACTTCTACTACTTCTCCTACCTTTACACCACCTGGTATATCTCTGAATTCATTAAGGGAAATTAAACCATCGCTTTTAAACCCAATATTTACTACAGCATCGGTTTTGGTTAATGATTCAATGGTTGCCATAATCATTTCACCATCGTTAATTTGTCTGAAAGTAGACTCATAAACTTTGTCGTACTTTTCTTTTTCATCCTGCGAATAAGCAGAAACATTTCTTTTATCCCTGCTCCAGTCAAAGTCATCATGGGCAGTTTCTGGTGTTGCTTCTGTTGTAGTGGTTTCCTGAACAAGCTCATTTGTTGACGCAGTAGCTTCAGCATTTTCGGCAGCTTTTGGCTCCTGTTCTTCTGCGTTTAATTGTTTAATAATATTGAATGACATAATATATCCCCGTGTTTTTTAATCGGGGCAGCAAAGGTACAGGTTTTTAGGGTCAAATCAAACAGGAAATCAATCTTTCGTATGTGATTGGGTATCAATAAAAAAGCCCTCTTAATATTAGAGGGCTTTTTTAATTTAAAACGGGTTCTTACAAAACAAGTACTCTTCCTGTTTTTATACGTTTGCCACCTCTGTCGGCAAGCTCAACTGTATAAATTCCTTTACTTAAATTAGAAAGGTTTACAGGCATATTGGTATATGGACCAAATATTGTGAAAATTTTGCTGTACACCCTTGCACCTTTACTATCAAATACATTTAAAGTGCGGCCACCCTGGTTGGTAATACTGTGATACCTCACATTAAATTGTCCGTTAGGTGCCGGGCTAGGATAAATAAATAGTGTAGCTGTTGCAGAATCTCTAATAGTATAAGATGCAGAAGTGGCCATACAACCATTTACGTCTTCTACTACAGCATAGTAATTACCAAGATGATCTACATCAACAGGCAGGTTTGCTTGTGTACCTGCCACAGATCCATCATATATCCATTCAATAGATTCTGCAGCATTGGGTGATGTAGCAACTGATAATGTAGTAGTGAGGCCGGGGAACAAAGCAGAGTAGGGATTGGCTGCAACAACAAGTGTTGGGTTTGGATATACGGTTAATGTGCCTGCTGTAGCCTGCAAAACGCTGTTACAAATAGGTACATACATTGAATCGTAATATACATAGCCATTCATATCGGGGTTAATTGAGCTAATGCTCAATGAACTTGTTGTGACACCGCTATATCCGCCACCATTACTTAATGCAGTAAAGGTTGCTCCTCCATTTGTACTTAAATACCATTGGTGATTAATTATAGAACCACCTTCTGGTTCTGAGGCAGTAAAGGTAACACTACTGCCATCGCATGCTGCCTGGTTATCTACTGTAGAAGTACCGGAAATGGCTTCATTAACGGTTACGGGTACTGTAGCTACAGTTGATTGACATGTAGCTGTACTGAAACTTACATTATAATTGTTTACACCTGCTGCAGTAGGTAGTACATAAACTGTAGTTGCAGGAGTTCCGGTGTAAGGAGTAGTTGCTGATGCATCCGTAAATATTGTACCTGCAGGGCCTGTCCATACACCTTGTGCAAAGTTTGGTGCAGTATAAGTAATGAATAATTCAGCTGCATTTACACTACCTACATCACCGCCACCAAGGTCTGCTACAAGTATGTTCCAGGTACCGTTGATGGTAGATAATAAACCTGCCCACGTAGTATTTGTTGTAGCGATATTACCAAAACTTGGATTGGTAATCAACCATCTTTCTGCGCCAAAGCTACCCGTTCTTGGAGCAGGTGCGCCACTTATAGCTGTGGTTGAAATAGAATCAATTGTTGTATTGGTAAAGTTTGCAGTACCATTACTACCTGAAGCATTATCCAATAATGCAAACATGCTTAATGAAGTGTTGTTTGGCGCTTGCAGGTTCATCACAACATCACCTACCCATGTATGAGGTAATGTAAATTTAATACCAATATTTTGGATAATAGAGCCTGCCGGTATTCCCGAAACTTGTATAGGAACTGCTAAAGCATTGGTTATTGGGAAGGTATTATCCGGAATATTAACCGGTAAACCTGTTGCAACAAACGTAGTTGTTTGTACAGAGGAAACGGTATTTGTTAAAGATAATTGTTGAATGGTTCCGCTGCAAATATTTGCAGATGGAGGATTTACCACAGGATTTAAAGGAGTGATAGATAATGTTACCACACTACTAAAATCAACTGCGGCGCAGCCACCCTGGTAAACTGCACGGTATTGGTATCCATTTATTGAACCAGGTGCATTTGTTATTAAAAGTGTTGCAGTATTTACATCACTGTAAGGTGCTGAGTTGGGTACATTTTGCCAGTTGGCAGAAGCACTTGTTCTATATTCCCAGAACACTGATGGGCTGCTACCAGCCAATCCTATATGGAAGCTGGCGTCCTGTCCGCAAGCTGTTGATTGGCTTGTGGGTTGCTCCGTAACGGTAACAGGGATACAGGGTAAAATATTTACCAGGTAATCTTCGGTTTCTCCAAATGCCAGGGCATTACAGGCATTTCCTCCGGTAAATAATGTTGAGAATTGTACCCTCACCCTCATACGGGTAACACCTGTTAGTGCAGTGCCTGGTACATTAATAGTACCTGCATGTATGCCACCACTGCCAGCGGCTGTTGTACCTAAAGATGTAAATTCACTGGCTTCAAATGTACCACTTTGGTTATAGTCAATCCATACACCCACGGCTTCTGTCCAGGAATCTTCGGTAGTTACAGAAATAGGCGCTGCATCACCTGCAGTAATATCTGTTGCAGGTATGGTTGAAGTGTAATCACCATATCCGTTAGTAGAGCAAGCAGATGTATTATTTAAAGATGAACCGAAGGTAACATTGGTCATTACATCATCATCGGTGCAATTGAAAGCAGTGGTTGGAGGAATGCAATAACAGGATGATGGCGGGTTCATCGTAATTCCAACTGGTGTTGAGGTTGCACTATTGGCACCGCAGTTTACTACGCATTGATAGAAAATAGCGCTTGACGTATTGGTAACATAAGTTGCTGTTGTAGCACCGGTAATATTTGTCCATGGGCCGGTAGCAGATGGGCCCGATTGCCATTGATAAGTTATACCAAGGCCACCTGGATCTTGTAATGATAAAGTAAAAGGAACACCGGGGCAAGCTGTAGTTGTTGTAGATAGGGTGTTTCCAGGAGTTGGCGTGCCACTGCAAGATGCGCCGTAAGTAACCTGGTCAATTCCCATATAATCAGAATTGTTACCTGCTGGTCCGCCATCTTCCACAAAATATCTAAAGGCAAATCTTCCAGTTGTTGGCCCGGCTAAACCTGAAAGTGTTACGGTAAAAAGCGTCCAGGTATCCGGGTAAGTTGCGTAAGTAGAGTTAATATCTAAAAGCAAAGTGGTAAAATCTCCAACCGAAGTTTCAGATGTTCCTGCATTAACGCTGGAGCCTGAAGTACTTAAACGTAGTTGGAGCCTGTCAGGAAAAATACTTCCTGTACCACGGGTATAAAATGAAATAATATTTCCATTGGCTAATGGAACTTCCGGGGTAAACAACCAGTTACTGATTGTTCCCGAACCTGCAACATTATTAAAATTTGCAGCAATGTAAGAAGTAGGTGCGCCATTATAGGCATTGAAAACAGTAGTGTTACCCTGAAACCAACCGGTACTGCCAATTGTTGGTCCACTAAGGTTTTGAGAGGCCCAGCCGGTTGGCAAAGGAATTGCCGTTGTAAAACCCTCGTTTATTTGGGCAAATACATTTGTTGCAACTAAGCTGCTGATGATTAATAAGAACAGCCTTGCTTTCTTGTAAAAATGTTTCATGTGATGAATGGTTTAATGAAAAAAAGCACTTTTGGTAAATTCAGTCATAAAGTTAGGGGAAAAAAAGGGGCTGACGAAAATCAGCCCCTTTTTTTTAAAAAAATATCAATCTTTTTTATAAAACTAATATTCTTCCTGTTTTAATACGCTTTCCGCTTCTTTCTGCCAGTTCTACGGTGTAAACACCTTTACTAAGGTTTGAAAGATTAACGGGCATATTGGTATACGCTCCAAAAATTGAAAATGTGTTGGAGTAAACTCTGGATCCTTTGCTGTCAAATACATTTATCGTACGGCCACCCTGGTTAGAATTACTGTAATACCTTACATTAAACTGACCATTATTTGTTGGATTAGGATAAATGAATAAGGTTGACGTTACGGAATCCCTAATGGTTATTGATGAAGAGGAGCCTTCGCATCCATTTTCATCTACCACAGTTACATTATAAGTACCTAATTCATCTACATTTACAGGTAAGCTTGAGCTGGTATTTCCAATAGTTGATCCATTGTAATTCCAGGTATAGCTTCCGGATGCGCCATTTACATTAATCGTTGTGCTTATTCCCGGGAATAAAGCAGATGGATTTGCTGATAAAGACGGTGTTGGATTTGCATGTACGGTAAGGGTTCCGTTTCCTGAATGGAGTGTACTGTTACATACAGGTATGTATAAAGAATCATAATAAACATATCCATCCATACCCATTGAAACACTGCTAATGGAAAGTGATGCTGTGGTAGCCCCACTGTAAATTCCACCGTTATGTACTTCAGTAAAGGTTGCTCCACCATCGGTACTCATATACCATTGGTGATTTACCGGCTGGCCGTTTTCGGGTGTAGATGAACTAAATGTAGTACCTGTTCCTTCACACGCTGATTGATCATCTACTGTTGATGTTCCGCTTAAAGGAATGTTTACAGTAACAGGAACGGTTGTTACACTTGATTGGCAAATAGCAGTACTGAAGCTTACATCATAATTGTTTACGCCGCCTTCTGTAGGCAATACATATACAGTAGTTGCAGGTGTGCCTGTGTAAGGAATGGTTGCGGCTGCATCGGTAAAGATGGTACCTGCAGGGCCTGTCCATGTTCCTTCTGCAAAAGTTGGAGAAGTGTAAGAAATAGTGATGCTCCAGTTGTTAAGCGTGCCATCATCCGATGCATCAAAATAATCATAAAATGCCAGTGTCCAGTCGCCATTTAAGGTACTATACAAATTATTCCAAGTGCTGGTAGTTGGAGTATATCCTACAGGGCCGCTTGGTGGGAAACCAGTTGGAACAGTAGCTGTCATGGCATCTGCTTTGAAAAGCCCTGTCCATGGGTTTGTGCCTGCATTTAGCACAGTGGTTCCCAAAGGACTAAATACGGTATTCGTAAAACCAGTAGATATGTCTACTCCACCAGTTCCTGTTAAGAAGTAATCAAGGTTTAATACTTGTCCGTTTGGCCCTTTCAGCACAAAACATGCATCGCCAATCCATGGGTGTGCAACATTTAATGTTACTTTAAAATCGGTAATAATTGAGCCTGCAGGGATACCGGAAACAGGTATCACATTTGAATCAAATAAACTTCCATCATCTGCAGAAGGTATTGCAAGGTTTACACTACCTGAAGCAAAGGTGGAAGATTGCAGGGTAGAAGTTAAATTGGTTAATGATAATTGCTGAATAGTACCTGCACAAATTGTTGCAGATGGTGGATTAACATCGGCAATTAAAGGCGTAACTGTTAAAGTCCCTATACTGCTGTGGTCTAATGCAGTACATGCCCCCTGAAATACGGCACGGTATTGATATCCCTCTAATGCTGATGTAACTGCAGTAATCGTTAGTGTGTTGGTATTTACACCGCTATAGGGTGCAGCATTAGGTACATTTTGCCAAATGCCGCTAGCACTTGTCCTGTACTCCCATGAAGCCGAAGGTGCGCTTCCGGTTAATGCTATAGAGAATGTTGCATTTTGTCCGCAACTTGCCGATTGACTTGTTGGTTGCGTTGTAACGCTTATTGGAACACAAGGAGTAACATTTACGGTGTAATCTTCTACTTCACCCCAATTATCGGTACCGCATGATCCATTATTATCGCTATCTGTATTATCATACAACCGTATTCTCATTCTTGTTGCACCAAGGGTAGCACCGGAAGGAATGATGATGGTGCCATTGTATGGTCCTGCACTGTTTGTAGGCGCTAAATACACTTGTTCACCCGGATCTGTAAAGTCAAAATCCTGGTTAAAATCAATCCATATTTTTATCCTGTCTCCACCAAAACCATTTGTTGAAGTTACGGTAAAAGGCATGGTTGCTCCGGCAATTACATCTGTAGAAACAGCGGTAAAATCCTGGTATCCGCTGCCGCCTGTTGAGCTATTATCAATAGTTCCTAATTTTACGTTTCCAATTCTTTCAAAACTGCCCGATGCACCTGCATCGCAATAGCAGGGTACCATATTAATAAGTACCGGTGTTGAAGTGCCATTGTTACCACTACAGGTAACAACGCATTGAAAATATGTTGTGGCTGTAAGTGTAGTGGTATAAGTAGCATTTGTTGCTCCTGTTATATTTGTCCAGGTTGTTCCATCTGCTGAAGATTGCCATTGGTAGGTAACTCCTGCACCGGAAGTGGCATTTTGTAAACTTAAGTTTAAAGGAATATTTTGGCAAATTGTAGTTGCGCTTGCAATAGTATTACCAGGAGCTGGCGTACCGGAACATGAACCGGTATTATAATCGAGTTTAAATGGCATGTCCTGTGCATTAGCACCATCTAATAAATTTACCCAGGTAGCAGCATTTATGTCATGTTGTTTGCCGTTCCACCCTGCCTGGGTTACCTGGCCCACAATTGTTGCCGGAGGTGAAAAGTTGCTGATACCACCATTACCCAATTGCCACTCTATCCAATATGTACCCGGGGTAAGTGAAGTGTTAATGTTTGCAACAATTTCCCAAATGCGCCTTGTAGTACCAGGTGCACCATTAAATATGCGATACATATTTGCATCTGCAGAAGATACAAACCTGTTGGTTGTAAGGTTGCCAAATATTGGCGTAGGTGAACCTACTGAAGGGTCGGTATTAAAAATTTGTATTCTCACATCTACAAAAGGAGATGTAGTACCAGCAAATCCTGTAGAATAGGCATAAAATCTTGCTGTAGTTAAATTCCAGCCGCCTGCAGGTACAGTAAAATCATCGGCAACGGTGAAGCCTGCAGTAATATTGGCGCCAAAACCGGCGTTGGTATTACCTGCCTGAACTTCGCTCCAGGTATATCCTGTAGGGGCGGCAGTACCTGTAGATGAAGTGGCTCCGGTGCTTAAAGGGCCGTTGGTATATGTTTGGGCTCCTGCCAAACCTGTAAATAAAGTAAGGAAAGTTATGGCTGTTAATGTCCATAATTTCGACAACTTAATTTTGTTGATAGTAGTTTTGGATTGCATCATTTTAATTTATTTAAAGAAGAGCATGGCTTAAGCAATGCATAATACCGGGTAAATTTTACCCGGGATAAAGAGATTATGTTACAAATTATTAATTGTCTTTTTTATCTGCTTTTAATTTTTCCCTGGAACCTTGTGAAGTAACAGCAGGAGTAAGTTTGCCTGCTTCAATAGCAGCAGCTTTTTCTTTTTTAATTTTTACTTTTTCCAGGTATTCAGGAGTGTTGTAAGGATTGGTGGATTTATCCGCTGTGCCAAATGTACGCTGGATAACTTTTTTCTTTTTGACAACTTTTGCCGATTCTTGCGCATAAACTAAATTGCCAAAACAAAACCCAACAAAAAGAGTAAGTAAGATTTTTTTCATTTTGATATATTTTACATTAACGTATTGTAGCCCAAATATAAGAGATAAAGTTTTACCGAAAAAATCATTATTATTTTCAAATATATGTTTGCCTGATTGAGCTTTAAATAGAAATCTTTTTTATCCCTATATTTGAAATGGGTATTATATAAATACTTAATCAGACTTGCAGCCAAAAAATGCAAAAACTTTTTTATTCTATCAAAAACTCATCAATTGTAAAAGGGCTGGTGTATGGTTTTGTTGGCATTTTTACATATCCCGGCTTAAATATTATTAACCGTATGAAAATTTACGGCATGGAAAACCTAAAAAATCTTCCCCGTAATAATGTACTATTTGTTAGCAACCATCAAACCTATTTTGCCGATGTAATTAGTTTTATACATATTTTTTGTGCATCCCGCTGGCGAAAAAAAAACAGGCTTGGATTGCCCTATTACCTATTATGGCCTTTTACCCGTATAAAATATGTTGCCGCAGAAGAAACCATGAAGGCAAATTGGCTTACCAAATTATTTACACTTGCGGGCGCCATTACGGTAAAGCGTACCTGGCGTGCCGAAGGCCAGGAAGTAAGGCGTGGATTGGACCCGTCGGACACCAGGAAAATTACTGAAGCTTTGCAAAAAAATTGGGTAATTACTTTTCCGCAGGGTACTACTAAACCATTTGCACCAGGCCGCAAAGGAACCGCATTTATTATAAAACAAAATCAACCTGTAGTGGTACCTGTGGTAATTAATGGTTACTGGAGGGCATTTAATAAAAAAGGGCTAAAGTTTAAAAAGAAGGGTTCGCAGCTTTCCGTAACCTTTAAAGAGCCTATGTATATTGATTACAACGATACTGCCGAAAATATTTTAGACAAAGTAATGGATGCCATTGAGCAAAGTAAAAAATATATGCTCAAAGGCAAGCACCATTTAATGAGCCTTGCCGATAAGTAAAAAAATACAAAATCTTTTATCCTTTTATAAACAAAGCTTTGAGCTCCACTGCTTCATTAGGGCTCATTTTACCACCAAGTATCAGCCGGAGTTGCCTTCTTCTTAATGCGCCATCAAAAAGCCGTATTTCATCATCAGTTTCGGGAATAATTTTAATAATGGGTTTTGGTTTCCCATTAGGATCGAGCGCTACAAAAGTGTAATAAGCTTCATTGCTCTTATATTTATATTGCTGCAGGGCATCTTCTCCCCACACATTAATGTGTATTTCCATGCTGCTGTTAAAAGCCCGGGTTACCTTAGCTTCTATATGCACTACGTTACCCAGTTTTATGGGAGATTCAAAAGAAATATTATCTACCGAAGCCGTTACTACCGGCGAAGCACAATGCTGCATTGCCGATAAAGCTGCGGCAATATCCATCCAGTACATCAACCGGCCGCCCATAAGGTTACCAAAGGTATTGGTATCATTGGGCAGTACAATTTCCGTCATTATTACCCTCGATTCGGATGCTTTTTTATCCATAATTTTTTTTGCAAAGATAGTGGCGAAAAGCTGTTTTCACCTGCCCTATATTATTTTGACATTAATAACTATTTTTGCTAAAAATTTTTCATCTTATATTGCCATTATGCTGTCATTCGATAACACCGAGCTTGCGTATGCTTACAAAACCAATGCTGAATTAAAAAAAGCCAAATTTCTTTTTTGGGCAATGAACAGCCCATTATTACTAAAAATAGGCCTTGCTATTACGCCGCCTGCTATTAAATGGAATTGCCCGTTTGTAAAACCGCTTTTACGCAAAACAATTTTTAGCCAGTTTGTTGGCGGCGAAAACCTGCAGCAAACCGCATCAGTAGCCAAAAAACTGGGTAACTATAATGTAAAAGTAATTTTAGATTATGGTGTGGAAGGTGGAATTAATGGCGAAGAGGGTTTTGACCATGCAACAGAAGTTTTTATTGATGTAATTAATTATGCTGCCACGCAAATTAATGTTCCATTTATGAGCATTAAAGTAACCGGAATTGCCCGGGGCGCTTTGCTGGAAAAATTAGATACATCAATGAAAGGCAGTGAAGGCACTTTAATGAACCGCTACAGCAAAGCGGTGGATGCATTATCGCAAAATGAAAAAGAAGAATGGCAAAAAGTAGTAAACAGGCTTGCTAAAATTTGCGAAGTTGCAGTGCATAAAAAAATAGGTGTTTTGGTAGATGCAGAAGAAACCTGGATACAAGACCCGGTAGATGCCATTACCCTAATGATGATGGATAAGTTCAATAAAATTGCACCGCTAATTTATAATACTGTTCAACTTTACCGCCACGACAGGCTGGCTTTTTTGAAAGAATGCCACAAGGCGGCGCTTGAAAGGGAATTTATACTGGCTATAAAAATTGTACGTGGCGCTTATATGGAAAAAGAAAGGGAAAGGGCTGCTGAAAAAGATTATCCTTCGCCCATACAACCCGATAAACAAAGTTGCGATAATGATTTTAATGATGCCATAAAATATTCGCTGGAGCATATTGGTTCCATTTCATTAATTGTAGCCTCACACAATGAATTTAGTAATATGCTTACCACCCAATTACTCGATGAAAAAAAGCTACCTCACAACCATCCACATATTCATTTTTCACAACTCTATGGCATGAGTGATAATATTACGTTTAACCTTGCCCACAGCAATTTTACCGTAAGCAAATACCTGCCATTTGGCCCCATAAAAGATGTAATCCCATATCTCATGCGCAGGGCACAGGAGAACAGTTCCGTATCTGGCCAAACAGGCAGGGAACTCAGCATTATTCATAAAGAAATGATAAGGAGAAAAGCGAAAAATTAGCAAAAAGACGGTGCAGGGTATTTATTTTATACCTACATTATTTTCATCACTTTATTTTCTGCAATTATATACACACTATCATTTTTTTTTGGGCTTACGATATGTGTACCTGTAAAATTTCCAAATGCAGGTAATACTGCATGATATTTGGAGAAATAAAAACAAGGAAGTGTTAACGACTGCTTGCCAGCCCCGCTCAATTTTACTGCCGGGTGAATATGCCCGCAAAAAGTATAAGAGTTGCCTGGTAATGCCGAAATATCTGCATCATGCATAAAGCAAAATTGATTCAATATTAATTTTTCCTCATAAAGCGAAATGCCTGCATCTCTGTACCATTGTTCATTCAATACATCGTGGTTACCTAAAACCAGTTGAAAATTTACATATGCAATACCTTTTTTCCACCTTAAAAAAAAATCATGCTCCTTGTTGGCATGGCTATGAAAAAAATCGCCGATAATTAATACATACTTTGGTTTAAAATATTGTATTAGCGATAGCAACTGCTGCATATCTTCTTTAAAAATGTTTTGAGGAATTCCGATACCGTTTTTGCGAAAATGGCCACTCTTGCCTAAATGCAAATCTGAAAGCAATAATGTTTTTTGGTTTTCCCAATACAGGCATTTTTGAGGCAACACTAAAAAATTTTCGTTTTGTATTGTATGTACTAAAAATCCCCTCATTTAAAACAAAGGTAAATGTGAAGAATTTTCATTTGCTTAATTTCTTTTGCCTGCTTAAATTGTGAAAAATTATTTTATTATGGAATTTACAACCATTGACCAGGGCGAATTTGAAAAACCTAAATTGACAAAAACGCTAAACATTCTTACTATTTTAACCATAATTGGTTCGGCATTTTTCCTCATTTCAATACTCTTAACACCTACTTGCTCCGGGTTTAGTAAAAAGATGATGGCCAAAGCTGCAGAATCTGGCCAGGAAATTTCTGCAAAGGATATGGAAAATATTAGAAAAGCCAATGTAAAATTGGAGATAATAGAAAAGAACATGGTTCCCTACATAGCAGTTAATATTCTTGGCGCCGGGCTTTGCCTATTAGGTGCTGTACTAATGCGTAAATTAAAAAAAGATGGTTACTGGCTTTACATTGCAGGCCAGGTATTGCCCTGGGTTGGTAATTTATTGATATTGGGAGCAGGATATTTTTCCGGGGAAATGGCAACCACTATGGTAATGGCAATGATAACTCTTTTGTTTATTGTGCTCTATACCATGCAGCGAAAAAATCTTATTTATTAGTTAAATATTCCTGCAATTTTTTTATAGCAAAAAAATGGCTAATTTTGCGCCTCAATAAATTGAAAATTTTTTATGAAGAAACTTCTTTTTGTTACCTTAATCACTGTACTTGCATTTTCCGCAAATGCACAAAACAAAACAGCCAACAGCTTAAGTTATAAAACGGCAGCAGGTATAAAAATTTGGGATGGCGCCGGCCTTTCCTTGAAAACTTTTCTTAACGAAAAAAATGCATTGGAATTTGTAGGCTTCTTTAATTCCGCAGGCGTAAGGGTTGTGGGCCTTTATGAAATTTACGGCGATTTAAATACCGAAGGCAACCTTAAATGGTATCTTGGCCCCGGTGCACACGTTGGTTTTTACAAAGGCAACAATAGTGTTATTGGTGTAGATGGCGTAATAGGTATAGATTACAAATTTGCAGAACTGCCTTTAAATTTATCACTCGACTGGCAACCCTCTTTTGAATTTACAAAGGGATATGGTTTTGCAGGTGGCTGGGGCGGCCTGGGCGCACGCTATACATTCTAAAAAAATAATGTTCAATATTTTAAGGCGAAGTATTAAACTTCGCCTTTTGTTTAATACAATTATCCGCTTTAAACTTCTTAATTTTGCAGTTATGACAATTGAACAAATTAAAGATATGAGAGACCGCATCCTGGTTTTGGGGAGGTTTCTTTGACGTGGACAAAAGAACGGCATTAATTGCCAACGATAAACAGCTTACACTTTCACCCGGATTTTGGAACGACAATGCCCGGGCAACAGCCATTTTAAAAGATATTAAAGAAAACGAGTATTGGGTAGATCTTTATAAAGCCGTAAATGGCGCAGTAGAAGACTTTGCCATATTATTCGACTTTTGGAAAGAAGGCGAAGCCGAAGAAGATGAAGTAAAAATGGCTCATATTAAAGCTAATGATTTAATTGAAGAAGCAGAATTTAAAAGTACACTCAACGACCCCAGCGATGCCTTACCTGCGGTGCTGGAAATCAATAGCGGAGCGGGTGGAACCGAAAGCCAGGACTGGGCAGAAATGCTTGCCCGAATGTACCGCATGTACGGCGAGAAACAAGGCTGGAAAGTTACAGAACTGGATTGGCAATGGGGCGATGGCGCCGGCATTAAAGCCGCAACCTACCAGTTTGACGGGCCTTTTGCTTATGGTTTTTTAAAAGCAGAAAGCGGCGTTCACAGGTTGGTGCGTATTTCACCTTTCGATAGCAATGCCAGGCGGCACACATCCTTTGCCAGCATACATGCCTACCCACTTGTTGATGACAGTATTGAAATTGACATAAAAGATGCCGATGTAAAAATGGAAACTGCAAGAAGCGGCGGTGCAGGCGGCCAAAATGTAAATAAAGTGGAAACCAAAGTTTTTCTCACCCACATTCCTACAGGCATCACCGTAGTGTGCCAAACCGAAAGGAGCCAGTTAGGCAATAGGGAAAAAGCTATGCAAATGCTTAAAAGCCGCTTGTATGAAGAAGAATTAAAAAAACGCAATGAGCTTAGGGATGCAACAAATGCCAACAAGAAAAAAATAGAATGGGGCAGCCAGATACGCAGTTATGTTTTTCATCCCTATAAAATGATAAAAGACCACCGCACCGATTACGAAGTAGGCAATATTCAACCGGTAATGGATGGAGAACTCGATGGATTTATTAAAGCGTATTTGATGCTGGAAAAAGAAGCAGAAAGTAATTAAGAAAATAAAAGAATATGGGGTATTAGAATGATAAAAAAAGTTGAAAAGACGAACTGTATCTTTGTGTGCTTATAATTAAGGATTTAAAATCTACTAATAAAATAAAATACCATGCAATACGGAGACTATTATTACCCTTTACCCGCTAATGAACCTGTATTGAGCTATGCTCCGGGCAGTGTCGAAAAGAAAAGGTTAAAAGAAGTTTTGAAAGAATTAAAATCTTCAAAAATTGATGTTCCCATGTACATCGGCAATGAAGAAGTAAGAACCGGTAAATTATCAGATATTCGCCCGCCACATGAACACCAGCATAGCTTGGGAAAATTTCATGCAGGCGAAGCAAAGCATGTAACCAAAGCTATTAATGCAGCATTAAAAGCAAAAGATAAATGGGCAGCGCTTAGTTGGGAAAACCGGGCCAATATATTTTTAAAAGCCGCCGATTTAATTGCAGGAAAATACAGGCCGTATTTGAATGGCACCACCATGCTTGGCCAAAGCAAAAATGCTTTTCAGGCAGAGATTGACAGCGCTTGTGAAATTATTGACTTTCTCCGTTTTAACGTTCATTACTTAAGTGAAATTTACCGGCAGCAACCTATCAGTAGCCCGGGTGTAAACAACCGTTTGGAGTATCGCCCATTGGAGGGTTTTGTATTTGCATTAACGCCATTTAATTTTACGGCAATTGGCGGCAACCTGCCCACAAGCGCCGCTATGTGCGGCAATACCGTAGTGTGGAAATGCGCCAACACACAGGTTTTTAGCGCTCAAATGTTTATGCGTATTTTAAAAGAAGCCGGCTTGCCCGATGGTGTTATCAACCTGGTTTTTGTAGATGGGCCTACAGCAGGCGAAGTAATTTTTAATCACCCCGATTTTGCAGGCATCCATTTTACAGGCAGCACAGGTGTGTTTAACCGCATGTGGGAAACCATAGGAAAAAATATGAACCTCTATAAAAGCTATCCCCGAATTGTTGGCGAAACAGGTGGTAAGGATTTTGTAATAGTACATAAATCTGCCGATGTAGATACCGTAGTTGCCGCCCTTGCCCGTGGCGCATTTGAATACCAGGGCCAAAAATGTTCGGCAGCATCAAGGGCATATATACCCTCAAATATTGCGGCTCAGGTAAAAAAGAAACTGGTAGATGAAATTAAAACTATGAAGATGGGTGCTGTGGAAGACTTTACCAATTTTATAAATGCAGTGATAGATGAAAAAAGCTTTGACAAACTCGAAAGCTATATTAAAAATGCACGCAAGCGCAACAGCGGAGCCAAAATTTGGGTGGGTGGCCATTGCGATAAATCCAAAGGTTATTTTATTGAACCTACCATTATTGAAGCAACAGACCCTAAGTATGTAACCATGTGTGAAGAATTATTCGGGCCGGTTTTAACCGTTTATATCTACGATGAAAGTAAATATGAAGAAACCTTAAAGCTGGTAGACAGTACTTCAGGATATGCATTAACAGGGGCCGTAATTGCCACTGACAGGCAGGCCATTGAAACTGCCGTAAACAAATTACGCAATGCTGCTGGCAATTTTTATATTAACGATAAACCAACAGGAGCCGTTGTAGGCCAGCAGCCTTTTGGCGGCGCAAGGGCAAGTGGTACCAATGATAAAGCAGGCTCTGCTTTAAATCTTTACCGCTGGCTGAGCGCAAGAACGATTAAGGAAACTTTTGTTGCCGCAACCGATTACAGGTACCCGTTTTTACTTGAAAAATAGTTTTAATTTTTTGTGAAAAACATGTGAACAATACCCACTGTTAAAGGCTTGCAACATCTGGTTTAGCTGCTGTTAAATGCGTACTTTTGCAAAAATTTTGAATACATGTTAACAAAAGTTCATTTTACACTTCCTGCAAATTATGTAGCAGGGGCAACTGAAGGTTTTTTACTAGGTGAATTTAATAAATGGAACCCAGAGGAAGCTGTGGCATTGCAAAAAAATGAAGATGGTTCCATGATAGCAGAAATCAAACTGGAAACCGGAAAATCTTATCAATACCGCTATCTTTTAAATGACGGCCGATGGGTAAACGATGGTACCAATACCATTTTGCTGCATGAGCAGGGCAATACTATTGAAAATTGCATAATTCATGTTCAGGCAAATGAAGAAAAATCTGTTCTGCCCCAAAAAACAGTTAAAGCTGCTGCACCAAAATCCAAAAAAGTAAAACCACAGGCCGATGACCTTACAAAAATTGAAGGCATTGGAAAAAAAATAGCCAGGCTTTTAAACGAAGCAGGTATTTACCGTTATAAAGATTTATCTAAATCGTCAATTAAAAATCTTAAATCAATTTTAAACGAAGCCGGAAACAAATTTGCATTGCATGAACCAAAATCATGGCCAAAGCAGGCTAAACTGGCTGCAGATGACAAATGGGTGGAATTAGGCGCATTGCAGCAATCACTAAATGGAGGAAAAGAATAGCAACCCTGTATGCTGTTTTTATATAAGATTATTCTGGATCATAAGTAAATATCAAATCCCTGTTATATTGCAGGTATTTGTTTTTTTGTAAAGGTTAAAACGGCTAATTTTATCGAATAAATTATCGCTTTTGAAAATAATTTTAGACAGTAACCAGTTGCAGTTTACCATTAAAAGGCTGGCCTATCATTTAGTAGAAGGTTATGCCTCGCTTAGTGATGTGGTTTTTATTGGCCTGCAACCCAGGGGAACTGCGGTGAGCGATAAAATAGTAGCCATAATTCAATCTCTGCTTCCCCATGAAAAAATACAATATGGTCTGCTGGATATAACCTTTTACAGGGATGATATACGGGAAGAACTGCACCAGCCGGCAAAAACAGATATTAGTTTTTCTATAGAAGGGAAGCAGGTTGTACTTATAGATGATGTGTTGCATACCGGCCGTACCATAAGGGCCGCATTAGATGCATTGAACGATTTTGGCCGCCCTGCCGGGGTAAAATTATGCGTACTGGTTAATCGCCGTTTTAGCCGGCAATTGCCCATTCAGCCTGATTATTGTGGTATTGCAATAGATACAAGCCCTTCTCAAAAAGTAAAACTCAACAGGCAAACCAACGAAGTGGAGCTTTACTAATGGTAAATGTTTTTTAATGGAAATAGCAAAACCCAATTTTTTACTTTAGCTTTGACTTTTAATGCAGCTTTCAACCAAACATTTACTCGGCATTAAAGAACTCACCTCAGGAGATATTTCATCTATTTTAGCTACCGCAACCAATTTTAAAGAAGTACTGCAAAGGCCCATTAAAAAAGTACCTTCCTTAAGAGATGTTACCATCGTAAACCTTTTTTATGAAAACAGTACCCGTACAAGGATATCATTTGAACTTGCCGAAAAAAGACTCAGCGCCGACACTATAAATTTTGCTGCATCGGGTTCATCGGTTTCAAAAGGGGAAACTTTATTGGATACGGTAAACAATATCCTTAGTATGAAGGTGGATATGCTGGTAATGCGCCATAGCTCAAGCGGTGCGCCACATTTTTTAGCCAGGCATTTGCCTCATACTGCAATTGTAAATGCAGGTGATGGAATAAATGAACACCCGTCTCAGGCATTGCTCGATGCTTTTTCCATCATTGAAAAACTCGGCACCCTCCAGGGGAAAAAAATTGTTTTGGTAGGAGATATTATGCATTCCCGAGTGGCGCTTAGTAATATTTATTTGCTTACCAAAATGGGCGCAGAAGTAATGCTGGCAGGCCCGCCTACTTTAATTCCAAAATATATTGAACAAGCCCTCAACGTAAAAGTAGAATACAACTTACGTAAAGCTTTGGAGTGGTGCGACGTAGCCAACATATTGCGTATCCAATTAGAAAGGCAAAACCAGGTGCTTTTTTCTTCACTTAGGGAGTACAACCTTTCCTATGGCGTAACTTCCAAAATGCTGGATTCTATAAAAAAAGATATTGTAATTATGCACCCTGGGCCAATAAACCGTGGTGTGGAAATTGACAGCGATGTTGCCGATAGCCGGCATTCCATAATTTTACAACAGGTAGAAAATGGCGTGGCAGTGCGAATGGCAATTTTATATTTACTTGCAGGTAACAAAAGCCAATCATAAATTATTAACTAAACTATTTCTTTATGAAAATTTGTTTGTTTCCGGGAACGTTTGACCCAGTAACCCTTGGCCATAAAGATATTATAGACCGTGCGCTCCCATTATTTGATAAAGTGGTGATTGGCATTGGCAGTAATATGAATAAACAACCCATGTTTAGTGAAGAACAACGCCTTAAATGGCTTAAAGATATGTATAGGAGCAACCCAAAAGTAGATGCTGTAGTGTATGGTGGACTTACCATTGAATGTTGCAAGCAGGTAGGTGCAGAATATATTTTAAGAGGCATCCGTTACGTAAACGATTTTGAATATGAAAAAGCCATTGCCGATATGAACCGCAGCCTAGCCAATAATATTGAAACTATATTTTTAACCTGCCTTCCTCAATATACTTCAGTTGCATCCACCCTGGTGAGGGATGTATTGAAAAACGGTGGCGATGTTTCTTCATTTCTTCCCGATGTGGTGAATGAATCTTTAAAACATATTTCGGTTGTTTAAGGGTAAACAATTTTTAATTTCTTTTATTATTAAATAAATTTTTGTGAGCAAACCTTCAATTTGGTTCAATAAAACTATTGACATTATCCAGCTTAAATCTATAAAGCCCATGGGCATGAGTGCATTATTAGGTATGGAGTGGGTGGATATTGGCCCTGATTTTTTGAAAATGAAAATGCCGGTATCAGAAAATACCATTCAGCCTTATGGCTTATTACATGGCGGCGCAAGCTGTTCCCTGGCGGAAACTATTGGAAGTATTGGCTCTTATTTGGTAATAGATAATACAAAATATATTTGCGTTGGTATGGAGATAAATGCCAATCATATTAAAGGGGTACGAAGCGGATTTGTAACCGCAACTGCTACGCCGCTGCACCTGGGTAAAAGCTCCCATGTGTGGGATATTAAATTGGTAAATGAAAGTGGCCTACTGGTTTGTGTAAGCAGACATACCGTGGCCATTGTGGACTTTGACAAAATAAAATAGAACATATTATTAAGCTTTGTTGAAATTTCCAGCAGATTTTTTAAACTCTTTAGCCAACTGTCCGGGTTTTGAAAAAGACAGTTTTATTGCTTCACATGAAGCTGGAGAGCAGGTTACGGCTGTCCGGATCAACACCCAAAAAAATTTTTTGCAACAACTTGAATTTCCCTTTTCGGAGCATGTTCCCTGGAATGCCGATGGGTATTACCTTCCTGAAAGGCCTTCGTTTACACTCGACCCTTTTTTTCATGCAGGCGCATATTATGTGCAGGAAGCAAGCAGCATGTTTTTAGCAGAAGCGCTCAGGCAAACCTGTAACCTTAAAGAAAATTTAACGGTACTGGATTTATGTGCAGCACCAGGTGGAAAATCAACACTTATTCAATCCTTGATTTCAGAAGACAGTTTACTGCTTAGTAACGAAGTAATAAAATCCAGGGTAAATATACTTTCGGAGAATATTGCAAAATGGGGCGCAGCAAATGTTGTGGTAAGCAATAATGATTCATCTGATTTTAGCAGGCTTAAAAATTTTTTTGATGTAATAGTAGTGGATGCGCCATGCAGCGGCAGCGGCCTTTTCAGGAAAGATGAAGCGGCCATGAGAGAATGGAGTTTAAAGGCAGTAGAATTTTGCAGCCAAAGGCAACAAAGGATTTTAGCTAATGTATTGCCTGCTTTAAAGCAAAATGGTATTTTAATTTATTCCACCTGTTCTTATTCCCTCCAGGAAAATGAGGCTATTACAAATTGGCTGATGCAACAAAAAAATATGGCTTCCCTGGAGCTTTCAATAAATCCATTATGGAATATTGTTGCGTCAAAAGCTGAAGGCAGCAATGCTATTGGATACCGATTTTATCCGAATAAATTAAAAGGCGAAGGGTTTTATATGGCTGCTTTCAGAAAAAATGAAGATATCGGAACCATAAAAATTGCAGTGGGAAATAAATTTAACCCGCTTTCAAAAAATGAAATAAACCTGGTGCAGCAGTATACCGATATTAAGGGCGATATTGCTTTATTTAAATTCAATAATGATGTATTTGCTTTTCCGCAAAAGGGGTTTGCCCATTTGCAACAATTGCAGCAAGTACTTTATTTAAAAAAAGCCGGTGTGCAGGTGGGCGCTTTGTTGCGTAATGAGTTGTTGCCACATCATGAGTTGGCTTTGGCTACACAAATTGCCGGAAAATTTCCTGTTATCGAAGCAGAGAAATCAATTGCACTCGATTATTTACGCCGGAAAGATATCCGTATTGAAACAGCGGTAAAAGGCTGGGCATTGCTAAAGTATAAATCACTCGGAATTGGGTTTATTAAAATTTTACCCAATAGGGCCAATAATTATTATCCAAAGGAATGGCGTATCCTTAACAAATAAGCATATTTTTTAACGCTATTTTTTTGCATCTTTGTAGCCACTAATTATTAACCATGAAAAAAATAATTGCCCTGTTGTTGTGTGCTTTGCCATTGGCTGCAATGGCGCAAAAAACACATACAGTTGCAGCCAAGGAAACACTTTTTTCAATAGGCCGTTTATATAATGTTCATCCCCGTGCACTGGCAGAGTACAACCATATTCCATTTGATAAAGGCCTTAGCCTTGGGCAGGTTTTAAAAATCCCATCATCGGCAGCGCCCATGCCGCAAACGGCTGCTACTACCGCTGTTACTGAAAAACCAGCCGAACCCATAAAGAAAAATGTTCTGGAGCCTGAAAAGAAATCAGCTCCCATTGCACAGGAACTCAAAAATTTACCGGCAATATATTATACAGTTCAACCCAAAGAAGGGTTATATGGTATTAGTAAGCGGTTCAACACTTCTATAGAGAATATTAAAAAGTGGAACCATCTTTCTGGTGAAAGTTTAACAATTGGTGAAAAGTTGATTGTAGGGTATGAAAATGGCAACGCTAAAACTGAAATTGTACAAACGCCAATTAATAAAAATTCAAAAAAGCAGGATGAGCCGGAAATAATAAAAGAAAAAGTAGAAATGTCCCAATCAAAACCTGTGCAGGAGCAGCCATCCAAAACTACAGTTACCAGCTTAGGTTTTTTCCAGGCAAAATACCAGGAGCAATCAACTAATAAAAATCTAAAATCAGAAACCGGCTTGGCCAGCACGTTTAAAAGTACCAGCGGCTGGGACGATGGAAAATTTTATTGCTTATACAATATGGCGCCGGCAGGTACCATAGTAAAAATAACTTCGGCGCAAACGCAAAAAATAATTTATGCCAAAGTGCTGGATGTAATTCCCGAAATGAAACAAAATGATGCGTTAACCATAATTGTAAGTAATGCTGCCGCCGCCAGCCTTGGTGATGGGGAAACCAACTTTAATTGTTCAGTTCAATATTAATGTAAAATGAAAAAATTTATTTTTTGTATTTGTTTTGTTACAAGCTTTTTATTTTTATCTGCCCAGGATATCCCGGAAGCATTAAAAAATGATTTTAGTATTGAAAAAGCAAACCTTGCCACCGCAGTAAAAAACCAGGGGCAAACGGGTACCTGCTGGTCTTTTTCCACCACATCATTGCTGGAGAGCCAATTGCTAAAAAATAACAATAGCAATATTAACCTCAGCGAAATGTTTACGGTACGAAATATTTATTTAGATAAAGCTACCAATTATGTTATGCGGCAAGGAGCAGCACAGTTTGGCGAAGGCGGGCTTGGCCATAATGTAATAGAGGCTATTGCCAAATACGGATCCATGCCCGAAGAGGCTTATAGCGGCTTATTGCCCACCCAGCAAGAGTATAACCATAGTAAGTTAGTGAATGAATTAAAAATTTATCTTGACAGCTTATTGAAACATAAACCACTTATGCCGCATTGGCAAAAAGGAGTAGCACAAATCTTGGATAAATACATGGGCGCAGCTCCTGATAAATTCAATTTTGAAGGCAAAGAATATACGGCAAAAAATTTTGCAGTAGAAGTCTTGAAGTTTAATGCATCGGATTATGTAAACCTTACTTCGTTTACGCACAAGCCTTTCTACGAGACTTTTATTATTGATATACCCGATAATTTCAGCAATGGGAGTTATTATAACATTCCAATGGAAGAATTAATAAAGGTTACCAAAGCAGCCATCAACAACGGCTTTACGGTATTGTGGGATGCCGATGTGAGCAATAACGGTTTCAGGCAAAAAAAAGGCTTGGCCTTGTATATTGACCCGGTTAAAAAAGTTGCTGCCGATTCTTTTACTGCCGATATGCCCGAAGCAGAATGGAACCCGGCTATACGCCAAAAGTTATTTGAAAACCTTACTACGCAGGACGATCACCTGATGCATATCACCGGGCTGGTTAAAACAAAAGAAGGCAAAGAATTTTTTACAGTAAAAAATTCCTGGGGAAATATTGGTCCGTATAATGGGCTCATTGAAGTTTCCGGGCCTTATTTTGCCATTAATACCATCAGCCTGGTAATGCCAAAGGCGGCGCTGAGCAAGGAGTTTTTGGCCAGGTTGAAACTAAAATAAATGCAGGTACTACGCAATTTACAAAATGGAATTTCCATTTATGGTAATGGGTATACTCGCCCTGCTTTCATGCCTTTCTATTTTATAGGTTACATAATAGCTGTTTTGTGTAAAAAAGTGCTCAGTAGCTAAAAAGTAAAAATAATTTTAAAAAGGCTTCATTAAATATAATTTATGAGCAGTAAGTACAAATTCCTTATTCAAACCTATATCCTCTTAAAAACTCATCAATCTTCATTTTCTTTTTTCCTTCAAGCTGCAATTCCAGTACGCTGATATATCCATTGCTACAGGAAAAGTACAAAAAATTCTTTTTATCCGATTGCCATTGCCCGGAAGGTATTTGTGGCTGCGTTTTAATTATTGCAGCTTTATAAATTTTTAATTTTTTATTATTAAGTATGGTCGAGGCAGCAGGGTAGGGCGATAATCCCCTGATTAAATTAAATACTTCGTTAGCTGGTTTATTAAAATTAATAAGGCAGGTTTCAGTAAATATTTTAGGTGCATGTTGCAAAGCCCTGTTATTATCTGTTAATTGAGGTTTAGCTTTAAGCGTTCCAGATGCAATGGCTTTTACGGTTTTAAGCAGAACAGCGGCGCCAATTTTTTTCATTTTATCATGTATGCTACCGGCATCATCCGTTTCTTCAATGGCAAAACCTTCCTGTAATAAAATATTGCCGGTATCTATTTCGTGTTGTAATAAAAATGTAGTTACACCGGTTTGTTTTTCGCCATTAATTATGGCCCAGTTAATGGGTGCGGCGCCCCGGTATTGCGGTAGCAGGCTTCCATGCAGGTTTATGGTGCCCAAGGGTGGCATATTCCATACTATTTCGGGCAACATCCTAAAAGCAACCACAATTTGTAAATCTGCTTTCAACTCTTTAAGTTGATCAATAAAATCCTTATTTTTTAACTTTTCGGGTTGTAATATTTTTAAATGTTTGCTTAATGCATATTGTTTTACGGCGCTTTGCTGCATTTGCATCCCACGTCCGGCGGGCTTATCGGGCGCTGTAATTACCGCAACAATATTGCAACCCTCATTTACCAAAACCTCCAATGAAGCAACGGAAAACTCAGGTGTACCCATAAAAACAATACGTAAATCTTTATATAGAATCATGCAACAAAGTTAATGGCCAAAAATAAAAAAGCGGCAGGGAAAACTACCGCTTCAAAAAATCATTAATCATAACTGCTATGGGAAAATTCCCAGTTCGGCATAGCTGGTTGCCACTTTATTAATAGCATTTACATAAGCTGCTGTACGCATGTCGGGGATAGCAGGATTGCTTTGCCATATATCCATAATTTCCCGTGTTGCAGAAATCATGGTTTCTTCCAGTCCGCTATGTACCAGGTCAACCTCTTCGGGCCCATGCATAATAAATTTGCGTTCCTCATCGCTCACTTGTTTATCGGTAAGGGTTTCCATTGTGGAAAGTATATGGGCATTTTGGTTTTCGGTAAATCGTTTTTCCATACGGCCGTAGCGTACATGGCTCAGGTTTTTTAGCCATTCAAAATAACTTACGGTTACGCCACCTGCATTAAGATACATATCGGGAATGCATAGGATGCCTTTTTTTGTAAAAACTTCATCGGCTTCAGGCGTACAAGGGCCATTGGCTGCTTCGGCTACAATTTTTGCTTTTACCCTGGGTGCGTTTTCGCCATTAATAACATTTTCTAATGCGGCCGGTACTAAAATATCGCATTCCATTTCCAGTGCATCGGTATTTTTTGCCAGGTTGGTTGCCCCTGGAAAGTTTAATATAGACCCTGTTTTTTTACGGTGTTGAAAAACCTCATCTTCATTAAGCCCGCTGGCATTAAAAATTGCGCCTTCGTATTCGGCAAGTCCTATAACTATTGCACCAGCTTCTCTAAAAAATTTGGCAGAGTGATAGCCTACATTACCCAATCCCTGCACTACCACTTTTTTGCCGGCAATACCTGTAGTTAAACCCATTTTTTTCATTACATCTTCCATATTGCACACTTCCCTGGTACCAAAGAAAACGCCCAGGCCGGTTGCTTCTTTTCTTCCCCTTACGCCACCTTGTGTTACCGGTTTCCCGGTAACGCAGCCTGCAGCATCTATTTCGCCTGGTTTAAGGGATGCATAAGTATCTACAATCCAGGCCATTTCCCTTTCGCCGGTTCCATAATCCGGCGCAGGTACATCTATGCCCGGGCCAATAAAATTTTTCTTTACCAACTCGGCAGTATAGCGCCTGGTAATTTTTTCCAGTTCATAAGTAGAGTAGTTGCGTGGGTTTATTTTTATGCCGCCTTTACCACCACCAAAAGGTACGTTTACAATGGCGCATTTATACGTCATTAACGCACTTAAAGCCATTACTTCGTCCTGGTTTACTTCATCACTAAAACGGATACCTCCTTTACATGGCGATTTATGCTGGCTGTGTTGCACACGATACGCTTCAATAACTTCAATTGTGCCATTATCTCTTTTAATGGGGAAGCGCATCCTGTAAACACTGTTACAGGCTTTTATTTGTTCTAAAATTCCCAAATCCCATTTGGTAAATTTTGCAGCTTTGTCAAAACTTTTTTCTACACTTTGAAAAAAACTGTACTGTTGTGAACTCATATGATTTATTTTTTTTGTGAAAAGGGCAATTACCCTGCAAGCAATAAAATTAATGCAACAAATGTATAAAAGCTTTAGGTGATTTAGTTCACCTGTTGGGCTTTATTGATTTTTCTCCAGCCTGGTTATTTTACGGTCTAATCTCCATACGTACAAAAACAAACCAATGAGTATTACCAGGCACACCGTAACTACCACATAAATTTTTCCATTACTCCTCATGGTATCTGCCATTTCAGGCTGGTTTTGGGCAAATGAGTTTATAGAACCCAGGCAAGCTAAAAATAAGATGCTGCAAAATCTTTGTAAATAATGGGCCGTAATTTTATTCATGCAATAAAGATTTTTCTTTCATTAATTCTAATCGTATTTTTAAAGTGCCAATCCATACGCCCAGCAAGGTCCAGCCGATAACTGCCGGATAAAAAACCATTCTTAGCCTGCTATCTATATCTTTAAAATTAAGGGCAGGGTTACCACTATCGCTGCCCGGTGCGCCAGGATGGAGGCTGCCAACAAGGCGGGGAATGATCCAAATGCTGGGAAAAAGCATGGAAAATGCAAAAATATTATACACGGCGCTTACCCTTGCTCGTTTATCCATATCTAAAAATGAACCCCTGAGTACAAAATATGCACAGTAAATTAATACGGCAATTGCTGCGCCAATAAGTTTAGGCTCTTTAAGTACTGCGCCAAGGCTTTGGCCCTGATCGGTAACCCAGGTATAATTGGCCCATATTGCGCCGGTAGCATAGCCTAATAACCCAAAGAGTACACCTACTGCTGCATAGTTTTTTGCATAAATATCGTAACGGTAGTTGTTATTACCCAAGTATTTAATACTATAGATAATACTTAAAGTAAAAAGCACCATCATTGCCATCCACATACACACATGAAAGTAGAGATTACGAATGGTTTCATTTAAAATAAACAAACGGGGAACATCACCTAAAAAACCGGCAACAATTGTATAAACCAGTATAAGAAAAGATAATATTTTCCACCAACTTTTACGCACCCTTTGAACTACTTTTGTAGATTGAGCCGCAAAGTTATGGTAAGGATAGTTATAAAACCTTCTTTTTTAAATTTTTAGAGGAGGAAATACAGAGATTAATTTTTTTTTAAAACTCTTGCCTAAATTCGGTAAAAAGCCCTAACTTTGCCGCCCCAAATAGTTCTTTAAGAATTTTTTTATTGGGAGTTTGCCTGTTGGCAGACGTTAACACCAAAATTTTTTAAAAATGGCAAAAGAAATTACCGGCTATGTCAAACTTCAGTGTAAAGGAGGACAAGCCAATCCAGCGCCGCCAATTGGCCCGGCACTCGGCTCTAAAGGTATCAATATCATGGAGTTTTGCAAGCAGTTCAATGCTCGCACCCAGGATAAACAAGGAAAAGTACTTCCTGTATTAATTACCGTTTATGCCGACAAATCATTCGATTTTATTATTAAAACTCCACCGGCTGCCGTTCAGCTAATGGAAGCTGCAAAAACTCAAAAAGGCAGTAAAGAACCCAACCGTATTAAAGTGGGTAAAGTAACCTGGGCACAGGTAGAAGCAATCGCTAAAGATAAAATGGAAGACCTGAATGCTTTTACAGTAGAAAGCGCCATGAGCATGGTTGCCGGAACTGCACGCAGCATGGGTTTAACCGTAGAAGGCCAGGCTCCCTGGGAAAAAAATTAATCATCAACCTGTTTGTAACAAAAGCAAACTTTAAAAATCTTTTACAATGATCTCTAAAAAAAGAAAATTAGCAAATGCTAAGGTTGATGCCAACAAAGCCTATACGCTGAGTGAAGCCTCAACTTTAGTAAAAGAAGTAAACACAACTAAATTCGATAGCTCTATTGACCTCCATGTACGTTTAGGAGTAGATCCTAAAAAAGCCGATCAGGCAATACGTGGAACTGTTTCCTTGCCACATGGTACCGGCAAAACCAAAAAGGTATTGGTACTTTGTACACCCGATAAAGAAGCAGAAGCAAATGCTGCAGGCGCCGATTTTGTGGGCCTGGATGAATTTATAACCAAAATTGAAAGCGGATGGACGGATATTGACGTAATTGTTGCAACACCATCTGTAATGCCAAAAATTGGTAAACTGGGTAAAGTGCTTGGGCCACGTAATTTAATGCCAAACCCTAAAACCGGTACGGTAACCAATGATGTAGCAGGCGCAATAAACGATCTTAAAGGTGGTAAAATTGCCTTTAAAGTAGATAAAGTGGGCATCATTCATGCCTCTGTAGGCAGGATAAGTTTTGCCCCCGAAAAAATTGCCGAAAACTGCCAGGAGTTCATCAATGCTATAATTAAATTAAAACCAGCCACTTCAAAAGGTACTTACCTCAAAGGAGTAAGCATGGCCAGCACAATGAGCCCCGGCATTATGATTGATACAAAATCTGTTCAAAACTAAACCTAAGCAATAGGTTATAAAATATATTTGTTATGACAAAGCAAGAAAAGAACGAAGTAATAGAAGTGCTTAAGGGCAAGTTTGCACAGTACAACAACTTCTATGTTACCGATACGGAGAGCCTTACTGTAGAACAGGTGAGCCAGTTACGCAAACATTGTTTTAACCAACAGGTAGAAATTAAAGTGGCTAAAAATACTTTAATAAAAAAAGCGCTGGAAAGCCTGGATGCGGAAAAATATGCAGCCGTTTATGATTCACTGCATAAAGTAACTGCACTTATGTTTAGCGAAAACCCCAAAAACCCAGCGGTTATCATCAGCAGTTTTCGTAAGCAGAGCAATGGTGAAAAACCTGTGCTTAAAGCGGCATTTATAAATGGGGATGTATTTGTAGGCGATAACCAGTTAAAGGCGCTTACACAAATGAAAACCAAAAATGAACTCATTGGTGAAGTTATCGGCTTGCTGCAATCACCAATTCAACGTGTTATTGGCGCTTTGCAAAACAGGCCCGAAGCAGCAACTGCGGAGTAATTTTTTTAAAATACACCTGGCTGACGGTACAAGAAAAAGGCAAAACAATTTTTTTAATCATCCTCCGGATCCGAAAATTTTTTGGATATGAAGGAGGAAAAAATTTAACTTAAAATGGCAGACGTAAAATCATTAGCAGAAAGCCTGGTAGGCTTAACAGTAAAAGAAGTTCAGGAATTAGCTGAAGTACTTAAAGCAGAATATGGTATTGAACCCGCTGCAGCAGCAGTAGTAGTAAGCGCCGGTGGTGATGCTGGCGGAGCAGCAGCAGCCGAAGAAAAAACGGCTTTCAATGTAGTGCTGAAAAGCGGTGGTGCAAATAAACTTGCTGTAGTTAAAATCGTAAAAGATTTAACCGGCCTTGGTTTAAAAGAAGCTAAAGACCTGGTAGATGGCGCACCTAAAGCTATTAAAGAAGCTGTAGATAAAGCCACTGCAGAAGAAATGAAAGCTAAATTAACTGAAGCTGGAGCCGAAGTTGAAATAGCCTAATTAAGCGTTCAATTTATTTTATTTAAAGGCTGTATCATATTTGATACAGCTTTTTTATTTTTAATAAATATCGAAAAGGTATTTTTTTCCGCAAAGCTTATATTTGCTGCCCAGCAATATTGATCACTACAGCTTCACTCAGGCGTTTTTTTACAAACTCTTCATTTCGTATATACAAGGTATTATTAATATCCAGTTTATTTTTTTGAGTAAGCTTTCTTTCGTAGGGCGAATATGAATACGTGTTGAAACCCTGCTGTAGTAAGAAATAGTGCATTTCTTTTTCATCGAACCCATATTGTTCCCCAAGGCCGTTTAGTTCCATAATTATTGCTTTTACCGCAGGGTTGGATAGCAATTTATTGCTGCCCTTCAATACTGCTGCCTCAAAACCTTCTACATCTATTTTCAATAAAATATTGGAATGATCAGGTTCTATTATATTGTCTAAGGTATCCACAGTAACCTTTACTGTTCCTTCCTCTTCTTTATATTTAATGTTATTAATGGTATCATAGGTTGAGGTAATCAACAGTTCTGTTTTCTCATGGCCAAGTGCAATATTTAGCGGCTTTACTTTGGGTAAAATATGATTGATGGCAATATTGTTCATTAAGTTTTTAAAAGTAGAAGGTACTGGTTCTACACTTATAGTATTTGCACCTACATGTCCGCTTGACAATATGGTATAGCTGCCAATATTGGCGCCCACATCAATAAATAAATCTTCCTTTCTTAAAAAGTGCATTAAAAAAACCATGTCTTCAAAGTCGTGTAGCCCGCAGTAATAATTTCCTGTTGCACCAGTCATTCCTTTTTTAATAATCAACCAGGTTTTATCGGTAAAAGGAACAATTACAGGGTAATTTAAAATTTTGGAAGCAAGTTGCCATTTTATAAACCGCTGAAAAGCTTTCAACTTATGTTGCCTGTTAAACGGATGATTGAGGATATTGGAAATTACCCTGGTAAAATTCATATTGCTTTATGCTTTAAAAAAAGATTGAGTGGAAACTTACCATTTTTTTATCGAAAAATCCGTGATAAATATTCACCTGCTGTTGGCAAGTGAGCAGTTATTCCATTATAAAAACCTTAAAATAATTTCATTTCAAAAAAAATGAGGCCTTATTGTGTAAATAGCCCAAAAACCGCCATTCAAATAAAAAAACTACTTAAAAATAACCAATAGTATTTTTTTTGTATACATTGTGTACTTATTAAATTTTTAATCTTTAACTGGCTAAAATGAAAAAAATTATAATCTCCTATGTTTTAATTTCACTGTCTGCAATATCAGGTGCACAGCAAATTGATGCCGGGCTTTTCCGTTTTCCGGATGTTTCCCATACACAAATTGTATTTACTTATGCCAATGATATTTGGATAATGCCCAAAACCGGGGGAACGGCACAAAAGCTTAGTTCACCTGCAGGCCTTGAAGTATTTCCAAAATTTTCTCCAGATGGTAAAACGGTAGCATTTAGCGCCAACTACGATGGCAATAATGAAATATATACGCTTCCAGTTACCGGCGGTGTGCCCGAAAGGCTCACGTATCATGGGTTTACAGAAAGGGTAATAGACTGGACGCCGGATGGAAAAAATGTACTCTTTGGTTCCGGAAGGGAAAGCGGCAGAAACAGGTTTGGCCAGCTTTTTACCATACCTGCAAAAAAAGGAGCAGCAACAAAATTACCCTTTGCTTATGCAGAGTTTGGTTCTTATTCGCCAGATGGCACCAAAATGGCCCTGGTTTTTGTTTCGCAGGCTTTTCGTAACTGGAAACGCTACCGGGGTGGTTGGAAAGCCAATATCCATATATACGATTTTGTAAAAAATACTTCACAAAATATTTCAAAGAATGAAGTTGCAGGTAGTGAATTTCCTATGTGGAACGGAGATTATATTTATTTTTTATCCGACCGTGGCGCAGAGCAACGTATGAACCTCTGGCGCTATTCTTTGGGTTCTGAAAAACTGGAACAACTTACTAAGTTTACCGAATACGATATCCATTTCCCATCTTCCGGACCCGATGATATTGTATTTGAACAAGGCGGAAAATTATACCTTTTTTCATTTGCCACCCAAAAATGCCAAAGCGTTAATGTAAGCCTGGTAATGGATAAAACCGATTTAAAACCCAAAAATGTATCAGCAGAAAAATATGTGCAGCATTTTTCCATAAGCCCCGATGGCAACCGGCTGCTTGCAGAAGCCCGTGGCGATATTTTTTCGTTGCCCGCAGAAAATGGTTTTGTGAAAAATATTACCCAAAGCCCGGGTTTTGCCGAAAGGTACCCGGCATGGTCGCCCAATGGCAAGCAACTTGCTTACTGGAGCGACGAAGGCGGTGAATATAATTTATGGATAAAAGAAAATGACCTTGCACCAAAAAAAATAACAAATTTCACTTCAGGGTTTAATTATAGTTTATACTGGTCGCCCGATAGTAAAATGCTGGCATTTATTGATAAAGCAATGAAGATAAAATATTGCGATGTTGCTACCGGCAAAACCTATGATATAGATAAGGCGCTTTATTTTATGCATGGCGCCTGCGAAGCTTTTATTTTAAGCTGGTCGCCCGATAGCAGGTGGATTGCTTATACACGGGATTTAAGCAATTTCCATAAAGCAGCCTTTATCTACGATACAAAAAACAAAACCACAAAGCAGGTAACCAGTGGCTATTATAATATTGGCGACTTGGTTTTTGATGAACAGGGAAAATATTTATTATTAACCACCAACCAGGCTTTTAACCCCTATTACAGCGATTTGGATAATTCATTTGTATATGGCAATTCTACACAATTGGCTGCTATTTCCCTGAAAAATTCAGATAAATCATTGCTCTATACACAAAATGATACAGTAGATATTAAATTGAATGATAAAAATGAAGGAAAAAAAGAAGAAGGAAAAGAGGATAAAAAGAAAGATAGTGTAAAATCAAAAAATGATATAAGCGCAAAAGAAAAAGATAAGGTTGATGTAACCATTGATTTTGATGGTTTGGAATCAAGAATGGTAATATTGCCGGTTGCCGCAGGCAATTATGCCAACCTTTCTGCTGTAAAAGGAAAAATTATTTACCAAAAATACCCTAACCTTGGCAGCCCCGATGATGCAAAACCAGCCTTAAAATATTACGATATTGAAGACAGGAAAGAAAAAAATATTTCAGAAAATATAGAGAGTTACCAACTGAGTGCAAACGGGGAAAAAATACTGGTAAAGCGGGGCAATAGTTATTCGGTAATTAAGCCATCGGAAAACCAAAAAATGGAAAAAATGATTCGCTTAAACGAAATGGAAATGAAGGTGGACCCTGCAATGGAATGGAAGCAAATATTTACCGATGCATGGCGCCTGGAACGGGATTATTTTTATGACCCCAACATGCATGGCGTAAATTGGAACCAGGTAAAAGAGCGTTATGAAATTATGTTGAAGGATGCGGTAACCAGGGAAGAAGTAGATTTTATTATTGGCGAAATGATAGGCGAATTAAATGCATCACATACTTATCATGGCGGTGGCGATATGGAAAGGTCGCCGGTAAAACCCGTGGGCTACCTGGGTATCAATTGGGAAGCAGATGGTAACTTTTTTAAAATTAAAAAAATTATTCGTGGAGCAAGCTGGGATGCTTCGTTAAAATCACCACTTGATGAACCGGGCATTGGCATAAAAGAAGGCGATTATATTTTGGCAGTAAATGGCATGCCCATTACAACCGAAACCGAGCCCTATGCTAATTTTCAGGGCCTTGATAAAAAAACAGTAGAATTAACCTATAATACAAAGCCTGAATTTGCAGGAGCAAAAACTGTAGTGGTGGAAACAATAGCCAATGAATATAATTTACGGTACATGGCCTGGGTAGAAGACAACCGTAGGTATGTAGCCAAAGCTACAAATGGAGAAGTAGGCTATATTTATGTACAAAGCACCGGTACCGACGGGCAGGAAGATTTGCTACGCCAACTCAATGCACAATGGGATAAAAAAGCATTAATAATTGATGAACGGTTTAATAGTGGCGGGCAAATTCCCGACAGGTTTATTGAGCAACTCAACCGTACACCATTGGCCTATTGGGCAACAAGAGATGGCGAGCCCTGGCCCTGGCCGCCTTTTGCTCACTTTGGCCCCAAGGTAATGCTCATAAACGGCTGGAGTGGTTCCGGCGGAGATGCCTTTCCTGATTTTTTTCGTAAGAAAAATTTAGGATTGTTAATTGGCACCCGTACATGGGGCGGCTTAATTGGCATAAGCGGTGTGCCAAACTTAATTGATGGAGGAAGTATTACTGCGCCTACTTTTAGGATGTACAACCAGGATGGAAAATGGTTTAGAGAAGGCCATGGTGTGGACCCGGATATTGAAGTAGATGAAAACCTTGCCGAAATGGCCAAAGGCAACGATGTGCAACTTGACAGGGCAATTACCGAAATTAAAAATGCCTTAAAAAACAAAGGCTATAATGCACCCGTAACGCCTGCTTACGAAAAAAGAAATTAAGTAAAATTTTATTTTAAACGAATGCCGGGAGTTTTCTTCCCGGTTTTTTTTATTAATTTAATACAATGCTTTTTAACTTTACACAGCAATTGAACTGTGAATATGAACATACCCATTTTAACCGATGAATTAATATTCCCCCCAGTAACCCAAACCGGCCCCACTGGTATTGTAGCCATAGGCGGCGATGTAACGCCTCAAAGGATTTTACTGGCTTATCAAATGGGCATTTTCCCCTGGTACGAAGAAAACTGCCCGGTGTACTGGCATTATCCCAATCCCAGGTTTGTACTTTTTCCCGATAAACTCCGTATCAATAAAACCGTAAAATCATTAATCAAAAAAAAATGTTTTGAAATTACCGTAAATCAAAGTTTTTCTAAAGTAATTGAAAATTGCAAAAATCTGGAGCGTACCAACCAGTTGGGAACCTGGATCACTAACGACCTTATGAACACATTTGTGCAGTTGCATAAAATGGGGGTTGCCCATAGCGTGGAAGTATGGCAAAACGAAAAACTTGTTGGCGGCCTGTATGGCATTAAGCTGGGCAAAATATTTTTTGGGGAAAGTATGTTTAGTAAAGTAAGTAATGCTTCCCGTTTTGGTTTTGTACACTATGTGCAGCAATTGCAAAATGAAGGCATACAAATAATAGACTGCCAAATGTACACCGATTACCTGGCAAGCTTTGGTGCAGAAATGATCAGTGCAGAAAGATTTACAAAAAAGATACATTCATTCATAAATAAGTAATCATTTTTTATGTGCAATTTCTATGGCCATAAAGTAGATAAGATGAATTTTATCCGGTTAAACAATATAGAGCTGGAGCTGGGCTATATTGCGGCAATAGAAGAATTACAGGAACTCATCAACGGCTTTAACTATGGCAAAGCTCCAGTAATCCGAAAAAAAAATGAAAGCAGTTACGAAGTAGTGCCCATGCATTGGGAGTTTATCCCTTTTTGGATAAAAACAATGGAGCAGGTGCAACAGGCACGCAGGCAGGGGATACCCTGGCTCAATGCTTCATCTGAAAAACTGCTGGAAAGTAAAATGTTCAGGGATGCAGCGCTCAAAAGAAGATGCCTGGTTTTGGCATCGCATTTTTTTGAATGGCGCAGTTTTAAACCTGCAACGAAAAAAAAAGAAAATAAATATCCATACTGTATTGAACTTAATAATAAAGAGTATTTTTTTATGGCCGGCATTTGGCAACCTTTTACCGATAAAGAAACCGGCGAAACCATGGATACCTTTGCCATTGTAACAACAAAGGCCAATGCCTTAATGGAGCAGTTGCATAACCATAAAAAACGCATGCCGGTAATACTCACCGAAAAACTTGCGGAAAAATGGTTGCAGAATGATTTAACTGAAGAACAAATTAAAGAGATTGCATCATTTCAATTACCCGCAAATGATATGGTTGCTTTTACTATTGCCAAAAATTTTAAAACAAGTATAAGCCCTTTGGAAGCTTTTTATTTTGAAGAGTTACCAGAACTAATAAAATAAAAAATACGTTACTGTATTTTGTTAGTGACCCCTCAGGGACTCGAACCCTGGGCCTACTGATTAAGAGTCAGTAGCTCTACCAACTGAGCTAAGGAGTCAATTTGTTCTCAACATTTCAGTAATAAAAAAAAATTGAAAACTCTTGCCACAAAATTTTTGTAGCGGGTAAAATTAAATTTTAAATTATTGCAAAACAAAACTAAGGCCAATTGTATCACAGTGAAACTACCTGGTTGCTTTAAATTGTATGCAAATCCCGTTAAATAAACATTTTTTTATATAACATTAGGTTTGTAGCAAAATATTTTGTTTTTTAAAAAACCAGGGTTAAGAAATGCCGGATTAGAAAAAATTTGAAGCATAAACTGTTTAAACTTTTGGCTCATACTAGTAAAATGGCAAAAAATACTACTATATTATAATTATTCAATATTTGACAGTTTGGTAAAATATCAAAAATCTTACCATCTTTATAAAAAACCGCATTTTGTTTCTATTAGTCCGGTCAAAATTCCCTAACTTTGCCGTCCTTTATGAAATTTGGGTTAGTGGCATTCCGCAAAACCCTTCTTAAAATAAAGGTCTTCGCACTTTAAAACGTTTTAAATAAATATGTCTGCAACAAAATCAAACGCTGCTAAACGTATCAATTTCGGTAAAGTTGAACTTTTAGCAGAGCAACCCGATTTGCTCGGAATCCAGATTCAATCGTTCAAAGATTTTTTCCAGTTAGAAACCACACCCGATAAAAGAAACAACGAAGGTTTGTTTCGTGTATTTAAAGAAAACTTTCCCATCACCGATACCCGGAACATTTTTGTGTTGGAGTTTTTGGATTATTTTGTAGATCCACCACGCTATACCATTGACGAGTGTATTGAAAGGGGCCTTACTTATGCGGTGCCTTTAAAAGCAAAGCTGCGCCTGAGTTGTAATGATGAAGAGCATGTGGATTTTCAAACCATTGTTCAGGATGTTTTCCTGGGCAATATACCCTACATGACGCCAAGGGGAACTTTTGTTATTAATGGCGCCGAAAGGGTTGTAGTAAGCCAGCTGCACCGTTCACCAGGTGTGTTCTTTGGCCAAAGTGTGCATCCCAATGGTACCAAAATTTATTCTGCCCGTGTAATTCCTTTTAAAGGTGCATGGATGGAATTTGCTACCGATATCAACAATGTAATGTTTGCATACATTGACCGTAAGAAAAAATTTCCGGTTACTACATTATTGCGTTCTATAGGTTACGAAACCGATAAAGATATTTTGGAATTATTCGGCATGGCCGATGAAGTAAAAGCCGACAAAAAAACACTGGAAAAAAATATTGGCAAGCGTCTTGCTGCCCGTGTACTGCGTACCTGGGTGGAAGACTTTGTGGATGAAGATACCGGTGAAGTAGTATCGCTGGAAAGAAACGAAGTGATATTAGAAAGGGACACCGTACTGGATGAAGCCAATATTGCCCTCATCCAGGAAATGGAAGTTAAAAGCGTATTTATCCAAAAAGAAGAAGTAAGCGGTGATTACGCAATTATTTATAATACCCTTAATAAAGATACTTCCAATAGTGAGCTTGAAGCCGTGCAGCATATTTATAAACAACTGCGTGGCGCCGATGCACCCGATGATGAAACGGCCCGAGGCATTATTGATAAATTATTTTTTAGCGATAAGCGCTATGATTTGGGCGAAGTAGGCCGTTATAAAATTAACCGCCGCCTGGGCTTAAATTTTCCTATTCAAAAGAAAGTGCTTACCAAAGATGATATCATCGTAATCATTAAAACCCTGGTGCAATTAACCAATGGTAAAAGTGAAGTAGATGATATTGACCACCTGAGCAACCGCCGTGTACGTACCGTAGGCGAGCAATTATATGCACAGTTTGGCGTGGGCCTTGCCCGTATGGCACGTACCATTCGGGAAAGGATGAACGTAAGAGATAATGAAGTATTTACTCCGGTAGATTTAATTAATGCCCGGACTTTGTCTTCGGTTATTAACTCCTTTTTTGGTACCTCACAGTTATCACAGTTTCTCGATCAAACCAACCCGCTTTCTGAAATTACCCATAAGCGCCGTATTTCTGCACTCGGGCCCGGCGGCTTAAGCCGGGAAAGGGCAGGCTTTGAAGTACGTGACGTACACTATAGCCACTATGGCCGCTTGTGTACCATTGAAACGCCTGAAGGACCAAATATTGGTTTGATTTCTACACTTTGCGTTCACGCAAAAATCAACGAAATGGGTTTTATTGAAACACCCTATCGTAAAGTAGATAATGGAAAAGTAGATTTGAAAAAAATTACTTTTTTAAGCGCCGAAGAAGAAGATACCGCAAAAATTGCACAGGCAAATATTGATATAGATGATAAAGGGAATTTTGTTGAAGACATGATCAAAAGCCGTCAAACCGGCGATTTCCCCATCTTACCCAAAGAAGAAGTAGAGTTTATGGATGTGGCGCCCAATCAAATTGTGGGCTTAAGTGCATCCTTAATTCCTTTCTTAGAGCATGATGATGCCAACCGTGCACTCATGGGTTCAAACATGCAACGTCAGGCGGTTCCGCTTATTAAGCCCGAAGTACCCATTGTAGGTACAGGCCTTGAAGCCAAAGCTGCCCGTGATGCAAGGATACAAATACATGCCGAAGGCGATGGTGTGGTAGAATTTGTAGATGCCAACGAAATACATGTTCGTTATAAAAGAAGCGAAGCACAGCAACTGGTAAGTTTTGAAGACGACCTTACCATTTATAAACTCACCAAGTTTGTGCGCACAAACCAGGAAACCTGCATCAACCTGCGCCCTGCTGTTGTTAAAGGCCAAAAAGTAAGTGAAGACGATTTCCTTACCGAAGGCTATGCTACCAAAGGCGGTGAACTTGCACTGGGCCGCAACCTTAAAGTGGCTTTTATGCCCTGGAAAGGCTACAACTTTGAAGATGCTATCGTAATTTCTGAAAAAGTTGTAAAAGAAGATTTATTTACTTCAATCCATATTAGCGAATTTGAAACTGAAGTAAGAGATACCAAATTGGGCGAAGAAGAATTAACGCCGGATATCCCTAACGTAAGCGAAGAAGCCACAAAAGACCTGGATCAAAATGGTATCATCCGTATTGGGGCCTCTATAAAAGAAGGCGATATAATTATTGGTAAAATAACGCCCAAAGGCGAAAGCGACCCAACTCCTGAGGAAAAATTATTGCGTGCCATCTTTGGCGATAAAGCCGGCGATGCAAAAGATGCTTCCTTAAAAGCGCCAAGCGGAACCGAGGGTGTAGTTATTGATAAAAAATTGTTTCAGCGTGCCAAGAAAGATAAAAATGCCAAAGTGCGTGAAAAAGCACAACTGGAAAAAATAGAAAAGCAACACGAAGACAATGAAAAAGATTTGATGGAGTTGCTGCAAAATAAATTGCAAAACCTGCTGAAAGATAAAACCAGCCAGGGCGTTACCAATAGCTTTGGCGAAATTTTAATTGGCAAAGGCGTGAAGTTTACCGTAAAAAATATTTCCGGTATAGATTTCAGCAATGTAAACCCACTAGGTTGGACGGGTGATGCAAAAACCGATAACCTTATCAACGTTTTATTGCACAACTATAATATTAAGTTTAACGAAGAGCTGGGCCGTTACAAAAGAGAAAAATTCAACATCAGCATTGGTGATGAGTTGCCTGCCGGTGTATTAAAACTGGCAAAAGTTTATTTGGCCGTTAAACGCAAACTAAAAGTAGGCGATAAAATGGCGGGCCGCCATGGTAATAAAGGTATTGTTGCCAAAATTGTAAGGCCAGAAGATATGCCTTTCCTGGAAGATGGCACACCCGTAGATATTGTATTGAACCCACTTGGTGTACCCAGCCGTATGAACCTGGGCCAGATTTATGAAACCGTATTAGGATGGGCCGGCGAAAAGCTTGGGGTGCGTTTTGCCACACCAATATTTGACGGCGCTTCTGTAGAAGAAATAGATGAAAGGGTTAATGAAGCTGCGCTACCAAAATTTGGCCATACTTATTTATACGACGGCGAAACCGGTGAACGCTTCGACCAAAAAGCAACCGTGGGCATTATTTATATGATTAAGCTGCACCACATGGTAGATGATAAAATGCATGCCCGTTCTATAGGGCCCTACTCACTCATTACGCAACAACCCTTAGGTGGTAAAGCACAATTTGGTGGCCAGCGTTTTGGTGAAATGGAAGTGTGGGCGCTTGAGGCTTATGGCGCATCCAACATTTTGCAGGAATTACTTACGCTTAAATCCGATGATATTATTGGCCGTGCCAAAACTTATGAGGCAATTGTAAAAGGCGATAATATCCCTAAAGCGGGTGTTCCGGAATCGTTTAATGTATTGGTGCATGAATTAAGAGGCCTGGGTCTTGAACTTACTTTTGAATAAAAAAAATTACTGTTTAGCAGTAGTGAAAACAAATATTTTACTGCTGTGATTTTGGCCAACTCTATTCTAATTATATTTTTTAAAAATTATTAGCTTTTAATATGGCATTCAAAAAAGAAAACCGACAAAAACAAACGTTTTCAAAAATTACAATCGGACTTGCTTCACCAGATACTATTCTGGAAAGGAGCTATGGTGAAGTTCTTAAACCCGAAACCATAAATTACCGTACCTATAAACCGGAAAGAGACGGCTTGTTTTGCGAAAGAATTTTTGGGCCCGTAAAAGATTTTGAGTGTGCATGCGGCAAGTATAAACGTATCCGTTATAAAGGCATCGTATGCGATCGCTGCGGTGTAGAAGTTACCGAAAAGAAAGTTCGCAGGGAACGTATGGGCCATATTAAACTTGTAGTTCCTGTAGTGCATATCTGGTATTTTAAATCTTTACCCAACAAAATTGGGTATTTACTTGGCATGAGTTCCAAAAAACTCGAAACAATAATTTACTACGAACGTTTTGTGGTAATTCAGCCCGGTATGCGTGCCGATAAAGGTCAAAATTATGGCGACTTGCTTACCGAGGAAGAATACCTCGATATTTTAGATGCCTTGCCAAAAGAAAACCAAATGATGCCCGATGAAGACCCCGATAAATTTGTGGCCAAAATGGGCGCAGAAGCCGTTCATGCTCTATTGGAAAGATTGGACCTTGATCAACTGAGCTTTGACTTAAGAACAGCTGCAGCAAATGAAACATCTCAGCAGCGTAAAGCAGATGCTTTAAAGCGCCTGAGCGTAGTAGAAAGTTTCCGTGAAGCAAATTCAAAAATCAACAACCGTCCGGAGTGGATGGTTATGCAATACATACCAGTTATTCCACCGGAATTGCGTCCATTAGTTCCTTTAGATGGTGGCCGCTTTGCATCATCCGATTTAAATGACCTGTACCGCCGTGTTATTATCCGTAACAACCGTTTAAAACGATTACTTGAAATTAAGGCGCCAGAAGTAATTTTGCGCAACGAAAAACGCATGCTGCAGGAAGCTATAGATTCTTTGTTTGATAACAGTCGTAAATCCAACGCCGTAAAAGCCGAAGGTGGACGTGCATTAAAATCTTTGAGTGATGTGCTTAAGGGTAAGCAGGGTCGTTTCCGCCAAAACCTTTTGGGTAAACGTGTGGATTATTCCGGCCGTTCTGTAATAGTTGTGGGCCCCGAATTAAAAATGCATGAGTGCGGATTGCCAAAAGATATGGCGGCAGAATTATTTAAGCCATTTATCATTCGAAAACTTATTGAAAGAGGAATTGTAAAAACCGTAAAAAGTGCCCGTAAACTGGTAGATAAAAAAGAAGCCATTATTTGGGATATTTTAGAAAATATTTTAAAAGGCCACCCCGTAATGCTAAACAGGGCGCCAACGCTTCACCGGTTGTCCATACAGGCATTTCAACCCAAGTTAATTGAAGGAAAAGCAATACAGTTGCATCCTTTGGTAACTACGGCTTTCAATGCCGACTTTGATGGTGACCAAATGGCGGTACACGTTCCGCTAAGTAATTCAGCAATTTTGGAAGCGCAATTGCTCATGCTTTCATCTCACAACATCCTTAACCCGCAAAATGGTACGCCTATTACCCTTCCTTCACAGGATATGGTGCTTGGCTTGTATTATATCACCAAAGGCAAAAAATCTACACCTGAAGAAAAAGTAAAAGGTGAAGGAAAAGTATTTTATAATGCCGATGAAGTAATTATTGCCTATAATGAAAAGCAAATAGATTTACATGCCAACATAAAAGTAAAAGCCAACTGGCGTAATTCCGATGGCACATTAACCTATAAGCTTATTGAAACTACAGTAGGCAGGGTAATTTTTAACCAGTTTGTTCCCAAAGAAGTAGGTTTTGTAAATGCATTGCTTACCAAGAAGAACCTGAGGGAAATTATTGGTGACATTATTAAATGGACAAGTGTTCCGGTAACCGCCAAATTCCTCGATGATATTAAAACACTAGGTTACCGTATGGCATTCCGTGGTGGTTTGTCATTTAATATTAATGATCTTATCATTCCACAGGTAAAAGCAGACCTTATTGCAAATGCCCAAAGCGAAGTTGCAGAAGTGTGGGAAAGTTATAATATGGGGCTTATTACCAATAACGAAAGGTATAACCAGATTATTGATATCTGGAGTCGTGTAGATACAAAAGTAACGGAAACACTTATCCGTGAACTTTCAGCCGATAAGCAAGGATTCAACTCTGTGTTTATGATGCTGGATAGCGGTGCCCGTGGTAGCAAGCAGCAAATTAAGCAGCTTGCCGGTTTAAGGGGATTGATGGCAAAGCCACGTAAAAGCGGTTCCTCTGGTTCAGAAATTATTGAAAACCCCATTTTGGCCAACTTTAAAGATGGTCTAAGTGTATTAGAATATTTTATTAGTACCCACGGTGCCCGTAAAGGCCTTGCCGATACGGCATTAAAAACAGCCGATGCCGGTTACCTAACCCGTAGGTTGGTTGACGTTGCACAAGATGTGGTAATAAATGAAGAAGATTGCGGCACCTTGCGTGGTATTGCTATAAGCGCATTAAAAGATAATGAAGATATTATTGAACCATTGAGTGATAGGATTGAAGGCCGTACTTCATTGCATGATGTTTACCACCCTGTAACCGACGAATTAATTATTAATGGCGGTGAAGAAATAGATACAGAAACAGCACATAAAATTGAAGAAAGCGGAATTGAAACGGTTGAAATACGCTCTGTATTAACCTGCGAAAGCAAAAGAGGTGTTTGTGTAAATTGCTACGGTAAAAACTTAGCTAGCGGAATTTTGGCACAGCGTGGCGATGCAGTAGGTATTATAGCCGCACAGTCCATTGGTGAGCCGGGTACACAGTTAACGCTGCGTACATTCCACGTAGGTGGTGTGGCAGGCAGTGCATCTGTTGAAAGCAGCCTCTACTCAAAGTTTGATGGAACCCTGCAATTTGATGGTTTGCGTACTGTAGCTACCGAAGCTGTAGATGGAAAGAAAATACAAGTGGTTATTGGCCGTACCGGCGAAATAAGATGTATAGATGTAAAGAGCGACCGCTTACTCAACAGCATGCACATTCCTTACGGATCTGTACTTATTGTAAAAGACGGACAAAAAATTAATAAAGCTGATGTGATATGTACCTGGGATCCGTTTAACAATGTAATAGTAGCCGAAAGCAATGGTATTATAAAATTTGACAGCGTAATTGAAGGTATAACTTACCGGGATGAAGCCGATGAACAAACAGGTCACCGTGAAAAAGTGGTTATTGAAACAAAAGATAAAACAAAGTTACCGGCAATTGTTGTAGAAGGAAAAGATAAGAAATCTTATAACCTTCCTGTAGGTTCCCATATTGTTGTGGAAGAAGCCGATGACGTAAGGAGTGGCCAGGTGTTGGTAAAAATTCCACGTATACTTAGCAAATTAAAAGATATTACGGGCGGTTTACCACGTGTAACTGAACTTTTTGAAGCAAGGAACCCAAGCAACCCTGCCGTAGTTTGCGAAATTGACGGTGTGGTAACATTTGGCGCTATAAAAAGAGGTAACAGAGAAATTATTGTTGAAGCAAAAGATGGCGTAATTCGTAAATACCTTGTACCCTTAAGCCGCCAGATACTGGTTCAGGACGGAGATTTTGTAAAAGCCGGTTCACCACTGAGCGATGGCCAAATTTCACCTGCTGATATTTTGGCAATAAAAGGCCCATTTGCCGTACAGGAATATGTGGTAAATGAAATACAGGAAGTTTATCGTTTACAGGGTGTAAAAATTAACGACAAACACATTGAAGTTATCGTAAGGCAAATGATGCGTAAAGTAACCATTGAAGATGCCGGCGATACCAAGTTCCTGGAAGGGGATACAGAAGATAAAATGGACTTTAATACCGAGAACGATTACATTTTTGATAAAAAAGTGGTAACCGACCAGGGAGAAAGCGCCAAACTTAAAACCGGTCAAATTGTTTCTGTAAGGGAATTGAGGGAAGAAAATTCTACCTTAAGAAGGGCAGATAAAAAGCTAGCCGAATTCAGGGATGCAAAACCTGCAACATCTTCACCCTTGTTGCTGGGTATTACCAAAGCATCATTGGGCACGCATAGCTGGATATCCGCAGCATCCTTCCAGGAAACAACCAAAGTGTTGAGTTCTGCAGCCATCCAGGGCAAAACAGATGATATGCTCGGACTTAAAGAAAATGTTATCACAGGCCATCATATTCCAGCAGGCACAGGCTTAAAAGAATTTGAAAACATGATTGTAGGCAGCAAGGAAGAATATGAATTACTGATGACAACCAAAGAGGTAATGAGCTTTGATGAGGAAGAATAACAGGGTTGAATAATCAAAAATTATTAGAGCAGGTTTATGGCCTGCTCTTTTTTTATAGGTTAACCGGAAAGATTTAATGTAAAAGTATTTATTACTCTTTTACCTTCTTCAAAAACACCACATACACCGGAAAGTGATCGCTATAACCATAATTATACGTATTACCGTCCCAGGTTCTTTTTCCATACCCACGGTATTTACCCGTTTTTTGCACCAAAAAATCTTTATTGAAAATTAAAGCTTTATTATAAAAATAACCATCCTTTTCTTTATTAAGCCAGCCATGCGAAATGATCACCTGATCAAATAATCCCCAGGCATCCTGATAAGCCAATGTACCAATCCCTCGCCTGTACATTTCCACCCAGGGGTTAAAAAGTTGCCCGGGGCCCACTTCTTTCATTTTACCTTTTGCACCCAAAACTTTGGTAATGCTTGGGCTTATAGGATCATCATTTAAATCGCCCATTAATAAAACTTTTGTTTCAATATTAATAGCCATTAAGGAATCAATAACTTTTTTTGCAGTAGCAGCAGCTGCAGCCCTGCCCGGCATGGAACGCTCTTCGCCACCACTACGGCTGGGCCAGTGGTTTACAAAAACATGAATGGTATCTCCATCCAAAATTCCTTTTACATACAACACATCACGGGTAAGGTATGAGTCTTTTGCCCCACCAGGTAATTTTACAAAAAGTGGTTTACTATAAACTGGGGTAAAATATTTCGGGTTATAAATAAGCCCTACATCCACGCCACGTATATCTGGCGAATTATAATGCACATATTTTAGATGCCTGTTTTTTAATTTTTCCTGTTTCACCAAATCATTGAGTACGGTATCGTTTTCAATTTCTGCAACACCTAGCATGGCCAACCCATCAGGTGTAATATCTGTACCCATTTGAGAAATAACATCGGCAAGTCTGCTCAATTTATCCCAATAAATCCTTCCATTATATTGCCTTGTGCTATTAGGCAAAAACTCTTCGTCATTTTTATTTGGGTCGTTAATAGTATCGTACAGGTTTTCTAAATTATAAAAACCTATTAAAGAAACATTGTATTTGTTTTGTGCAAATGTTGAACTATTGATAATCAATAGACTAAAGAAAATAATTTTTTTCATAACTATAAAAAAGTAATCAAAGATAGGGTTTGCCTGAAAAATAATGGAAAATATTGGGTTATGGTTAAAGAATGTGTAGAAGTCTTAACAGTTATTTCGCAATTGCTCATTACCTTTGCCGCTCTCAAAAAAATGTAATTATGAGAAATTTTACTAAGGGTTTTGTTCTTTTATTATTTTCTGTTTTTTTAATACAGGTTATAGCTATTGCCCAGGAGTCGCAAAAAAACTCCAGGGATAGCGTTATCCTTCAGGAAGGCAGGGAAAGTATGCTGGAAAATATTCCGGTAATTTCTTTGGATGAAAGTGATATGCAGGATGGCAGCGCCCAAAATATTTCATCACAGTTAAGTGCTGGAAGAGATCCTTTTTTAAGTGGTGCTTCTTTTCATTTTAATGCCGTTAGGTTTCGTATCAGGGGTTATGATGCAGATATGTTTAGTACCTATATTAATGGTATGCCCATGGAAAACCTCGACAATGGCTTTACTCCTTATGGCCTTTGGGGCGGCTTAAACGATGTAATGCGTAACCGTGATCAAGTTCATGGTTTAAAAATTAATCCTTATGCCATGGGTGATATTGGCGGCCTCACTTATTTTGATACCAGGGCAAGCAGGCAGCGTGTGCAAACCAGTATCAATTATGCCATAAGCAATAGAAATTACAGTAACCGTTTAATGGTAACCCATAGTACCGGCCTCAATAAAAAGGGATGGGCATTTAGTGTTTCCGCATCTCGCCGCTGGGCTACCGAAGGATATTCAGATGGTTCTTACTATGACGGTTATTCAGGATTTTTAGCAGTAGATAAAAAAATTAACGATCGTAATTTGCTTTCTTTCACCGCAATGTTAGCTACAACCGAAAGCGGCAGACAGGGTTCTTCTGTTCAGGAAATGCTGGATATAGCCGGAGATAAATATTATAATCCATATTGGGGATATCAAAACGGCAAAAAAAGAAACTCCAGTGTTGCAAAAACAACTCAGCCGGTATTTATTCTTAGCAATGAGTGGAAACTTAATGATAAAACAACCATCAACTCTGCACTGTCTTATATTTTTGGTAACAGGAGCGTAAGTGGGTTGGATTGGTACAACTCTGCCGACCCAAGGCCCGATTATTACCGCTACCTGCCAAGCTACCAGCTTGATCCCGAAAATGTAGATGCAGTACGCCAGGCAATGCTCAATGATGTAAACCAGCGCCAGGTAAACTGGGACAGGCTTTACAATGTTAACTATGGTAATATTGCAACCATCAACAACGTAAACGGTATTGCTGGAAATAACGTAACCGGGAAAAGAAGTGTTTACATTGTGGAAGACAGAAATATATTTACGCAAAAGGCTGGCGCCAATACAGTTTTAAATACTTCGCTTGGAAAAAATATTGATTTTACCGCAGGTGCTTCTTACCAGCAGCAAAAGAACCATTACTTTAAAGATGTAAATGATCTTTTAGGTGGTGACTTTTATGTAGATTTAAACCAGTTTGCAGAAAGGGATTTTGCAACCGATAACCAGGCCAATCAAAACGACCTAAATCATCCCAACCGAATTTTAAAAGTAGGCGATGAATTTGGCTATAATTACGATATCAATATTAAAAAAGCTGCAGCCTGGGTACAAGCAGTTATTAAATTCAATAAAATAGATTTCTTTATTGCCGGCGAACATTCTTATACAGAATTTTACCGTACCGGAAATGCAAAAGTAGGTTTATTCCCAGATGATTCTTATGGCAAATCGGCTAAGCAAAGGTTTTATAATTATACCGCAAAAGCAGGGATAACTTATAAAATAGATGGCCGTAATTATATTTTTGTAAATGGTGCTTACCTTACCCGTGCACCATTTTTTGAAAATGCTTACATAGCGCCACGTACCAGAGATTTGGTACAGGATAACCTTACAAACGAAAAAATACATACTGCCGAAGCAGGTTATGTATTGAATGCACCCAAAATTAAAGCAAGGCTTACCGGCTACTATACCCAAATAGAAGACCAGATGAATGTACTTACTTTTTATCATGACGAGTACAGGAACTTTGTAAACTATGCCATTAGCGGAATTGATAAACAACATTTTGGTGGAGAGTTTGGCGTAGATGCAAAAATTTATAAAGGCTTAAGTTTAAATGCTACTGCAGCCGTTGGCCGCTTTTATTATACCAGTAGGCAAAATGCAACGGTAACGGTAGATAACAGCGCAACGCTTGTTTCTAAAGACCTGATTTACTCCCAAAATTACCGCTTGCCTACACCGCAGGAAGCTTATTCCATCGGGCTCGATTACCGCTCTCCAAAATATTGGTTCCTCAATATAAACTTCAATTACTTTGATAACATGTGGTTCGACTTTAACCCTTTACGCAGAACCGAATCTGCGGTAAGTGGCGTAGATCCTTCATCTCCGCTTTGGGGACAAATTATTGGCCAGGATAAATTGAAATCGCAATATACGCTTGATGCTTTTGCAGGATATTCGTGGAGAATGAACAATAAATTTAAGAACCTTAAAAAAGCAACCTATATTGTATTTAATGTGGGTGTAAATAATATCCTCAATAACCAGTCAATTGTTACCGGTGGATATGAGCAGTTGCGTTTTGACTTTGCAGAAAAAAATGTAAATAAATTTCCATCCCGTAGATTTTATGCTTATGGTATCAATTATTTTGCCAGCATTGGTCTCCGGTTTTAATCTTATTAATTTTCAACTTTTTAAATAAACATTTATGAACAGGTTTTTTAAAATTTCATTAGTTGCAATTTTCCTTTCAGGATTTGCAATTTTATTAAACTCGTGTAAAAAAGAATTTGATTCGCCTTCAGGCCCAAAAGACCAGGATATTGTAGCCAATACTACAATTGCCGATCTTAAAGCAATGCACCCGGGAAATGGCGCTTATACCATAGTAGGTACCGATATTATTATTTCCGGTATAGTGGTAGCCAATGATAAAAGCGGAAATTTATATAAGCAATTATATATAGAAGATGCTACCGGGGGTTTGCAAATTTTATTAGACGCTTCCAGCCTTTATGGATCTTATCCTATTGGCAGAAGGATTTATATTAAATGCAAGGGCCTTTGTTTAAGCGATTATAACAGACTCATGGCTTTGGGTGTAAAAGCCAATGTTGCCGGGTTACCTTCGCAGGAAGGTATCCCTTCGGCTTTAATTAACCAATATGTAATTGGTGGTTCTTTGGGCAATGCAGTAACTCCTCATATTGTAACTCTTAATGACCTTACTACAAATATGCAGGACCGCTACCTGGGTTCTTTGATACAGTTGGAAGGGTTTTACTTTCCTAATTTAAACCAAACCTATTCCGATACGTCTGCTTACAAATCAACTCAAAACAGGGATATTAAAAATTGTGATGGATTAACCACTATTATCCGTACCAGCGCTTATGCAAATTTTGCCGGGCAAAGAGTGGCACAGGGCAGAGGAAGCGTAACCGCTATTTACACTGTGTTTGGTAACACCAAGCAATTGCTAATAAGGGATACAGGAGATGTAAAATTTAATGAGCCTTATGATTGTCCTTTACCTGCAGGCGTATTATTCCAGGAAGATTTTGAGGGACAGGTAACGCCGGGCCCATTAGTACTCAATAATTGGTTTGTAGGAGCAGAAGCGGGTACAAAAACATGGGAAGCCCGTTTGTTTAGTTCTAATAAATATGCACAAATGAGCGCTTTCTCCACCAACGATGCATCTGCAAAAGCATGGATGGTAACAAAAGCCATCAACCTGGGAACTTTTGCTTCTAAAACTTTAACCTTTGAAACCAATGCAGGTTTTCATAATGGCGCTGTGTTAAAACTTTTGATCTCTACAGATTATTCCGGCACCGGCAACCCATGGGCAAGCGGCGTAAACTGGACAGACATCAGTTCATCGTCATCATTTTCACCTGGTTTGCCCAGTGGATACCCACCTTCTTTTACTCCATCAGGCAATGTAGATTTGAGCAGTTATTCCGGCACGGTATATATCGCTTTTAAATATGAAGGCGCAGATCCTTCAGGAAGCTCAAGTGACAAAACCACTACCTGGCAGGTAGATAAAATTAAAGTAACCGGTTTATAAATTTATTAATGTAGATGAAGCTGCAGATTGTTGCAGCTTCATCTTTTTATAAGATTTTGTAGTTCATTTTTTAATATGAAGTTTATGAAGAAAATATTTACCTTCTTATTGTTGATATGTTGTATGGCCGGTTTTTCACAATCCACTACACTGGTAATAAGCCAGGTGTACGGCGCAGGTGGAAACAGCGGTGCAGTGTTAAATGCAGATTATGTAGAGATACATAATATTTCTGCTACGCCTCAAAGTTTAAATGGTTTATCGGTTCAATACGAATCGGCAACACCTGCGGGCCAATGGAGCGGGGCAGCTGTTTTACCTAATGTATCCATTCCTGCTGGCGGATATTACCTGGTACAAATGTCAACTCCTGGTTCCAATGGAGTACCTTTACCAACGCCAGATTTTACAGCCGTAATACCCATGGGCGGATCAAATGGAATAGTAGCCATTATTAATGATATTGACACTATTACAGGTTGCCCTTCTACTAATGTAATTGACCTTGTGGGTTACGGAACGGCAACTTGTTTTGAAGGTGCTAGTGCATCTCCAGCAATTAGCGCCACTTTAGCCGCATTCAGGTTAAATAACGGTTGTACAGATACCAATGTAAACGGAAGCGATTTTTCTACAGGTGCACCAGCTCCAAAAAATAGCGCTTCACCTGCATTTATTTGTGGTGGTGGGCCTACACCTCAATTAACCGTAACCGGAACAATAAATGATTTTGGAAGTTTACAAGTGGGTAATACATCTGCATCCCAAACCTATAATTTATCAGGCACAGATTTAACCGGCGCACCGGGAAATATAACTGTAAGCGCACCTTCAGCAGATTTTCAGGTTTCAAACGATAACAGTACATGGTCGGCATCTGTAAATATTGCTTATGCTAATTCCACACTTTCTGCAACACCTGTGTATGTAAGGTTTTCTCCGCAAAGCGCAGGCTTAAAAGCAGGTGATGTAACCAATGCCGGTGGTAGTGCAGCTACAGTAAATGTTGCGGTGAGCGGTACAGGCACCTCATCAGGTGGTGGTACTGGCACATTGGTTATTAGCCAGTTTTATGGTGCAGGTGGAAACACCGGCGCATTATTAAATGCAGATTATGTAGAGATACATAATATTTCTTCTGTACCACAAAGCCTTAATGGTTTATCTGTTCAGTACGAATCGGCAACACCTGCAGGCCAATGGAGTGGAGCAGCGGTTTTACCCAATGTATCCATACCACCCGGTGGATTTTATTTGGTGCAAATGTCAACTCCCGGTGCAATAGGAACGGCCTTGCCTGCACCAGATTTTACAGCAGTGATTCCCATGGGCGGATCAAATGGAATTGTTGCCATAATTAATGATGTTGACACTATTACAGGTTGCCCTGCAACTAATGTAATTGACCTTGTGGGATATGGATCGGCCACTTGCTTTGAAGGTAGCGGCGCAGCGCCACTGGTAAGTGCTATACTTGCAGGCTTTAGGATAGATAACGGTTGTACAGATACCGATAACAATACCCCTGATTTTATTACAGCAACACCAGCCCCAAGAAACAGTGCTTCACCGGTGCAATTGTGTTCTTCTTTACCTGCCCCTTTGTTAACAGTAACTGGAACAATAACCGATTTTGGAAATATTGATATTGGTACTAATTCTGCATCACAATCATACAGCCTTTCAGGTGCAAACCTTACAGGCGCACCAGGTGTAATTACGGTTACATCTCCATCAGTAGATTTCCAGGTTTCAAATAATAACAGTACATGGGGAGCAAGCACAACAATTGCTTATACTTCTGCAGTATTGGCCGCAACAAATGTGTGGGTAAGATTTACCCCGCAAAGCGCCGGGCCCAAAGCAGGTAATGTAACCAATGCAGGTGGTGGCGCTGCTACAGTAAATGTACCTGTAAGTGGAAATGGTATTGTGCCTTCAACACCTACCATTACTGCAACAACGCTTACAGCATTTGGAAATATTTGTACCGGCACAGTTGCAGGCCCAAATTCATTTACTATAAATGGTACTAATCTTACCAATGCCAATATTGATATTGCTGCATTGGCCGGCTTTAGTTATGCTACATCATCTGCAGGGCCATTTAATGCTACTCTTTCATTAACACAACCCGGCGGAACTTTCAGCCAGCAAATTTTTGTACAATTCAATCCAACTGCTTCACAATCTTACGATGGAAATATTGCCATTAGCGGAGCTGGTACTACGGCAATTAGTGTTGCTGCAAGTGGCTCAGGAAATAATAACCCACCAATGGTTAGTACTGGTGCAGCATCTGCAATTACAAGCAGTAGCGCAACCCTTGCAGGAACTATTACGGATAATGGTTGTACTGCTGTAACTGCTTATGGAATTACTTACAGCTTAGTAAATGGTTTTACTACTGGTACAGATGTAGCTTCAACAAATATTTCTTCCGGAAGCTTTACTTCTTCCATAAGTAGTTTGTTGCCTTCTACTACTTATTATTACAAAGCTTATTCAACCAATAATGGTGGAACTGCTTTTGGCGTGCAACAATCATTCACTACTGCGGCTCCGGTTTTAACTGCTACCACTTTAAACAGCTTTGGTAGTTTGTGTGTAAATATTGCATCTGCAGCCCAAAATTTTACAATTACAAGTACTGCTTTAACCACAGCTAATGTGGTTGTAGGGCCATTGGCGGGTTATACTTTTGCTACTACAGAAAATGGTACTTATTCAGCCTCTCTTAATATTACTCAACCCGGTGGGGCTTTTTCACAAGTGGTTTATGTAATATTTACACCTGCTGCAATACAATCTTATAATGGCAACATCCCTGTTTCTGGCGGAGGAGCAAATACTTTGAATATTCCTGTAAGCGGAAGCGGTTATAATGCACCGGCCGATGTTGTTACCGGTGCATCAAGCGCCATTACTGCTAATACTGCTACACTTGCAGGTGTATTGGCAAGTACGGGTTGCAGTAATATAACTTCTACCGGTATTGACTTTAGTGGTATTAGTAACATGGGCATTTATACAAGGGTGCAATCTTCTAATTTAACTGGGGCAGATTTTTCTGTTAACCTTAGCGGCCTTGTACAGGCTACTAAATATTATTACAGGGCTTATGCCATAAATGATGCGGGCATTGCTTACGGTGTAATTGATTCATTTATTACAAAATCTATTCCAGATGGATTAACACTGTACAATATACCGGCAGCTAAAGGGCAGGTTTTACATTTTACCTTTAAAACAAACCGTACCGGCCATTATGCTGTGAAACTTTTCAATGCTTCGGGCCAACTGGTTTTCCAGAAAGGCTTTACCATGCAGCTTAATTTTATGGACGAAAGATTTGTAATCCCTTCTTCTCTTGCTCCCGGGGTTTATTTGTTTGTACTGGAGAGTGTAAACGGCTTTAGAGAAAAACGCAGTATCCTTATTCAATAAGCGGATAGCACAATATTTTTTAAAGCGGTTGGGTTTTCAACCGCTTTTATTTTTTTAATAAGGAGAATACAACGGTATCTAAAAACCTGCCATTATAAAATAAACATTCTTTAAAATAGCCTTCTTTAATAAAACCGTTTTTGATTAATATTTGTTGCGATGCTGCATTGGCAGGGTTGATATGAGCTTCAATGCTATGCAGTTTCATTTTGGTAAAACCATATTGAATAACGGGCTGAATAGCTTCATGCATAATGCCTTTGTTCCAGCAACCGGGGTGAAGGATATAGCCAATTTCTGCCCGGTAATTTAGTGGGTCAATTCTCCAATAGCAAATAGTGCCAATCATTTTCTCTGGCATTTCTTTAAATGATATAACCCAAAGAATGGCCTTGTTTTCAAACTCATTATTTTGAACCGTGGTGATTAATTTTGTTGCTTCTGAAAGTTTCTTCATGGGGTCCCGGTCAATATAACGCATTGCCTCTGCGTTGTTCCTTATAGCAAATAATGCAGCGGCATCTTTTTTTAAAAGCCGTCTCAATACCAGGCGCTGCGTATTGATTTTTGGAAAAGGATGAAAATTGAGGTGCAGCATTTTTTCATTTAAAAAATAATATCGCTTATTACAAAAATGGAAAAAATAAGGGAAGCAATTCCATTGGCTGTCATAAACCTAAGGGTTACTTTGCTCAGGTCGTTGGGTTTTACCAGGGTATGCTGGTAAAATAAAACCCCTGTAAATACAGCAGACCCAATCCAATACAGCCATCCAAACCCTCCATACCATCCGGCAAAAATTACACATATTGCAGAAAGTACATGCAGCAGTGAAGATATGCCCAGCGCATTTTTTTTGCCCACAGCAGACGGAATGGAAAATAATTTGTTTTCCTTGTCGAAATCTTCATCTTGTAATGCATATATAATATCGAAACCGCTCACCCAAAAAATTACGGAAAAAGAAAAGAGTAGGGGCAACCAGGCAAATTCACCGGTTACAGCAAGATAGGCGCCAATTGGCGCTAAAGATAAGCCCATGCCCAAAACCAGGTGGCATAACGGCGTAAATCTTTTGGTATAGCTGTAAAACAAAACTACAAATAATGCCAAAGGTGATAAGTAAAAACAAATTTTATTAATAAAAAATGTAGCAATAATAAATAGGATGCAGTTAATGATTACAAATCGCAATGCATGAGGAGAAGAAATGATCCCACGGGGAATTTCCCTTAAAGCCGTTCGAGGATTTTTGGCATCAAAACTGCGGTCTAAATACCGGTTAAAAGCCATTGCTGCCGAACGTGCCGTTACCATACAAACAATTATCAAAACAAAAATTTTTAGATAAAATTCTATTGGTGGGTTTAACCCATGCAACACATGCCCGTTTACATGAAACTCAAAGGGGTTTTGGAGTAGTAGCTTTATTGGGGAATCGTACCTCACAGCAAGGGCAAAGCCAATTAACGCAAAAGGCATGGCAAATACTGTATGCGAAAATTTAACCAGGGATAAATAATTTTTTATAGTAGACATGGTCAAAATGATATCAGAAAAAAGTTACGCAAATTTATATAGTTTTTGTATAGCCTAATGAGGCTGCGGTTTGCATCATATATTCGTAAGCGGCCTCGTAATTATTACTTATGTTACCGTCTAATATAGCATTGCGTATAGCATCTTTAATAACACCCACCGGCTTTGAAGGCGCAAGGTTAAAAGTTTTCATAATTAATTCTCCGCTTATAGGCGGCTGCCAGTTGCGGATATGGTCTTTTTCTTCTACTTCGGCACAGCGCCGCCTTACGAGTTCAAAATTTTCGATGTAGCGCTTTACTTTTTGTTTGTTTTTGCTGGTAATATCTGCCTCACAAAGCAACATGAGGCTTTCAAAATCTTCGCCGGCATCAAAGAGCAGCCTCCTTATTGCAGAATCGGTAATTTCTTCTTTACTTAAACTTATGGGGCGCAAATGCAGCTCCACCATTTTTTTTACAAACCGCATTTTTTCATTTTGTGGTAATTTGAGATGGGCAAATATTTTTGGCACCATTTTAGCGCCAACCACTTCATGCCCATGAAAGGTAAAGCCATGGCCTTCTTCAAATTTTTTGGTTGCAGGCTTGCCAATATCATGTAATACTGCAGCCCAGCGCAACCATAAATCTCTGGTGGTTTTTGCAATATTGTCCACTACCTGCAGGGTATGATAAAAATTATCTTTATGGCCTTTGCCCTCCACATATTCTGCACCGGCAAGCAGTACCATTTGCGGAAAAATTTCTTTTAGTAAACCGCTTTTATACAATAAGTCAAACCCTATTGAAGGGGTATCGCTCAGCAAAATTTTATTGAGTTCATCGGCAATGCGTTCTTTACTTACAATTTTTATCCTATGCACATTTTTAGTAATAGCATCAAATGCTTTTTGCTCGATATTAAATTGCAATTGCGTGGCAAAACGTATTGCCCTTATCATCCGCAATGGATCGTCACTAAAAGTAACTACCGGTTCCAAAGGCGTAATGAGGCGCTTTTCCATTAAATGTTTTAACCCATCAAAAGGGTCAATCAACTCGCCAAAATCACCATCATTAAGGCTCATGGCCATTGCGTTTATTGTAAAATCCCTCCTGTTTTGGTCATCCTGCAGGGTACCGCTGCTTACCTCGGGCTTTCGGCTATGCATTTGATAGCTTTCTTTTCTGGCGCCAACAAATTCTACTTCAATGCTGTTGCTTTCATTTTCACCGCCTGTGTTTTCAAAAAAATATTTAAACTGTGCCGTTCCAAAAGTTTTAAAAAAATTTACCATTGGCCTTGGCTCCAATTTTTCGGCAGTTTTGCTGGCCAGCGCTATGCCATCGCCTATGCATACAATGTCTATATCTTTTGTAGGCCTGTTCAATAGCTTATCCCTTACAAAGCCGCCTACAACCCAGGCTTTAATACCCAGTTCTTTGGCGGCCTGTGCCGTTTTTTTAATAATCAATAATTCTTTATCCGAACATGATAAATTCATGGGGCAAAAATAAAGCCTTTATAATTTTACAAAGGCAGTTTTTAATTATTAGTACTTTAATACAAATGCCTGCAAATGCAGGCATTTAAAGAATATGGTATCAAATATATTATTCCGGTGTATTTTCTTCTGGGTTTTCCAGCTTTTCCTGTTTAATTAGTTTTCCTAACCCGGTATCTGCTTTTTTGCTTTTTTGCGATTTTGGGGCAAACATTACATGCATCCTTTTTCCTTCCATTTTAGGCATGCCTTCAAGTGCGCCAATATCTTTTAACCTGTCGGCAAATTTTAGTAACAATAATTCTCCTCTTTCTTTAAACATAATAGCCCTTCCTTTAAACTGTACATGGGCTTTTACTTTATTGCCATCCTGCAAAAACTTTTCGGCATGTTTACATTTAAATTCAAAATCGTGGTCATCGGTATTGGGCGTAAAGCGAATTTCTTTAACCTCACTGGTTTTCGCTTTTGCCTTCATTTCTTTCTTCTTCTTTTTTTCGGAGTAAATGAATTTATTGTAATCAATAATTTTACAAACGGGTGGATTGGCGCCTGGAGAAATTTCTACAAGGTCCAAGCCCTCATCCTGGGCCATTTTAAGAGCTTCCGGTGTGGGATAAATCCCCGGTGTAATATTTTCGCCTACAAGCCGCACTTCGGGTACTTTTATCATGTGGTTGGTACGGTGCTCCTGCTGTTGTTCTTTTTTAAACCTGGGATTAAAAGTGCCCCTGGGTTGCCTGGGTGGAAATGCCATTTAATTGTTTTAGTTTACAATAGTATTTAGTGATGCAAATAAAGTTAAAAATTATTAACTCTTTGGTTAATTTCTTGTTTTATTGTTGAAATAAATTCTTCAATTTTTTGTGTGCCCAAATCGCCTTTTCCATGCTTGCGAATTGATGCCGTGCCTTCGTTCATTTCTTTTTCGCCAATTACCAGCATGTAAGGTACTTTCATTAATTCAGTATCTCTTATCTTTTTGCCAATCTTTTCGTTTCGGTCATCAATTTCTGCACGAATATCTGCATTTTTAAGAGATTGCAAAACCGAATTTGCGTAATCGGCAAACTTATCACTGATAGGTAATATTTTTACCTGTAAAGGCGCCAGCCATGTGGGGAACCTCCCGGCATAATGTTCCAGTAAAAATCCAATAAAGCGCTCATGTGTTCCCAGCGGCGCACGGTGAATAATCAACGGTATTTCCAGCTGGTTGTGTTGATTGGTGAATGATAGTTTAAAACTGCGGCTTTGGGCAAAATCTACCTGGTTTGTAGCCAGGGTAAATTCCCTGCCTATGGCGCTCCAAATTTGTACATCAATTTTTGGCCCGTAAAATGCACCTTCGCCTTTTACTTCTACAAAGGGTACACCGGTTTCAATTAAAACATTACGTACCAGTTCTTCGGTTTCCTGCCAAAGCTCGGGCTCGTTTACATATTTCTGGCCAAGTTTTTCGGGGTCGTGTAAGCTGAGTCGCATTACATATTTTTCAATGCCAAATATTTTAAAGTACTTAAGATATAAATTATTTACGGCTTTAAATTCCTGTGCAAATTGCTCTTTGCTGCAATAAATATGTGCATCGTTCATGTGCAGGCAACGCACACGCATAAGGCCAAATAGTTCCCCGCTTTGCTCATACCGGTAGCAGGTACCGTATTCTGCAATCCTGTAAGGAAGGTCTTTATAACTTTTGGGCTCGGCATCAAAAATTTTATGGTGGTGTGGGCAATTCATTGCTCTCAGGTAATATTTTTCACCATCCATTTCCATAGGCGGAAACATACTATCGGCATAGTAGGGCAAATGGCCACTGGTGAGGTACATGCTTTCTTTTGCAATATGCGGTGTAACCACTCGCTTATAACCCGCTGCATTTTCTGTTTCTTTGGCCAGCTTTTCCAGTTCTTCAATAATTACAGTGCCATTGGGCATCCATAAAATAAGGCCCTGGCCCACATTATCGTCCATGGTATAAATACCCAGTTCTTTGCCCAGTTTTCTGTGATCCCTTTTTTTGGCTTCTTCCAGCATGGCCAGGTATTCATCCAATTCTTTTTGTACCGGGAAGCTGATGCCATAAATACGGGTGAGTTGTTTGTTTTTTTCATCTCCTTTCCAGTAAGCGCCGGCTATGCTGGTGAGTTTTATAGCTTTTATAAATCCGGTATGTGGTATATGCGGCCCACGGCATAAATCGGTAAAATTTCCCTGGTTATAAAAAGTAATTTCCCCATCGCTGAGGTTTTGTAATAAATCAAGCTTGTATTGATCGCCTTTTTGGGTAAAATAACCTTCAGCTTCTTTCTTAGGCATTTCTTTTCGGGTAAAAACATTGTTCTGCTTTGCCAGTTCATTCATTTTCTTTTCCAGCAAAACAAGGTCTTCTTCTGTAACCTTGGTTTCGCCAAGATCCATATCATAATAAAAACCTTTATCTATTGCCGGGCCTACCCAAAACTTTACCCCTGGAAAAACAGCTTCTACGGCTTCGGCCATTAAATGCGCCGACGAATGCCAAAAAGTTGATTTTCCTTCGGCATCATCCCAGGTTAATAATTTTATTGAAGCATCATTATTTATGGGCCGGCTGGTATCCCATACTTCGCCATTTACTTTTGTTGCCAGTACTTTTCGGGCTAATCCTTCACTTATACTTTTAGCCACATCCATCGAATTAATGCCTTTTTCAAATTCTTTTACCGAACCATCAGGCAAGGTTATCTTTATCATTTTTTAATATATGTAGTAATTTTTTTGGAATGCAAATTTAACGAACTCTTTGCAGAGGAAAAACAAATGTGGAATAACTTTGAAAATCGGCCAAAAACCGCATCGAATATGATTAAACGGTTACTAATTTTAATAATTTTTACTTATGGGTTTTGTGAGGGATTTGCCCAAAAAATTACCGGGCAGTGGAAAGGTATTTTTATAGATAAAAGTACATCGAGTATGCACTGGGGCGGGGACAGGTGTGAATATACTTTAGAACTCGAAATGAATGGTACAGCAGTAAGCGGTTATTCCTATACTTATTTTACCGAAAATGGAAAAAGATATTATACCATTTGCAAACTAAATGGTTTTTATGATGCACATACAAAATATGTGGAGGTAAAAGAAATACAGCGTACCAAAACCAATGTACCAGTGAATGTTCATAACTGTTTTCAAATACATAAATTGAAGTATACAAAACAGGGCAACGATGAATTGCTGGAAGGTACCTGGGTTCCTGCAGAAGGGCAGGATTGGGATTGCGGTAAAGGAATTACCAGTTTGCGGCGCAGGGTGTTGAATGATATTATTCCGGGGTATACCAAGCCGGTGATAAAAAATAATGTTGCCACTAAATACAGCACAAAGCCACTAACCAAAAACCATTTGGTAAAGAATAAAGCGCCACAAAAAAATATCGTAAATCCGGTAAAAAAGGCAACGGTAATTGCTAAAGATAACACCGCAAAAACAAAATCCACAGCACCCGTCATTGCCAGAGAAAAATCACTCATTAGAAAAATAGACCCGGTAGTAAGTGCTATTGAAGAGCCTGTTGTGGTACCATTGCCTGCCATATCCTTACCCAAAACTTATGAAAAACGGATAAGTTCAATTGTAAAAACCATACCTGTAAAAAATAAGCAATTAAAAATTTGCCTGTATGATAATGGCGAAATCGACGGAGATAGTGTATCCTTAATTTTTAATGGAAAACTTTTGTTATCTCATAAGCGCTTATCTGCCGGGGCTTTGAGTATAACCGTAGATTTGGATAATGATAATAATGCCGTAAATGAATTGGTAATGTATGCAGAAAACCTGGGCTCTATACCGCCCAATACTGCTTTAATGGTAATAACTGATGGCACCCAAAAGTACGAACTGAGGATAAGCAGCGATATGAAAAAAAGTGGGGCAGTGCGCTTTTTATATGTGCCCGATAAAAAGGAGCCATAATTTTACCGATGTTTTTTTTATAGGAATTGAATAACAGGAGTTTAATTTTAGTAATAATAGAGCCAATTCCACCAGTTTTTTCCATTTGCACGTTTGCCATTAATGAGATAAATTTGCCCACTTTTACTTAAACCAGAATTATAAAATTATGCGACAAATTGCATTCAGGGAAGCTTTGAGAGAAGCTATGTCGGAAGAAATGAGGAGAGATGAAAGGGTGTTTTTAATGGGTGAAGAGGTTGCGGAATATAATGGCGCCTATAAAGTAAGCCAGGGAATGCTGGATGAATTTGGGCCTAAAAGAATTATTGATACTCCAATAGCCGAATTGGGTTTTACAGCTATAGCCGTAGGCGCTGCACAAAACGGGCTAAGACCGATAGTAGAATTTATGACCTGGAATTTTGCCGTTTTAGCATCGGATCAAATTTTGAATACGGCATCAAAAATGCTGGCCATGAGTGGCGGGCAGGTAGGTTGCCCTATAGTGTTTCGAGGTGCAAATGGCAGCGCAGGCCAGTTAGGCGCACAACATTCAACTGCTTTTGAAAGTTTTTATGCCAATATACCCGGCATAAAAGTTATTTCAGTAAGCAACCCTTACGATGCAAAAGGCCTTTTAAAAGCTGCCATAAGAGACGATGACCCCGTTGTATTTATGGAAAGCGAAGTAATGTATGGCGAAAAGGGAGAAGTGCCCGAAGAAGAATATATTTTACCCATTGGAAAATGTTTTATTAAAAGAACAGGTAAAGATGTAACCATAGTATCTTTTAATAAAATGATGAAAGTAGCGCTGGGCGCTGCAGAAGAACTGGCCAAAGAAGGTATTGAAGCCGAGGTGATTGATGTGGCCACGATTCGTCCGTTAGACTGGCATACCATTTTGGAAAGCGTTAAAAAAACCAACCGCCTGGTAATTGTTGAGGAGCAATGGCCATTTGCTTCGGTAAGTTCCGAAATTGCTTACCGCATACAAAAAGAAGGCTTTGATTACCTGGATGCTCCAATAAGGCGTATCACCAGCGCCGATGCACCTATGCATTATGCACCCAACCTGGTTGCAGCATATCTTCCCAATGTTCCCCGTACGGTGAGCCTGGTAAAAGAAGTAATGTATATGAGAAAATAAAAAGTCAATTTTTTCGTAAATACCATGGAGATTATAAATGAAAAAATATATTACTTTATGGATATTTGTTGCTTTGGGTTACCAGGCCTACCCACAAAAATTTTTTACAACCTTTTTTGGGGGAATCAGTAACTATAATGGCGACCTGAATGGGTCAAACCTTTTTTTACGCAACTCCCGCCCGGCATGGGGATTGGGCATTATGAACGAAATTAACGACAGGATGTTCATAAGGGCAGATTTTACTTATGGTAAAATAAGAGGCGATGATAAGCTTGGCGATAAAAATAAATCCAGGAACCTTTCTTTTGAAAGTAATATTGCAGAATTTTCTTTGGCTTTTGAATACAGCCTTTTTAATTTATACGATTTCAAGGTTTCTCCCTATTTCTACACAGGCGCTGCAGTATTTCAGTTTAAACCTACTACACACGACAAAAACGGGAACTACATTATTTTGCCCGATTATAATACCGAAGGCCAGGGTTTTTATAAAGACCGGAAACCCTATAAATTACGGCAATTTGCCATTCCATTAGGTGCTGGTTTATTGTGGGCAATCACCGATAACAAACGCATTGGTGTGGTATTTGGATACCGCAAAGCTTTTACCGATTATTTAGATGATGTTAGCACTACTTATGTTAGCGCTACATCATTGTCTCAACATTATGGAAACGGCGCTGTGGCCATTGCCTGGCGTGGCGATGAAATTAATGGTGCTGCATACCCTGCCGAAGGCGCAGTAAGGGGCAATCCCAAAAGCAAAGATTCCTATTTTTTTTCAGGGCTTACACTTAGGGTGCGTTTACAAACAAAAGGTAAAAGAAGGATGGGCGACTTTGGATACCCCATTAAAAGAAAAGCCCGGTACGATTGCCCTGCTGCAGTTTGGTAAATGAATTAATCTATATCTATCCCAATTTTTTTCATGAGCAGCGATGCATTGAGGCTGGTACAAATACCTGGCTTTAATAAATAATCAAAATGCAGTTCTTCATTGGTTACCTTTACATCAAAGTGAAAGTTTTTTATATTGCCGGGATGTTCTTTTTCTAAACCGGCAAGGGCAACATCATGGGTAGCAATTATTGCCGGCGCTGCTTTGCGAATTAACTGTTTAATGAGTGCTACGGATCCGGTGTGCCTGTCCAGTGAATTGGTACCCCGTAGAATTTCATCCAGTAAAATAAAAACAGGCTCCCGGTTATTTACTTTTTCCAGTATGGATTTTAGTTTTTTTAATTCTGCATAAAAAGTGGAGGTGTTTTCTTCCAGGTTATCGGTAATACGCATACTGCTTATGAGTTGCACCGGCGCCATGCTGAATGCTGTGGCACATACAGGTGCACCTGCCATTGCCAATACAATATTAATCCCTACGCTCCTAAGGTATGTACTTTTGCCAGCCATATTGCTTCCGGTAATGAGCATAATTTTTTCATTTCCGGCAATTTCAATGCTGTTGTTCACCCTGTTTATCTCTGGTATAAGTGGGTGCCCCAATTTATTTGCGTTTATATTAAAATCCCCTTCTTGTATCGCTGGCATTACCCATTTGGGATGGTTGAAACGCAAAATGGACAGGCTGCAAAGGGCATCAAATTCAGCCAATGCACCCAGCCAATTTTTTATTGATGAAGGGTTTTGTTGTTTCCATTTTTCAAGTTCAAGCGCCTGTTGTAAGTTCCATTGCAGTAAAAGATTGAGCGGCGCAGCCATTACGAGGTTGTACCGCATATCCATTTTATGGAGTATAGTTTTTAATTTCTTAATTTCTATTGAAGCAGGAGTATTAGCGTTGCCTTTAAATTTCTCAAGAATTTGTTGCAATAACGGCGCCTCAAATTTTTCTTTTTCAATTAATGAAATTATTGCTGCAATACTGTCTATTTCATCAGTTACCTGAGATAATTTATTATGTATGGGTGAAAATACCTTATTTACCTGATAGGCTACAACTGCCATAAGAAATAATACAAGGTAAAAACCATTTAATGGGAAATAACCAAATATGGTAGTCGCAAAAGCCAGCAATGCTATTGCAGGCAAAACATACCTTAGCCATTGCCAATGCCTGAACTGGATAAAGGATGTAGGTTGCTGCATCCAGCTTTCTAAAATGGATGCAGAGTTATTGGTTAATTTTTGCCTTTTACCAATACAGCAAAGTTGTTGTATCCATATTTGTTTTTGAGAAAGCTCGTTAATAGCTTGTTGCCTCTTTTTTATTAAATCAAAATTGGCTGATTGTGCCAGCATTTGAGCTAAATTATCACTGCCTGGTTCTGTAAAACTCCGGTTTAGGTATTGAAATAATGAAGCATGTTCAAAAATATCAAGATCGTTGCTATAAGGATGGTCTTTATGATGGTATTGGGCTCCCGGCTCAAATTGAAAATATTCCCCGTTTAAAGCATTCCGTTCGTCCTCGTTAATGTCAATTAACCTTTCATTATCTTCCAAAGCCTGTTTATTGTTCAAGTCTTTTAAAACCAAACGGGTAAATAAAATTATTAAAAGGAGCGCTGCTATAAATATTGCCCACCACCCAATATCCCATAAAATATAAAGCGAAACAAATAAAGCTACCAATGCACCCAGCCGAAAAATGCCAAAGTACTTTTTTTTGGTGTTCAATATTTTTTGTTCCAATTGGAGCGTTTCCAGTCTTTTGTTGTAAAAAACATCAGGCATTGAGCAAAAGTAGCCGTTTAAATGCAAATAATTTGGCTTGCAGAAGCAAATGAAATTTGAAAATTAACATTAAATCAAAAAGCTAATTCGTAAATTTGCAGGCTGGCTTAATTTGAAAGATTAAGTTCAATTGGGGCCGTTTTGGTTTTGACAGCAAAGTTCTTTGTAGGTGTAAGCATGTACTGCGTTGCGTAATTAGCAGTTAAATCTGAATACGAAAACTTTAAATGGCAATACTTCGTATGCCATGGCTGCCTAATCAGTGATTAGATAGTCATTTGGGCCGCAGCACAGGATTGCCTGTTTCCAGATGCCGCCGCCGACTCAACAAACAAAACAGGTTGCTGCAGCAGCATGATGTTACTGTTGCTTAAGATAAACATCTAAGGAAATAGTTGGTTTGTTATGTTCCGGCTGTTTCCCTACAATTAATGCATAAATAAACATGTAGAAAGCTTACGATGGGTTTGTTTGGACACCGGTTCGAGCCCGGTCGGCTCCACATTTTAAAAGGAAGGGTGTACCAAATTTTATTTTATATAAACTTGTTGCACCCTTTTTTTATCCTATATCTTCTTCGTCTTGTTTAATGGAATAACTAAATTTCAACTCGCTGTTTAATTCTGTTTCGGCATCTTCAAAAACAGTAATTAATTTTTCAAATTTTTTTAAATGAAAAGGGCCCAGGTTCAGGAATTTTATTTTTGCCGGCAGCTCAATATACCCGGTAAGGCAATCATAAAGTGCATCAAGGTTATTGCCAAAATGTTCAGGCAAATTCAATTGATGTTTTATTTCCCTGTAAAGTTTTTTCCAGGTATGTATTTGTTGAAAATCTATTTTTACCAGCCTGTTCATTTTTGGGTAAAGGTTTTATAATGATCAAAGGTTACAAACAATAATCCATCGCCGGAAAACAGCAACCGGTCTGCATTACGATGGCCGCAATTATAATTTAAATCTGCCTCAAACCATTTTCTTCCTTTTTTTTGGGGTAATTGTCCTTCTCTATTGGTAAAAATATCGCCACCAATGGCTTTGCCCGGTAATACGTTGCAAAGGTTTCCTTTTGAAGCATTCCACCCACGGCGCCTTGCTTGCTGCTTAGTGATATAATAATCTGGTAATTTTACGTGTTTTTTTACAAAAGCTACCACTACATCGGTCTTTGTAAGTTGATCTATATCATTTACCTGGTTATTATTTTCAGGCTTCATTTCTTTGTTGCCCGTATTGTTTTCGGGCTTCCTGTTGTCTTCAATTGCCGGTGGGTTTTTAGGCGTATCAATATCTTTTGTTGCGGGTTTATAATTTTTAAAAACCAAAAGCATTATAATTACCAGGAGCAGTGCGATAATTATTATGCTTTTGTAGTCTTTTGTTTTTGATTCGTTCATACCGGTAAAATAATAAAAGCGCTACACTTATACTTATTTAATTTTAAACCTGAAGCCAAAATAAATGATTCTTTCATTAACAGGCCCCCATACCATGCCCGCATCAAAGTAAGGACTGAATGGGTCATCGGCAGAAATAATAATATTTTTTTGGGTGTAATTGGTTATATTTTCTGCACCAGCATAAAGGTCCCATTTTGTACCCAACGTTTTAGTAACCTGCGCCATCATTTGAATATAAGCTGGCGAAAAATCTGCCATTTGCTTATCTGTCGGGTTCGATGATGTATTTGGTATCCTTTTTTTGCCGTTCCATTGTGTAGTATAGTCAAATTTCCAATTGGATTCTGTTTCGTATGCAAGGTTAATAAATGCCCGATGCTTTGCAATAAGTGGTTTGGCAAGTGTTCCGCTCATGTATTTTGTTTTTACATCAAGGTAGCGGTAAGCGAGGCGTATATCGAACCTATCCAAAGGGGAATAATTTAATTCGGCTTGTATGCTGCTTGAATAAGATTTGCCCTGTAACGGATAAATATTTACCTGTTGCGGATTTGCGTCAACGTCAATTACTGTTTGCTTGTTAAAATTTGTACGGTAAGCATCAATACTCAAACTGCCATGGTTGGTATTGATTCGAAATTTATGGGTAAAATTGAGCCCAAAGTTCCAGGCTTTTTCATAGCCGAGGCCATAGCCGTAATTATTTTGCGACTGTATTAAAAAATTACGGTTACTTGCCAAATGGCTGATATTATCTGCAAAAATATTGGCAGTTCTAAAGCCGGAGCCTGCTGTAAACCTAAAGCTGCTGTTTTTGTCAATATCATATTTTAAGTGCAGGCGAGGGGTTACCAAAAAACCATATTCATTGTGTTGGTCTGCACGAATGCCGGCAATAGCGGTAAAATTAGTAATTGCACTCATGGTATATTCAAAAAAAGCACCGGGTACGGTTTCCCTTCTTTTAAAATTTTTATTGATGAAGTTTTCCTTTACGTTTTCATTGGTAAAACTTAAGCCGGTTCTAAATTTATGAAAACTGTTTCCTATAATGGATTGATAAATGAGGTTACCATATAAAGTATTTTGTTTTCCTGTGTAAGGCCTCATGCCATAATAAGCTTCATTTTTAAAATCTGTTGCAGAAAGTATAAGGCCCAGGCTTTTGAATTTTTTTTGTGGAAACGAAAAGCCAATTTTTGCAGTAGCGGTATATTGCTCAATGTTATAACCCAAGCCGTAGTGGTTGCTGGTAAATTTATCTTTGTTTGGATTAAAATCTACTTCGCCTGCCTGCTTTTTGTCATTCACCGCTTTTATGGCCAGTTGCACTATCCAGCCTTTGTTGTCCATATATTTCCAGCGGTTAATAAGGTTTATTTGCCTGCCCATAGGCATATCTAAAAAGCCGTCTTTGTTATTATCGTTTTTGGCAATTGCGGTACTGTAATGGGAGAGCAGTGCAGTGCTCCATTTATCATTTAATTTATGGATTAAGTTGAGGTTGCTTTCCAGCCTTCCCATATTATTGGCATAGCCGTTAAGTAATAATTTTTCAGCTTTATCAGGTTTTTTTTCTTCAATATTAATTTGCCCGCTAATACTTTCATAACCATTTACCACGCTGCCTATGCCTTTGGTTACTTCAATACTTTCCAGCCAGGTACCGGGTACAAAGTTGAGGCCAAAAGTTCCGGTAAGCCCCCTTATTTCCGGTACATTTTCAGTAATTAATTGTGAGTAGCTACCAGATAAACCAAGGAGTTGGATTTGTTTTAAACCGGTAACGCCATCGGAATAATTTACATCTACCGATGGGCTGGTTTCGAAACTTTCGGAAAGGTTGCAGCAAGCAGCTTTGGTGAGCTCTTTTGAAGTAATGGTTAATGTATTTAAGGTGCTTAAATTTGAAATGTAGGTTGACGGCCTTTTTGATTTTACAATTACTGCTCCAAGGTTTGTGGTAGAGGAGTTTTTGAGAATTACTTTTATTTCGCTTAAGCTGGTAATACTTACCGTGTCTGACTTAAAGCCTACATAGCTAATTACCAGCTGGGTGGGTATTTGCGTGGTAAAACGAAATACACCGTTACTGTCTGTCATTATCATGTTATTATTGTGCAGGCTATGGATAGATGCATTACCAATAGGGGTAAAAGACCCTTTTTTATTTTCTTCCATTACTACTCCGGTAAGAATGCCGCTAGCTGCAAAGCCAGCTTCATCGTTAATACCTGCGGGGCCCGAAGGGCTTTTACGGTTATATTTACAACAATCGGGTAAATTGTTATAATCATACGCAGATGCTTTTACATCATGCGTATCATGGCCTGATGCAGCAATTTTTTTCTCAATTTTTAAACGGTTCAGTTTGGTAGAATCATAGGTAACGGTTAGCATGTTGGTTTCTATAACCCATTCTGCAAAATTCACTTTTAATTTATGGGCTACTCCTTCAATTCTTTCTTTACACATTTCACAACTCCCCAAAACCCTGAAAGATTCGGTTTTTAAATTAATCTGGCTGTAGGTAAATTGAGTGAACAGCAGAAATACTATGGATAAACTTATTGTTTTCATTCTAAAATTATTATTGATAAGAAATAAAATTCATTAAGGCAATTATTGCTTATCAAAATCAAATCCTGAAAACACAAATGAATATATTTTTTCCCTGCTCAAATGGTTTTGGCGGGCTTTTATATGTAGTTGTATTTAAAAATGCTGTAAAGCTTGTAGCCTGATGTGGTAAAAAAGATAAAGGAAGTAATGTAAAAGATTTGTTAACAGGGTTTAAGCCTATATATTTCTGGTCTTGCTGGTCAATATTAAGGTTAAAATTTACCAGTTTATTCTGGCAGCAATTTTTTTTAAACGTTTCACCCGAAATTGGAAATGAAGCTTGCTTTTTACTTTTGCAGCAGGATGATGTTTTGGGTTTAACAACCTGCTTTGAACAATTTTTGCTTTGCTCTTTTAAAGAAACCGATTTTAAAATACCGCAACAATAAAAAAAGTTTACACTCAGCCCCAGGGTGGAGAAGCTGTAGCAAACCAATAATAGTATGGCGATAAATTTTTTCACCCTGCAAAACTAAATAAAAAAACATCTTTTTTTATAATAATCCGTCTTTTTAACTGTTAAATAGGCGCTAATCTGATTGTTTATCATGGTTAAAAGTTCGGCAAATGTGCATTGAAGAAAATAAATAGCTGCAAATGCTGTAAATCATTATAAATTTGGAGGTTTTTACCAGGCAAAACTAAAAAGTTTCTTTTGTGAGTAATAATGTTAATAAGGTATCTACCGTTGGTTTGTTGGTTGCGTTAGGTATCATATTTGGCGATATTGGTACTTCGCCGCTTTATGTATTTAATTCTATAATTAAAGGCAGGGAGATAAGTGAAGCGCTTATACTTGGGGCACTTTCATTAATAATTTGGACCATAACCATGCAAACTACGGTAAAGTATGTAATCATGGTTTTGCGTGCCGACAACAAAGGTGAAGGTGGCATTTTTGCACTTTATGCCCTGGTAAGAAGAAGGCGTAAATGGCTTGTGGTTCCGGCAATGATAGGAGGCGCTGCATTGCTTGCCGATGGCATAATTACACCACCCATTACAATTACATCTGCAATTGAAGGGTTAAAAGAAATACCCACTTTGGCCAATATGGAGCAATCTACAATTGTGGCTATTGTAATTGGTATTTTAGCATTGTTTTTTTTCTCCCAGCAATTTGGCACCCATTCCATAGGCCGGTTTTATGGCCCGGTAATGGCGGTGTGGTTTTCCGTTTTGGGCATTTTGGGTATAATGCATATTTCCGATGATTTTACCATTTTAAAAGCGCTCAATCCTTTTTTAGGGATTCAATTTTTAATTACCTATCCTGAAGGATTTTGGATTTTGGGAGCAGTATTTCTTTGTATTACCGGTGCAGAAGGTTTGTACAGCGATCTTGGGCATTGCGGCCGTGGAAACATCCGTATATCCTGGATTTTTGTAAAATCAATGTTGTTGCTCAATTATTTTGGCCAGGGCGCCAGCCTGCTCAAGCACCATACCGGAAAGGTAATGACGGCAGATGTAATTTATAACGATGGTATCAATGCCTTTTTCGACCTTATGCCGCAATGGTTTTTAATTCCCGGAATCATAATTGCCACTTCGGCAGCAATCATTGCAAGCCAGGCAATGGTTTCGGGGTCATTTACTTTAATTAATGAAGCCATCCGTTTAAATCTTTGGCCTAAAATGAGGATTATTTATCCATCAGAGGCAAAAGGCCAATTGTATATTCCCGGGTTAAATTTATTGCTTTTTGCAGGCTGTGTAGGTGTTGTATTATTTTTCAGAGAATCGGCAAAAATGGAAGCTGCTTATGGCTTAGCCATTATTACCACTATGTTTATGACCACCATATTATTTGCCAACTTTATGGTATTGCGCCGCTGGCCGGCATGGTTTATTTATATTTTCCTGGGCAATTATATTATAGTAGAAACGGCCTTCTTTATTGCACTAATGGATAAATTTAAACATGGCGGTTATATTACTTTAATGATTGGGTTGCTAATGTTTGTGGTAATGTTTGTGTGGCTAAAATCGAGAAAAATTAAAAACAGGTATGTAGAATTTGTAAGGGTAGATGAATATGTGCCCAGGCTGGAAGAGTTGAGTAATGATATGACGGTACCCAAATATGCCACTCACCTGGTATATTTAACCAGTGCAAATAACCGCAGGGAAATTGAACATAAAATAATGTACAGCATTTTGAGCGGCAAACCCAAGCGTGCGGATATTTACTGGTTTGTGCATGTAGATACATTGGATGACCCTTACACAGCCGAGTATAGCGTGGAACATATTATCCCCAACGATATCATCAGGGTAGAATTCAGGCTGGGCTTTAGGGTTGCACCCAGGATTAACCTTATGTTTAAAAAAGTGGTAGAAAATTTAGTGGCCAATAAAGAAGTAAATATTATGAGCCGTTACGAAAGCCAGCAGAAAAACAATATGGTGGGCGATTTTCAATTTATTGTAATGGAAAAATTCCTTAGCCAGGATAATGAACTGCCCTTTATTGAAAACATGATCATGAAAATTTATTTTTGGCTCAAAGAACTTAGCCTTAGTGAAGAAAAAGGCTTTGGCCTTGAGCAAAGCAATGTTGCCGTTGAAAAATTCCCTCTTATAGTTGCACCGGTTAGCCGCCTTAAACTCACCCGTATTTATGATAAAGAGGAGGAATAAATCATGAAATCCATATCTGCAATGGAATTATTCCAAATAGTACAACGCAAAGAAAGTTGCCAGCTAATAGATGTAAGGGAGGTGGTTGAACATAATGATTTTAATATTGGCGGAGACAACATCCCCATGAGTGAAATTTTTGAAAATATACAACGGCTTTCTCCAGATCAACCGGTTATTATTTATTGCCAAAAGGGCATCCGTAGCGCCATAGTAATACAAAGGCTCGAAGAAAAATTTGGTTTTATCAATTTAATTAACCTTAGCGGTGGGGTAGATGCCTGGAGAAAGGATATTATTGACTGATTTGATTTGCATTAGTTAATAAAGGTTACTTTTAATTAAAACTGCAAAGTGAACCCTTTATTAATTTATATATTGGGCGGTTATTTAGCGCTGTTACTTATTATTTACCTGGTACAGGAAAAATTTATTTTCAAACCTGAGAAACTCCGGCAGGATTTTAGATATAAATATGACATCCCGTTTGAGGAACTTTTTTTTAATGTAGCGCCGGGTGTAAAAATTAACGGCCTCCATTTTTTCAACGAGAAACCGCATGGTCTTATACTTTATTTTCATGGAAATACCCGTAGCATTAAAGGCTGGGCAAAGTATGCCAAAGATTTTTACCGCTTTAATTATGATGTGGTACTGGTAGATTACCGGGGCTTTGGAAAAAGTACCGGTAAAAGAAGTGAAATAGAAATGCTGGGCGATATGCAATTTGTGTATAGCCAACTTGTGCAACAATATACCGAAAGCCACATGATAGTTTATGGCCGCAGCCTGGGGAGCGGCTTTGCTACAAAAGTAGCCAGTGATAATAACCCACGCTATCTTATTTTAGATGCACCCTATTTTAGTTTTGCCAAAGCCATTGAACGGTTCCTGCCCATACTGCCGGTAAGGTTAATTTTGCGCTTTCATTTGCGTACCGATTTATGGCTGGGTAAAGTAAAATGCCATACTTATATCCTACATGGAACAAAGGATTGGCTTATACCCATAAGCCATAGTGAAAAGTTAAAAGCAATAAACCCAAGGATGATAACCTTAATTAAAATAGAAGGAGGCAAGCACAATAACCTTCCTTTTTTTGATGCCTATCATAATATCATCAGGGATATTTTAAAATACTAAAACAGGGAGTTTAAACAGCCGTTTTGTTACAACCTAATTTTTTTACCTACATGGTTATCAGTTCATATTGAAACTTTGGCTTTCCCCTTGTACCGCCATCGGCGCCTACTCCCATGCTCAGGCAGCGTAATTTATAATTATTGCCATTTGCATCTTTAATTAAATAAAATCGGTCAAGTTTTGCACCGGTTGCAGGTTGTGTGCTTCTCCATTTGCCGGCAATGACCCACTTTCCGGTTGCGGTTGCATTTGCCAATGCATTTACACTGTCTTTATTAAACGCAGTATATGCGGCTGTAGCTGCGTTGGCATCAGCATAAATTTTTTCTTTTACCTGCACATTGGATAAATGGTTTGTTTCAATAAGGTCGGAAAAATTATAGGGCACCATACCACCGCCAAAATTTGTTTGGTATAAGGAATAGGTCCAGGCCAAATCCCATGCATTTTTCCTGGGCTGTCCATTGTTCAATACCCCATTGTCAAACGAAAATAAAAGATAATGATAGGCTTCATCTTTTGCAATATGCACTGTTTGATATGTGGATGATAATATGCCGGCATATTGAATAGTGTATCCATTGGCACCATTGCGTAAAACCCTGAGCTTTATCCATGGCCTTTCTGCAATTCCTCCACCGGCGCCACGGTTTATAATAACTACATTATTATTGGCGCCTGTTGCAGAAATTTCAGGAATTACCGTTCCTGTAATTGCCCCATCTATATGATCAAAATATGCAAAATCGGCAGGTACAGGTGCTGCATGGTTTACCGCAAGTGTAAGGCCAATAGTATCGGCAGCATTTACTGCAGAAAGATCATTGATGGATAAAACTTTTGCTCCTGCACCCGAAGTATTATTCAGTGCAACCCTAAATTCGTTACCGCAATAAAAAGCAAGGTCCCAATTTGCCCTGGTTACATTTGTAGTAGTGTTGCTGCTTAAATCCAGGTAAACGGTATTGCCTGCTGTTGCACCACTCATTTCGGTTCCGGTTAATCCATTTAATACAAGTGTAGAACCGGTAGATGGCGGAACAATTATTATCGGGTCCTGGTCTTTTTTGCAGGAAGCAAAAAGGAACATTGAAATGATAACAAGGGCTTGCAATTTTTGAGTATTCAACATAATGGCTGGTTTATATTTTATTGATGTTTTGTATTTAATTGAAAGCTGAGGCCAATAAAGTATGACCTGCCATAGGACATATCAATGGCAGCACCGGTACTGTGTACGCCATCGGGATTGGTGGATGTATTGGTTAGCTGGGTTACGTTAAAAATGTTTTTTACACCACCCGAAACCGAGAAGTAGGTAAATAACTTTTTGTTTATTGTAAAGTCGGCAATATGGCATCCGTCAATATGGGTAAGGTGAATTTCCTGTGCCCCGGTGCTGGTATTGGTTACGGCTTCATAACCCGGTTTTTTTCCTGAAAATTTATAAAACAATGCCAGGCTTGCGCCAGTTTTTGAAAATTCGTAAATCATACTGGCATTTAGCTCGGGCGACCACATAAAATGCGGTAGGTTTTCATTTTTGAACCCTTCCGCATCTGCCAGTTGGTTATAGCGGCCAATATAGGAAAAGCCAAGGCTTGCAGTAAAATTTTTCGATTGCAGTTTATCCTCAATCATAATTCCTGTGGTTTTGTACTTATCTATGTTTACGGTAATGGTTGTATCTGTTGATGTAGGTGAAGTAGCGTAGTTAATTAAGTTGTTGAAAGTATTGTAAAAACTACTTAATGTAATTACGTTTTGATGGCCTTGTTTTGTTTTAGGCAAGGTACAGCTTAATGAACCGTTAAAGCTGCTGGAGTGCTCTGCTTTTAAATGTGGGTTGCCCACAATAATATGATTGGCATCTACAAAATTGTAATAAAGCTCTCTCAATGCCGGAGAGCGAAAACCATAAGCATACGCTACTCTTAAATCAAAATTATTGTACAAAGTAAATTTGGTATTGATAGATGGAATTACCGGCGGTGCGCTATAAACAGAATTTTTAATGAACCTTAAACCGGGCCTTATGTTTATTGTGTTGTTGGGTTTTATTTCTGAGGAAACAAAAAAAGCAAAATCATTTATTTCGGGGGTGCCGTCAATTCTTGCTCCGGTTGCTTTTTCATGATTAATATCTATACCCGGTTGCAAAGAAACAGCAGGTGAAATTTGGTACTGTAAAGTATTACGGAAAACTAAATTTTTAAATGTAGATTTATCCTGGCTGCCGGGCTCGTTACTTAAATAATTGATGCCATCGCTAAACTGGTGTTTAATGGTTTTTGTGCGCCTGCTGTAATCTGTAAAAGCCAGAATGGATGAAAGTTGCAGGTTATTATTAATATTCCAGTTGTTTTGCAGTTGCTGTAAAAATCTTTTGCTTATGTAATATTGGCTAATGGCTTCGTAAGTAACTGGGTTCATGGCCATGCGGTTGGAAATGTTTTCGTGCATGCCGTCTAATTTATAATAGAGATCAATTTTTTTATTATGAAAACCAATTCTTCCATTGCCCAGCCATTGTTCTTTTGGTCTCCAGCTTTTTCCTCTGCCAAAGCTATCGCCACCATATCCGTCAAAGTCAATATGGCTGCTGCCTAATGTGTAATTCCATTTTCCTTTTGAACCGCTAATGCCTGCGCTTTGTGTATGCACCCCTTTGTAACTAAAGGGATAATATTCCTTACCTGCTGTTTCTTCCTGCACTTTTGCAAAAATGGAAAAGCGGCTTTTTTCTGGTCTTTTAGAAATGAGGTTTACCACACCTGCAAGTGCATCTGAACCATAAGAAACACTCATTGGGCCTTCTACCATTTCAATCCTGTCAATAGTGTTTAAGTCAACCTGGTTAAGGCTTTCACGGGTATCGCCCCGGTCAACAAGGGGCACACCATCCAGTAATATTTTTACGTTGCGCCCACTCATGCCCATTATTTGGATATCTGATGTGCCTAGTGTATTATCATTTGAAAAACTTAGGCCCAATTGATTAAAAAGTACCTGCTGAATATTTGTAGCGCCACTTAAAAGTATGCGCTGGCTTTTAATAACATTTACTTTATAAACCGAATTTTTTAAAGACTGTGGCCTGTACTGCCCGGTAACTACCAATTCATCCAATATTTTTGAAGTAGTATCTATTTGTGAAAAGCCAATTGCTGCAGTGGAAAGCAAGGGTAATAGCAGGTAAATTTTTTTCATTGTTGAAGGATCTTATGAGGGATAATTTTGGTTGCAGGCAAAATTCAATCATTGTAAATGAAATTCATTTAAGAAAAAAAGAAAACATGGCTGGAATTATGAAATCTTACTTTGTTATGACAAACCTGGCAATACTTATGTCATGAGTTTGTCATTGTTAATTATAGGTAAGTTGTATTGGGTTGATCATTCTATAAAAAAATATTCTTGTTAAGTAACTGAATAGGATTTTTGAAAAAAGCCTGCAGGCCAGTTCATTATTTTTTGAGTATAATTGCTTCGAGGTATTTCAATTTTTTAGTATGAAAAATTTGCCGGTAACCAGCGCTTAAAAATAAATGTTGTTGCAGTGGGTTAAAATAAATTATGGTAATTGGTCGTGCATTTTTTTGTAAACTTATTTCAATATTTTCCAGCACGCCACTCATAATTACGTCGTCAAAAGGGTTGAAGAGAAAGATGCAGTCCACATCGGGCGGAATGGAAAAATAAAATGCATCATTGGTAAAAATGGAGTATTGAAGGTTGGGGAATTTTTGTTTGGTGAGGCTCAGGTTTTCGATAGCTTTTTGGCAAAATGATTTTGAAAAATCAACACCGGTAAGTTTTGTAGCGCCAAAATGAGCGGCAACACAAAGCGCCCTGCCTTTGCCACTTCCAATATCTACGATATGTTTATAAGAACCCATATCAACTTTTTGAAAAGCCCATTCCAGCAAGCCGTATGGAGAAGGCATATAAATTGTGGCATGTTCAATATCTATATCCTGCTTTTCCAGCGATTGCAATTCATCGGCTCCGGTGGTATTGATGCCATATTTTTTTTCACCTTTTATTTCCTGCTGCAGTAAATGCCAGGCAATACGGAGGTTCCAGTTTAGGGCAATATAAAAAAAATAGCGAATGAATTTCATGAAGCAAAAGTATAAACAATTTTAGCGGTAAGCTTATAATGCCATGTATTGGCCGGGCCTTAAATCAATTACTTTCAGTTGCAATGATTTGTTGCCGTTCCATTCATTTTCATCTATGGTAAAAACCAAATCAACCGGTTGGTTACCGAGGAGGTAAGAAAATTTATGGGCCAGGTTAAAACCAATGCCTTCAAAAATTTTGCTTTGCTGACGCATCGAAAATTTGATGTGATTGTCTTTTACAATTTTGCTGTAACCCGTGTCGCAAATGTTTTTTACTAAAAAATGGGGGCGCATATTTCCCGGGCCAAAGGGTTCCATCTGGCAGATAATATCATAAAATTTTTCGGTAATATCGGCAAAGGAAATTGTAGCATCTATATTTATTTCCGGTATCAGCAAGTGTTCATCAATAGTTGCAGCCACCACTTCTTCAAACTTTTGGCTAAAGGCGCCAACATTTTCGGGCAGCAAACTAAGGCCGGCAGCAGCAAAATGCCCGCCATATGCTGTGAGGTAACCCCGGCATTCATAAATAGCATCGTATAAATTAAAGCCGGGGATACTCCTTGCGCTTCCGGTTGCGGTATCCCCACTTTTGGTAAGCACAATTGTAGGGCGGTGGTAGCGCTCAATCAACCTGCTGGCTACAATTCCCACAACTCCTTTGTGCCAGCCTTCATTATATACAACGGTGGTTTTTTTTATTTCGGCTGTTTCAATTTTCCTTAGTATTTCCAGTGCCTGTAATGTAATACTGCTGTCGGTTTCTTTACGGTTGGCATTATCGGTATGCAAAGCTTCGGCATATTCAAATGCTTTGTGTTTATCTTTTTCTATAAACAGTTGCACCGCTTTTCGGGCATCATCCATCCTGCCGGCTGCATTTACCCTGGGTGCAATTACAAATACCACTGTGTTTATGGATAGTTTTTTATTTACGCCACCAAGTTCAATTAGCGCTTTAATGCCTGGCCGTGGATTTTTATTAATTACATCTAAACCATAAAATGCCATCACCCTGTTTTCTCCGGTAATAGGAACTATATCTGCGGCAATTGCCGTGGCAACCAAATCCAGGTAAGTAAAAATTTTATCTTGTGGGATAAATAACTTTTCGGCAAGTGCAGTTATGAGTTTAAATCCTACACCACAGCCGCATAATTCTTTATAAGGATAAAAACAATGCGGTTGCTTTGCATTTAAAATGGCCAAAGCTTTGGGTAAAATTTTATCGGGAAGGTGATGGTCGCATACAATAAAATCAATACCCAGCGTGGATGCATAAGTAATAAGTTCGGTAGATTTAATACCGCAGTCGAGGCAAATGATCAGTGAAAACCCATTTTTTTCTGCAAAATCTATCCCGGCTTTACTCACACCATAGCCTTCTCTATATCGGTGCGGAATGTAAAAATCCAGCAATTGGGTTTCATAAACAGAACATAAAAAATCATACATGCAGGCAACGGCAGTTGTGCCATCCACGTCATAATCGCCAAAAACCAGTATTTTTTCTTTTTGTAAAAATGCTTTTTCAATTCTTGCTACGGCTTTATCCATGTCTTTCATTAGCCATGGGCTGTGGAGGTGCTCAAGTGAAGGCCTGAAAAAATTACGGGCTGCGGAAAACGTCTCTATATCCCTTTCTATCAATAAGCGGCAGAGGCTGGTATTAATGTGGAGTTGCTCTTTTAAAAGGGCAACTTTGTTCTCATCTACCGGTTGTATGGTCCATCTTTTTTCCAAACTAGTATTTTCGTTCTGTTGTAAATTTCACCAGGTTTTCTAAAGTATCCCTTACTTCACCCTGTGGAAATTGGTTTAAAATATCCAAAGCTTCAAGTTTATATGCATTCATCTTTTGCTCTGCATAAGATATGCCGCCTGTTTGCTGTACAATAGCTATAACTTCCTTTACTTTTGAGGTGTTCTTGTTCTCGTTTTTAATAATATTGATAATTTGCCTTTTGGTTGGTTTATCAACTTTGTTTAGCGTATATATTAATGGTAAAGTAAGTTTTTTTTCTTTTATGTCGTTGCCGGTAGGTTTCCCAATATCCTGGTTGCCATAGTCGAAAAGATCATCTTTAATTTGAAAAGCAATACCGGTTTTTTCACCAAAAATTTTCATTTTTTCGGTAATGGTTTTATCCTGCGTTGTGCTCCAGGCACCGGCAGCGCAGGCAGAGGAAAGAAGAGAGGCTGTTTTATTTTTTATAATTTCAAAATAAACCTGTTCTTCTAAATTAAGTTTTCTCGATTTTTCAATTTGCAGCAGTTCGCCTTCGCTCATTTGCTTTACGGCTTCAGATAAAATATGGAGCAATTGGATATCTTCATTGGTGGTTGCCAGTAACAAACCTTTGGAAAGCAGGTAATCACCCACCAATACAGCAATTTTATTTTTCCAAATGGCATTTATTGAAAAAAAACCCCTTCGTTCCATAGATTCATCCACTACATCATCATGCACAAGGGTGGCGGTATGGAGCATTTCTACAAGCGCTGCTGCCCTGTAACTCCTTTCATTTACCTCGCCATGTAATTTTGCGCTCAGTAATACAAACATGGGCCTTAGTTGCTTACCTTTTCGCCGGATAATATATTTCATAATCGTATCCAGCAAGGGCACATCGCTTTTAACGGCTCCAGAGAACCTGGATTCAAAAGTCTTCAGTTCTGCTTCAATAATATTTGCGCTAAACTTCATTTGTGGCGGCAATTTAAGCAAGCGCAGATGATTACCATAATATAATTATAAGAATAAGATAAAAATGTACTGTATTACAAAGCAGCTAATTTATTCTCGTGTTCATCTATATACCACAAATTTTGCAATCTCAATATATTAAATATTTAAATAATTGCTAAAAAAATTTGTATTTTGAGCCTCAACCCCATAAATTTGCAAATTAATCAACTCGTATATTTAGAAATCTATCAATCATTTAGTTATGTTTAGCAAAAAGTTCAACTTATTATTTATGGCATTTGCGCTTATGGGAACCGCCGCAATTGCACAACAAAAAGACGATGGAGGCTATAGTATATACGACTCTTCAGTTATAAGAGCCAAAAGCCTTCCGCAACAAACCGAGTTCATGGCCAATAATTACGACTATCCCGCAAAGCCTCGTAATATGTGGGAAGTGGGTGCCTCTATTGGCGCATTTACCATAAGCGGCGATGTATCTCCCGAATGGTTTACCATGCCTAACTTTTCCGTACATGTGAGAAAAGCATTAGGGTATGTGTTCTCTTTACGTTTGCAATATTTAAATGCAACCGGTAAAGGATTAAACTATACGGCAGCTCAAAATTATTATAAAAACCCAGCCTGGACAACCAGCCTTCCTGTAGGCCAAAGATATATGACCATTGGACCCGATGGTACCATTAATGACCAGGCAGGAAATACACAGGGTAATGTAGATTTTGTTTTCTATAACTATAAAGCCAAAGTTCAGGATTTAAGCCTGCAAGGCCTAGTAACTTTAAACAATATCCGTTTCCATAAAAATAAAACTGCCCTTCAAATTTATGCAGGTGGCGGTATAGGTGGTACTTTATACCAAACAAAAATTAATGCCTTAAATTCAAATGGTAATACTTATGCCAGCGCTTTTAATACCATTGCCTCTAAATATAATTATGGCGGATGGGATAGCAGGAAAGATGTAAAAAAAGATTTGAAAGCTGCTATGGATGATGATTATGAAACAGATGCCGAAAACCAGGGAAGGAGAAGGAAGCATTTGGGTAATAATACTTTCAGGCCATCTGGTTCTATTTTATTTGGTGTGGCATTTAAACTGGGCAAACGCATAAATATTGCACTGGAAGACCGCCATACCTTTATTAAAGACGATTTGATTGATGGGCAAAGATGGCAGGAACACCCAACTGGTGATGCTTCTCTTACAAGAGATTATGATTCATACAACTATGCATCTTTAGGCCTTAATTTTAATATTGGCGGAAAATCAGTTGAGCCGCTATACTGGCTTAACCCACTAAACTATGCATACAGCGAGTTAAACAATCCAAAACACATGAAATTGCCAAAACCAGTATTGGATGATGCTGATGGTGATGGTGTTACTGATCAATTTGACAGAGAACCCAATACACCTGCAGGTTGCCCTGTGGATACTCATGGTGTTTCTTTGGATACAGATGGTGATGGTGTTCCGGATTGCAAAGACAAACAATTAATTACACCTACCGAATGTCAACCGGTTGATGCAGACGGTGTAGGCAAATGCCCTCCTCCTGCATGTTGCGATTCACTAAGGGCGGCTCCGGTTTCTGCTTGCCCTACAGATTATCCAAGCGTTAATTTCCGTAACGGAAGCGCTTCTATAAGTTCTGATGCTAAAGCAATGTTATCTACTGTTGCAGCTAAACTTAAAGCTAATCCAAATTGTTCAATTACCTTAAATGCTTATCCTGAAGCCTCTAAAGCCTCACAAGCATTAGCTCAGCGCAGGCTCGATGCTGCAAAAGCTTACTTAGTTGATAAAGAAGGTATTAGCACCGATAGGATTACAACCAATAGCGAAATTGGGGGTGGCGATAAGAATACAGTTGACATCAGTTCAAACTAAAGATAGTTTTAATTCCACTTTTTGCTCAATGTACGGCCCTCCCATTTGGGAGGGCTTTTTTATTTAAGTAATCCTTAACTGGCCGCTTTTGGATAATATATATTTATAGCTGATTTTTGGCCAAAAACCGCTAATTTTGCGCTTCTTATGAAATTTAAAGTATTTCTTACCGGTATTGTTTTGGCATTAGTTTTTGCATCCTGCAGTAAATTTTCAAAGGTTCAAAAAAGTAAAGATGTTGATTATAAGCTAAAAATGGCCGATGAGTATTTTGCCAAAAAGAAATACAACCATGCACAGCAACTTTTTGAAGAATTGTTTCCTATTTATAAAGGCACACAAAAATTTGAAGATCTTTATTACAAGTATGCATATTGCTTTTTTTACCAGGATTTTTATATGGACGCTGAAAACCTTTTTAAAGGTTATTTAGAAGTGTTTCCCAATAGTGTAAAAGCCGAAGAAATAGATTATATGAGGGCATATTCTTTTTACAAGCAAAGCCCAAAGCTGGAGCTGGAGCAGGTAAATACCTTAAAGGCAATGAACATGATGCAAACATTTATTAATACACATCCTGGCTCGGCAAGAATAAAAGATGCCACAGAAATTATTGATAAATGCAGGGGAAAAATGGAAATGAAAGAATTTCGATCAGCTCAATTGTATTATAACCTGGAGCAATATAAAGCTGCGGCACTTGCATATACCAACCTACTCAATAATTTTCCTGAAACACAAAAAGGAGATGAGTATAAATTAATGGTAATTAAAGCATACTACCGTTATGCAAAATTAAGTGTAGTGGAAAAACAGGTTGAACGCTTTGAAAAAGTGATTGAAGAATACCAGGATTTTATGGACCGCTTTCCGGATAGTAAACTTTTAAAAGAAGCGGAAGAATATAACAACTTAAGTATAAATCATCTAAAAGATAAAAAAAATGAGCAAATTTCGTCGTCAGCTAAGCGCTAGTACCAGTAGTGTAGTAGAGCCAAAAAAATTGAGCGAACTTAAATCCAAAACTGGTAACCTGTATGAATCTATTTCTATAATTGGAAAACGTGCCAACCAAATTAATATTTCTATTAAAGAGGAATTGCACAGCAAGCTGGAAGAATTTGCCAGCCATACCGACAGCCTTGAAGAAATTCATGAAAATAAAGAGCAAATAGAAATTTCTAAAGCTTATGAACGTATGCCCAACCCGGCATTACTGGCTACAACAGAATTTTTGGAGGATAAAGTGTATTTCCGTAAAAACGACGAAGACCTGTTTAGCTAATAAGTTTTTAGCTTTACTTTTAAAATAGAATGTATAATTTTAACGGCGGTAAAACCGCCGTTTTTACTATATGAATCTTAAGGATAAAAAAATTTTGCTGGGTGTGAGCGGAAGCATTGCAGCTTATAAAACTGCTATGCTGGTGCGCCTTTTGGTAAAAGAAGGGGCAAAGGTAAAAGTAATTATGACCCATGCAGCAACCGATTTTGTAACCCCATTGACCCTTTCTACATTAAGCAGGAACGAAGTGCTGTATGAATTAAGCGACAATGCCACCTGGGCAAACCATGTAATGCTTGGGCGCTGGGCAGATATTATGCTTATTGCACCGCTTAGCTGTAATACCTTATCAAAAATGGCACATGGTATTTGCGATAACCTTTTAATGGCTGTTTACCTTTCGGCAACCTGCCCTGTAGCCGTTGCCCCGGCAATGGATGAAGATATGTGGAAGCATGCTTCTACTACTGAAAATAGAAATAAGATAAATTCATTTGGTAATATGCTATTGCCTGTAAATAATGGTGAATTGGCAAGTGGCCTTATTGGAGAAGGTAGAATGGCTGAGCCCGAAGAAATACTGCGATGGCTTTTGGACTATTTTCACAAAAAAAATGAACTCAGCGGAAAAAATGTTTTAATTACAGCCGGTCCTACTTACGAACATATAGATCCGGTGCGGTTTATTGGTAATTACTCATCCGGCAAAATGGGCATTGCCCTTGCAGTAGAAGCTGTAAACCGTGGTGCAAATGTTACACTTGTGCTTGGCCCCACTTTTGAGCCTGTTCCCAACGGCATTGATGTAATCCGGGTAAAGTCCGCCACTGAAATGTTTGAGCAATGCACTGCAAGATTTTCAAAAATAAATATTGCAATTCTTAGCGCAGCAGTTGCCGATTATGCCCCTGTAAAAGTGGCAAAGGAAAAAATTAAAAAAACAGAAGATCATTTTGAACTGGGTTTGCAAAAAACACCCGATATTTTAAAAACATTGGGCAGCAAAAAAAAAGCTGGCCAGTTTTTGGTGGGCTTTGCTTTAGAAACCAACAATGAAAAAGAAAATGCCTTAAAAAAATTAAAACAAAAAAATGCCGATATCATTGTGCTCAATTCACTGGCTGATAAAGGGTCAGGCTTTGGCCACAACAGCAATAAAATAACTATTTTTGACAACAATGGAAAAGAACTTGCTTTTGAATTAAAACCCAAAAAGCAGGTTGCAAAAGATATTATTGACACTATTATATCCTACACTCATGAGTAAAGTTTATTTAACCGTTATTGCAGCCACCCTTGCCTTTTCCACCTATGCTCAGGAGCTAAATGCCCGGGTAACCGTAATGGCCAATCAGGTAGGCAATGCCGTAAACCGGAGCACTTTTACCACTTTGCAAAATGCGCTGATGAATTTTTTAAACAACCGCAAATGGACATCAGATGTATTTGCGCCAAATGAAAAGATACAGTGTAATTTTTTACTCACCATTGAACCTGCAGGCGAAACTAATGTATATAATGCCTCGTTAACGGTTCAATCCGGCAGGCCGGTGTTTAACAGCAGTTATATTTGCCCGCTTATTAATTATAAAGACGACAATATAAAATTCAAATACGTAGAATTCCAGCAATTAGATTTTAACGATAAAAGGGTAACCGGACCCGATGAACTGGCATCGAATTTAACTGCTGTTTTTGCTTATTATGCTTATATGATTTTGGGTTTTGACTATGCTTCTTTTTCAATGCACGGCGGCGATGCTAATTTTCAAAAAGCGTTAAACGTAGTAAATAATGCACCGGATGGAAGGGGAATCAGCGGCTGGAAAGCTTTTGATGGCTTACGTAACCGCTATTGGCTGGTAGAAAATATGACCAACTCCCGATATGCTATTATGCATGATATTTACTATGGTTATTACCGCCAGGCGTTTGATAAATTAGTGGAAGATGAAAAAGAAGCAAGAAACGCCATGCTTGCAGTGCTAAGAAAAATGCAAACCTATAGTACCGATAACCCAAACACCATGATCGGCCAGTTTTTTTTTCAGGGTAAGTCAGATGAACTGATTAATATTTTTAAAAAAGCGCCACAACCGGATAAAGCGGCTGCAGTTGAAATATTATCTAAAATAGATATTTCCAATTCTTCAAAATATAAGGAGCAACTGAAATGATAAGGGTATCCTGTTTTATATGGTTGCTGGCATTTTTTAGCTGTAAGCAAAATAAAAATAATGAAATATTACCACCCAAAATAATGCAGCAGGTGTTGTGGGATTACATAAAAACAGATGCTTATATTACTAATTATGTTACTAAAGACAGTTCTCAAAATTCTCAGCTAATCAATGCTAATTTGCAGCAGCAAATTTTAAAAAGATACCATATTACAAAAGAACAGTTCGATAAAAGTTATGCCTACTATGTAGCTCATGGCAGTGAATTGGTAAAAATTACAGATTCTATTTTTGCAAAGAACCAAAGGGAACAATTAAGTAAATTTGTACCGGGTGCATTGCCGGCAAAAAAGAATAGAATGGATTCTGTGCAGATAAAAAAATCAAGAATAAAAAAATTAAGCATTGATTCACCTATAATTAAAAAGCCAAACATCAATAAAAAATTGTATGAATAAAGTTTTTAAAAATGCAGATGATGCCATTAAAGATGTGCAGGATGATGCAGTGATAATGATTGGCGGGTTTGGCTTATGTGGCATACCCGAAAATTGCCTCAAAGCACTGGTAAAAAAAGGAGTAAATAATATTACCTGTATTTCTAATAATGCCGGCGTAGATGATTTTGGCATAGGGCTTTTATTAAAAGGCCGGCAAGTGAAAAAAATGATTGCATCTTACGTAGGTGAAAATGCAGAATTTGAAAGGCAGTTGTTAAGTGGCGAACTAGAGGTAGAGCTTATTCCCCAGGGCACATTAGCCACACGCTGCATGGCAGCAGGGTATGGTATGCCTGCTATTTATACACCAGCTGGTGTAGGTACCGAAGTGGCCGCTGGAAAAGAAAGCCGTGTGTTTAATGGAAAAGAATATTTGATGGAATATGCATTTGATGCAGGGTTTGCATTGGTAAAAGCATGGAAGGGAGATAAGCTGGGCAACCTTATTTATAAAGAAACTGCACGCAACTTTAACCCTTTAATGGCAATGGGTGGTAAAATAACTATTGCAGAGGTAGAAGAGCTTGTAGAGCCAGGCGAACTTGATCCCAACCAGGTGCATACACCGGGTATTTATGTACACCGCATTTTCCAGGGAACAAATTATGAAAAACGCATAGAACAGCGCACCGTAAGGTCCAAAAAATCTTAATTACTTAATTATGGCATTAGATAAATACAAGTTAGCACAGCGAATTGCAAGGGAATTAAAAGATGGTTACTATGTAAATCTTGGCATTGGCATACCTACTTTAGTAGCCAATTATATCCCCGATGGAATAAATGTAACCCTGCAAAGCGAAAATGGCCTGCTGGGCATGGGGCCTTTTCCTGAAGAGGGACAGGAAGACCCGGATTTAATAAATGCAGGGAAACAAACCATTACTACTTTGCCCGGATCGGCTTTTTTTGACAGTGCCTTAAGCTTTGGGATGATAAGGGCCGGTAAGGTTGATTTAACCGTACTTGGCGCTATGGAAGTAAGTGAAAATGGAGATATTGCCAATTGGAAAATACCTGGAAAAATGGTGAAGGGGATGGGCGGCGCTATGGATCTTGTTGCCAGCGCTAAAAATATTATTGTGGCCATGATGCATACCAACCCAAAAGGCGAAAGTAAATTATTGCCCGAATGTAGCCTGCCATTAACCGGTATTAAATGCGTGAAAAAAATTGTAACCGACCTTGCTGTAATTGAAATCGTTAACAATCAATTTAAATTACTGGAAAGGGCTCCGGGAGTAACGGTGGAAGAAATTAAAAGCAAAACAGCAGGTAAGCTAATTGTAGAAGGTGAAATACCAGAAATGAAATTTTAAAAAAATAAAAGGTTGCCCGTAGAGCAACCTTTCCGTAATCATTAAATTTTTTATCGTACTTAAGCCACGGCTTTATTTACAAGTAATGCTGCTTCACTCAATAGTATGGCGCTTTGTACTTTTAAACCGCTTTCATCTATTAATTTTTTAGCCACATCAGCATTGGTACCCTGCAGGCGCACAATAATGGGTATATCAATATTGCCTATGCTTTTGTAAGCATCAATAACACCCTGCGCCACCCTGTCGCAACGAACAATACCCCCAAAAATATTGATGAGTATGGCTTTTACTTTTGGGTCTTTTAAAATTATTCGAAAGCCTGCTTCCACCGTTTGGGCATTAGCGGTTCCGCCCACATCAAGAAAATTTGCTGGTTCGCCACCACTCAGTTTAATCATATCCATTGTAGCCATTGCCAAACCAGCGCCGTTGACCATACAACCTACATTACCATCCAGTTTCACAAAGTTCAGGTTATGTTTTCCTGCTTCAACTTCTGTGGGGTCTTCTTCTGTAATATCCCGTAAGGTAATAAGGTCTGCATGGCGCATCAATGAATTTTCATCAAGGTTCATTTTGCAATCCACAGCAATTATTTTATCATCCGATGCTTTAAATAATGGGTTTATTTCCAGCATGGAGCAATCCAGCCCCGTAAAAGCATTATAAAGGTTGGTTACAAATTTTGTACAATTTTTAAATGCCTCGCCACTAAGGCCAAGGTTAAAAGCAATTTTTCTTGCCTGAAAGGCTTGCAGGCCACCGGCAGGATGTACCCATTCTTTAAAAATCTTCTCAGGTGTGTTATGAGCTACTTCTTCAATATTCATTCCTCCTTCGGTGCTGTACATAATTACATTTTGACCTTTGGAACGATCCAGTAAAATAGAGAAATAAAATTCTTTTCTCTCACTTGGGCCATCATAATACATATCGGCAGCAACAAAAATTTTATTCACCACTTTACCTGCCGGCCCGGTTTGTACGGTAACTAAAGTACCGCCCAATATTTTTTCGGCAAATTCCTGTATATCTTCCATTGATTTGGCAACTTTTACCCCATTAATGCCATTTTCCTTTATGGTGCCTTTTCCACGACCGCCTGCATGTATCTGCGCTTTTACAATCGCAAACTTGCTACCAGTTTGGGTTTTTATTTGGCGGTAGGCATCTTCTGCTTCCTGAACTGTTGTGCAGGCATAGCCATATTGTACGGGTACATTGTATTTTTTCAATAATTCTTTGGCCTGGTATTCGTGGAGATTCATTGTAGAAAAGATTTTGGCGAAGATAAGTAAAAAAATGCTTTCTCATTTTGAGCAAAATAAGCCTTGATATTTTTTTGGTGCATGCAATATTGCTGCCTTTTTTGGTAATAAATATTTTGTTCTTTGCCTGCTTTTTTAAATGGGATTATTTCAATTTTTTAAATTAGTAGCAGATTGTTTTTGGGGTGATTAAAAGAGACCATAATTTAACAAATCGTGCAAATTTAGATGGTACAGCAGGTTTGCCTATTGGAGCTTAAAACTTACATTTGCACATAAAATTTTAGGAATTATGATGCAAAAAATACATGAAGCAGTAGCCTATATAAAAAATATAATTAATGCAGAACCTGTAGCAGGTATTGTATTGGGCAGCGGACTTGGAAATTTTGCTGAGGAAATAAAAGTAAAGCATGAAATTGCTTATGGCGATATTCCTCATTTTCCCGTAAGCACTGTTGAGGGCCATAAAGGAAAATTAATTTTTGGCGAATTAAGTGGAAAAAAAGTAATTGCCATGGCGGGCCGATTCCATTTTTACGAGGGTTATCCCATTCAGGATATTGTATTTCCTATAAGGGTAATGAAATTCCTGGGTATTAAAACACTTTTTTTGAGTAATGCCGCAGGTGGTACCAATCCTTCTTTTAAAGTTGGCGACCTAATGATTATCAGAGACCATATTAGCTTTTTTACGCCCAATCCCTTGGTTGGAAAAAACGTGGATGAACTTGGGCCACGTTTTCCGGATATGTCGGAGCCTTATTCTTTGTCATTAATCAGTGAAGCCAAAAAAATTGCAGCCGAAGCAAATATTGATATTAAGGAAGGCGTTTACATTGCAGTTACCGGCCCAACATTTGAAACTAAGGCCGAATATAAGTTTGTAAATATTATGGGCGCCGATGCAGTAGGTATGAGTACGGTTCAGGAAAATATTACAGCAGTTCACATGGGCCTGCCGGTTTTTGCCGTAAGTGTAATTACCGATTTGGGGATGATGGAAGGCAACCACAGCATCACCCACCAGGAAGTACTGGAAGCCGCAAAAGCTGCCGAACCCAGGCTCACCCATATTTTTAAAGCGTTGATTGCACAGCTTTAATTGCTCCAATGAAAATAATATTTTTTTTATTGCTGGTTTTTGGTTTGCATTCTCTGGTTTTTGCACAGGATCTTGAAATTATCAGGCGGGCTGGAGCCATTGGAAAATCTGTGGGCGCAGGTTCCCAAAGGCAGGATACTATTGCTTTTGAACATCGTAAAGATGATACCCTTTTTTTAAGTTACCGTTACCTGGATTCTACAAGAAGAAGTACGCTGGATTCTTCCATTAATGATTTTGACCACTATTATTCCGTTCCTTCTTATTGGCAAAACCTGGGCAATAACGGAGCTGCGGCCACAGCACTTATTTATAACTCTTTTGCAAAACCCGGGTGGGATGCAGGCTTTCATAGCTTTGACCTTTACCGCTTTACCACCGAAGGAACAAAACTGTACAAAACAAACCGGCCTTTTTCAATGCTGGCTTACCAGTTGGCTTCAGGAAAAGAACAAATGATACAGGTTGTGCATACCCAAAACCCAAGGCCCAATGTAAACTTTGGATTTGATTACCGTTTAATAAATGCACCGGGATTATTCCTTAACCAAAACAACAACCATAATGCATGGCGTTTATATGGAAATTACCAGGGCAAACGCAAAAGGTATAACGGAACAATAATTTTATTGGGCAGTAATATTAGGGCATCTCAAAATGGAGGAATTGTAAACGACTCCCAACTGGTAGATAAAAACAGGAAGCAAAGATTTGCCGTAGATGTAAACCTTGGGGATATAAATGGCTACAGGCCAAACCCTTTTGTAACCTCGGTAAAAACTGGTAATATTTATAAAGACTTTACTTTTTTCTTACGGCAAAGCTACGACTTGGGTAAAAAAGATTCTATTGCCATTAACGACTCTACAACCGAATATTTATTTTATCCCAAATTGCGTTTTCAGCATACGTTTACTTTTAATAAATATAGCTATCGTTATTTAGATGTGGAAGCAGACTCAACACTATATGAAAACTGGTTTGCAATTCGCTTGCCCAATGCCAATGATACCGTAGTGCTCAATGAAAAATGGCAGATATTGAGCAATGATTTTTCGCTGTTGCAATTTCCCGATACTAAAAATACCGCTGAATTTTTTCTTGCAGGTGCCACTATTCAAAATATTAAAGGAACACTTGATTCGGGAAATACCAACCTGCATAATATTTTTGTGCATGCCGAATACCGCAATCGCACCCGTAATAAAAAGTGGGATATTTTGGCCAAAGGCGAATTATATTTCAATGGATATAATGCCGGTGACTATGGCGCTTATGCCAGCCTTAGCCGTTACTTTAATAAGCGCTGGGGTTATGTAAATCTTTTTTTCAATAATGTAAACCGGAGCCCATCATTTATTTTTGACCCACGCAGTAGTTTCAATTTGGGCAATGCCGGAAATTTTAAAAAGGAAAATATCATCAGTTTTGGCGCTACTGCCAATAACCCTTTTGTTCAATTGGGCTTTACCAATTATCTTATTACCAACTATGCTTACTTTGAGGGGAATACTAAAACTGCCCAGTTTTCAAAACCAATAAACATTAGCCGCTTTTCAGCTTCAACTAAATTAAAACTCAGTAAAAAAATTAACTGGTATATTGAAGGTGCTTTGCAGCTAACCGATGCAGCGGCACCAATTAAGGTACCCAATATTTATACCCGTAACAGGCTTGCTTTTGAAGGTAAATTCTATAAAAACCTCATGTTAAGTACCGGCCTCGATGTGCGGTATTTTACGCCTTATAAAGCTTATGGCTTTTCTGCAGTAACCGGGCAGTTTGTAACGCAGGATTCTGTAACTATAAAAAACCTCCCCGATGTTGCAGCCTACCTTCATTTTCGCATCAGGGGTTTTGCCGCATACATCCGGGCCGAAAATTTAAATACGGTAAGCACAATAAACGGGTTTGGATTTATTAATAATAACTTTGCAGCGCCGCATTACCCAACGCCGGGTTTAATAATAAGGGTGGGTATACGCTGGTGGTTTTTGAATTAATTACTGTGAAGTTTGTGCATACCATATTGGCCTTTCTTAAGAAAATAGGTAAAGCCATTTTTGTAAGAAAAAAAGAATGCTGCAAGTAACTATTCGCTGGCTTTTGCTATTCCGTAAACCAATTTATTAAGGTTGCGTTCTTTAAAAAAGTCAGTACAAATGGTATGGCAATAGTGCAGTATTTGCTCAAGCGCTTTGGCATTACCCAGTAAAATTTCGCCGGCCCTTGCTATGGCTTTTTCTTTGTCAAGGTTTTCGGTATGTTCCAAAGCTGCTGCAAGCTGGTATATACCCAGGCCTTTATCTTTCTCATTGCCCAGTTCATTTATCATCCAGCTCAGCGAAAAGAAATAATTTTTTTCCAGCAGTAAAAAATATTTATTGCTCCCTGCTTCAGGAAAAATATTATAAGGCGAGTTTAATATTTCCGGTGTTAAGTATTTAGGCAGTTCTGCAATAGGGTGGGCGCTGTTGGTATATTGAATACTGCCCAGCATGGCTTGCGGATAAATGCTTAACCAGCGTAGTTTTCTCCTTAATTCATGTACCTGCTCTTCCAGTTGGGTAAAGCCATTGCCAATTTTTTTATAAAAATCAAATATCTCTTTTATTTCATTATCATAAAAATCCAGCAACAACTTTATTTCCTTTTTCTCTTTTTTCCAATCTGCACCTTCTAGTTTTTCTTTAATACAAGTAATGCGGCTTTTATTTTCATCTATCCATCCGTCTTTAATCAGTATTTCATTTAAATCAGTTAATTTTTTTTGCATCTGCTCTTTTAAATATGCAATTGCCGTTTTGGGTATGGTTATAATGCCTTCAAATTCTTTAATATAAAAATCATAATAATCAATTTGGCCAAGGCCGTCTTCAATTATCTTAAAATAATTGTTTCTTATTTTTTTAAACTTTTTTTTATTGTGAAATGCTTCATGGATTTTTGCCAGGCCTTGCAGCATAAAAAAAGGCGTGCGGCCATTGTGCTGCAGTAGCCATAATGCCGGGTTGGGCTGCTTCGCTGCATTGATTATTAATTCATTTGTTTTTTCTAAAAAATGGATAAAACGGATATATCCGGGCCGCATAGTAATTGTTTTTATTGCTTAAGTTTAATTGGTTTACATTTCAAAAAAAGCCACAGAGCCACCCACCCAATCTTTATCTTTATTATAACGTGTACCAATCATTTTTCCTTTACTCAGTCTTGCCAGGTTAAGTACGCCTACGGGTTTTTGCCATTCGTTTTTCCAAAAATAGAATAAGCGAATTTCTGCTTTTGCCGGTTCATTGGGCGTTTCTATTACGGGAGCGTAGTTTACTTTTTTTTGCAATATCCAGTTTTCCGGGTCTTTTATGGCATCAATGTCTGATTGCTGTACATCAATTACCACACCCATTCCGGCAAATGAAAACAATGGTTTTAATACAAATTCATTTAAGTTTACAGCTTGTTTTATTTCATTGAGAAAATAAGTTTCCGGCACACATTGATGTTGTATAAAAGGCAAAGTAAATTTGCTGATGCGGTTGAACCAATTTGGGTGCGGCGCCCATTCTACATCATATTCTTTGCTTAAATCTATAATGGGTGGTAAATTTTCTTGTTTTTGCAGGTCGTCAAAAATTACCCTGTTGTAAATTCTTTTGATAGCTGTTTTTTTTCCTGCATTTTCATAATAAAGGTTTTTTCCATCGGCTTTTACTTTTGTGAGGCAAACGGTTTTAATGCCCAATAAAGTTTCGGTGCAATAAAAATCTATCCTGGTTTTTTGTTGCTCAGGAAAAATTTCCAATAAAATTACATTTTCGGCGTTCAGGTTGCCTACAATTATTTCTTTTAAGAGTTGGGTATAGGATTCTTTATTGTATCCGTTTAAATAAGGGCTGTAACTTGCAGGGAGTGCAGCATATTCGGCTGTGAGTTGGCTGTGGTACACCTGAAAGCCAAATAAGGTTGGGAAGCCCTGCATTTCTATAAGCTGGGGCTCCAGTTCGCCTGCAGCATTTTGGCAAACACCAAAATCAAAAACCAAAAACTGGGTGTGGGCATCCTCTCCGGGTACGTTCATATCTTTGGGGATGCTGTTTTGGGTAAGCTCCATAAAGTGCGGATCGGTTATTACTTCAATAATTTCATCGCAGGCGCTTAGCATTTTTTCTTTGAATGCTCTGGGAACAAAAACAGGTGTTTCGGCATTGCGAAAATCTAAAGCGCCTGGATGCAACGCTTCAATTTTTTGCATGTAAGTATCATATTTTTCCTGGGTAAATGAACGATTGAATTGGTCTCTTAATTTTTTATCCATAGTATTTAAATCTTGTAGCTAAAAGTACGCATAAAGCCATAAAAAAAATTTAATAACCTGTATTAAATATTTGTACTTTCATATCATAAAAAAAATAATTGTATGCAACATATCCGTACCGAAGATATTATCATCATAGATATTGAAACTGTTTCTGAAAAACCATTTTTTACAGCGTTGCATGAAAGCTGGCAGCAGCTATGGCAGGGTAAAGTGGAAAAACAACTTCCACAGGATGTAACGGCAGCAGATTTTTATACACAAAGGGCAGGAGTGATGGCAGAGTTTAGCAAAATTGTGTGCATCAGTATGGGTTATTTTATGAAAGAGCCGCAATTGAGGATGCGTATTAAATCTTTTTACGGCCACGATGAAAAAAAAATACTGGATGATTTTTTGGAAACTATGACAAAAATTGAAGGCCGGAACAGTAAATGGTGTTTTGCCGGGCATAATATCAAGGAGTTTGACATTCCATTTATTTGCCGCAGGCTATTGATCAACCGTATCCCTATTCCCCGGTTTTTGGATTTTCAAAATATGAAACCCTGGGAAACCAACCTGGTAGATACTTTTCAATACTGGAGGTTTGGCGATTATAAAAATTTTACATCGCTTAAATTGCTGGCGGCAGCGCTTGAAGTGCCATCGCCTAAAGACGATATTGATGGCAGCATGGTAGGTAATGTGTATTGGAAAGAAAACGACCTGGAACGCATAAAAATTTACTGCCAGAAAGATGTTGCCACTGTGGGTAATATTTTTTTGCGTCTCAAAGGAAAAGGCCTGGTTCACCCCGATGATATTGAGTATGTATAATAATTTTTTTGCTGTTAATAAGCCCACTTTACCCAAATAGCGCCCCAGGTAAAGCCACCGCCAAATGCTGAGAGAATAATATTATCTCCTTTTTTTAATTGGTTTTCCCATTCCCAAAGGCATAGTGGTATAGTGCCAGCCGTGGTGTTACCCAGTTTATGGATGTTGATCATTACTTTTTCTTTGGGTAAACTCATGCGGTTTGCGGTAGCATATATAATACGTAAGTTGGCCTGGTGGGGCACAAGCCATGCAATATCGTCTGCAGTAAGGTTATTGCGTTGCATCAGTTCATAGCTTACATCTGCCATTCCTTTTACAGCAAATTTAAAAACGGCTTGCCCTTCCTGGTACACATAATGTTCTTTGGCCAGTACGGTTTCAACCGAAGCTGGTTTTACAGAGCCACCGGCCTTTTGGTGTAAATATTGCCTGCCGCTGCCATCGCTTTTTAAAATACTGTCTTTTATACCTGTATCTTCCTGTGTTGGCTCTAATAATACGGCGCCGGCGCCATCGCCAAAAATAATGCAGGTTGCCCTGTCGCTATAATCAATAATACTGCTCATTTTATCGGCGCCGATAACTATTACTTTTTTATAACGGCCGCTTTCAATAAATGCAGCACCGGTACTAAGGGCATATAAAAAACCCGAACAGGCTGCGCCAATATCAAAACTAAATGCATTTACAAAACCTGCTTTATCGCTTACAATATTTGCCGTTGCCGGAAAAACCATATCCGGTGTAACGGTGGCACATATTACACATTCAATTTCTGCAGGATTGATGCCAGCTTTCATGCAAACTTCTTTCGCTGCTTCTGCTGCCATATCGCTAGTGCCTAAACCTTCACCTTTTAAAATTCTTCTTTCTTCAACACCGGTTCGTGTACGTATCCATTCATCATTGGTATCTACCATAGTTTCTAACTCCTTATTGGTAAGCCTGTACTCGGGTACATAACCACCCACAGCCGTTATGGCAGCATTTATTTTACTCATGAAAAATAATTTGCCACAAAATTAATGGAAAAAACAGGTAAGGTTTTACAGTAGCCCAATCTACATTGTATTACCGCCGGATTCATCCCGGATAAAATAATAAATAATTATGCAAAACTGTAATATATAGAGTGCTTCTTTATGCCGAAAAAACCTTATTTTCGCCACTTTACCAGTTAATAATGATTGCATACCTGGAAGGAAGATTGGCATTTAAAAGCCCGGCTCTATTGCATTTGGATGTGAATGGTATTGGTTACGAGGTGAATATAAGTTTACATACTTACAGCGCTATACAATCATTAGAAAAGGTAAAATTGTACACTTATTTGCAGGTAAAGGAAGATGCACATACTTTGTATGGTTTTTTTGAACCGCAGGAAAAGGAAATTTTTGTATTATTGATTAGTGTTTCGGGTGTAGGTGCAGCTACGGCAAGAATGATGCTGTCTTCTCTTAAACCCAAAGAGATTGTAGTAGCAATTTTGGTAGGAAATAGCAAGGCACTTGAAGCAATTAAAGGAATTGGCAAAAAAACTGCTGAGCGATTGGTACTGGAATTAAGGGATAAAGTGCAGCGCCATGAAAATACCGGAGAAATGCCAACAACCTCAAACAATACAATGGAATATGATGCGTTAAACGCTTTAACTGCATTAGGTATTCCAAAATCGCAGGCAGAGCAGGCTTTAAAAAAAGTTGCCAGCTCCCAAACCGGCGAATTACAACTGGAAGATTTGATAAAAAAAGCACTTAAAGCCATTTGACAGAATCTCTACGTAAACCCATTTATTACCTGAATGTCGCTAAGCAGAAATTCTTTCTTAAAATTGCTCATGATACATGTGCTGGTATTGCTATGGGCGCCAGTTTCCTTTGCTCAAAATAACGACAGCCTCCATTATCCTATTCACGACAGGTATTCAGATGTACTTTCTTCAGGCGGCAGAAGCGCTTTTGACCTCAACGACCCTTCTAATATTAAAGACTCTGTTGTTTACGATGCCATAAACCGCCGGTACACGGTTTATGAAAAAATTGGCGATAAATATTACCGGGTTCCCATTACTTACAGCTTTGATGAATACTGGCAAATGCGCAACAGCCAGGCCGAAGAAGAATATTTTAGAAAAAGGGCAAATACTACCAGCCTGCTCAACCGGGGAAAATTCACCAAACCAAAATTATCTTTATACGACAATTTTTTTAACCGGCTTTTTGGAAGCGGTAAAATAGAAATTAACCCACAAGGCAATGTAGATATAACCGCAGGTTACCAGGGCCAGAATATAGATAACCCAACCCTACCCGAAAGGGCAAGGCGCAATGGCGGGTTTGACTTTAATATGAATGCCCAGGTAAATGTAAATGCCAATATTGGGGACAAACTTAAGTTCCCTATAAACTATAATACCCTCGCCAACTTTGATGTAGATAACCAACTAAAACTGGATTATACAGGAAGCGATGATGAAATTATTAAAAGGTTTGAAGCAGGTAATGTAAGTTTTTCCAGCCGGGGAACTTTAATACCCGGGGCGCAACAACTGTTTGGATTAAAAACACAGTTGCAATTTGGAAAGCTATATATCACCACCGTATTGGCCAATCAAAAATCGCAAAGGCAAAGTATGGATTTACAGGGTGGAACAGCCGCACAGCCTTTTGAAATAAAAGCAGATGAATACGAAGAAAACCGCCACTTTTTACTAGGCCAGTATTTTAAACGCAACTACAACCAGCGCATGAGCAATTTGCCGGCAATTACCAGCCCGGTACAAATATTGCGCCTCGAAGTATGGGTAACCAATAAAACAGGTATTACTACAGAAACAAGGGATGTAGTAGGCCTTATGGATCTTGCCGAAGACCAACCCTACAGCCCTGTGGTTACACCTACAGGTACATTTCCTGTTCCATCAAATAATTCCAATGATTTATTGCAGCAGGTTTTATCAAGGCCCGACCCACGAAACCCTGCATTGGTGTACAACAATTTATTGGGCCTGGGTTTGCAGCCCGTTCAGGATTTTGAAAAAACCTTTGCCCGTAAATTAGATTCTACACAATTTATATGGAATGCTCAAATAGGTACCTTATCCTTAAGCCAGCCTCTGCAACCCGATGAAGTACTTGCTGTGGCTTACCAGTTTTCTTATAATGGAAAAATTTTCCAGGTAGGTGAATTTTCACAAGATGTACCGCCAGACAGTACAACGGCAACACAAAAAGTATTGTTTTTAAAATTATTAAAAGCCACCTCTCAGCGTACCAGCCTTCCGCTTTGGCAATTGATGATGAAGAATGTATACACTATTGGTTATGGTGTAATATCTCCACAGGATTTTAAACTGGATGTTGTTTACCAGGAACCCGGCCTTGGCGCAAAACGCTATGTACCTTTTGGTGATAAAGAAAATGGCACACCAATAATTTCTTTAATTAACCTGGACCGGCTAAACTCTCAACTGGATCCGCAGCCCGATGGCGTATTTGATTATGTAGAAAATTTTACGGTGGTTTCGCAATATAGCCGGGTTATATTTCCGGTGCTGGAACCATTTGGACGTGACCTAGCCAATAAAATTTATACCACCGTTCCCGCTACGGCAAAAGATACTTTATATTATGCATTGTATGATTCTATAAAAGCCGTAGCACAGCAATATCCCAACTTAAATCGCTTTGTATTAAAAGGCCTTTCAAAAAGTACAGGCTCATCCGATATAAGTATAGGCTATAATGTTCCCCGTGGTTCGGTTTCTGTAACTGCTGGTGGCCGCTTATTGCAGGAAGGTATAGATTATGATATTAACTACGATTTAGGTACCATTCATATTACCAACCAGGCCATAATAAATTCAGGTATTCCTGTACAGGTAAATTCTGAAAACAATGCCACATTTGGCCTGCAACAAAGATCGTACATGGGTTTAAGGCTTGATTATTTGGCAAAAAATACCGAAAAAGAACAACTCTCTTTTGGTTTAACAACCGTAAGGCTAAGCGAAAGGCCCTTCTTCACCAAAGTAAATTTAAACGACGACCCTATACGCAATACTATGTATGGTATAGATGTGAGCTACAAAAAAGATTTACCAAGGCTTACCAAGTGGCTGGATAAATTACCTTTTTATACAACAACAGTACCCTCTGCAGTAAATGCATATATTGAAGGAGCAGTTTTAAAACCCGGCCATGCACCGCAAATAGGCAGGGGAAATAATGGCGTAATTTATATAGATGATTTTGAAGGAAGCAAATCAGGTATTGATTTGCGTTTTCCACCAATAAGCTGGATGCTTGCATCTACACCCTCCGGCTCAAAAGATATTTTTGGAAATGCAATGTTTCCTGAAGCAGACTCATCCAATAGCCTGGTATATGGAAAAAACAGGGCTAAAATTTCCTGGTATCAAATAGAGCAGGCGCTGCAACAATACAAAGGCGCCAATAACCCTATTGAAAATGTAAACTTGCTGAGCGACCCAAGGACTCGTGCCGTATATCAAAAAGAAATTTTTCCGCAGCGTACCACAGGTTTTGGAGAAAGCCAGTTGGTAACTTTTGATTTATCTTTTTATCCAAGGCAACGTGGGCCTTACAATTACTCTTCAGCTCCTGCAGAAATTGAAGCAGCAGGTAATTTAATTAATCCCAAAAAGAAATGGGGCGGAATGATGCGTAGCCTGGACCAAACAGATTTTGAAACAGCCAATATTGAGTTCATAGAATTCTGGATGCAGGATCCCTATATTTTACCGGAGTACAATTCTTCCTCAGGCGGTAAATTATTTTTTAACCTGGGAAATATTTCAGAAGATATTTTAAAAGATGGCCAGCGATTTTATGAAAACGGCTTGCCAACACCCAATGCACCTGCGGCAGTAAACAATACTATTTGGGGCAGGGTGCCTCGCAATCCCATACAGGTAACCAATGCATTTAGCAATGTGCCCGAAGACAGGGTTTACCAGGATGTAGGCTTCGACGGGCTTTCCGATACGGCAGAAGTAAACTACCGCCAAATTTACTTAAATGATTTGGCAGCCAATTTTGGAACCGGTTCACCCATTTACCAGCAAGCATTGAATGACCCATCTTCTGATAATTTTAAAAATTACAGGGATGGAAATTTTAATGGGCAGGATGGGATACTTGCCCGTTATAAAAATTATAATGGCCCCGATGGAAATTCTCCCATCAATTCTGGCGGCGTTTATACCACAGCAGCAACTTTATATCCCGATGCTGAAGACCTCAACAGGGATAATACACTCAATGAAACAGAAGAATACTTTCAATACAAGGTTGATATTAAACGTACTGATGCACCCGAAATGCAAATTGGCAGCAACTACATTGTAGATAAAAAAGTGGTAAATATAAGTTTGCCCAATGGCACCAACAGAGATGAAACCTGGTACCAGTTCAGGATACCTATTGGCAGCTACGAACAAAAAATTGGCAATATCCCCGATTTTAAATCTATCCGTTTTATGCGGATGTATATGACAGATTTTGACGACAGCCTTGTGGTGTTACGTTTTGGCCAGTTGCAACTGGGCCGTAATATCTGGCGCAAATTTCAATACAAAGTAGATACCACAGGTATGTTCAATACCGCAAGCACTACACCGCTAAATGTAGGCGCTGTAAATATTGAAGAAAACGATAAGCGTGTGCCTTTGCCTTACCGTACACCCAGGGAAATTGAAAGGGTGCAAACAACCAGCAATAACGGTGTAAACCTTTTGCAAAATGAGCAGGCTATGACTTTGCAGTTTTGCGACCTGGATTTAAAAGATGCCAAAGCCGTGTTTCAAACATTTGCCGACAGGGATATGCGCCAGTTCAGGAAACTGCAAATGTATATCCATGCCGAAGAAGCAGTAAAAAATGCGCCGGGCAACCCGATAAAAGACAAAGAACTTACCGCAGTAATTCGCCTGGGAACCGATTTTGTAAACAACTATTACGAAATTCGCATACCGCTTTATGTAACGCCATTGAGCGCTGGAAATATGAACCCAGATTCGGATGCTTACAACGATACACTTTGGAACCCTCATAACTCACTTGACCTGGATTTTGCCGTACTCACCAGGCTAAAACAAAACAGGAACCTTTCTTCAATTCCAATTGGCCAAATTTATAAAGAACTGCAATCCAACGGGCAAACCTATTCAGTAATGGGCAACCCCAACCTTGCAGAAGTGAGAGGAATGTTAATTGGTGTGGAAAATACTTCACATGCCGAAGTAGCCTGCGGCGAAATTTGGGTAAACGAACTAAGGCTTTCATCTATTGATGAAAAAGGCGGATATGCCGCATTGGGCAGGGTAGATGTAAACCTTGCCGACCTGGGTACTTTATCCCTATCCGGCAATATGCATACTGCTGGCTTTGGTACACTGGAGCAAAGAATAAATGAAAGGTATCGGGATAATTTTTTCCAGTTTGATGTAACCGCAAATTTAGAATTGGGAAAACTGCTTCCTAAAAATACAGGGTTGTCTATACCCGTAATGGCAAGCTATTCCAAAACGGTAAGCAACCCCGAGTATGATCCTTATGATAAAGACATTAAGCTAAAAGATAAATTAGCCAATGCCAATGGCCCGCAAAAAGATTCTATAAAAAATGCTGCTGCGGATATTACCACCATTAAAACGCTCAATTTTACTAATGTAAGAAAACAAAAAACCAATGGGAAAAAGCCAAAAATTTATGATATTTCCAACTTTGATGTAAGCTACTCTTATATCAATACCCATATTCAAAGCCCGTTAATAGAATATAATGATGTAACACGCCATAGAGGCGTTTTGGGCTATAATTTTGCGCCACAGCCAAAATACATAGAACCATTTAAAAAATTATTTAAGAAAACAAAAACGCATTGGTTTGACCTGATTAAGGATTTTAATTTTAACTATGTACCATCGCAGTTAAGTTTCAGGGCCGATCTTACCCGGCAGTTTGGTGTAATAAGGGCAAGGAGCATTGGTGGCGATGATAAATATAAAGTGCCCGAAACCTTTGATAAATATTTTGTGTTTCAGCGGGATTATATTTTACGCTGGAACCTTACCCGATCAGTAACGCTGGATTATACAGCAACCAATAACAGCCGTATAGATGAACCTTTTGGCAGGATAGATACCAAAGAAAAGAAAGACACCGTTTGGAAAAACCTATTAAAAGGCGGAAGAAATACCATTTATAATCAAACGGCTTCATTTCAATATGCAGTGCCTACAAATAAATTACCATTAATAGACTGGACCACAATTAACCTAAAGTACCAGGCAACCTATAACTGGATTGGCGCCAGCCGCCTTGCTGTAAACCTGGGAAATATTATTGAAAACGGCCAGCAAAAAGAAGCTACTGCCCAATTTGATTTTACAAGGCTCTACCAAAAAAGTAAATGGCTGCGCCAGTTAGATGCACCCAAAAATATTGAGGATAAAGAAAAATGGAAAAACCGGGTAACTAAAGTAAAAGATACCGTAATAACTAAAACCGGGAAAAAAGTAATTAAAACACGGCGTATTGTAGATAAAACCGCAATGCCTTATGTGGGCACGGCAGGCAGGGTTTTGGGCAAATTACTCACCAGTGTTAAACAAGCCAATTTCTCCATTACAGAAATGGCCAATACAAGGTTGCCGGGCTATATGGACAGTACGCAATATGCAGGTGAAAACTTCAGGAGCATGCAGCCCGGATTCGATTTTATTTTTGGCAAACAGCCCGATAAAGCATGGCTCAATAAAAAAGCGGCACAAAATGTAATATCCAGGGATTCTACATTTAATACCATGTTGCAGCAAAATTTTGATCAGCGTATAACCGTTTCCGGTACTATTGAACCAGTAAAGGATTTAATGATAACGGTTAACCTGAGTAAAACATTTAATAAAAATTATACCGAAACCTTCCGCTTTGTAGATACCAGCGGCGGCCCTAACCCCAGCTTTATGCACCTAAGCCCTTATGCAGGCGGAGGCTTTGATGTTTCTTATATTTCATTTAAAACACTTTTTGAAAAAACAGGGCCCAATCAGGTTTCGGAAACCTTTAAAAAATTTGAAGCCAACCGAATCATTCTATCCCGTAGGCTGGGCAAGCAAAACCCTTATACGCAGCTCCAGCCAGGCCAGGGCCAGCTTGCCGATGGCTATTATTACGGGTATAATAAATATGCAGTGGATGTGTTGATTCCGGCATTTATTGCTGCATACACTGGCCAGGATCCTGATAAAGTGGGCTTGATTGACCAAAATAATGCAAATATTAAATCCAATCCGTTTAGATCTATAAAACCTAAACCAAACTGGAAAATTGATTATACCGGCCTTACTAAAATAAAGGGCATGGAAAAAATATTTACCAATTTCACCCTTTCCCATGGCTATACCGGTAACTTAAGTATGAACGGGTTTACTTCTGCATTAATGTACCAGGATCAAAGCAACTTTGGGTATCCTTCTTTTTACGATAGCACATCTGGCAATTTTATTCCTTTCTTTTTAGTACCCAATATCAGCATTGGTGAGCAATTTAGCCCATTAATTGGTTTTGATATGATGTTCACCAATCAATTGCAGCTAAAATTTGAATATTCAAAATCGAGGCAGTTAAGTTTAAGCTTATACGATTACCAACTGAGCGAAGTTAAAAGTACAGAGTATGTAATTGGCGCAGGCTACCGTAAACGTGGGCTTAAATTATTTGGCGGTTTAAAACTTCCAAAATTCCTCAGCTCAAAAGCTGATGGAAAATTAGATAATGAAATTAATTTCAGGCTCGATTTCAGGATAAGAGATAATATTACTTCCAACAACCGGCTTGACCAATCCACCAATTTCCCCACAGCTGGCAGCAAAGAAATTTCTATTAATCCCACTATTGACTATTACCTCAATAACAGGGTAAACATAAAACTCTACTTTGACCAGCGAAGGGTAATTCCATATATTTCCTCTAGCGCTCCCATAACTAATACCAGGGCAGGTGTGCAGGTGCGTATTTCACTTGCACAGCAATAGAGCTGTTGTTTTATTATTTCCCTATAAGAATTTTTTTCCAATATAAATGCCTTATACCACAAATTGCGTATGTCTTTTTTATTAAAATCAGATAATTTGTGAATAACTGGTAAATAAATTAAAAAAAAAATTACAGCATTTTCCACAAGGCAATTTTTTTATACTTGTATTTGTATATTTACGGCATATAAAGAACCCGGATAAAATTTTTTAGCAATGGTAAATACTTTAAAGGAACAATTTGAAGAAGCTGTAATTAATAGCAAATCACTTTCGCAAAAACCCAGCAACGAAACCTTATTAAAATTATATTCATATTATAAGCAAGCTACCGAAGGCGATGTAAGCACCGAAGCGCCATCTAACCCTTTTGATTTTGTTGCTAAAGCCAAATACGAAGCCTGGGTATCTTTAAAAGGCACAGCTAAAGAAAATGCAATGAACGATTATATCTACCTGGTGGAAAAATTGCAGGGATAATAGCCGTTCTTATTACTCTTTTAACATCTTTTGCCACAGAATTTATTTTTTGCCTGGCTTTTACAGCACAATAATATCCATCATATTATCGTAAAACAGGGATAAATGCTAATTTTAGCAGGTATTAACTCCCATTGAATTTAAGAAACATATACCTGGCTCTATTTTTCCTGCTTACCTGGTCGGTGGCCTGTGCACAGCAAAATCCATTATCTAATTTGCGTAAAAAATGGATTGGCAACTCTGCGGCTCCAATTGTAATCGATACACTTAGCCTGGTTCCAGGCACTTTTATTGCCGAAGGAGTACCTAAAAATTCCTATGCTTTGGATGAAATTAATGCTACCTTAAACTGGTTGCAAATGCCTGCTCTAGATTCGGTGCTTGTGCGTTACCGGGTTTTTTCTATAAAACTCAATGCCGTTGCAAGGCACTTACATTACGATAGTATACGGTTTAAATTTACTGCCGAAAACCCGGTTACCATCCGCAATGCACAAAACCCCGTAAACCCTTTATTTGATTTTGGCGGATTGAAAACCGAAGGAAGTTTTGGCCGTGCAATTTCTTTTGGTAATAGCCAGGATGCCGTGGTAAACAGCAGCATGAACCTTCAACTCAATGGCTATATTGGCGACAGCCTGGAAATTACTGCAGCCGTAACCGATAACAACCTTCCCATTCAGCCGGATGGTAATACCCAGGAGCTTAGGGATTTTGACAGGGTTTTTTTACAGGTAAAGAAAAAGAAATGGCAGGTAAATTTTGGCGATATTGAAATAAGGGAAAGTCAAAACTACTTTATAAAATTTTATAAACGTTTGCAGGGCGCTTCGTTTATTACCGATAATAAAATAGGTAAAAATATTAATAATTCATTGTTATTTAGCGGAGCAATTGCCAAAGGAAAATTTACTAAAAATATACTGGTGCCTCTGGAAGGAAACCAGGGCCCGTACAGGCTTTATGGCGCCAACAACGAACTGTATTTTGTAATACTTGCAGGAACAGAAAGGGTTTACATGGATGGCGAATTGTTACAGCGTGGAGAAGACCAGGACTATGTAATTAACTACAATACCGCAGAATTAACCTTTACCCCAAAACGACTGGTAACCAAAGACAGGAGGATACAGGCAGAGTTTGAATATGCCGACAGGAATTTCCTGAATTCTCAGTTTTATGTAAATGATGAAATCCGGTTTTCTAAAAAACTGGATATTTATTTGGGCGCTTATGCAAATACCGATGCAAAAAATTCAGCCATTGACCAAACCCTTGATGCATCACAAAAACAATTTTTAGCCGGCATTGGTGATAGCATTAACCTTGCTTATTACCAGGCAGCTTTTAGGGATACATTGGGTACGGGCAAAATTTTATATAAAAAAATTGATACACTTTATAATGGCACTTTGCACGACTCTATATTTGTACAATCCAATAATGCCGCCGACCTGCTGTATTCACTTGGGTTCACCTATTTGGGGCCCGGTAAAGGCAATTACCGGCAACTGCTCAATGCTACAAACGGTAAAGTATTTGAATGGGTGCAGCCCGATGCAGCCAATAACAAAATGGGCGACTGGGAGCCGGTAAGTTTATTGGTTACTCCCAAAAAGCAGCAAATTTTCTCCGCAGGGTTCAGCTATGCATTGTCCAAAACTTTTAAGCTAAAATCCGAACTGGCCATGAGCAACTATGATGTAAATACTTTTTCTTCAAAAGATAAAAGCAACGATAATGGCCTGGGTGGAAAATTTTCATTAACAGCACAAAATACGGGTATTCACATTTTAAACAAAACCTGGAAACTTAACAGCAACTTAGGTTATGAATTTGTGCAGCAAAAATTTAAACCGCTGGAACGCCTGCGTAATATAGAATTTTTAAGGGATTGGGCATTGGCCTTTGACGCAGCACTTACCGATGAAAAAATTATAGATGCCAGTGCCTCAATTTCCGATTCTGCAGGTAATCAATTTCAAATTGGCATAGTAAACTATATCCGCAGCGATGGCTATAAAGGATGGAGGCAATATTTGGTACATCAAATAGCCATTAAAGGCTGGAAGTTTAGCAGCAATAGCAGTTATACTTTGTTTAATACTTTATTAATTAAAGGAAATTTTTTTAGGCCGGGATTGGAGCTAAGCAGGCAACTAAAAAAAATGGGAAATTGGGAAACCGGTTTAAAATATAATGGCGAGTTTAACCAGAATTTAAACAAACAATGGGACACACTCAATACTTTAAGTTTTGGGTTTAATATTTACGAATTATATTTACGCAGCAACCAGGCATTGCAAAATAAATGGGCATTTTCCTATATTAAAAGAAACGATAAACTTCCCGTTGGCAATAAATTACTAAACGCCAACCATAGCGATAATTTTAAAATTGCTTCCGAGTTTTTAAAAAACGAAAATCGCAAACTAAGGCTTAGCTTCAATTACAGGGTTTTAAAAGTTACTTATGCTGGCTTTACAAACCTCAAGTCAGACAATAGTATTTTGGGCCGGGCAGAATATGAGTTTAATGAATTTAAAGGGTTTTTAAACGGCTTTTTTCTATACGAAACCGGGAGTGGGCAGGAGCAGAAAAGAGAATACAGTTATATAGAGGTACCTGCTGGGCAGGGCCAATTTACCTGGATAGACTATAATAATAACGGTATACCGGAACTCAACGAATTTGAAGAAGCCCTTTTTCCCGACCAAAAAAAATACATCAGGGTTTTTACGCCGGGTAACGAATATGTAAAAGCCAACTACATACAATTTAATTACGGTATTAACCTGGAACCGAAAATGATACTTAAACCCGGAAGGGGTTTGTTGCGTAAAATTATTACCAGGAGTAATACGGCATCGGTATTACAGATCAATAAGAAAGATTTATATAACGGTAATTTTTTGTTTAATCCTTTTAGTAAAGAACTTGCCGATACCAGTTTAATAACCTTAAGTTCTTTTTTTAGTAATACCTGGTTTTACAACCGTAGCAGTACAAAATGGGGTTTGGAATTTACGTATAGTAAATCTTCAGG